>Ga0307990_1000042_pt1 | contig 115943 bp, 107 predicted proteins | sample EllFjometagen129_FD_203168 | JGI IMG/M metagenome (GOLD analysis project Ga0307990, IMG submission 203168) | Marine microbial communities from Ellis Fjord, Antarctic Ocean - #129 | ecosystem: Environmental > Aquatic > Marine > Unclassified | place: Southern Ocean | collected 2014-10-08 | reverse complement strand
AAATCAATCTGAGAGAACATACAGATGCCCAACCAAAAGAAGCTGGAAATCTAACTTAAATAAAATGGAAGCTATTGGTAACAAAGTCTACTTATAAACTTTCAACCGTATCTTAGAAATGAGCCACTTTTTTTAATTCAGCCATTGGTATGCTTCTCACTGGTGAACCAACTATTTTATTATCAATTTGCTGTTTTGCCTGCCCAGAATTTAGGAAGAAAAGTAGAAATTTTGAAAAAATTAATTCTTTTTTTGGTTTTATGACATAAACACCTTCCTTAATATTCCAATTTTTTGGTTCTCTTTGCACTAAAGCCGTTCTTCCTATTGTCCCAGTTCCAGAAAATAAAACATCACCAATTTCTAAATTTGAACGATTATTTATCAGTTTTAACGCTTCATCATTTACCCTGTCAGTTTTGTCGTGAAAAGCTACATTAATGCCATTTAGTTCTCTGACAGTCACATAATAATTCATTGCTTTTGCTGTATTAAGAACAAAGTTCTTTCTTGGATTTAACCCTGTTTTTAATGAAATTATGATTTCTCCCAATTCCTTAAATTCCACTCCGTTAGGGCAGTGTTGAGCAATAAGAATATCTATGTTGCTCATGAGTTGTTTCCTTTCTCTGGGTTGTGGTTTCGACTACGCTCAACCACCGGCGATCTACGCTCAACCACCGGCGATCTACGCTCAACCACCGGCGATCTACGCTCAACCACCGGCGATCTACGCTCAACCACCGGCGATCTACGCTCAACCACCGGCGATCTACGCTCAACCACCGGCGATCTACGCTCAACCACCGGGTCATTGCGGTGATTGAGCGTAGTCGAAATCACCAGCTCACTGTGGCTTCGACTTCGCTCTGCCACCGGGTGTTCCGTTCCCTGAGCGGAGTCGAAGGGAACCGGACCATGAGGAGTATAATTCTTACTATGGCTCTCGTTCATACACTCCGAAAGTTTTTTCAATTCGTAAGGCATTTTGTTTATTAACGCTTCCTTTTTCTTTCTACTCCAGCCTTGTACTTGCTTTTCGCGATAGAAGGCTTCGTCAATTCGTTGAAATTCCTCAAAATAGACCAACTTTACGGGCAAATGTTTCTTTGTATGATTAGCGCCTTCACCATTTTGGTGCTGCACTAGCCGGCGTTCCAAATCATTGGTGCTTCCGGTATAGTAGCTACCATCGCAGCATTCTAATATGTACATAAATCCTCTCATAACTTTTGAGTTTTTTTATAATGGTTGTGGTTTCGACTACGCTCAACCACCGGCGATCTACGCTCAACCACCGGTTCATTGCGGTGATTGAGCGTAGTCGAAATCACTTTCATAATGCCCCTCCCTCTAAATCTGCAACAATTTCGTCAATGGCCGTGCGTAGCTTATTTTGCTTAACAACAATCTCTGCAATGCGGGCATTTAGTTTCAGAATATCAACCATTTCGCTGGTATCTTCCTGCTCAACAAAGCTGCTTACGGCGATACTGTAGTCGTTTTCGGCAATAGCTGAATTGTCAATGAGGCGGGCAAAGTACTCAATGTCCTTGCGTAGAACGAAAGTGTCGAGTATTCTGGCCTGGTTTTGTACGGTCAGTTTGTTTTTATTGCCCGCTTTTTTAAACTCGTTTGAAGCATCGATAAACAGCGTTTTATTGTCTTTTTTGCTTTTCTTCAAAACAATAATACAGGTAGCTATACTTACGCCAAAGAAAAGATTGGCGGGAAGTTGAATAACTGCATCTACATAATTGTTGTCGATGAGGTATTTGCGTATTTTTTGTTCGGCACCTCCACGGTAAAGTACACCGGGAAACTCTACTATGGCAGCCGTACCGGAAGTAGATAGCCAACTGAGCATGTGCATGGTAAAAGCAAGGTCGGCTTTCGACTTTGGAGCTAAGACCCCGGCAGGCGAAAAACGAGGATCGTTAATTAACAATGGATTGGCATCGCCATCCCACTTTATGGAATAGGGTGGATTGGAAACAATGCAATCAAAAGGTTCATCGTCCCAATGGTAAGGTTCAAGCAAGGTGTCGCCATGTGCAATATCGAATTTCTCGTAATTAATGTCGTGCAAAAACATGTTGATACGGCAGAGGTTGTAGGTGGAAATGTTTTTTTCCTGACCGAAAAAGCCTTGCCGTACATTTTCTTTGCCGAGCACTTTGGCAAATTTTAGCAGAAGCGAGCCTGAGCCACAAGCGGGGTCATACACTCTATTTACCTGCTTTTTGCCTACCACAGTAATTCGGGCAAGCAACTCCGAAACCTCCTGCGGGGTAAAGAATTCTCCTCCCGATTTTCCGGCACTACTTGCATACATCGACATCAGGTATTCGTAAGCATCGCCAAAAGCATCAATGGTATTATCCTGGAAATGACCCAAATTTAAGTCTCCGATTGCCTCAATTAATTTTACTAATAGTTCGTTTCGCTTTTGTACAGTGCCACCAAGCTTGTTGCTGTTTACATCAATATCATCGAACAAGCCTTTGAGGTCGTCTTCGCTATCTGTGCCTTTAGCTGAGTTTTCGATATTTTTAAAAACATTGCTCAATGTTTCGTTTAGATTCGCATCGTTTTTAGCTTTTTTTCGCACATTGGCAAACAAACCTGAGGGAAGAGTATAAAAGCCTTTTTCTTTCACCGTGTCGGCTCTTCCAAATTCGGCATCTTTGTCTGAAATTTTTGAGTAATCGAAATTTGTGTTGCCTGTACGCTGTTCTTCTATGTTGATATAAACTTTCAGGTTTTCGGAAATAAACCGATAAAACAACATGCCCAGCACATAAGATTTAAAATCCCAGCTATCCACACTGCCGCGTAAGTCGTTGGCTATTTGCCATATTGTGCGGTGGAGTTCGTCTCTTTCTTGTTCTTTGGTCATTAAGTTTTGAATATTTGATTTTGTTTATTTATTTTTCTACAAGTTGCTCTTCTAAGTCATTTTGGTGGTCAGCTTTTTTTGGCTACCGCTAACGTTCAGCAAATATGAAGCGTAGCGGAATCCCTTGTTTAATGTTTATTTGTAAAAGTAATTCCGATTTCTTTTTATTTTTTAACGTTATTGCCGCTATATGCAATTAGGTGATGTTACCACACGTTTTTTCATTTTCTTTAATCACCAATTGAAATGTCTTTGATTATTTTTGAAGTGTAATCTTTAAGTGAAACTATTAATTCATTAATTTCTTTTTCTTTAGTCATACCACAATCATGGATTATTTTTAAAACATTCTCCTGAAGATGCGTTGCAAATTCTGTCAACTCATTTGAATAAAGTCTTAATTCATGAATACTCTTTGCACTTGATTTTTTAGTCATGAAGTATTCATGTTTTTCTTTTAAGTACTTTTCAATTTTAGATTTAGCTTGATCCATAGGTTCTAAATTATATTGTTCTCAATATCATTAATTATTTCCAAAAAATATCGTTTAGTGTTTGGTAAATATTTATTGACGAAATCTTGTCTTTTCCCTTTTGGCTGGGCTCTAATGACCTCAATAACAATTGATACTAATTCTAAATGTTCGTCTCCCATTTGAGTCATGTAAATTTCCCTCAACTGTTCAAATGATTCGTTATTAGCCTCTGAAACTAACTTTTGTACTTTTTCACTATTGACGAAAAAATTCTGTGCTTGCATTTTAATCGTTTCTTCTCTCAATTCAACGTATTTCTTTACTTCGTCAATATTAAAAATCTCCATGAATGATTTCATAGATTCATTAATTTCTTTTGATTTTTTAATCTGTGATCGTTGAATAATAAATACTACAACATAAATGGTTGTATATAATCCAATGATTCCTAATGTTAACATTTCATTCATAAATGTATTTCTTCAAAATGTGTGGTAACGTTCCGCAAATATGGCTCGCAACCGCCCACTTGCAAGAAGGTTTTTAGTGATTCGTATGTTTCTATTTCTATTCATATTTCCAGATGAATGCAAATGGCTGTGTGCCATTATTTGCTGTTTCGCCGGTGGTCGGACACGGTATGGGCTGGGCTTCATTTTCATTTGTGACTGTGAATTATTGTTTGCTATTTTTTCGGGTCAAAGTAATCCCAGTATTCTCTCGGTGTCAATATTCTTGTGTATTCAAATTCTGTAATTTGAAAATCAAGTGTGTTTCCTGTGATTAAATAGTCTGCTGAACTTACTGCTGCTAATTCTAAAAATTTATTATCACTTGTGTCTGTCAAAATATCAATCTTTCGGTCGGTTTTATAAAATCTTGATATTTCACGAAGTTTGTTTAATACAATATCCGCTCGTGTCTTAAAGTTGGTGTATTTGGCAAATTTTTCCCTATTCATCACTTCAATATACTCTGCAAATATCTCGTCAAACAAACAAGTTTGTACATTTTGAGTTAGCACTAATTCATATAATATCTTAGTAGGGATAGAGTTTGAAATTAGAGCAGAAACAATAACATTTGTATCAAGAATGAGTTTTTGCATCTCTTACTGCATTTATTTCAGCGTTTATTTCATCCATTGTCATTTTGGAAAATCCTTCTTGTTCTGCAATTTCGTTGCATTCCAAAAGTGCTTTTCTGGCATATTCTCTACTTATCAAATCTACCAAGTCTGTAAATTTAAGTTCCTTACGACCAAAGTTATACTTATGAAAATCGGTATTACTTATTTTTATCTGTATAGTTTGCATATCTTTATGTGTTTGATTTCATTTTACAAAGTTAATAGATTTCCATTCTTTTGTGTATGCTAATATTGTGGCCAACTCACGCATATAATCCTTTCGTCTTTTTTACCCCTGAACTCAAAAGACTTCCCGGGAAAATTTGATTCAATAACAGGGCTGCGATCCCTTTACTATCATGTATCAGGGTTGTGCCATAGGCATTCCTTTGGAGCGATCCCTTTCAGCTGCGAACCCAAAGCCGATTGGTTTGCAGCCCTGGCACAAATTAGGAAATAAGGTTGTATGCATTTTTATGATAACCATTTTCTACTGAGGTTTGGGAATAAAGGATAAGCTCGCAATTCTGCGAAGCAGGGTTTTTCATTCTACGGTATGACAAATTCCCAGTTGGAACATTAAAAACCTTATTATCAAAAATCAACCTCAGTAGAAAAATATTCCGTTCATAAAAAAACCAACCCTGCCTCGCGGCAAGGCGGGCTTATTACCTTATTCAAAACTACGGGTTTGCTCACGTATCAGGGTTGTGATCCCAGCGTTTTTTCCAGAAGACTGCTATGCGGCTGTGTTCAATGATTTGCTATTGCCACCAGTGTTTTATTTTTGTTTTTCCCTGATTAAAAAGTCTTGATACAATTCCTCTGTTTTTATTACTTGCTTAAATCCTTTATTTTTCAGTCCATTAAGCAATTTCATGTCCCCAGTCCATAATATGCCTTTTGCAAAATTAGAAACAGCAACAAAAATTGTATCATCAATGTCAATATCTTTGCAAAGCAGTTCAGCGTTTCTGTAAATTTCTGGTGGAATTATCGAATGATTAAGAATGGTAATGTTTCTGAGGATTAATCCATAAGTCTCAATAAATTCATCTTCTGAGAGTTTCCCTATAGATTTTATTTTCTCTTTATGTTGGAATATTTCAAACCTAACATATTCAGGTGAATAAAAGTCAAAGTAATTTTTCCCATTTATTAAAATCTGACCAATTCTACTGTTGGTGTTTAGCAGAGCACTAAACACAATGTTTGTGTCAACAATAATTTTAGTCATTGAGTCCTAATTCTTCTTTAGTTCTGTCCCAACGACCCTTTTTGACTTCTTTTAGAAGTTCTTCAATATCGTCCTCTGAGGCAGTTGATTTAGAAGTTAGTTCTTCGTACCTCAGATAGTCAAGGATTGTCTGAATTCGGGAGGTTTTAATACCAGCCGAAAATCTGACTAGTATTTCGTTATTTTGTCTTTCTACTATCATTACTCTCTTTTTTTTCCAAATTTACAAAAAATATAGATGGTTGATTTATTTGTCTGTTTTTCTCAATATTGGTGGCAACTTGTTTTAATGACCCCTTCCTATTTTTTAAATGTCCCTTTTTTGGTACATTAGGAAGGCAGTTTGACTCATTTTTAGTTTCAGCTTTTTTAGTTGGTCACCGCATAAGATTTTATTTATATAGTCGTTTGGGTATTTCATTTTACAAAGTTAAAACATTTCCTTTCTTTTGTGTATTCTAATATTGTGCTGCGTTTTTATGGTTCCAGTTCAATTAAATTAGTTGAAGGACCTCAGAATTCCCATTATCAAATTCAATATTCAAAGACATTTTACTTGCATTCAATGCTTCAACATATCTCCGGATTGTTCCAAATTTTGTTTCTTTCAAGTTGTTCTCAATTTTTGAAATGTACGATTTGTCAATTTTCATTATTTCGGCTAATTGTCCTTGAGTCAAATTCTCTTGCTTTCTAAGTTTTCTTAAAAAGTCTCCGATTAATTCAGCTTTCAAATCTTTTTCATATTCTTCTCTGATTTCACTCCCTTTCAGTCCATAAACTTTATCTTTATGTTCATCGTGGGATATAAACCCCAATTTTCTCAATTTTTCCCGTCTTTTATCCATTTTAGTATTTATTTGTTAAGTTCTGAAAAATATTCATTTCTAAAATTTTTGGCTCTTTCAATTTCCTTTTTCGGGGTTTTGTTTGTCTTTTTCTTGAAACCATGGCTTACAATTATTAATGGGTCATTAGGTTCAATAGTGTCAAAAAATGACAATAGCCGATGAAAAATACCACGAAAATCAACAACCAATTCCCAAATTCCATTTGTGTCTGATAATTTTTTAAACCAACCCCCAAAATGGTTGAATTCTATTTTGTCAATTACGAAGTCTATTTTCCGTTGTTCTTTTAATCCTAAACTATCGTAAAAAGTTTGTGCTTGTGGTGATAAGTAAACTTCATATCTTTTGTCCATATACCTTATTCTTTCCACAAAGATATAGTTATTTTTCAAGCATTGCCCTTTGTGGCAACTTTACTATTTCGAAGTTTTTTGTAAATACAGCATAATGTTCCGCAAATATGGCTCGCAGCCGTCCACTTGCAGTAAGTTTTTTAGTGATACGTATGTTTCCTTTTCTCCCGATAGCTTATCGGGACGGGATCATTTTTCCAGATGAACGTTAGCCGGCTGTGAGCCATGTTTTGCTGTTGGCAAAAGTTGTTTACTTCTTAAGTCCACACATTGCTTTTTTAACTTCAATAAGCTCAAATTTCTCCGAATTGACTTTTTTTATAACATATCTTAAAAGGATATCAATCTGTCTTGCTTTTTCTAAGCAAACATCCTCAGAATACTCATGTATTCCACCTGATAATTGATCATGCAACAATCGAATTGGATTATCACCTATTTCCTTCAATGATTTCGGAATATGTGGATTGATGCTAGTTATCAAGTTGGACATTTGATGATTCTTTTCATACTCAATCCATGCGGTTTTTACTTTATCAGAGTCCTCAAAATCAAGTTGTGATATGTCTTTTACAAGTCGTTTAATTTCATTCTCAATTATTCTCCTAAAATATGCAAAAGCTCCTATTCCATAGCTCATTGAAAGATTAGATAATGCCTTTGAATAATTCTCTTTATCTTCTTCATTTAAGTAATCAACTACTTCTTTTTCAGGATTTCTTTTAAATGCAGGTAATTGTCCTATTTTTCTAATAAAAATACTTGGAAACGCATTGTTGTAATCGACCGTTTTCTCAGAGAATATGTTTAATAGCAAATCCATTTTAAAACCACACGATTGGCAATTACTTATCAAATGGAAGGAGAATCCAATTTTATCTGATTTATTGCGGTAGAATTCCGGAACATCATTCTCATTGATTTCATATGATCTCCCCCATATCCTGTCGATTTTAATTGTATGGTAATCCTTTTCAATCGGACAATAAAACTTATAGGCTTTGTTTTCAAAGTATTCAAATACTTTAAATTCATATCCCTTATCAAAAGTATCAAAGAGTTGAATTTTTGAATAAAGAGGATAATCTGTAAAGAAATTTGCTAAATCTTTGTCATTAATTATCTGCATTATCTATTCTATTACGTTTGTCTTTACAATTATTGCCAAACTTGTTTTCATAACCCCTTCCAATCTTTTAAATGTCCCTTTTTTGGTACATGATGAAGTCAGTTTGACTCATCTTTAGTTTCAGCTTTTTTAGTATGTCACCGCATAAGATTTTATTTATATAGTCGTTTGGATATTTCATTTTACAAAGTTAAAACATTTCCTTTCTTTTGTGAATTCTAATATTGTGGCCAACTTACCAATATAATCCTTTCAACTTTTTTAGCCCTGAACCCCAAAAGACTCCCAGCATACGCGGATTTGAAATGCGCGCAACTCATAAATCCCAATAAGCAAAAGTTAATCAAGAAAAATAGATGAATGAATCTATCCATGAATTGCTTACCACACCCGGAGTTGCAATCCTCTCCTTACAATCGAGGCTGCGAACCCTTGAGCACGCTGAATTGCTATTCCGGAAGGTAACGATACACTGTTACAAATTAACTTGATAGCAATGGGTTCGCAGCCCTGAAAGGGATCGCAACCCTGGTACTTTTTTATCCCCTGATAATTCTTGGACACCTAATCCGGTTTTTACTATTAAATCAATGATAATTTTTATTCTTAGTACCTTATCTCTAATATTCTGCCATTTTTTGGCAGAATATTAGAGATAAGGTACCCATGCAAAATTTAAAATGCATTGTCGTTAATATGAAAGGAAGATAAATAATAAAGCTCTTAATTGCAAAATATGCATTTGCACTTTTAAACAATTTATCAGAAGGTAAAATATTATTATCTGTTCCATCAATGGAGGCGAAGGTATATGGGATACCACAAGGAACAAGGGTTTTTTCTTCTTTTGTAACTCAGTAACTGTTTTTTCACTATTAACGCGTTTAGCTGTAAGGGCAGTAACCAAGCCTACAGCACTGCCTCCAATTACTAATACATCTGTACTTTTCGATTTTTCTTTTTCTTACAAGTTTATATTTTAGAAAATTACTAATAGCCTACAGGCTAATTTGTTTATTCTGATTCATATAGTGCAAATTGTTTCTTGATTAATGAAGCATATTAATAAGCGTAGTTTCTTCTTTTTTTGTCTTTTTTAACATATAATAAAATATGTTAGTTACAGTTTCGCTTAATTCATTTTCGGATGCTAAAATGTTATAAAGTTTAATGAGGCAATCGTCAAAATGCAATTCTAATTTTATTATTTTTTTCATAGTAAAGTCAGATTCTGTATTAATGTCTTTGAAACAATCAGATATCTGATTTGATAATTTATCACAAGGAAAATCTAACCAACCCTCCATTACTTCAGCAATCTTTTTATGTTTCTCAAGGTATTTGTCACGAGATATTTCATATTCGTGTAAATTATATACTAACAATTTCATTTCTTTGCCTTCAATTTTCTCATAAAGTCCATAGTATAATTTTGCTACTTGTTTATGATATGATTGAATTTGCTCAATTATTTTACATTTTTTTTTATACATTTTTTGTCCCTCCTTTAATTAAATTATAATCGAAAAAAAAATTTACTGAATTCATAGACAAAGATACTCCCTTTCTGTTGTTAATCGCAAATGAATTAGAGGCTGTGACGTCAAGAATAAACTTGAGATATATTAAATTATTTTTTGAGAAAATGAAACTTTAATATTGTGCTTATCCCCCTTCGGTTACATACGACAATGCTTAAGACTGCTTCCGAAGAATCTTTTTCCTCTTTTGTGAAATCTGACCTAACCGGTTAATTTCTTGGAAAAGTTCTTAAAATTTTAGTTATTTATTGAAGCTATTACATGGAGGTTTGAAATGCCAATTATCCATTTTGGTTTATCTCTATTAACCGTTTAAGGTTTTTTATCTCAATTTTTTTTCCTTTTAATTCAATTATTTTTTCATTGTTAAATTCTGATAAAATTCTAACAACACTTTCCATGGACATTCCGCATAATTCGGCCAAATCCTTTCTGCTGATATAAGAAAACACATCAACTGCTTTAAATTCTTCTCTATTTAAATATAACAAGATATTTGCAAGCTTACCATTTAACTGTCTAAGACCTAAATTTAAACATTTACTTAGCATAATATTGTAATTTTTACAATACCAATTAGATAGTTCACGGGAAAACTCACAGCATTGATTAATTAAATTTTTAATAGCTTCACGATCAATTGAACAAACACGGGTTTCTTTTAAAGCAGCGGCCGAGAAGTAATACGTATCATCACCAAACAACGATGTTAATCCAATAAAATCATCAGAGTTAATTAGCTTTATTATAATATTTTTTTCTGGGCTTTCAATATATAATTTAATTAAACCATCAATAACATATAATATATCTGTTACACGGGTCCCCTCTTTAATAATTATTTCCCCTTTTTTATAACTAATTTGTTTTTTTTGCAAATCATAAAACTCTTCTGTATTTTTTGTTTTTTTAATAAAACATTTAGATTTTGCAGAACATTCGTTACAATTTGTTTTTACTAAATATCTGTCCATTATAGTAGCTCGTTTTGAAATTAACTCCAACTTATTTTAAAATAAATTGGAGTTAAAAGTTAATATGTTATTAATCATAATAATATTCGTTTTTTATATTAAAAAAATACAATTAATTGAGAAGGAATCATTATTTTTACAGATGAACGCTAACTGGCTATGTGCCATGATTTGCTGTTATAGCCTGTGCTTTATCTTCTGAAAATTAAATTCATTTCAGATAATTCTTGTCCGATTTGATGAATTCCGGTTAATATTTTTTCAGTCTGATTTTCTGATGGTTTTTTATGACCTTGTACGTATTGAGACAATAATGTCGGGTTCATTCCTATTTTTTCAGCGAGAAATTTTGAATTCAATACTTTGTAATACTGAAAAAATTGCGCAAAGTCTATTTCGAATTTTAAATTCTCATGAGTAATTTCATATTTTTCTTCAAAGTATAATTGAGTCGCCTCGTAAGAATTATTAATTAATTCAGGAACAGTCCTACCAGTTGTAAAAATTGCATACTCTTCGGAATACGCTGAAAAGCCAGTCCCTGTTTTCTCGACTATGATTTTTATTTTTTTCTTAAATGTTTTCATGGCACAAATTTTAAATTTTAATTCCAGCATCTTTTAGAATCTTTTTCTCAAGACCTTTTCCAACTTCCTGACTTCCATGATTCGGAAAAATAATAATTCCTTCTCTTTGGTCATGTTTCATTTTAACATAAGAGCCTTTTTGAGAAACCGGATACCATCCTTCTTTTTTCAAAAACCGGAATAATTCTGAACATTTCATAAATTTTCGATGTCATTTGATTCTAATGCAAAGGTAAATAATAATTTACTTTTATACAAGTTTGTTTCTATGGAAACGGTTTTTTATGCTTGGGCTACAACTTGTTTTTATAACCCCTTCCTATCTTTTAATGTCCCTTTTTTGCTACATTATAATGTCAGTTTGACTCATCTTTAGTTTCAGCTTTTTTAGTCTGTCAGCGCATAAGATTTTATTTATATAGTCGTTTGGATATTTCATTTTACAAAGTTAATACATTTCCTTCCTTTTGTAAATCCTAATATTGTGGCCAACTTACACATATAATCCTTTCGATTTTTTTACCCCTGAACGCCAAAAGACTTCCCGGGAAAATTTTATTCAAAAATGTTCTCAGGTTTCGTCTTTACAACTTTCCTTCCCTCGCGGCCTCACTAACCTAACTTTCAATAAGAAACTTATTGAACTTGTAATTAATTCAATCGCCGTCCTGCTCACTGAAAAGGAGCTCATGACTAATCTTCACAAGGAAATTAACGCCTGATCCTAAATAGCCTGAATCCTGTATCAGGGTTGCTATCCCTTGCAGGGCTGCGAACCCTTTGCGATCAAGTAGAGTTTTTCCAGGGTAGCTTTGTTTTTCGGAGTATGTAACTCAGCTTTTGCAAGGGTTCACAGCCTTAGCTGTAAGGAGAGGATTGCAATCCTAAATGCCAAACAAAAGAATATGGTAATAAGGTTACCTGATAGTTAGGATGCCATTAAACAAGTATCTCCATCAAAGGTGAATACTTTATCTCCATCCATTAAGCTCGACAAAGTTGTTGGTCTATTTTTACTTACTATATCTAAAATTTGAGAGATTAACTTTGTTCTTTCAGTTTCTTTGAAAAGTGCTCCTGTCATGTTGGTGCATACAATTTTGTAATTAGGCATTTTGTCAAAAAAGGAAATTACTTCAATGGCAGGATGCTTATACCCATTCTCTCCTACGGAAATAACCACAGGAGTAACAACTCCACGCTTTCTCATTTGCCAAAATGGTTTATTCAAATTTCCTTTGGCGCCATGGTGAGGAATTTGAGCCATTAAAACTTTGCTTTCACCAATTCTTCCATTCTTTTTTTTCCCAATTCTGGTTAAAGTTGATGATTCAACATCGGAAGTTAAAAGAACACATCCCTTATCATTATATATTTTCAAAACTGTTGACAACCAATTAGCATTTGGATTGCTATCACCATCCTCCTCATCAAAAGGAAAGTTTACTCCCCTAACGTATTTATCTTTCTCCATTGAAGACGGAGCCAAAACTTCCATTTTGTAATTATCAGCAAGTGGAATTATTAAATCTGAATTGTCCTCAATTGAATTAATTAAAATCTCTTCGTTATCCCTCATTTCCTTAAGAAAATTGAACAAATTGAATAACTCCTCTTCAGCCAAGATACTCCGTGTAGCTGTTTTTAAATAATCTGGTGGTATTTCTGCAGTATGAAGAAATCTACGAACGTTAATATCATTATCTCTGCAATGTGATAATAATTCATAAAAACCACCAAAATGATCTTTGTGAGGGTGAGAAAGAATCATAAATTCAATCTCTTTTATATCATTCTCAATTACATGTTTCAATATTGGATTTGTACCCTGATAAATATTGCAATCAATTATTGCATACTTAGGTATTTCATTTAAACACCATTCAAGAATAATAGAATCACCTTGTCCAACATTCTTAAATATGATTTTTACCACTTATTCAGCTTTTTATCAATTCCACTTTCTGAAAGAGATTCCCATTTATCCTTAAGTTCAAACAATTTTTCATTTACAATTCCATCACCTGGATACACATCAACTCTCACGGAGCCAGCTCTAATCTTAGTTTTTATTATAACTGTTTTATTTTCTTGCAAGCCATTTATATGTTTGAATAAATGAAATGGAAAAACACGATGTTGGAATGATCTATTTTCAACATCAATTAAACAATCTATGTAAACTTCCGTTTCAGTTAAAGATGTTAGTTTACCCTGAACATTTTCTGAAACTTCCCATTCCTCATTTAGTATTACATCCCTATGTCCAAAAGTATTCTCAAATAATTTACCTGAATCTTCTTTAAATCCACTTAAGTCGCTGTTAACATAATTAATTTTTAAAGCACTTTCATAAGATGCCTCAGTTAGAATATCCGTAGATTCTTCAGGCACACAAAATAAGTCCTTAAATTCTGAAATTTTATATTGTTCTATTTTTATATTGTCTTCCATATTCTGTCTATTACTTCATCTGAAACCTTAGCCATATTAACAAAATCATTAAAACTTACATCACTTTTGTATTTGACACATTTATATTCTGCCATTAATCCTTTAAAATCTGTATCTCCAAGCTTATCAATATTTAGTGGTAATATTGTTCGCCTCAACAATTCCTTTTTCCCAAAATAAGGCCCAAAAGAAACCGACTGATCCTCACCTGCCACCTTATTTTCAAGCGTAATAGAAATATCTGTTCTTTTATCTAAAACTTTATTGATATCACCTTTCATAGTATTCTCCATAAATTTACTGAGTAATTTATCGTCTACTAAGTCTAATTTTTTTATATAATTAGCTGCAAATAAAACGTTTTGTATAGTTCCAAATTCATCAAGGCTACTAATATGGTTTAACATACTAAAAAATGGTGTTTCAATAGACGAATTCTTAGCTCTGTATTTATCGAGACTTCCCTGACCCTTAATTAATATACGATCCCACCCAGCAATGATTACATAATCATCTTCATCAAATAGAAAAACAATTCGCTCCTCAATTGTATTTTGATTTTCGATCTTAATACTTTGAGCTAATCGTACATACGGCGATAGTATTTTTCTTGCGATTTGTGAAAAATTCAAAATATGATTGTATCGTATTTCAAACTGAAAGACTGTAGTCAATGCATCCATTTCTTTAATTTTTCTATTAAGCTTTAATTACAAAATTACTAAAATTTATACATTAACATAAATAATTAAAGTCTATTGCCTTTGCCATATTATTTCTCAAACTACTCATATTGTAGTTTCTTCAAAGGTTGAATCAGGAATACCAACATGAACCCTGCGTATAAATGAATCAACCTCATAATCAATCAAATATTCCTGCTTTATGCCATTAATATCTCTTTTATCAAATTTGTTAAAGTCAATATTCTGGGATATGCCATTTATCCAAGAAAAAATAATCAATATAAAAAACGCCGCTTTCATAATAATTGCCAACTTGTTTTTATGACCCCTTCCTATCTTTTAATGTCCCTTTTTTGTTACATTAAGAAGACAGTTTGGCTCATCTTTAGTTTCAGCTTTTTTAGTCTGTCACCGCATAAGATTTTATTTATATATCCGTTTGGATATTTCATTTTACAAAGCTAATACATTTCCTTCCGTTTGTGAATTCTAATTTTGTGACCAACTCACGAAAATAATCCCTTCAACTTTTTTACCCCTGAACGCCAAAAGACTTCCCGGGAAAATTTTATTCAATAATCAACCTCAGCAGAAAAAAAATATCAGGATTGTGCCATAGGCTCGCCTCGCGAAGCGGGCATTCCTTTGGAGCGATCCCTTTCAGGGCTGCGAACCCAGCATGCGCGGATTTGAAGTCCGTGCAAATCATAAATCCCAATAAGCAAAAGTTAATCAAGAAAAAAGATGAATGACACTATCCATGAAATGCTCACCGCACCCGGATTATAAATCTGGGAAAGCAGGGGCGATTCCTTGCAGGGCTGCGAACCCAAAACCGATGGGTTTGCAACCCTGGCACAAATAAGGTAATGCCATTGGCATCCCTATGGGATAAGGTTATGTGCATTTTTGGGGAAACATTTTCTACTGAGGTTTGGGAAAAAAGGATAAGCTCGCCATGCTGCGAAGCAGGGTTTTTCTTTCCACCAAACGACCAATTTTCCGTTGGAACATTAAAAACCTTATTATCAAAAATCAACCTCAGTAGAAAAAAAAATCCCGGCTACACAATGGCAACCGGGATCTTTTCATCAGAAAAAAATTCTTTTAATTCTGCGTTGCTTGTTGTTCCTCCTGTGGTGAAACCCAGCCTCCGCCCAATGCATTGTATAACTTAATATAGGAAGCAAGCCAGGCCTGCCTTGTTTGAGACAAATCAAGCTCAACTGAAAACAGGGTTCTTTCGCTTTCCAGCACTTCGAGGTAGGAAGTTACACCGCCATTGTAACGGTCGCGCGAAAGTGTGGCTGCATTTCGTGCAGCAGTATATTCTTCTTGTTTAATATCGAGTTGCCTGCGGTAAGTATCGATTTCTACTAAAGCATCTTCCACTTCACGGAAAGCCTGAATAACCACAGCCTCATACTGTATCAATGCCTCTTCGGTTTTAAATCGCTCCACCTCTACCCTGCGTTTATTTTTTCCGAAGTTAAATATCGGGCCAAGGAGGCTTCCACCCACCGACCATGCAGCACCACCAGTTGTGAGTGTTGAAAGATCGCTGCTTGCCATACCCAACAATCCGGTGATATTAATGGACGGAAAACGCATGGCCTGGGCAATTCCAACTTGTGCATTTTGAGCCATCAGGTACTGTTCAGCCTGCTGGATATCCGGACGTCGTTGTAGCAACAACGAAGGAATTCCGGCGGGAATTTCAGGAGGAGTGCCTTGCTCAAGCAAAGGAAGGCCTGTTTCCAAAACTCCAGGGTTCCTGCCCGAGAGATATTGGAGTGCATTCTCAGTTTGTATAACTGTACGCTCCCATTGTGGAATAGCGCCGGCAGCAACAGCACGCTGTATCTGAGCCTGGTTCAAATCAATTTCTGCAACAACTCCTTTATCAAAGCGCTGTTGGATTATGTCTAAGGATTCCTCGCGGGTAATGAGTGTTTGTCTCGAAATTTCGAGTCGCTGCTTGTAATCAAGTAATTGGAAATAAACATTGGCAACTTCTGAAATAATGGCCACCTGCACGGCACGATGCGCGTATTCTGAAGCCAGCAAATTTGCACGTGCTGCGTTGCTTGCATAGCGATACTTCCCCCAAAAATCGATTTCCCATTGCAGATTTGCAGCGCCATAAAAGGCATTGGATTCACTATCGAACTTTTGTCCACCGGCAAAGTTCCCTCTTGAAGCTCCGCCTTCATAAGCAATACGTGGCAGTTGGTCAGCTTTGGTAAAACCAAGTGTTGCCCTTGCCTGCCCGATGCGACTCACTGCAATACGGATGTCTTTATTATCATCGAGGGCAATGGTTATAAGTGTGTCGAGAACAGGATCATTAAACAATCCCCACCAACGCAAATTATAAGCTGAATCGGGATTTTGCTCTCCCATGCGGTAAGCTTCCGGGCTTTCAGTTACGGGTTTTTGGTATTTCGGGCCAACCATGCAACCCGAAAATAAAACCACCATGATTAAAATTGTTATTATTTTTTGTATTCTCATAGCCTTATTCTTTGATGGTTTCAAGTTGTGCTTCCTTGTCTCTTTTTTTCTCGTATCCTGCTATTTTCCCAATAAGGATATATAGCATCGGGTACATAAATACACCCAAAAGTGTAGCGATGATCATCCCTCCCAATAAGGCCATACCCATTACTTTTCGGGCTTCAGCGCCTGAACCGCTGGCAACAACTAAAGGGAATACCCCTAAAATAAATGAAAATGCTGTCATTAAAATCGGTCGGAATCGGGATCGTGCCGCTTTAACGGCTGCCTCAAATAAGGACAATCCTTTTTTAAATTCTTCGTTGGCAAATTCCACAATAAGAATGGCATTTTTTGCAGCCATTCCAATAAGCATCACAAAGGATACCTGTGCAAAGATGTTATTCTCGAATGCTGGGCTAAATATCCTGGCAACCCAAAGGAAGAACAAAGCGCCAAAAATAGCAAAAGGTGTTCCGAGCAAAATGCTAAAGGGTAAGGACCAACTTTCGTATTGCGCGGCTAAAATCAGAAAAACAAATACAAGCGAAAAAGTAAGAATAATCCCCAAAGAGCCGGAAGCCTTCTTTTCCTGAAAAGACATGGCATTCCACGCATAACTCATGTCGGCTGGAAGTGTGCTTGCGGCAGCCTCTTCGAGTGCTTCCATGGCCTGCGTAGAAGTATATCCTGCAGCAGGGCTGCCGGTAACTTCCACCGCCCTGAACAAATTAAAACGGTTGGTATAGTCGGGACCTGAAATGGGCCTGATGGTTGCCAAAGTTGCCAGGGGAACCATATCACCATTATTATTCTTAATAAAGAAATTGTTGATTTGCTTTTCGTCCACACGGTACTGTGGTTCAGCCTGAATATAGGTTTTATAAAGCCGACCGTAGCGTGTAAAGTCATTTACATAGGCACCACCCATAAATGCCCCCACGGTGGTGTATAGATCGTTGAGGGAAACGCCTAACTTAAGCGCTTTTTCTTTATCTATATCCATAAACCTTTGCGGAACATTGGCCTGAAAGGTTGTAAAAGCATTTGCAATTTCAGGCCTTTGATTGGCAGCCTGAATAAATTTCATGGTATTTTGTGAAAGATATTCTGGACTCTGGCCTCCCTTATCCTGAATCATAATACTAAAGCCGGAACCATTACCCAACCCGGGGATTGCCGGTGGCCCGAAGGCAAAGGCCTGGGCGCTTTTAATTTTTTGGGATAGTTCGATGTTAAGCCGTTGAACAATTTCCTTTGCTGTTGAGCTTCTTTCCGACCAGTCGTTCAAGGTAACAAACATAAACCCATTATTGGACGACATGGCTCCTGATAATAAACTAAAACCGGTGGCAGTTGTAACATACTCTACCTCGGGGATGTTTAGAACAATTTCTTCAACTTGTTTGGCTACCTCATCCGAGCGCTGCAATGATGCAGCATTTGGCAATTGCATATTCACAAAAAAGTACCCCATATCTTCCTCGGGAATAAACCCTCCGGGAACTAATTTTCCAAAAATACCTGCGGCAATGGTGAGGATTACAATAAATACTACGCCGCGCTTCATTTTTCTGGATACCACATTTGTAAAACTCATGTAACCCTCGGTGGATTTATCCATCCCCTTATTGAACTTTCCAAAAAACCACCCCAAGGGACCTTTGTATGGCTTGGGTTCTTTTAATAAAAGCGCGCATAAGGCAGGACTCAGTGTAAGTGCATTTACCGAAGAAACAAGTACCGAGACCACAATTGTTATCGCAAATTGCTGATAAAGCAATCCTGTAATTCCTGCCATCCCGGCCACCGGAATAAATACGGCAACCAACACCAGAGTGGTGGCAATTACGGGAGCAGTAACTTTACGCATGGCATCCAGGGTGGCTTCCTTACTGTTCATGCCGTTTGCGATGTTCACCTGAACGGCTTCCACAACCACAATGGCATCGTCAACCACAATACCGATGGCCAGCACGAGGCCCAACAATGAAAGCACATTGATGGTAAAGCCCAGCATCGGGAAGAAAATAAATGCACCAATCAATGAAACTGGAATTGCCAGTGTTGGAATCAATGTGGCCCGCCAATCCTGAATAAAAATAAACACTACCAAAATCACCAATATTAGTGCAATGATTAGTGTTATAACAATATCTCTGATACCGGCAGTAATCGGGGCTGTTGAATCAAGTGAAACATCGTACTTAATACTCTCAGGGAAATTTGTTTTAAGGGTTTCCATTGCGGCAATAACCTGCCCGGCAAGTTCTACAGCATTTGAGCCGGGCGCCTGATAAAGTGCAATCATCGAGCAGGTTTCACCATTGACTCTCGTAAATGAATTATAGGTTTCAACACCAAGGTTTATTGTTGCAATGTCCTTTAGTTTTACCTGAGAGCCATCAGAAAGTGTCCGGACAACAATTTCACCAAATTCTTCAGGCGAATTAAACCTTTCGGGTAATCTTACAGTGTAGGTAAATTCTGTACCAACAGGGGCAGGTTCTGCGCCAAATTTTCCACCCGGAACAATAATATTTTGTTCGTTAATGGCCGATAAAATCTCGGGAACTGTAATACCCATTTGTGATAAGCGATCGGGTTTAATCCAGATACGCATGGAGTAATCAGAAGCTCCCATTACATTTACACGGCCAACTCCTTTGATTCTGGCAAGTTGATCCTTGATATTAATCAAGGCGTAATTTCCCAGAAAATCCTGATCGTAACGGCCATCGGATCTAAGGGTTATAAGCATCAAAATATTGGGTAGTGATTTTTCGGTGGTAACCCCGAGCTTTTTTACAGCTTCCGGCAATTTAGCCTGAGCCGCCGACACACGATTCTGTGCCAACACAGTATTCATATCGGGGTCGGTTCCTACATCAAATGAAATATCAATAACCATTGAGCCATCGTTGGCATTGGTTGATTTCATATAAATCATATTGTCAACACCGTTTATCTGTTGCTCAAGAGGTGTTGCCACCGATTCCTCCACACTAATGGCATTGGCTCCGGTATAGTTAGCCCTTACCTGCACAATGGGTGGGGTAAGGTTGGGATACTGCTCAATGGGCAAACCGATCATCGAAACAGTCCCCAAAATAACAATTACAATGGCTATAACCATAGCGACTATGGGACGCCTAACAAAAAAATTTCCTTTGTCCATTGTTCGATTTATTTGCTTACTGACATTTTTGATTGATAAACGGTCTCTTCGGGTTTGACCATCATGCCCGGTTTTACTTTTTGTAAGCCTTCAATCACGATTTTTTCATTTCCGTTGAGTCCACTTTTTATTACATAGTAATCTTTATAGGTAGTTTGGACTTTTATTGGCAATAACTGTATCTGAGAACTGTCGTTGACAATAAAAACATTAAACGCTCCCTGCACTTCATTTACAGCCATTTGTGGAATCGTCATTGCGTTTTTAATAAAATCCATTTCAACAACTACCCTTGCAAATTGCCCGGGACGTAGCAATTTATCAGGGTTTGGAAATGTGGCCTGTATCAGAATTGACCCTGTGGATGAATTTACTTCGCGATCGATAAAATTGATTTCCCCTTCGTAGGGATAATCCATACCATCCGCTAAAATCATTTTAATTTTAGCTTTTTCACCTGAACTCCTTTTTTGTATCCTGCCTTCTTTTTCAATAACTTCTTTAGCTATGGTGAGGTATTCGGCTTCAGTAAGAAAAAACTCGACAAGTACAGTTTCGATATTTGAAACAGCATTGAGCATCACAGGATTAGGACTCCGCCCAACAAAATCGCCAACTTTGGCCTGTGTTTTCCCAATAATTCCATTAATGGGCGACTTAATTTTTGTATAGCTTAACTCGATTTGTGCAGACTCAAGATTTGCTTTGGCAGCTTCGAGGCCTGCCTGCGCAGCTTCAAATTGTGCAACAGCAGCATCAAGGTCGCTTTTACTCACCGCATTATTTTCGGCCAATGGCCTAATGCGATTTAAATCACTTTGGGCTTTAGCAAGCATTGTTTTAGCCTCGGCAACCCCACTCATTTGTGCAGCTACCCTGGCCTGATATTGTTGTGGGTCGATGGTGTAAAGCAATTGCCCCTTTGTAACTTTTGTACCTTCCTTGAAATGAATATCATCAAGAAAGCCCTCAACGCGAGCGTTAATAACGATATCCTGAAAGCCATAAATTTGACCGATAAAATCACTATAAACGGGCACATCCTGACGCTGGATATTTACCACCGGAATTTCGGGTGGTGGCGCAACTGATTGTTGTTGTTTATTGCAGCCGGCAATTATTAAAACAATAATTAATGCATACAATGTATTGATCTTAATAAAGTAAAATTTTTCCTGTTTCATAAATTTGATATTAATTAAATAATCACATTCTTAATTACATGTCATAAATAATCAGCAAAGTTAGAGAAATTAGAAATAAACCGAGGCTACACTAAATTTTTAAGTTTTTTTAGCCTATAAAAAAAGAGACCCCAATAGAAAATATGTAGAAATCAATATTTTTTTTAAGCTCTTATCATGTTGAAATGTAATACCCGATATATGGGGCTTATTCGATTAATCTGATGTTTTAAACGAAAACACTTCAACAAATAGCAATAGCTCTTATTGGAGAGCCATCGCCATCCTTTATTCTTAAAGGTAAGGCTGAGAGGGTAAATTGATTTGTAGGGATAGCTTGCAGGTTGGTAAGATTTTCGATAATATACATCCCATTACCTAAAATAATATTATGAATTGGATAGTCTTCCGAATTGATGGCATCGATTGAAATAACATCAAGCCCAATACCTTTAATCCCTTTACCTTGCAAGAATTTTGCGGCTTTAACCGATAGTATCGGGAAATGATTAAAATATTCTTCGGTTCCCCAATACCTGTACCACCCGGTGTAAATAATAATCCAGGAAAATTCTTCCCAATTTATTTTAATATTCCGGATATGCTCAAGAGGGATTTCTTCATCATTGCTATATCCTGTGCAATCGAGCATGAAGGCTTTGCCATAAAAATTATAAAGCTGCGAATTGTCGGTGGTGCTGCCATTTTCGATAAAATGCCTCGGGCAGTCGAGGTGCGTGCCATGATGGGTAGCGATGTCCATGCGTATTACCTGGGCTCCGTCCTTTGGATGGGTCATTATTTTTTTAAAAGCCGGTGGTGAATCCCCGGGAAATACGGGCATCCCGGTTTCGAGGGTATGTGTAAGGTCGATGAGTTTCATGGAGTGGGAAATTATTAATTTTCGATGGATTGAATTATATTGGATTGAATTGGGGTAGAGACAAGGCATGCCTTGTCTGTACAGCAATACAACAGCAATACAATAGGATATTGGAAAATGAAATAGCAAATTGATATTGAAAAAAATTCAGCATCTGCAAGATTTTATTATTTCAATCAAAGGCTATAATTCATTTAAGCGGGTTTTCACCTTTTCGATTAGGGCTTGTTCTGCATCCTCAATTCCATTGTGTGATATGGCAACTTTTTCGATGAGCGTGATGCAGGTAGCTTTCATTTTATCGTCAAAGTCATTTTTATTTGTTTCCAAAAAGTTGATGAACTGCTGGTAAGTTTCTTTTACAGACGCTTTGTTTTTTTTGAGTCGGTGAAATTCTTTTTCTGTATTAAAAGCATAGAGTGAATCTTTTACACTGCCGGTTTTTTCTTCCAGGTTCATCAGTTGAGAAATCACGAAATTATAAATCCTGCTCACTTCCTCATTTTGAACAGATCCATCTGCCATAGCCATTACATAAACAAGTTTGCCCAAAGCGGTGTAATATTCTTTATAATCCATATTTTAATATTTTCTTCAAAAATAGACAATTCGAGCAATACCAGAAGACAAGGCAGACCTTGGTTCTACTTAATCCAACAAAAACCGCGTAACCCGGGAGACAAGGCGTGCCTTGTCTCTACACCAATCATCGGGCAACCCGTTCTCTTCGTTCGCATCACTTACTTCTGTCTCTTCGTTCGCTTCGGTCACTTAAGTCGCTTAGTTCGCCTCAGTCGCTTAAGTATCTTCGGTCTCTCCTGTTTTTAGTCTCTCCAGTCTCTTAGTCTCTCCAGTATCTTCAGTCTCTTCGGTCTCTCCAGTCGCTTCGTTCTCTTCCCACTACCACTCCACTTCTTTCCGTCTTACCGGCATGGTCATGCATCGGGCACCACCACCACCCCTCGACAATTCAGAACCATCTATAGTAAGCACATATTTATTATAATCGGTGAGCTTTATTTTTTCGTCAATAACATCCTGGGCTGTGATTACTTCGTAGCCATTTTTATTCAATTCTTCGATGGTGGCCACATTCCGATTGTAACCTACAACCTTGCCCGGAGCTAAAGCAAAAAAGTTTGCCCCACTGTGCCACTGCTCACGCTCCTGTGTCCAGGGGTCGGCAGTACCACCACATTGAATCGGCATTAAGTCCAAACCAAGCCTGGAAAGTGAATCGAGAATATTTTTTTCTTCACAAATACTTACTTTTTTATTTTCGATGGTTATATGGATGGTCTTAAAACGATTAGGCTGCATAATAACAGGCTCATAAACCATACATTCGTTTTTGTTTAAAAAGGTAAAAACCATGTCGAGATGGATGTATGATTCACGGTCGGTAGGCAACTCCTGTACGATAATATGATGAACCTTGTCTTGTTCCTTCATTTTATCGATAATCACATCCACTCCTTCAGGTGTTGTTCGTGCACCAATACCAATTAAGGTAATATCTTCTCTTCCTACCAATACATCACCACCTTCTACACTCACCTTTTTGCAATGGTTCCCACTTTTATCAGATGAAAAAGTACTTGTATTGAACTCCGGGTAATAATCAAAAATAGCTTCCATAATTTGCGTTTCACGTTCACGTACGGTGCTGGCCATTTGTGAAATAAGCACCCTGTTGCCAATGGAAACTGAAGCATCCCGGGTAAAGAAAAAGTTATGCAATGGCCGTACTGCATAACGCTGAGGACTAAGAAAGCGCGAAAGGTTATCACGTTGTAAGGGGACCCCCTCAATAAGTTGTCCGGCAAGGGTAACAGGATCAAGGTCAAAAAGAAAATCCAGGGTTCGCGAGTCAGTACAGCTACGGCAGACTTTCTGAATAAGATCAGTTTTTACTTTATCGTTTTTAAGGATATATGTTAATAGATCCTTCACTTCGAAAACCTTGCAAACTTTCTTTAGGGCACCGCTTAATTGCGCATATTCCTGCCTGGCAACCGATAGGTTAAGTATATCACTGTAAAGCGCACGTTCTGCATTTTCAGGAGTCATGTTTTCGACTTCCTTACCAACGGTATGAATAATCACCGCTTCAAGATCGCCGATTTCCGAATTTACCTTTACGCTATAATCTTGTCTATTCATCATAATAAATATCAAAAAATTTCGGCAAAAGTAAGAAAAGCGCATGAAGAAGCCTTTAGCAATTTTTGACGTTTCCAAGGCCACCATAAGGCGGACGTTGGAAAGTCGGATTGCAAACTTTCTATTGTCCGAGGCACGAGGACATAGAAATGTTTAATTAGTGTCCATCCATAAAGTCGGTGCTTTACTGATTTTGCCAACGCGACCCCTTAGTCCCCTAAAGGGGAAACCCCTCGCTACCAGTGCGTTGGGGGTCCTCCCCTTTAGGGGAGTTAGAGGGGTGCGTGGTGGATGGCGAGTTTATGGACGAGCACTAATTAGTGTTGGTCTTTAAAGTAAATGCTTTGAAATATCAATTGCCCCATCCTTTAGGTTGGGGATTGAATTGAAGGAATAAATGCCCCCGCCTTTTCGCTGTCAATGCCTTCGGCATTGACAGCGAAAAGGCGGGGAGATCGTTCTAAACTCATTTTTCCCCGGGCTAAAGCCCGGGGCTAGTGAAAACCATTGACTTTATGGACATGCACTAATTGCTGATGAAATTTTATAATTTCCCAAAACAATATCCCAAAATGATGGTTAATTATCAGTATTTTATAATGATTGAAAAATGAGCTTTGATAATAAAACCGGATTAAAAAAGTATGCCGTAAAATCGAACCAGGAAATTGCACCGGGAGTTTACGTATTAAAATACAAGCGCGACTTTTCGTTTGTCCCGGGGCAGGTGCTTGGTGTTACCTTGAACAAAATTCATTCACCCCGAATGTACAGCATTGCCAGTGGAATGCAGGATGAGGATATTTGGATACTCTACGATGTAAGACATAGCGGAATGTTAACCCCTCCCCTTTCTGAAGCAAAACCGGGGGATTTCATTTTCGCCTCAGGGCCTTCAGGTAACTTTTTTGGAACGGCAAAACCATCCACGTGGATAGCTTCAGGAACCGGCATTGCACCCTTTGTTTCGATATGGCGCTCAGGCTTACGTAATGAAAAAACCCTGATACATGGCGGCCGCTTTGTACATTCGTTTTATTTTGAAGATGAATTCAAGGAAGCTCTTGGCGCTAATTTTATCAGGTGCTGTTCGCAAGAGAACGCTAAAGGCCTGTTTGCTGGCCGGCTTACACGATGGTTGACAGAACAGGATAATCTGCCTGCAGATTGAAAATATTATCTTTGCGGCAGCGCCGAAATGGTTGTCGATACAAGGGATATCCTTATCGGAAAAAACATCCCTTATGCTAACATCATGGCTGAGATTTATTTTTAAAATTATTTTTTTTATGTCAAAAGAAGCACTTTTCGGGAAAACCCTCGGCGAACTGCAAAGCATTGTAATTGATCTTGGATTACCAAAATTTACAGCAAAGCAAATTACCGGATGGCTTTACCAGAAGGATATCAGTACCATAGATGAAATGACCAATCTTTCGAAAAATGCCCGCCTAATTTTGAATGCACATTATGATTTTGGTCTCACTCCATCATCAAAAGTGCAGGAATCGGTGGGCGGGACAAAAAAATATCTGTTCCCGGCGGGCAAACACAAGTTTATCGAAGCTGCATACATTCCTGACGAAACCCGTAAAACCCTCTGTGTGTCTTCGCAGGTTGGCTGTAAAATGGGCTGCCTGTTTTGCATGACCGGAAAGCAGGGTTTTCAGGCCAACCTTACTGCCGGAGAAATTGTGAACCAGGTAAGAAGCCTTCCCGAAAAGGACGAACTGACCAATGTTGTTTACATGGGCATGGGCGAGCCCTTCGATAACCTTGAGGAAGTGTTGAAAAGTCTTGAAATTTTTACTTCGGACTGGGGTTATGGCTGGAGCCCGAAGCGCATTACCGTTTCAACCATTGGCATTGTTCCCGCAATAAAGCGGTTTCTAAACGAGAGCCAGTGTCATCTGGCAATAAGCCTTCATTCGCCTTTTGAAGCAGAACGAAAAAAACTCATGCCTGTCGAAAATGTTTATTCACTACCGGAAGTCATCAACACCATTAAAAACTTCGATTTTGGCCGCCAACGCAGGGTTTCGTTCGAATACATCATGTTTGAAGGTATAAACGACAAGCCGCGACATGTAAAAGAACTTGCCAGGATATTAAACGGTATCCGTTGTCGTATCAATTTAATTCGGTTTCACCCTATCCCAAATACACCATTAAAAGGCTCGGATGAGAAAACAATGGAAGAATTTATGGTCGCCCTAAATGCAAAAGATATTCGCACTACTATCCGCGCATCACGTGGTGAAGATATTTTTGCTGCTTGTGGATTGCTGTCAACAAAAGAGCTTGTAAAAAGAGAAAATTCAGATTTTTAAGCCGCTAATTAGAGTTCGTCTTTTTGTTAGGTTTCCCGCAGATAACGCAAATTTTCGCAGAAATAAATCAGCGAAATCTGCGGGAGATTCTTTGGCCTCGGATAGAAATAGTTGACTTTATGGACACACACTAATCATTCAACTTCAATTCAGCATTTTTATACCATTCGGGTCAACGAGATCACCAACATAATCGCCTACGTTAAACACCTGAGGATCTATTACAACTGCATGGCCAGAATAAGAATCGACAAAATATAACCATCCTTCCCAAACTGATAACATTAATTTCATCACGGATAACATAGTTCCCTTTTAAATCCTGCAAGTCCATCAGGTTCTTACCTTCAAATTGGGGTTCAACAGGAAAAAGTTCTTCTGTTACGTCCATGCTAACCTGACCTATTCATAAACTCAGAATTTAATGGGCTAAAGCCCCGGTTTAACGAGTCTTTGACTTACCCCAGGCTTAAGCCTGGGGTAAGTCATCACTTTACAATACAGGGCTTTAGCCCAAAACATGAATTATTCAGGCTAAAACCTCTTAAGTCGCAATGCATCTTTAATCAGTTTTTTGATTTCCACATTCGGTATTGCTATCAAAAAATCCATTTTATTGCAGCGGTGGGCATCACCTCCAAATCTCCATCGAAAGTAAAGAAGTTCCGGCTGATCTCGATTTCACTACCTAAACTAAAATGCGGATTCAAAACATACCAAAATTGAGGTTCGGTAAGAATAACAACATCTTTTCCGGAACCTGTAAAATTATCCTGTGTCCAGATATCTAAAAATCCTGTTAACAATACTTTGTTTTTAAATAATGACTGATACCATACGAAAGTAACTTGGGCATCAGGGCTTTTAGCATTTTTGTTAGCACGGAATAGCAGCGAGGTATTAAGTGTGAAATTTCCGATTTTTATTGGATAGGCAATACCACCAAGCCAGGCCTGCAATATATAATCGGGCGTACCATCGTTGAACTCTACCTGCACCCCCAACCCACTCTTATGAACGGTAAATTTTCGGGCAAGCTCAAAATATGCAAGAGAGGCGCCTCCATTTCCTTTATCATAATCAATATCAACAAAACAAAATGTTGAACCTAAATTATCTACCTTAAAAAACTCAAGTGTTGAGGTAAAATACTTACGTTCAATTTTATCGTTGCCATCATAAGCTTTCCCAAAATCGTAATGGAGCTGCAAATTTTGTGTAAAACTAGCTGAGCAAAAAACGACAACATTGATTATCGTAAAAAATAACAGGCGTGTTGTTTTCATTTTCTTTGGATTTAGTACTCAAATGTAAAAATTATATACGAATCTCAGTTTCAAGAATTATGGTAGGGTTCATTTTTGATGATGGTAAATGCCCTGTACAATTGCTCCATAAAAATAACGCGGATAATTTGATGTGAGAATGTCATTTTGGAGAGTGAGATTTTTTCGTTGGCTCTTTGATAAACATCTGATGAAAAGCCATAAGCACCCCCAACAATGAAGTTGACAGCTTTTAAGCCCATGTTCATTTTCTTTTGGATAAATGCGGCAAAGTTTAGCGATGAAAAGGACTTCCCGTTTTCGTCCAAAAGGATATTATAATCGCCAGGTTCAATTTTTTTGAGGATTAATTCACCTTCCTTTTTTTTAAATTCCTCTGCCGAAAAGTGTTTTGTGTTTTTTATTGCAGGTATAATAATTTCTTCGAAGGGCAGGTAGTTTTCAATCCTTTTCCTGTAAATTTCAAAACCTTCCTTAACAAAGCTTTGATGGGTTTTCCCTACTACTATCAACCTGATTTTCATAAAAGTTTTTTTGGCACAAAATCTGAATTATAAAGGAATATCTTATTGAAATCAATATAAAAAATAATAACTTTGCCGTGAATGCAAAAATAACGAAAAACGGAGTATCGATTGTGAAACATAAGACAACAAGATTTTTATTGGCATCAGGTCTCTTCATTTCGATGTTGATCGCGATTAATGCTATTGCGCAGGAATCAGGAACAACAAAGGAAATTAGCAAGTGTTTTAAAACTGCTGATGCTTCAAAACTTGCAGTGCATTTTAACATCTCTCTGGACTTAGCCCTGCCGGGAAATGAGGGCGCTTACAGCAAAAAACAAGCTGAGCAAATATTAAAAATGTTTTTCGCAAACAATCCTGTTGATGAATTTACAATGGATCACACCGGAAATTCAAACAACGGCTCCACCTATCTCATTGGTTCATATAAATCCACATCCCAAAAAAAATTCCGGGTTTACCTGTTAATCAAAAACAGAAATAATATCGACTTAATCCAGCAACTTCAGATTGAACAGGAATAATAATGAACATAGATTTAAAACAAATTGGCCGATTGGCTTAATCTAAGATTTCTTATTCGTGTTTCTTCTTTCCAATAAATTCTTCAAATACCGGCATTAAATTTATCGAACCTGATTGGATAAGTATTTGAGATGTTTTTAAAAAATCTTCTTCTTTAAGATCACCGGATATGCTCCCGTTTTCAGCAACAAAAACCTTTTCGATAATGCTGAGCATCCATTCCTGATGCGCACGGTTTGCCGGAATATTTCGACTTTTCATATACATTAAAACAACATCAATTGTTTCATCAGGATGATCGAAAGCATATTGCCAGCCCTCGATTGTTGCTTTAACAAAATCACTACAAATTCCAGGGTTTTGATTAAAAAACTCTTCTGTGCAATAAATGCCATCTTCAGGAAAATTCAAATTATAATCAAAGAAAAAGAAGGTATTTAAATCTTCATAATCTATTCCTGCATGGTAAATTTGATCATACTCATTGTACCACATCACACACATAATATCAACACCATCGTCTAAAAATAAGTCGATTGTACTCGTGATGGGAAATATTTCGGCATCAATATTAAATTTATCAATAAATGCCATTGGAAGCTCCCGGAAATCCGACCTCCAAATTCCAATTTTTTTCCCATTAAAATCCTCAACACGAATAATATTACTTGTTTTTTTTGTTACAAACATCAATGCCGATTTTTGTGAAAGCTGGCAGATATTGATAATATCCACCACCTCATCACGCAACTCGATTGCTCCGGAAAGAAACATGGTGCCAAAATCAGCTCCATTATTTACAAAGGCTGACGACATAGGAGCTAAAGGGCCACCATCTAAAACTTTAACATCAAGCCCGTATTTATCGTAAATACCCTTTTCGTAAGCCATGTAAATACCTGAGAATTGTGCCTGATGCAACCAATGAGGCATAAACCTTACAGTTGTTTGGGAATTAGCCCCAACAAATATCAGGGACATAAAATAAAAAAGCAGGAATGTTTTCTTCATTTTTTTTGTACTTTTAAAATTCGATCAATTGCCCTTGTTCAGGAATAAGAATTTTAACCCCTAATTTGTTTTTAAGCAGCAATTGTTTATAAATTAAATATTTGTTATCGCTTCCTTCATTCCACCCGGGCTTAATACCGGTAATAATTATGAGGATTCCTTTCAATGCAACTTTTGCATTATCGGGATCAGTAATTTGCGCCAGTTTTTCCAATTCCCTGAAAACCCATTTTGGAGTAAGATGACCGTAAAGCTGTGTATCGGGCTGCTCGTCAGGATAGGAACACTCCATAAAAATTGCGCTCATTTTTCCATTTCGGATTATGGGAGCTATTGATTGCCATATTTCAGCAAGATGGCCATTACCTTCAATTTCATCAGCGCCTGTATCTCCGAGATAAAGCACATAGTCGCCAAAATATTCAATAAGAAATGCTGTTGACCAGTATGGTTCCTGGTGGCTTACCATAAATGGAGTAACATTAAATTTTGTATCCTCAATGCTTCGCGCTTCGCCGGGAATAAGGGTATGATAGTTTAAAACATTCAGTTTCATTCCTGTTCCTTCATTGGTGAAATTAGGCCAGATTTCCCAATTAAAAATATCCTTTTGGAGAAAGTCGATGGTCTGGGCGCTTCCATAAATATTGGCCTGCTTAATTGCAGGGGAAGCAATTACAAGGCCGGCTATATGATCGAGATGGGCGTGTGAAATAAGATATCCTTTAATTAATTCCCTGAAAATATACCCTGTTTTTGAGGCATCCACATCATCAGGTACGAATACATCGTAAAAGTTTCCCATTTTCACCGCTTGTTCAATTCCTGTGTAAACAGTTCCCGCATCAAGGCAAATAAAATTGTTTGAATTTTTTGAAGACAGGAGGTAGGCAGACAAATTATTATCTTCGATGCCCCCACCCGAACCAAGTACCACACATTTAAATTTTATGGAAGAACGGTCCTGCCCAAACAATGGTTGGAAAATTACAAGTAATAACAATAATAACAAGACCGGGTAACTGCATGTGGTATTTTTCATAGCTCGTGATTTAATTTTCAAAAATAAATTAAATCCACGTCATTACACAGTAATTCAAAATTATGATGGAATAATATTTTTTCCCGGACAATAATTATAACGAATCAGAAAAACTGTAATCGATATCTTTTTAAGATTTGAAATATTGCAACATTTTATAATTCATCCAATCAATCTAAATTCCTTCTAAATTCAATTTGTAGCAATAAACTTTAGTCAAGATCACAAATAGTTTTATTTTTGCCCATCTTTTATCAATCACATAAAATTTAAATTGCTTATGAAAAAAGTATTTACAATTCTTTCGCTGGCATTTTTGCCCGTGTTTGCAATTGCAAGCGAAGCCGACCTTGCAATTCCTCAAGACATCGGTAAACAAACCATTCTTTACTGGGGCTTCCTGATTACTTTTGCAGGGTTTCTTTTCGGACTGTTTCAGTTCATGAAAGTAAAAAAAATCAGGGCGCATAAATCCATGCTCGATGTAGCTGATGTAATTTATGAAACAGGCAAAACCTACCTCATCCAACAAGGAAAATTTCTGGCCATCCTGTTTATTTTTATTGGAGCGGCTGTAGCCTTTTATTTTGGATTTTTATCCCAGCATGAGGTGATTGATCCTGTCACCGGAGCGGCTCAGATGGAAAATTCGTTTGGTATTGGCGGTGTACTTATGATTTTAGGCTGGACAGTGGTTGGAATTTTGGGAAGTTATAGTGTTGCATGGTTTGGCATCCGCATGAATACCCTGGCCAACTCAAGAATGGCTTTTGCCTCTTTAGAAAGAAAACCTATTAAACTTTTAAATATTCCTTTGAATGCCGGGATGAGCATTGGTGTAGTTTTAATCTCATTAGAGCTTATCATGATGCTTATCATATTACTTTTTGTTCCCGGCGAATATGCCGGCGCCAGTTTTATTGGCTTCGCCATTGGTGAATCATTAGGCGCATCTGTACTCAGAATTGCCGGCGGAATCTTTACAAAAATTGCCGACATCGGCTCTGACCTGATGAAAGTAATCTTTAAAATTGGTGAGGACGACCCACGCAACCCCGGAACCATTGCCGACTGTGTTGGCGATAATGCCGGCGACAGCGTTGGCCCGACTGCCGATGGTTTTGAAACTTATGGTGTAACTGGTGTAGCTTTGATTACATTTATATTGCTTGCCATTTCCTACAACCTTGGAAATATTGCTGATTTCCAGCCTGAATTTGTTACTTTACTGGCAGCATCCCTCAATGTTGAGTCGTTCAACATAAGCAGTAAAGCTTCACTGGAAGTGCTTACCGAAGCCTTACAAGTTAAAATGCTGATGTGGATATTCCTTATGAGAATCCTGATGATCATTACTTCGGTGGTTTCATTTTGGATTAATGGAGCTATTACAACAGCTAGATATCAAAATGTTGATGAGCTGGATTTCGAAAAACCTCTCACTTCATTGGTTTGGATAACCTCTCTTTTATCCATTGTTGTAACTTTTGTTTTAAGTTATTTTGTTATAGGAAATCTCCCCAATGATTTGTGGATTATCCTTTCGGTAATTATCAGTGCAGGTACACTAGGCGCTGCTTTGATTCCTGAATTTACAAAGCTGTTTACCAGCCCCAAATCAACACACGTGAACGAAGTGGTTGAGGCCTCCAAAAAAGGCGGTGCTTCACTAAATATTCTTTCAGGTCTTGTGGCCGGAAACTTCAGCGCTTTCTGGATGGGCATGGTATTTTTTGGTTTGATGTTCGTGGCTTATTATGCCAGTACTTTTGGCTTGGGCGAACTGATGATCTATCCATCAATATTTGCCTTTGGCCTTGTTGCTTTCGGTATGCTGGGCATGGGACCTGTTACCATTGCTGTTGATAGTTATGGCCCTGTAACCGACAATGCACAATCAATTTATGAGCTTTCGCTAATCGAGGAAGACGTAGCGAAAATAACTCCTGAGATTGAAAAGGAGTTTGGTTTTACACCTGATTTTGAAAAATCAAAATATTACCTCGAAGCTAACGATGGTGCCGGAAATACTTTTAAAGCTACCGCCAAGCCGGTGTTAATCGGTACCGCGGTTGTTGGAGCCACCACCATGATTTTCTCCTTGATTCTCGTTATTAAGGAAACACTTGGGGTAAATCCTGAGGAAATTCTCAACCTGCTAAATCCATATTCTATTCTTGGATTCCTTTTGGGTGGCGCTGTAATTTATTGGTTTACCGGAGCCTCAATTCAGGCAGTTACAACCGGTGCTGCACGTGCGGTAGAATTTATCAAAGTTAATATCAACCTCGACCCCAACGCACCCAAAAAAGCTGATGTTGAAAAATCGAGACAAGTGGTGAAAATATGTACCCAATATGCTCAAAAAGGTATGTGGAATATTTTTATTGCCATATTCTCGTTTGCACTTGCCTTTGCTTTTCTTTCTTCACCGGTATCATCAAATGCCCCCGTTTCGATGTTTGTAAGTTACCTGATTTCTATTGCTTTTTTTGGCTTGTTCCAGGCCGTATTCATGGCAAATGCCGGTGGAGCATGGGATAACGCTAAAAAAGTAATTGAGGTGGATATGGGAGAAAAGGGAACCGAGTTACATGCTGCTGCGGTTATTGGCGATACTGTGGGCGATCCTTACAAAGACACCTCTTCGGTTGCATTGAACCCCATTATTAAGTTCACCACTTTGTTTGGATTGTTGGCAATGGAAATTGCTTTGGCCGAGCATTTCAGGGCTTATGCTCATTATGTTGGTGTTGCATTCCTTGCTATTGCATTGTATTTTGTTTACAGGTCATTCTACAAAATGCGGATTAACCAATAACACAATATTAATTATCAAGTAAAAAGCTATCCCGCAGAACGGGATGGCTTTTTTTTACTAGCCGAATTCATTTCAAAAAGGCCCCAAAACCATGCTCCAGCTTGGCTCGTCATCGTTGAAAGGGGTATTTTATCAATCAAACATGTTTTATATTTTAACAATAGTGTTTTAAACAGGTAGCATATTTTTGTAGAGGTGGAGAAGGTAAAAAAGAAAAAATCTACTGATACATACGATTTTTTCAATTCTGCCGGGCTATGGGCCAACAGGGAAATAAATGCTAAAGAACTTAGAAAGCAGGCATGGGACAGGACAAAATAGTACTTTGCGATACCGATGTTATAATCGAATTTTACAGGAACAAGGTTTATTAATGGGGTAAAGCTTTATAAAAAAGATTAAAAAGTAAAAATAAACTCCCCACTCGGATCGGTGTAAACCAACGGATTGTTCAAAGCATACGAGTACCTGTTAAAATTCTGCGAGTAATCAGGCATCTGAACATAGAGATCAGGACTTAAAAACCTACACAAAGCGGCATCATACATCCTCCCGTTCATATTTATCAAACCAAACCATTTTAGATGCTCGTGCCCTGTGTAACCTCTGTCGAAGATGAAATCAGGGATATTGGTGTAAGTCCAATTGGTAGGGTTTCGGTTCCGCCCCCAGGCATCAAAACTTTGCCTGTGTACTTGGTTGCTCTCTGAGTTTATAGCTCCCACAATACTACCCAAATGATCTTTCAGTATGAAATACAATGAATCGGGAGCATTGTCGTATTTTACGTAAATAGCAGCCAGGCCATCGCCGGCAGAGATGTAGTGGAGGTGGCGGATGCCTGCTTGTGTGGTTTCTTTTTCGTAATCCCCAAACCCGCCTATCGGCGAGGTAAATGCGTAGTATTTCGTTAAAAGCACATCATCCCCTATACCACTATTGAGTTGGGTTTTTCGACGTAGGCGGTCGGGGTAAATAATAAAGTAATCCAAGTTGCCCTGGCTAATGTAAGAGGCTTTGTTAAAGGCGGTGTAATCAACCGTTTGGCTTGTGGCGGGTAATAAATTACCGGTGGTGTTGCTTAGTCCTGTTACAGCGTGTGGGCCTGCATCCTGCCCGGTGTAGTCATAATCGCCAATATCGGAACGGTTAGTTATGTTGCCGTTGTCGGCGTATTGGGTGTTGCGGTAATTATTCTTTGTCCTTTTTTCTTGATAAAAAAAAACGAAAAAATCAAGGCTGCCTGAAATTTTCCAAGAAACACTAAACCTCGCAAAACCCCGCGACCCAAAACTCGTCGCTGCACTCCTCAAACAAGGGTCGCTTAACGCAAAGCCATCGCATTTTGCTTCGGCTTGTGTTTCTAAGGAAATTTCAGAAGGCCGGTCGTTTTCCATAGCAAGCCCCGGATAATCAGAAGCAGCAATTTGCCCGCGGGCGTTGTAGGCCTGGTTGCTCCACACCGATATGTTGTTTTGGTTTTTCACTTGGCTAAAGTATCCTAATATCATGATACTAATTATAGCCCCGGTTTCCCGAGGTTTTTATTATTACCGTTCAGATTTATCTGAACTTAAATTCAATGTCTTAAATGGCAACTCACCTATTTGACCAGATTTTGTCTTAAATATTATCTTTTCTTGCTTACTATCAACATATAACTTTAGTTGTTCTTTTAATCTTGCATTTGTTTTTGCAATCAAACGCCAAGTCCCCTCTTTTTCGGTGAAAACATAAATATTCCAACAAGGTAATCCTGAACATCCAGAAACTAAAACAACATTAACATATATCCCATTAGCTAAAATATCTTTCGAAGATACAGAAGAAAAAGGAAGTTGGTTTTTCCCCCATTCGTTTATCTGATTCTTGTCTTGAAAGATTAACGTTTCAATAGAATCCTGACTCGCCCATAATAATTCCTTCGTGAGCAATTCTTGAGAATAAGAGTTCATTTTTAATAATATTAATAGTGGTAATAGTAAATACTTGTAAATTAGCTTTATCTTACCCATAGTAAAATTCCTCCGTTATTATAATTCACGCTAGGGTAATGGTGATTAGCTCTAGCTGGATTTGTTATAAACCGACCTGATGCATCTACATTTATAACGGGTGTAATTCCTGGCTTATGAGACCAATTTCCCCCTTTATCCTGGCGATACCAATGGTAATCAACCCCCTGGTCAATGACTAAATACACGGATGAATATCCTCTTTTCCCAAAACCTAACTTGTTAATTAAATACGGCTTTTTAATTCTGCCATCACTTATTGCTCCATTTGTCACATAATCCAAATTTACATCAGAAGCACTAGTTATCGGCTGTCCTCCTGCCTCTCCTGGTTGTAAACCCCAATAATTTCCATTTCCTTTGTCATCTAATGCATAACTATAACAATTGTTGGTTGTTTGAATCACTCCATTATCATTCCATTCATCTGGGACATACACAGGGCTACTTTCCCATGCTTTTGAATTATAATAACCACCTATACCATAACTCCAACCTCCTGAACCATAACCAACATTAAATCCAATGCCAGACGCATCATTTCCAACTCCAACTCCTGCACTTACCCCCCAACCATTGCTCCATTGCTTGCTTGACATGTCATAAGTTTGAGAAAAGTTTACCCCTGCATTAAATGGACCCAAAGATGCATATGCACCTTCTGATGTGGTAGTACTCCATCCACTATACTTAAAGTTATAATCTAAACTTTGACTTACCATAACACCAGAACCAAATCCAGTTCCTCCAACGCGATAACCTACTTCACCATAACCACCTAACGAAGCCCCTTCGCCCCATCCAATATTTAAACCTGCTCCTAAAGGAATTCCAATTGGAGTGAAATTGAATCCTATGCTAAATCCTCCATTACCAAAACTCCAGGTAAGAAAATCCCCACTCGGGTCAGTATAAACCAAGGGGTTATTCAAAGCATAAGAATACCTGTTAAAATTCTGTGAGTAATCCGGCATCTGAACGAAGGGATCGGGGCTAAGGAATCTACACAAAGCAGCGTCGTACATCCTCCCGTTCATATTAATAAGTCCAAACCATTTTAAATGTTTCCCGCTAAGGCGGGACAGGCTATGACCCGTAAATCCCCGGTCAAATGGGAAGTCGGGAATGTTGGTGTAGCTCCAGTTTTCAGGGTTACGCTTCCGCCCCCAGGCATCAAAGCTTTGCTTGTAAACTTTTTCATTTTCACTGTTTATCGCTCCAACTATGCTGCCTAAGTGGTCTTTCATTATAAAATACAAAGAGTCCACACCGCCATCGTTTTTCACATAAATGGCAGCCAGACCATCGCCGCCGGAAATGTAGTGAAGTTCCCGTGTGCCGGAGGCATCGGTTTCTTTTTCGTAATCGCCAAAGGCGTAGTATTTCGTTAGCAACACATCATCCCCTATACCACTATTGAGTTGGGTTTTGCGGCGCAAGCGGTCGGGGTAAATAATAAAGTAATCCAAGTTGCCCTGGCTAATGTACGAGGCTTTGTTAAAGACGGTGTAATCAACCGTTTGGCTTGTGGCGGGTAATAAATTGCCGGTGGTGTTGCTTAGGCCGGTAAAGGCATGAGGGCCGACACCAGCCTGGCTGTAGCTAATATAGCCGCGGGCATACAGTAAGACAGATAGAAGAATTTCGTGCATATGCTAAATAAATAGTAACAAGAAAATTATGGGTAAGTAATAGTCCAATTGTTTTTCTCAAAGTCTTCCAAATTCAAATCATACCGTTTGACGAATAAATAATTTTCCCTAATGCTGTCCCAAGGAATAGATGACAAAACGAGGCTATCAAATAGGAAATACATTAATTTGTTTTCTTTTTTTAAATACATATCAAAACATCCATCTCTGTCGTAATGGATTTTTGATGAATGACTTTTTATTTTATAGAAGTCTGATGCAACAGAGGGATCATAATCGATAATACTGGTGTCAGGGTATTTGTCACTATAATAGAAATACAAAACTTGGTCTGTATTATTGATGATTGTTATTTCTTTGTGACAGTCTTTTTCCATTTTTGAACAGTCAGAACCACCAATGATTAGGGCAAATACTGCTATGAGCAGTAGAGCGCCATGATTCCTTAAAAATTGATTTTTATTTCCTCTTTCCATAATATATCTTTTGATAATTGACATAACGTGTGTTGTAGTTATCGGTATTAATTAATCCCGTAATAAGAAATAATGGAAGGTAATAATCTAATAGATTTGGCTTGATAGTTAGCACATTAAGTAAATTTTGGAAATTACTACTATAATAATCATCCATTGTCCACGCATTACCAGGAAATCCTATGGGATTTTTGTTGAAATCCCATGTAAAATCATCGACATTGTCTTGAAAATATTTAATTGCTCTTACATTTGCATCCTGCTCTACTGGATTGTAATTATGCCGTGAATTAAAATCAGCCCGATTAAATTTTTTACTAAACAGACTAGGTATTCCAACTCTTGGATAATAAGCCCACCCCATACTCTGACTTTGGATGTAATGGCCGTATTCATGCTGAAACAATGGATTGTTTGTATTAGCCTCAATAGAGTTATCGCCAACAATAAAACTACCCTGAGTAACTCCTCCCCATCCATCATTTCGTGTTTTAAGGACGGTTGCGCCATATTTATAGTCAACAGACTCTATACCACCTGATAAACCAAAAGTATTGAAACTATGAGCTGTACCAAATCCGCCTATGGTCTGGGGCAGCTGCCAGGTGAACCTTGAGAATACCTCCCAAACTTGTCCTCCAAAGTTTTTATTAGGATCGGTAACAAAGAGCCCACCCCAAATTTTGATATCATTGCCACCTCTTAGGTTGGCTTCATCCCAGGCATTATCAAACCTGTTGCTGCCCGAACTAAAGAATCCGTCAACTAAACCCATTAGCCAGGAATCCCAAACGAAAAACTCCCCACTCGGATCGGTATAAACCAGCGGATTATTCAAAGCATACGAGTACCGGTTAAAGTTCTGTGAGTAGTCCGGCATCTGAACATAGAGATCAGGGCTCAAAAACCTACACAAAGCGGCATCGTACATCCGGCCATTCATGTTAATAAGGCCAAACCACTTTAGGTGTTCGTGACCCGTGTATCCCCGCATAAAGGGGAAGTTATCCGGTATGTTGGAATAAGTCCAATTCTCCGGGTTTCTTTTCCTGCCCCATGCGTCAAAGCTTTGCCTGTAAACTTTACCTGTTTCATTATTTATGGCTCCAGTGATACTGCCGAGATGATCTTTCATTATAAAGTACAAAGAGTCCACACCACCATCGTTTTTCACATAAATGGCTGCCAAACCATCGCCAGCGGCAATGTAGTGCAGGTGGCGTGTGCCAGCTTGTGTGGTTTCTTTTTCGTAATCCCCAAACCCGCCTATCGGCGAGGTAAATGCGTAGTATTTCGTTAAAAGCACATCATCCCCTATACCACTATTGAGTTGGGTTTTTCGACGTAGGCGGTCGGGGTAAATAATAAAGTAATCCAAATTGCCCTGGCTAATGTACGAGGCTTTGTTAAAGGCGGTGTAATCAACCGTTTGGCTTGTGGCGGGTAATAAATTACCGGTGGTTTCTTCCAAACTTGAAACGGCATGTGGTCCGTAATCACCGTAATTGTAATCGCCAATATCACTCCGGTTTTCGATATTCCCGTTGTCGGAATAGCTGGTATTGCGGTAATTATAGGCATTCAGGCTGTCGGCACGGAGACGGTTTAGTTTATCGTAGCGGAATTTCTCGAATTTAAAATACTTCCATGTATCGCGCTGCATAAGGTTGCCACGTTTTTCGTCAAAATCGTAATACAAATATTCAATGTATGTTGAAGTGCCGCTTGGTTTGGTCTTTATTTGGCTGGGAAAGCCAAAACTATCCCAAACCCGGTTAACTTCATACGCACCACCAAGATCGTAGCCGGTAATTTGCCCCCGGGCGTTGTAGGCTGCATTGCTCAATTCCGATATGTTGTTCTTGTTTTTCACTTTGCTAAAGTATCCATTTTCCCGTTATCACATTCATCACACATGAGCAAAAATGAATCAAGAAAATTAGAAAAACAAATGTATTGATTTAGATACTTTAATTCTTTAAAACTGAGGTGAGATGATTATCAATAACTTAGTGTGATTATTTAGAATGAGGCTAAATTGGGTAAGCAAGATTATCGTAAAACTAATCAGCAATGGCCTTATCGAATAACTTTGTTTACAAAGATGATGAGCACAGTGCATCCTCGCCGGATCAACGAATAACACAATATTTGATAATAAAAAAAACCTGCTTAATAATAAAAGCAGGTTTTTTTGTTTTGAGCTGTTTTATTTTACAGCATCATAAAAGCATCGTTATGGTTTTAAAAATTACTCAAGGAATGTACAACCAAACCACTCCTGAGCTTAGGCTCGAACCAGGTAGTTTTGGGTGGCATAATGTTTCCGGTATCGGCGATGTTGATGAGTTGTTTCATCGAAACGGGATACAATGCAAAAGCAGCTTTCATTTCGCCGGAATCAACGCGTTTTTTCAGTTCACCCAATCCACGGATTCCACCTACAAAATCAATGCGGTCGGAAGTTCTTAAATCTTTGATGTCGATGGGATCGAGCACGAGCTTGGAAAGAATGGTAACATCCAAAACGCCAATCGGATCATTGTCGTTGTATGTACCTTGTTTGGCAGTGAGCGAGTACCATTTTTTATTGAGGTACATGCTGAAGTTGTGCAAACTTACAGGCTTATAAATCTCTGCGCCTTTTTCCTCCACCACGAAATTAGTCCTAAGCATTGCCAAAAATTCATCATCCGACATGCCGTTCAAATCCGTTACTACACGGTTATAGTCGATAATGGTGAGCTGGTTGTCAGGAAAATGCACGGCCAGAAAGAAGTTGTATTCCTCATCGCCCCGATGTTTGGGGTTGTTTTGCTTTTTTTCGTTGCCTACCAGCGCAGCAGCCGCTGTACGGTGATGCCCGTCAGCAACATAGGTGGATGGAATTTCAGCAAAAAGTGCAATTAGTTTTTCTATCACGGCTTTTTCATCAACAGTCCAAAAGTGATGGCCAAATCCGTCAACAGCGGTAAAGTCGTAATCGGGCTTATGATTTTTTACCCAGTCAGCAACTATTTCATCAATTTCCGCTTTGGCAGGATAAGTAAAAAATACCGGCTCCATGTTGGCATTTGTAATACGCACATGTTTCATGCGGTCTTCTTCTTTAACCTTGCGCGTAAGCTCATGCTTTTTAATCACATTATTAAGGTAATCCTCAACGGCGGCACAACCTACCAGACCATACTGGGTTTTTCCGTTCATGGTTTGCGCATAAATGTAGAGGTTCTGCGTATCATCGGCCACAAGCCAACGTTCGCGGAGGAAATGAACAAAATTGTCTTTTGCCTTTTCGTACACAAGCTGCGAATAATGATCTACATCTGCGGGAAGATCAATTTCGGGTTTAATAATATGAAGCAAGGAATACTGGTTGCCTTCTGCCTCTACTTTGGCCTCCTCCGAATTGAGTACATCATACGGGCGTGAAGCCAGCTTTTCTGCAATTGACTGCGGTGGTTTAATTCCTTTAAAAGCTTTTAAAATAGCCATTTATTCTTTTTTTATTGGTGAGAAAAATAAAATGAAAACACTAATGAGACCAGTCTAAAAAGGTACGGAGCACCATATTTATGCAATTTACGTCTCAGATTATCAGTATATTAAAAATTTATTATCCATGCATCTCCCGAAGGATCGGGACAGGCTGTGGCTTTTTAAACCGGATTCACTAATTATTTATCATCATAATTGTTAGTACTTCGCTGCAACGACCCAATTAAAGCGCCAATCATTTTAGTAAGTTCCATCAATTGGCCGCGCGATTGGTCTATTGAAGTATCGGTCATGTAATTCAATCCTTTAGCAATAGAGGTATAAACCACACATTCTCTAATGGAACTTTTTGCCATTTTTAGGTAATAAATAAACTGGGTTTTATTGCGTGATGATCCTTCGGCAATCTGAAGCGCGATGGCTTGTGCAGCATTTACGAATCTAGTTGTAAGATTTTGCATTTCATTGTCGGGGAAAAAACTTGTTGCCGAATGAACCCAACCCACATAATCAAGAGCTTTGTGATATACCCTCAGGTCTTCAAACCTGAAAAATGTCATGATCTTCTCGTTGTCTTCCATTGTAAGAAAATAAGTAAGTTATTAGTATCTTAAATAATTAAAAGTCAGACCTGACAATGGTCGATTGTCAGGTCTGTTTGGCGCACAAAATTAATAAAATTATTATCCTATTTATTTACCTGGAAAGTAGTGTCTCCATTTTTGAAAAAGTTAACTATTTGATTGGCTCCTGCAATACCTGCATTGATATTGGCCTCGGCGGTTTGAGCACCCATTTTCTTGGGAGTGAAGAAATACCGTCCGGCAAATTTTTCTTCAATTTCAGCAGAACAATCCGGTGCAATATCAGAAATGTATTTGAAATCAGGCCTTGTGGCAAAAACCTTTAACAAGCCTTCTTCGTCAATCACCTCTTTGCGGGCAGTATTAACCAGCACAGCATTTTCGGGTATTGCTGACAGCAAAGCAAAGCCTATCGATTTTTTGGTTTTGTCGTTGGCCGGAATATGTAAGGAAATATATTGGCAATTTTCGTAGAGTTCTTCAACGGAATCCATAGGAATTACGCCGTCATCAATCATAGTCTTTTTTTCGATAAAAGGATCATAAGCCATGATTTTCATTCCAAAACCACGGGCAATATCAGCAACATATTTACCAACATTTCCGTAAGCATGAATACCTATTTTCTTACCCTTGAGTTCTGTTCCTGCTTTGCCGTTGTAGTTATTCCGAGCCATCAAAACCATCATGCCTAAAGCAAGTTCAGCAACAGCATTGGAATTTTGACCGGGAGTATTCATGGCAACAACGCCTTTGGCAGTGCATGCAGCCAGGTCGATATTGTCGTAACCGGCACCGGCTCTTATAATAACCTTTAAATTTTTCGCGGCATCAATTACTTCTTTTGTAGCTTTATCGCTGCGGATTATCATTGCATCAGCATCAGCAACAGCTTTGAGCAACTCATCATTTGAAGTATATTTTTCAAGTAATGCAAACTCATACCCGGCTTTTTCAACAACATCTTTAATTGCTGAGACCGCGGCAGGTGCAAATGGCTTTTCTGTAGCTACTAATATTTTTTTCATATCCATTCAATTTTTAAGCTTTCATTTTTTCAAATTCCTGCATGGCATCAACCAGTGCCTGTACACTTTCAATTGGCAAAGCGTTGTAGGTTGAAGCCCTGAAACCGCCAACTGAGCGATGTCCTTTCAATCCAACAAGGCCAAGTCCACTTGCAAAATCGAGGAATCCTTTTTCAAATTCTTCAAAACCTTTGTTCATCACAAAACAAATATTCATCAATGAACGATCTGCCGGATTCCCGATAGTTCCTTTAAACATAGGATTCCTGTCGATTTCATTGTAGAGAAGCGCTGCTTTTTTCTTATTAATCTTTTCCATTTCGGCAATACCACCCCGGGCTTTGAGCCATTTTAAAGTCTGCAATGCTGCGAATACGGGAACAACCGGAGGGGTATTAAACATCGAACCCTTGTCGATATGAGTTTGATAATTGAGTATGGTTGGAATCGCACGATCAACCTGGCCAAGAATACTATCTTTTATAATAACAAAAGTTACACCTGCCGGAGCAAGATTTTTCTGGGCACCACCATAAATAATAGCATATTTTGAAACATCAACGGGGCGACTAAAAATATCAGAAGACATGTCGGCAACAAGCGGAATATTCAAGTCAAAATCTTCCCTGATTTCGGTTCCGTAAATGGTATTATTGGTAGTAACATGGAAATAATCAGCATCTTCAGGAATTCTGTATCCTTTTGGAATGTAGTTAAACATTTTATCTTTTGAAGAAGCAACTTCAACAACTTCGCCAAAGTTCTTTGCTTCTTTAATTGCCTTTGACGACCATGAACCTGTGTTGAGATAGGCAGCTTTTTTGCGCATCAGGTTGTAGGGTATCATTGCAAACTGAAGGCTTGCACCACCGCCTAAAAATAATACCGAATAACCTTCGGGTATTTTTAGCAGCTCTTTGAAAAGAGCCTGAGCTTCGTCCATTACAGCAACAAACTCTTTGCTACGATGCGAAATTTCCATAAGCGAAAGACCTGTTCCTGCAAAATTTTGAATGGCTTTAACGGATTCATCCAATGTAAATTGAGGGAGGATAGAAGGCCCTGCATAAAAATTGTGTTTTTTCATACCAGACTATGTATTTAATTGAATAAAAAAAATATGATTAATGTGCTGGCAAAGTTATAAAGATTTGTATCATATCAGGTGGCACGCTAAAATTTATAAGAAATTGTTAAATACTGAAAACATGGGAATTTAAGACCATGAAGGCATAACTGAAAATTCATATTTTCATTATGCTAAAAAACCTGGTTTGATTTTAAATTTTGGTGGACTTTCTCCAAAATACATTAAATGAAAAACTGCGAACCGTCAATTTATGTGAAGGTAAAAAAAGCTTACTTTTAATAGTACTACTACGAATTTAGTGGAAAGAAAAATATAAATGATTTATTAGTTTTTGGTGACAAATAACATTGATAAAAAATTATCAATAGATTCCTCAGTATTCGCCAACTGGCGAATCCCTCGAAAAGACAAAATGGAGAGATTTCTCCCTGCGATACCAATGATCTGTTTGTGTAAAGTACTGAAATCCTTACCATTAGACAGACCTCTCAATCGCTTCGCTCCTTCGAGGTGACAATGCTTCCGTTTGGGTAGTGGGAGGAGGGGAATCGGGCGCTTCGCGCCCGATTCCCCTCCTCCCAAATCAACCCGTGGACGGGGTCATTTCGACCAAGACACACAGCGAAGCGGTGTGTTGCCGGGAGAAATCTATTCCATAATATCATTTCCTCATTATGCCCAAAAACTTTGGGTTAACTCTCGAAATGACCTGCTGATGACTAACTTTTTGGGGAGAGAGACCGGGAACGCTTCGCGTTCCCGGTCTCTCTCCCCAACCCTCCTCCAATCAATTTGTCACCTCGAAGGAGCTTGCTGCCTGCCCCGACCATTCGGGGACTGAGATATCTGTCCAGCAACATGTACTCCAGCTTCTTAACAATATTTGTCTTTTCTCACCCCAGCTGGCAGTGAGAAATCTGCGCACAGTGACAGCCATTATTTACATCCACAAAAATGGTAGTAGAACCCTTTTAAATAAGATTCCTGGAATGAAATAAATCATCCTTTTTTCAATTCCGCTTCAAGTACCTCAATTTTTTGAACAAGCTTTTCTCTTTCTTTTTTTACCCTAATATGCACCATAGCACGAGCATATATTTCGTCCTTATTGAAAGGTTTGGTAATGTAATCGACTCCACCAGATTCGAAGGCCTTGATTATTTGTTGCGGATTTGAAAGGGCACTTACGAAAATAATCGGGATCATGTCGGTTTTATCATCCTGCTTAATTTTCCGGCAAACATCAAATCCATTTATATCGGGCATCATGATATCAAGAAAAATCAAATCAGGTTGTTGTTTTCCCATAAAATCAAAACATTCTTTGCCGTTTGCTGCTAAAGCAATTTTAAAACCCCTGGCACTTAAAATGCTGCCAAGTACCCTTAAATTATTCACATTGTCGTCAACAATAAGAACCAAAATATCCTTTTTATCCATTATACACGTTAAAATGAGTTACCCATCTTGAGTTGTCAAATATAGAAATATTTTACTTAGTATCTGCAAGAAAACTATTCCAACTTATCATATCACTATGTGCGTCAAATTTATTTGGTCTTTTGAGTCGAGGTGACATGGATTTGGGGGATTTGGAGATGGATGAAAAGATATTATAGAACCTCTATAACATTAAGTTATTTGATAACGGAACCTTAGCAAATAATGCAAAAATTAAATCCTGGCTAATTTTTATGGTAAAAAGTAAGCCTGCTATTATTAAACAAATTTAAATCGCATTAATCACACTGTTTGTTTTTTACTATTTTTGCAAAAATTTTCAAACTAAAATTAAACTTAAATGAAAAAGATAGCAGATATAACCTTTCACGAAGAAATGTCGTTTAATGTTGAAGTAGATGGCCATAAATTTATGATAGATGCAACCGAAGATGTTGGAGGCAAAGACCGGGGTCCCCGTCCAAAACCCCTTACCCTTGCATCGCTTGGCGGTTGTACCGGGATGGATGTGATTTCAATTTTAAGAAAAATGCGTGTTGAACCTGATTATTTTAATGTTTCAGTTTCGGCAGAGATGACAGACGAGCACCCAAAATATTACAACAAGATTCATATTTTGTATGTTTTCAAAGGCAAAGAACTGCCAATGGATAAATTAGAGAAAGCTATTACGCTTTCGCAAGATCGATACTGTGGAGTTACTACAATGCTAAACAAGGCTGCTGAAATTACACACGAAATAAAGATACTGGAGTAAGCAGTCATCTAATTTCAGGAAAACAGCCGGCGCTTTTGTGCCGGCTGTTTTTTTTATAATGACCTGATAACATCAATCAATTCGCTCAGCATCATAGAAGTTGCCCCCCAAATTAAGCGATCATCAACATAATAACATGGCGCTAAAAAAGAATAGTCCTTCCCACTCACTTCACGAATCTGCAAATTTTTTTCTTTTAATAAATCCTCGATATTCAGCGCAAACACTTCATGAACTTCCTTTTGGTCTATTTTAAAAATTGGCAATTCATTTAAATATCCTACAAAAGGATTAACAAGAAAATTACTTGGAGGAATATAAAGTTGGGATAATTGCCCGATAATAGAAATATTTTCACCGGGAATTCCCACCTCTTCCATGGTTTCGCGCAGGGCAGTTTCCCTGACATCAAAATCAGTTTTTTCGAATTGCCCCCCCGGGAAAGCAATCTGACCGCTATGCACGCCGTCATAAAGTGGCCGTTTAATAAATACAAGCATAATCTTATCCTGATCGGGATAAAAAAGAGACAGGATACTGCTTTTTTTTGCTTTAGAAAAATCAGGGTTCTCAGGATAATTTCTCCGTGAGAGGGGCAAAAGTTTATTATGTGCTATCTTTCCCGGCAGCGGCCTTTTGAACTTTTCGCTTAAACCCCCGATAAATGCTTCAAATTTTATATTCATATAAATTTGCAAAAGTAGAAATTACAACACAAATATTATTTAGTACCTGCAAGAAAACTATTAATGTTGAAAATCAGAATTTACCCCGACCCTAACTCGCCTCGCTCGCCTCGCTGGCGAAGCGGGCTGCGAAGCGGGAGGGAGTTCTGATTTTCAACAGTTTTCTCCCTTTAGGGATGGGGTGAAAAAACTGTTGAAAATCTAATTGTTGGGGTTTTCTTGCAGATAGTATTTAAAATCATACCTTTGTCAAAATCAGAAAAATACCTATTATTGCCCTGGATTAAATAACTTAATAAAATGCTTAAGGAACAAAAAAATCCAATAGATAAAATTGAAGACCAGCTTGTTGAGGAAAGAAACCTAGTACTTTACAACGATGATTATAATACATTTGATTTTGTAATTGATACTTTAATCGAAGTTTGTGATCACGATCCCATTACAGCCGAACAATGTACAGTACTAGTTCATCACAAGGGTAAATGCACAGTTAAGTCGGGAGTTCTGGAAGAATTAAAACCAATAAGAAAAGAAATGACCAACAGAGGTCTTACCGTTTCAATAAAATAATTTAAAGTAAAGTTCAATGTCCTGGGTAGTAATTGCAACGTTGATAATAATAGGCTTGATATTTCTGATACTTGAAATACTTGTGGTTCCGGGTACTACGGTAATTGGTATTGTTGGATTTATATTGATGGGCATTGGCCTTTGGCAAACATACATTGTTTATGGCACTCCAATCGGCCATTATGTTTTGGGTGGTTCACTGCTTTTAACATTAGGGGCACTGGGGCTTTCATTGCGATCAAAAACCTGGAACCGGGCCATGTTGCATACCAACATCGACAGCAAAACAAATGTTTACGATCTTACAAAAATAAATATTGGCGATGCCGGCAAAACTGTATCGCGTTTAGCGCCCATGGGAAAAGCCATCATTAATGACGAATATTATGAGGTAAGATCATCCGGTGAATTTGTAGATCAGGAAACAGAAGTTGTAGTTACTAAAATTGAATTCAATAAAATTTATGTGAAACCAAAATTATAAATGTAATGGAAAATAGTGTATTTGTTGTTATTGCGATTGGTGTAGCATCATTGCTCGGATTGTGGATAATTTTTTATTTTATCCCGGTAGGGTTATGGTTTTCAGCACTGGTATCGGGCGTTAGAATTTCATTAATTCAGTTGGTGCTCATGAGGTGGAGAAAAATAAAGCCACCTGTAATTGTAAACAGTTTGATTGCTGCTACCAAAGCAGGAATAACGCTTAACAGGAACGACCTGGAGGCACACTACCTGGCCGGAGGTCATGTTCAAAATGTAGTTACTGCTCTTATTTCGGCGGATAAAGCAAACATGAATCTTGATTTTAAATCGGCAACTGCCATCGACCTTGCCGGTCGTAATGTATTTGAAGCTGTGCAGATGTCGGTTAATCCAAAGGTTATAAATACGCCTCCTGTTGCTGCAGTTGCAAAGGACGGAATTCAGTTGATTGCAAAAGCAAGAGTTACAGTACGTGCCAACATTAAACAACTTGTTGGTGGAGCCGGCGAAGAAACTATTCTGGCAAGGGTTGGCGAAGGTGTTGTATCCTCGATAGGTTCAGCCGATTCGCACAAGAAAGTTCTCGAAAATCCGGATTCTATTTCAAGGGTGGTATTGGAAAAAGGCCTCGACTCAGGAACTGCTTTTGAAATTCTTTCGATTGACATTGCCGACATTGATGTTGGGAAAAACATTGGCGCGGTACTTCAAATGGATCAGGCCAATGCCGACAAAAATATTGCACAGGCCAAAGCTGAGGAAAGACGCGCGATGGCCATTGCTGTAGAGCAGGAAATGAAAGCAAAGGCACAAGAAGCCCGTGCCAACGTAATCCAGGCAGAAGCTGAAATCCCCAGGGCAATCGCTGAAGCTTTCAGAAGTGGGAAACTTGGAATTATGGATTATTACAAATTTGAAAATATCCAGGCCGATACAAGAATGAGGGATTCAATTGCTCATCCGTCTGAAAATCAACAGAAGAAAGGATCTCAAAAGGATAATCCCAAGAAATAGATTTAATCATAACTGATAAAATAAAAACCCGGGGTGAATACTTCGGGTTTTTTTTTGAAATTTCAAAAGTGCTCCATTTAAATGAGATTCAATAATTTGATTTTAATGGTGACGTTTACATCTGGATTTTAGTAATGACGTTACAAAAACTGAGACTGACGATGAAGAAACAGGAAGAAAAGGGAATTATAAATAGTTTCAATGAATTATTAAACACATGCAAAGGCTGTTCGGAAAATGACAAAGCAAGGTTGCAAGAGGCTTTTGACTATGCACAACAAATCTACGGTGAACAAAGGAATGAAAGTGGTGAATTAAAAATTATTCAAAGCCTTAAAGTTGCCACTATCGTTTCAAGCGAAATTGGACTAAAGGCTGTTTCGGTAGTATCAGCATTACTGCACGATATTATCGACAGCCCTAATCAAAACCTTTCAGAAGTCGAACAAAGATTTGGCATCGAGGTAAGTAATATTATCAAAGGCTTTAAAAAGATATCAGGTTTTCATTCTGATAAGGTAAGCCTTCAATCCGAAAATTTCAGGAATTTGTTTTTAAATTCCGTTGAAGACATTCGCATTATTTTTATTAAAATGGCGCATCGGCTTTACGACATGCGCATTTATCCAAAATTGCCCCGGCAGCTTCAAAAATGGTTTATCGATGATGTAAGGTTTCTTTACATTCCGATCGCCCACCGATTAGGACTTTATCAAATTAAGGCCGAGCTTGAGGATTTTGAATTTAAATATTCCGATCCTGAAAATTACAATCAGATACTATCAAAACTCAATAAAAATCAGAAAGCCCAGGATAAATACATCAAGAAATTTCTGATGCCCATCCAAATTACCCTAAAGCACGAAAAAATTGAGTTTGAAATTAAAAGTCGTGCAAAATCCATTTCATCTATAAAAAAGAAAATGGATAAACAAGGTGTTGATATCGACAGGATTTACGACCTCTTTGCCATTAGAATTATTTTAACAGAGGCCATCTCTGAAGAGGATTATAAAATTGTTGAGGATTTCCAGAATTATTTAATTGAAAGGGGTGATCCACGCATTTTAAGAAGAAACAAAAAGGACAAGATAATCGATGATGAATCTAGCGAATCAGAAAAAGAATATCAGGATGACCGTAATATCGAAAAAGAAGGTCATCAAAAGGAACTCAAAACTTTTGAAGAAAAGCTTAAACGGTATCTCGACCTGATGCATGAAGAAAAAACGGCATGTTGGCGAGCCTATTCATTTATTACCAATATTTATGCACCCAACCCAAAAAGGCTGCGCGACTGGATTTCGGTACCAAAAGCCAGTGGATACGAATCGTTGCACACTACGGTGCTTGATCCGGAAAACCGCTATGTTGAGGTACAGATCAGAACCAAACGTATGGATGATAATGCCGAAAAAGGTGCGGCAGCACACTGGCGATACAAAGAATCGGCTTACGGCAAGGATGTTGACGGCTGGATGAATGACATTCGCGATGTACTTGAAAACATAGGTGTTGGAAAACTGGACGAAGGCGCTACATCGAAAATTCATAGCGAATCGAAAAAGATATACGTGTTCACGCCCCAGGGTGATTTACGAGAATTAAAGCAAGGTGCCACTATACTGGACTTTGCCTTCGATATTCACTCAAATCTGGGTTGTACCTGTACCGGAGGGAAAATAAATGATAAGGTGGTACCCATCAGGCACGTACTTCAAAATGGTGACCACGTAGAAATCTCAACATCAAAAAAACAAAAACCAAATTTCGACTGGTTGAAATATGTGGTTACCAGCAAAGCTAAAAGTCGCATTAACAAAGCCTTGAGGGATGAAAAATTCCACGAGGCACAAGGAGGAAAAGAAACCCTGATAAGGAAATTCAAAAATTGGAAAATTGAATTTAACGATCAAAACATCAACAGGATTGCCAGGCATTACAGTTTTAAAAAGCATGTGGATTTGTACTTTAATATTGCCATTGGAAAAGTTGATATGCTTGATATCAAAAAGCTTCTCACTGCCACAGAAGATGTTGATGAAAATATTGAAAGCACTCCGGCACCTTATGAACTTACCGAGGAGATCATCGAATCTCAATCGGAAAAAGACCAGAATTATATTTTAATCGATTCAGGTGTTTCCAATCTGAATTATTCACTTGCCACATGCTGCAATCCCATAGCCGGCGATAAGATTTTCGCTTTTGTAACAGTAAAAAACGGGATTAAAATCCATCGCAAGACATGCCCAAATGCACCCCAATTGCGCAGGAAATATAAATACCGTATTATTGAAGCGCGATGGAAGGAAAGCAAAGAAACGCAGATTTTTGTAACCAACATAAAAATAATTGGCTCCGACAGAATGGGACTTCTCAATGATATTACGAAAGTAATTTCTAACGATCTAAAAGTTAATATGAAAGATCTGAAATTTAAAACTGAAGGCGATACTTTTATTGGGAAGATAAATGTCCAGATTCGTGATGTGGAACATCTCGGTTTCCTTAAACAGAAATTATTAAAAATTAAAGGGATAAGCAGGGTTGTGAGGTTTGATGGAGATATTAATTTAGAACCTGAGAATTAGCGCTATCGTTTGGAAAAATGGGGTAAAACTTTTTATCCATTCACAAATTGTTCTTGCTACATTTTGATCCCATAAGTGCGGAATTCGAGATTGGATTTTATCTTATTGTGAACTGAAACAGAATTAATATCTTGCCAAAAAAAGCAACAATTTTATTGATAACAGCCTATTAACAATTAACCTATGAACTAATAACCATTAACGAATAATGCCGGGCTTCGCCCGGGCATCCTCGAAAAATTACAAAAATCAAAGATTTTTTATTTTTCGGGACAATTAACCTATGAACTAATAACCATTAACGAATAATGCCGGGCTTCGCCCGGGCATCCTCGAAAAATTACAAAAATCAAAGATTTTTTATTTTTCGGGACAATTAACCTATGAACTAATAACCATTAACGAATAATGCCGGGCTTTGCCCGGGCATCCTCGAAAAATTACAAAAATCAAAGATTTTTTATTTTTCGGGACAATTAACCTATGAACTAATAACCATTAACGAATAATGCCGGGCTTTGCCCGGGCATCCTCGAAAAATTACAAAAATCAAAGATTTTTTATTTTTCGGGACTCCATACCCCCATCCCTACAAATGCTTCCGGCTTACTGCCAACTCGGCTGCACTCACGATATCCTTTGTGCCCATACCAAACTTATCTAAAAGCTCGTGGGGTAAGCCGCTCTCACCAAACAAATCGTTCATGCCTACCATTTCGATGGGTGTGGGAAAGTTGCGTGATAAAAACCCTGCAATGGTTTCGCCCAAACCACCAAATATCTGATGCTCTTCGGCAGTAACAACACAGCGGGTTTTTAAAACCGACTCCATCACCGCCTCGCTGTCGAGGGGTTTTATGGTATGGATATTAATAATTTCAGCATCAATACCTTTTACCTTTAAAATAGCAGCGGCTTCCAAAGCTTTCCAAACCAAATGGCCGGTGGCAAAAATCGAAACGTCTTTTCCTTCTTTTAAGGTTATTGCCTCACCAATAATAAACTTATAATCGGCAGGAGTAAAATTAGGTACTTTCGGCCTGCCAAAGCGCAGATAAACCGGCCCTTCATATTCTGAAATGGCCAGGGTGGCTGCTTTGGTTTGGTTATGATCGCAAGTATTGATAACAATCATATTGGGCAACATTTTCATTAATCCGATATCTTCCATAATTTGATGGGTAGCTCCATCTTCGCCTAATGTAATTCCAGCATGGGAGGCACAAATTTTAACATTGGTGTTACTGTACGCGATGGACTGTCTTATCTGGTCGTAAACCCTTCCGGTGGAAAAATTGGCAAAGGTGCCTGTGAAAGGAATTTTACCTCCAATAGCCAAACCGGCAGCCATTCCCATCATATTTGCTTCGGCAATACCCACCTGAAAAAACCTGTCAGGGAAAGCATCAGCAAATTTGTTCATACTCAACGATCCGGTAAGATCAGCACAAAGTGCAACCACATCAGGATTAATTTTTCCCAACTCAAAAAGCGCTTCTCCAAATCCAGAACGGGTGTCTTTATCTCCGGTATTTTTCAATGTTTCGGTTTCAAATTTTATCATTATCAATTCAGTTTTATTTCTATTGTTTTTCCAGGTATTACTTCAAAGGATTCCTCGATGGTATATAAAGCCTTGCTTGCCCATTTTGATCTGAAAACAACCCTGTATCTTCCCGGCAATAAAACGAGACTTTCAACTTTCGATTTATTATTTGGTAAATCGTATATCCACTCGAGCTTATTATCTTTTTCAACATAAAGGCTTCCATAACCATCAGCATTTCGTTTGATAACTGCTATTCCCGGTAAGGGAATTTTTATGGTGGTGGTATGGCTTTGCGATATTACAACACTATCAATTTTTAATCGCGGTAATCCTAAAACCTCCAAATCGTAAACCCCGTTAAGGTATTTTCCTGTGGAACCAAAACTTTGCACATTCAATGTTTCCATTTCTCCATGCTTTCTAACTATAGTTTGAAGATTCCTCAGATTTCGCCAGTTTCCTTCAAGGGTCAGGTCAAGGTAACCCTGGCCGGCCTCAAAAGGAATAATTGTATGTTGGCCGGGATTAATAACAACGCTGTCGAGATAAAGCGGTGGTATTGTATGCACAGTAATATCATATTGGATTAATGGATCCAACACCAAAGTATCGGGCAAACCCTTATGATTGATCGTGTGTATAAAATTATAAATTACCTTTCCTGAAGTGTTATCATAAAAGGTCATGTTAACATTTGTTTCGGTGGGTTTGCCCGAATCGTCAAGCAGGTTAACCTGGGCAGTTGTTGAATTTAAGGCTTGTGATATCACCACATTTAAAGCCTTGGTAAAGGCTTTTTCGCTGCTGGCCGGAAAATATGTTCCCACACAATTCAGCGATTCGCTATAATCCGCACCTATACCAATAACAAAGGGCTTCAGTGTAATCCCTTCTTTTTGAAGCATACGCGATACTTCGCAGGGGTCTCCCCCACACTCTTCGATACCATCGGTAATTAATACGATTATATTTCTGCAATTATCACAAGGTGTAAAATCTTTTTTAGATTGGGAAAGTGCAAAAGCAATGGGGGTGGTTCCTTTTGGATTAATTGTGGAAAGCCTGTATTTAATTTTAGATGCATTGTTATCACCAAAGGGCACTTCGAGCCGCGTATCATCGCAATCCTGCGGAGGATATGGTTTTTGATGCCCATAAACCCGCAAGGCCATTTCAAGGTTTTCGATACTTTTCAAACTATCCAATACCTTTCCCAACAGGCGCTGTGCAATGTTCATTTTCATATCGCTTTGCCAGCGGCCATACATGCTTTGGGATGCATCGAATACAAATAAAATTCTTGTGGTTGTAACCGGGACTTCCTTTTCTTTTGTTTGGCCTGATAAAAGCTGACAGCTTAATACTGCTAACAGAATCAGGAAAAATTTAAGAAAAGGTTGTTCCTTGAAAAACATGATTGTACGAATTACAATTTATAGTCACCAACAGTTTCCTTTAGTTGGCTAAGGGCATTTTGCAGTTGTTCATCTTTTGGCGGTGAGCCGTGCCATTTATGGGTTCCCATCATAAAGTCAACACCCATTCCCATTTCGGTTTTCATGAGTATCATAACGGGCTTTCCTTTACCGGTATTCGCTTTGGCTATATTTAAAATTTCAAGAACTTCCTCCATTTTATTTCCATCCATTTCTAAAACATGCCATCCAAAAGCTTCCCATTTAAATTTCATATCCAACAAAGGCATTACATCATCCGTTGAACCATCGATTTGTTTTTTATTGTAGTCGATGATGGCGATGAGATTATCCACCTTTTTGCTACCACAATAGGTTGCAGCCTCCCACACCTGGCCTTCCTGGGTTTCACCATCGCCCATCAATACATAAACCAAATGTTCATCACTATTGAGTTTTTTGGACCTGGCCATTCCAATTCCGGCAGACAGACCCTGACCGAGGGATCCTGATGCGATCCTGATTCCCGGCAATCCTTCCTGTGTTGCAGGATGCCCCTGAAGCCGTGATCCGAGTATTCTGAATGTACTCAACTCGGAAACATCAAAATAACCAGACCTTGCCAAAACACTATACCAGGCAGCAGAAAGATGCCCGTTGGAAAGAAAAAACACATCCTGGCTATTACCATCTAAACTGAACTTTTTTGAATCCTGATCGAGTACCCCGTTATAGAGTGCCACGAAAAGATCGGCACAGCCAAGGGCTCCTCCGGGATGGCCAGACTGTACTTTATGTACCATTCGTAAAATATCTCTTCGAACCTGCGTAGCAAGTTTTTGTAAATCATCAGTAGAAGCCATGGATTTTATTGTTGTTGTATTTGACATAAGCGGCAAAATTAATGGATTTCACCCCTTATGGGGGTCATGTTAATAAAATTGCAAAACTTTGTTAAACAAAGGCTTTCAAATTAAAATTAAATATTGGAAACCGGTATAAAAACCCCTTTAGGCCAGCCTCGCCGGCTAGGCGGGGGATTTAGGGGTATTGTGGGTTTTTAGACTTAACTCAATAAAGGATTAAACACCTTTGCAATTGAGCAAAACCTGAAAACTAAAACTCAAGCCCATTAATCAATCCAATTCTGTAGATTAACATTACTATTATAAAAATAATAATTGGAATGCTGAAAATTTTGATTACTGAATTTTTCCGCTTGAAACGAATGGAAGATTTACCTTTCAAATAAATAAAAATGGCAACAACAGGAACTATCATTGTGGACCAAACCAGTGTGTCGAGCATGAAAAAATCGTTGTGATGAGGAATTTTAAGGAATACTATTAATACACTACCTATGATAAATGGATAGAGCAATTGTGCTTTCAGAAACCATGTAAACTCAGCTCGCTCGATAAATGTTTGGTAGCTATTGAGGGAAATTAAAAAACCTCTTGTTGAATATATGCCCAGATAAATTAGTGCGCCGAGTGCAAGCACTCCAAAAATAATCCTGAAAAGAACCGGTATCGAGAATGTTTCAAACAGCACGCCTATCCCAAAATAAAAGAAAGCACCAACCAAAACATTTCCAAAAAAGTAGGTAAAACTTATAATGTAGCCCCACAGGAAAAACATTTTGCGATGCGATGTATGCTTCCTGATTCTTTTGTAAAGCCGCTCAAACAATAAACCCAGGGCAAATGAAAATCCTATCCCGAAAAAGAAAACCAAAAAAGTTAATTCCTTAGACCAGGATCTGTCGAAATTCAACACATCGAAACCATAATAATAGAGCACACCGTTCACGCCTTCGATATTTGCCATTAAAATCGAGAACGAGTTAGTCAGGATCAGTACAGTAACATAAGCCAGCATGAAATATGATAATGAATTGATTACAATAATCCAGAATTGTTTTTCTTTAGAAATATCTGTTGATGGCATGTTTGATAGAGTTTAGATTATTTTCATGAGCTTCGCGTCATTTGGCTTCGCCGTCATTGATTGTTATCCCGAAAAGTAGAAAATCTTTGATTTTCGTAACTTTTCGAGGATGCACGAAAAACTATGAAATCGTATCCCGAAGTTTCGGGATGGTTTTTCGGCATTTGGCTTCGCTGTCATTGATGGTCATTAGCTTCGATGTCATTTGTAGTCATTAGCTTCGCGTTATTGATGGTTATCCCGAAAAGTAGAAAATCTTTGATTTTCGTAACTTTTCGAGGATGCACGAAAAACTATGAAATCGTATCCCGAAGTTTCGGGATGGTTTTTCGGCATTTAGCTTCGCCGTCATTTGAAGTCATTAAAATCTTATGTGTTCTTATGTGGTAATTAAAAGTCATTTGTAGTCATTAGCTTCGCTGTCATTTGTGGTCATTGGTTGTTATTACTATTTTGATTTTATTTAAAACTGCCAATCCCGAAAAATAGAAAATCGATGATTTTCTTTATTTTTCGTGGATGCACGGGCAAAGCCCGGCACTGTGGACTGTGAACTGTGAACTGTGGACTATCACAAAAGGTTAGCTACTTTTTTTGCCCGGCTAAATTAAGAAATTTTATTTTTGGCGCTTAAAAATTTTGGAAAAACGTATGGAAAATCTTTTGAGTAAAATTAATGAAACAATAACATTCCTTAAAAGTCAGGGTGTTGAAAGACCTGAAACCGGGATAATTTTGGGTACAGGATTAGGGAATCTTGTAAATAGCATCCACATTGAGATTGAAATAAATTACGAGGATATTCCTCATTTTCCGGTCTCCACGGTTGAATCGCATCACGGCAAGCTGATTTACGGCAAGTTAAACGGGAGACAAATTATAGCCATGCAGGGCAGATTTCATTTTTATGAAGGCTATTCCATGCAGCAAATAGTTTTCCCGGTAAGGGTGATGAAATATTTGGGGATAGAACAACTACTGGTTTCAAACGCTTGTGGCGCTGTAAACAAAAACTATAGGAAAAGTGAATTGATGCTTATTACCGATCACATAAATCTATTGGGCGACAACCCCTTAATCGGAAAAAACCATGATAAATTGGGTACACGCTTTCCTGACATGAGCCAACCTTATTCTATCGAAATCAATAAAAAGATAATTGATATTGCTAAAAAGCATGGCATCAAACTCAATAGTGGAGTGTATGCCGCGGTTGTAGGGCCAAATCTTGAAACCCGCGCTGAGTATCGCTATATTTCGCGGATAGGCGTCGATGTGGTGGGCATGTCAACCATACCCGAAGTATTGGCAGCAAATCATTTGGGTTTGCCGGTAGCCGCCATCTCGGTAATTACCGATGAATGTAACCCCGACAACCTTGCCCCGGTAAATATTAAAGAAATCCTGGCAATGGCAGCCATAGCTGAGAAAGGCTTAAATAAAATATTTTCGGAACTGGTGGTTTGCTTATAACAGCGGATGGTATTTTAATGATTTAAATCCTCGCAATGGTGTTTATAAAAATAAGGTAATGCCATTGGCATCCCTATGGGATAAGGTTGGATTTTTTGAGGGGACAGATTTTTGGACTAAGGTTTAAAAATTGGTGATAAGCCCGCCTTGAAGCGAGGCAAGGTTTTATATTGTTCCAAACAAAATAGTAAACCCAAGCTCAAAAATTAAACCTTATCCATTTTTAATGAACCTTAGTAGGAAAATTGCACATCGAATTTTTTTTAAACCTTATTCCGAAACAACAAATTCATTTTTAATATTTTGGTGCTCCGCACCTGCAATTTCCGCCGGTGGTGATGCCATTTTTTGCCTGGCTTTCCGGGGGTCGGGGGGCTTTCAGGTGAGGACCTTAAAGTCGTTAACGACTTTAAGGTCCTCACCTGAAAAAGCCCAAGCCCAAATTAAATAATAAAATATCGAACTCTTTTTTTTACCTCTCCACCTGTCCTCCCGATTTTCGGGACAGGCTCTCTCCAATTGGAGAGGGGAGTGTGCTTGCCTAAGAGTTGAAATTTATTTTTGAGCTTGGTACTTTGCTTTTTCATTTTTTCCAAATCCCAGGAGTTTACGCTCCCTTCTCCGCCAGTTGGCGGAAAGGGCCGGGGATGGGGTTTGAAGTGTAGTTTTTAGCATTGAGCTTCACTTTAAAACACTAAAGGTGCAAAGCACCGAAATATTCTTTGCTTCATCGATAAAAAAATCCATCCCGACCTTCGGCATTTTCCTACCAGCCGGGATGAGTTATTGGATATTTACCCCAACAAATCAAAAGCATTGATTGGGGAAAGAAGCATAGGTCTGTTCACCTGACCGAAATCCATCGGTGTCGTTTGAGTTATGGGCAGGCATGGCCAGGCGGAAGCCGATGTTGTTGTTACTGTTAGTCGGGTTGTTGTTGTTGCGGTTCGACACCCGGCAGTTCGTAGCGTTGTTGTTCCAGCTTCCGCCACGTTTACCCTGTGAAATAAAACAGGATTTTATCCTGATTTCACAGGGCGAGTGCGGTTGAAGCCCTCAACCTATGTTCTTATTTTTTCTAAGGTTTTAAGCGCATATCCCTTTGAATGGGAATGACCGATAAAACCATACAATGCCATCACACTTTGCGAAAATTCCGCTTGACTTATTTCCCCCTCTTCTACCTCCCATATTTTTGTTTTCAATTTTTGTTCAAAACGCTTTTTACTCCGTTGGCTGAGTCGAGTTTTATCGGGGAATATCCTAAACCCGAGAAACGTAAGCCCGTGTTCTACTTTATTAATGATTGGGGGTTTAAGCTGCAGTTGTAAATTTTGATTAATAAATGTTGTAAATCGTTCACCTGCATCCAAAAGCTCATCACGCGAATTGCCCCACAAAACCATGTCGTCCATGTAGCGCACGTAGCCTTTTAAATATAATTTTTCTTTGGCAAAATGATCGGCCAGGGCAAGGTAATGATTGGCAAAATACTGGCTTGTAAGATTCCCTATGGGTACGCCGTAAGCTCTTTGACTATTATAGCTTTGAATAATTTGATGAAACAAACGCAAAACTTTCTGATCTTTAAACCTCCGATTAAGCAGCATAAAAAGAATATCGTGGCCAACGCTATCGAAATATTTCCTTACATCCAACTTTAAAAACCATCGATGTTGTTTTTGGAAATATTCAGCTTTTTCTTTGGCAGCAAAAGTGCCTTTATTTAAACGACAGGCATAACTATCCGAAATCTGAAACGACTCGAATACCGGATGGCAAACATTCATCAAGGCATGTTGCAGCACACGCTCGCGAAATGAAGAGGCACAGATAAGCCGTTCTTTGGGGTCGAATATCTTAAAATAGTGATAATCGCCCACACGCACCTTTTCGTTTAAAAGCTCCTCGCGAAGCATTAGCAGATTTTTATCCAGATTTTTTGCAAACATCTGCACTTCCGGTTTTGCAAACTTCCCCTTTTGGGCTTTATAATATGCCAGCCTCAAATTATCAGGTTCGGCAATTTTAAAATAAAGCTTTCCGGCACGAATCATTTGGGCTCATTTAGAAGCGGGTTTACAATTCCTTTTTTACTATTATCGGAATAAAATGCCACGAGGCGTTTTCCGAAACGTTCTGCCTTTTTATGGCCAATCCCGTTTACGGTGGTCAGGCTATTTTCGTTAATTTCGGGCAGGCGGGCCACATTGGCCAGTTCTTCGTTGGTAAACACGGCGTAAACCGGTAAGCCATCTTCGGCGGCAATGGCTTTTCTACCTTCGCGCAGGCAGCTATATTTCGTAAAAGTTTCCTCATCCAACACTTCACGGTAGTCGATACGATCGTTTTGTTTCTTTTCCTGTTGCAACGATTTTGGCGAATCGAGGTATTTTACTGAGAAATGCCAGGCTACTCCGTTGTTGTTATTCGCCAATTGGTGCCATACCTCTAACACACGGTGGCTACGCAAAAATTTATTCAGTTCTTCACCAGCATTTTCGATGTCGTTTACCGGAATATTAAAAAATTTGAATTGCATCAGAATTTATTTTTAAATGCATAAATACGGTGATAAATAATTGTCATACCAAGTTCAACCGACGTTTATGTGGATATTTAATAAGGCTTGCTTTAAAAAGGGTCTTTTTTTCCCTCTCCCCTGTCCTCCCGATTTTCAGGACAGGCTCTCTCCAATTGGAGAGGGGAACCCTCTTTTATGGGAATTGAAGTATCTTTTTAAGCGAAGTACTCCGCTCATGTTTTATCTCCAAATCCCAGGAGTTTACGCTCCCTTCTCCGCCAGTTGGCGGAAAGGGCCGGGGATGGGGTTTGAAGTGTAGTTTTTAGCATTGAGCTTCACTTTAAAACACTAAAGGTGCAAAGCACCGAAATATTCTTTGCTTCATCGATAAAAAAATCCATCCCGACCTTCGGCATTTTCCTACCAGCCGGGATGAGTTATTGGATATTTACCCCAACAAATCAAAAGCATTGATTGGGGAAAGAAGCATAGGTCTGTTCACCTGACCGAAATCCATCGGTGTCGTTTGAGTTATGGGCAGGCATGGCCAGGCGGAAGCCGATGTTGTTGTTACTGTTAGTCGGGTTGTTGTTGTTGCGGTTCGACACCCGGCAGTTCGTAGCGTTGTTGTTCCAGCTTCCGCCACGTTTACCCTGTGAAATAAAACAGGATTTTATCCTGATTTCACAGGGCGAGTGCGGTTGAAGCCCTCAACCTATGTTCTTATTTTTTCTAAGGTTTTAAGCGCATATCCCTTTGAATGGGAATGACCGATAAAACCATACAATGCCATCACACTTTGCGAAAATTCCGCTTGACTTATTTCCCCCTCTTCTACCTCCCATATTTTTGTTTTCAATTTTTGTTCAAAACGCTTTTTACTCCGTTGGCTGAGTCGAGTTTTATCGGGGAATATCCTAAACCCGAGAAACGTAAGCCCGTGTTCTACTTTATTAATGATTGGGGGTTTAAGCTGCAGTTGTAAATTTTGATTAATAAATGTTGTAAATCGTTCACCTGCATCCAAAAGCTCATCACGCGAATTGCCCCACAAAACCATGTCGTCCATGTAGCGCACGTAGCCTTTTAAATATAATTTTTCTTTGGCAAAATGATCGGCCAGGGCAAGGTAATGATTGGCAAAATACTGGCTTGTAAGATTCCCTATGGGTACGCCGTAAGCTCTTTGACTATTATAGCTTTGAATAATTTGATGAAACAAACGCAAAACTTTCTGATCTTTAAACCTCCGATTAAGCAGCATAAAAAGAATATCGTGGCCAACGCTATCGAAATATTTCCTTACATCCAACTTTAAAAACCATCGATGTTGTTTTTGGAAATATTCAGCTTTTTCTTTGGCAGCAAAAGTGCCTTTATTTAAACGACAGGCATAACTATCCGAAATCTGAAACGACTCGAATACCGGATGGCAAACATTCATCAAGGCATGTTGCAGCACACGCTCGCGAAATGAAGAGGCACAGATAAGCCGTTCTTTGGGGTCGAATATCTTAAAATAGTGATAATCGCCCACACGCACCTTTTCGTTTAAAAGCTCCTCGCGAAGCATTAGCAGATTTTTATCCAGATTTTTTGCAAACATCTGCACTTCCGGTTTTGCAAACTTCCCCTTTTGGGCTTTATAATATGCCAGCCTCAAATTATCAGGTTCGGCAATTTTAAAATAAAGCTTTCCGGCACGAATCATTTGGGCTCATTTAGAAGCGGGTTTACAATTCCTTTTTTACTATTATCGGAATAAAATGCCACGAGGCGTTTTCCGAAACGTTCTGCCTTTTTATGGCCAATCCCGTTTACGGTGGTCAGGCTATTTTCGTTAATTTCGGGCAGGCGGGCCACATTGGCCAGTTCTTCGTTGGTAAACACGGCGTAAACCGGTAAGCCATCTTCGGCGGCAATGGCTTTTCTACCTTCGCGCAGGCAGCTATATTTCGTAAAAGTTTCCTCATCCAACACTTCACGGTAGTCGATACGATCGTTTTGTTTCTTTTCCTGTTGCAACGATTTTGGCGAATCGAGGTATTTTACTGAGAAATGCCAGGCTACTCCGTTGTTGTTATTCGCCAATTGGTGCCATACCTCTAACACACGGTGGCTACGCAAAAATTTATTCAGTTCTTCACCAGCATTTTCGATGTCGTTTACCGGAATATTAAAAAATTTGAATTGCATAATTTTTAATATTTTAGAAGGGCGTAAACGCCCTCGTACTATTTTTTCATTTTAATTTTAATCCCCGGGCTAAAGCCCGGGGCTATGGAATTATGGCCCAGCTGTTCATAGCCCGACCGTTCACGGTTTCATAGCCCAGCCGTTCATGGTTTCATAGCCCAGCCGTTCACGACTGGGACTTAAAAACGCCCTCCCAAAAAAAATCATGAGGGTGTTTACACCCTTATTTTCCTGCAAAATTTCCATTGTCAAAATCAATATCATTGGCAATAAGAAATTTTCTGATCTCTTCTGCAAACGAAAATTTTTGATGATGTGTTTGCTGATTGAAGATATAATTCCTGACAGTGTGTATCTGACTGTGTGAAACTGAAAAAACGCTGAAGCCCTCTTGCCATGCAAACTTTTGTGTAATAAAATCGTGACTGTTGATCCAGTGTGAAGATTCTCCCTTGATTTGGTTGGCAACTTTTGATGCGCTCATTATCGGTTTTTGACCGACCAGCAAATGGAAATGGTCGGAAATGCCATTGGCAGTATCCACATAAATATCTCCGCCTGTGGGATATTTTTCTTTAAAATGCCCAATGAGTTGGGGGATGAGGGTTTTGCTGATGATGTGTTCGCGATTTTTTGTTGACCAGATGTAGTGCATCCAAATTTTTGAATAAGTGTGAGCCATCATAAATTGTTTTTAAAAGGGCGTAAACGCCCTCGTATTATTTGTTCATTTTAATTTTAATCCCCGGGCTGAAGCCCGGGGCTATGGAATTATAGCCCAGCTGTTCATAGCCCAGCCGTTTACGCTTTCATAGCCCAACCGTTTATGGATTCATAGCCCAGCCGTTCACGGCTGGGATTGAAATGCACGCACCCCATACCTGCAGGGCGTTTACGCCCTTTCACCCTTGTAGGGTTTGCCCCACGAAATTGTCTTGTTACGCTCCATTCCATTTCGCTCCACTTGCCAATTTCGGGGGGCAAACCTGCCTGCCTGCATAACTCAAACCAGGGGTGAACTATTGGGCAGGCATGGCCAGGCGGAAGCCGACGCCGTAGTCACTGCCAGTCGGGGAGTAGCCGTAGCGGTACGACACCCGGCAGCCCGTAGCGCTGTTGCCCCAGCTCCCGCCACGTATCAAGCGGTAGGAGCCCGAAATAGGTCCCGTTGGATTATTACTTCCGGTAGGAAAGGTATTGCCCCACCAATCACCGCACCATTCCCACACATTTCCACTCATGTCACAAAGGCCAATTTCGTTAGCGATTTTTGTGCCCACCGGGTGGGTTTTGCTGCTACTGTTAGCGGAATACCAAGCATAGTTGATAAGCTGGTTTTCTATGTCGGTGCCAGCCCATTGGTCAAAATAGCTAGCACCATTATACCAGGCCTGCTTGCCTCCACGGGCAGCCACTTCCCACTCGGCCTCGGTGGGCAAGCGGCCTCCGGCCCAAAGACAAAAGGCATTGGCTCCATACCAGGTAATTTCTATTGCCGGGCAGGTTTCGGTGGGGGCATAAGTGCTAGCACCAAAGTAAAAAGCTGTGCCGTTATGGTCTATCGCGCAATCGCTATCGTCCATATCAATGTATTCCACAGTACCAAACTCGGGGTCGTTAAAGCTGCCATTGGCATTGCAGCCAATATCGTTCAAAAAATAAATGTATTGGGCATTGGTAATTTCGTGTTTGCTCATGCTAAAGTTATCGAGGAACACATTTACGTTTGGGTCGCCCAGGGGGAAGCCAAAAAGTTCACAATCCACTTCTACCATTTCAATGCCGGGAGGCAGGCCTGTGGCAAAACTTATGTTTACATTGTCGCTGGCATTGCAGCCGTTTTCCCCGGTAAGGGTCCATTTAAGGGTGTATAGGTTTCCGGCTACCCCGCTAAACTGGCTTGTGGGGCTGCCGGGTTGTGCAATGCTGCCCCCGGTGCCACTTTCAATGTTCCACAGGCCGCTGCCTCCGGCAGGAGGCTCGTTGCCTTGCAGGGTGGTGCTGGTGCCGGACACATCAATCTGGTAAGGGCCGGCATCGGCTTCGGGCAGGGGGAGGTAGGTAATTTTAACAAAATCTTCGGTATAAACCAGGCATGGAGCAATTGGGGCGGCCTGTATTTTTAAATCAGTAAATCCCTGCATGTAATACTCTAAAGGTGTGGGGTAATAAATGGTAGCTGGCTGATTTTCATCTTCAAACTCTCCCATACCGTTTATTGCAACCCAGATTATTACACTATAGTTCATTGCATTTGCATTGAGTTGTACTATTTCATTCTGGCAAATTGTTTGGTCGGGGCCGGCATTAACGGATGGTTCCTGAACTATCGTAAGGACCATTTCGTCCTGCCCTTCAAAGGGTGGGCATGGTTCAGCAGTAAAGCCGGTAATGGTGAGTATCGCATTCATGTTGGCAATGTCTGCCGGCCCCGGTGTATAAAACGGGTTTTCTGTGGTGGGGTTGCTGAAATTGCCATCGCCGCCGGTAGTCCATAACACTTCGTAAACACCCGGGCCACCGGTGGCACCTTCAATCTGGTAGCCATCAATGCCACAAATTTCGGCATCTTCACCGGCCCACGGCATGGGAGGCTCGCACATTATGGTAGAGAAACTCCACACCGGACCTATTGTGGCATTGTAATGATTATCTGTAGCTTTTATCTGCCAATAATAGGTTTGCCCAAAATCGAGTTCGCCAACAGGATATGTTTTATTGAAAATGGGAGCTTGATAGAGGGGTGGTGGCTCATACAGCCCAAAATACAGTTCGTACATCATCACGTCATTTTCAGGGTCTGTGCAATCCCATTCAAGCACCACATCAAAATCCACATCGGTAGCGCCGTCAGGAGGAAAAAGGGCCATTGGCAAATCCGGGGGCATGTTTACCACAAGGGTGCCGCAGGTTTCGTACCATTCGTAGCCACTATAATAGTTAAGGCAGTTGGTGGAACTGTTGTAAATCTGCATGCCCTCGGGTGGATTTTGCAAAGCGTTTCGCTCCTGCGTTGTCATGGTGAGGATGCCTCCGGTAGTGCCGGAGTAATTGGCGTAAGGCACGCTCAAAAACTGGGTTGTGCCCATAATCTGGAAGTTTTTACTGCCCTCAAGGTCGATGGCAGTTTGCAGGTAGTGGCTGTTTTTGCCCCAGGCAATGGTGGCAAAATCACCGTTTTGCACCTGCCCCTGCCCTAGCACCAGATTAACCAGCCCAAAGGCGTTGGTGGTAGCTTCGTGGGTTTCGCCGTAAACCACTTCACCATCGGGTGCACCGGAGCGGATGGTCATTTGCAGGGAGAGTTCCGTATCGGGCAGGATGTTGCCATCGCCATCACGGATTACAGTTTGGTAATTGATGCCTTGCGGCCCGCCTATCGGCGAGGCTGGGGCTTGAGCCAGGGTAGCGAGGCTCATAAGGATTGCTGCGATAAAAATTGTAATTTGTTTCATAAGATTAAAAGTTTTTGTTAATAAAGAGTTGATTGATAATTTGTAATCGTTTAATGTTTTCTTGTTAAGCGGCAGATTACCGGTGTGCCTGCCTCGCCCGGCCCGCTTCGCCGGAGCTACAGCGAGGCGAGCAAGGAGGACTGCACCTGCATTTTCCAGCGGGTGGTGCTATATTTTTTTCAGGCTTTCCGGGTGAGGACATTAAAGTCGTTAACGACTTTAATGTCCTCGGGCGGAAAGCTTGCCCAAGCCAACGCACTTTTCTCCCCAATGGTTTCTCAACGCTATCGATTGTATCTCACCCAACGAAACCACCGGCTTATTGGGATAAGATAAGGGGTTAAATTGTTTATCGATTTTTTCTGATAATGGATTATTTCGCAAATAAATCAGCAAAATATTTGTATCAAGCAGGTAAGTCATATTATATGGTTTTGAGCAGGTCAATCAAAGGTTCCTGAATATCGAGTTCGTTGATCAGTTTATCAAAATCAGCACGGTTGATTCCAGAAAAGTTTTGTTCTTCTACCATTTCATCCACACTGATAGTTGCTCTCAGGGGCTTAATTACAGAATCTCCGGCATTAAGATTTTCGATCATTCTATTCAAATTATCCTCAATTTGTCGCAATAGCAATTTATCTTTTACATGTCCAATTTTAGTAATAATCCTCCTCTTTCGTTTTTCTGTGTCCATATCAGGCTTTCGATGATCTGAAACCAGATATTTCTCCAAGGGCTCATACAGGATATTATCTGCCTTCTTGTTTAACTCTTTTTTAATTATTTCAAGAAGCTCAGAAAAAAACAGTTTTTCATCTTTAATCCCAAATTTTTCAATTTCCTCATCTGAGATGGTGATGCTTAAATTTTTCATGTCAGTCAGTTTTTAATTAATATTTTAAAATCAGGGTTGTGCCGCAGGCTCGCCTCGCGAAGATCTATCCCTCCGCTGGAGCGGAGCAGGCTCTGCGGGGCTGCGAACCCAGGGTTGCGGCCTCAAACAAAAGTATTCTATTCCACCACCACCTTCTTCATCCCAACAAAACCATCATCATACAATTTCAAAAAATAAACCCCTTTGGGATTTCCGGATAGATCGATCTGTGAATGCGATGCTCCGAACTGTAACTCTTTAATGATGCTACCCCTGATATCGGTAATCTGGATTCTAAGATTTTGACTCTTACTGCTGAGGGAAATTTTGAAAACTCCATGCGAAGGATTAGGGTAAACTTCAAAAGTAATCTCAGGGTTTTCTGAAATCCCCGTTGCTTGCAATTTCAGGCTTTGCACCGCCGAAAGTCCGTGGGCTGCGAAAAATCCCATGTTTGGCAAAGCAGGGTTAAAACTAACTTCAAGCTCAAATTCCTGATCGGTTTCCGGCCTGTAAACATTGAATTGAAGTGGCTCACCATTTTTAAAACCATCATTTTCGGCGGTGATTTCATCATTTGCGAAAGCCGTGATGGCAATAGTGCTGTTTGGATTTGTGATTTCCAAACGCCCGGCACAAACACCTTCTGGGATGAAAACACCAAGCACATCACCGGGCAGTATTCCTGAATTCAGGAAAGTCGCTGCCGGAAAAGCAATGGCGTGGGATGATGCAGTATAATGCAAATCGTTCCACGGGCTATGGTTTACAGGTTTGGAAGCCTGCTTTGTTGTTACGGATGATTTTGAACATTGCGGAAAAGCAATTGTCCCCGCATCTGCAGCAGCAACAACATAAGCCTTGCCCGGACTGAGGCTGACCAATGTATTGATGTTGTAGGCCGGCCAGTAAAGATTGGTTCCGGCCACTTCTTTTACAATTTGCAAAGAAGAAATCCCTGAAAAGAGACTTCCCACATCCACCGCGCAGTAACTCAACACCGGCACAAGATTCCAGCCTTCGGCCAGTTCAATTTCCGGGTTTTAGATTTTGGCTCCGGTAATACTCATCTGAAAATCATCTTCGGCCTTGATTTGATAACCGCTGTGATAATCCCAATTGCCGAGGGTGTTGATGCCTTGCCCGGGATAATAAACGCCACTCATCGAGGCCATGATGATAAGCTCGTTTTGGTAGGGTGCAAAAATACCATCCACGCCTTTGTGCAAAGGATCGAGGTAGGAGGAAACACCGCTCCAGCCCATCGGTATATTCAGGATTTGCTGAAGATAAAAGTTGTAGGGCTGCTGAAATCCTTGTGTAAGGATCAGATCACCGTTGTTGAAGGTTTCGATAACAGGTTCGCCCAGCGTCCAGCTCAACGAGAGATTGTCGCTCTCGTAATATCCGCCGGCAGTGGCAACGACCTGTTGTGCTTTTGCCTGAAAAAAGCAGGCTGTAAAAGCAAGTGCGCTAATAAACAGTACTAAATGTTTCATAAGTTTGGGATTGAAGTGAATATTAAAATTTTAAGGCCTCAAATATATCGAAAATATTCAGGGAAACAATAATTCTATGAAGAGTTGAGAAAAAGGACAAAGTTCACAATAATCTCTTCTGGAAGGATTTCGGAAAAGGATAACACCAAAGAAATCCTGGCCATAGCAGCCGTGGCGGAGAAAGGGCTGAATAAGATTTTTTCGGAATTGGTGAAGGAGCTTTGAACACAAAAAAAGCCGGAAAAACTTTCCGGCCTTAATAATTATGGTTCTACTACTATTTCTATGGATAAATAATACCTAAACTAATAAAATAGATTTCTCCATACAAAACTTCCCCGAAGGATCGGGGCAGACTACTTCGCTAAGTTTTTTTTAGTCGAAAAGACAATGTTCACGATAGCAGAGTGGAGTGGTGAAAAGTTGGAATAGATTTCTCCCTGCGGTCGAAAAGACCGGACTTTACAGAGGGTTTTATGGGGGAGGAACATCTGGCGCTCCGCACCCGATGTTCCTCCCCCCTCAGCTATATTACAGCCTGTCTTTTCGATGGAACACAGCGACTGAGAAATCTATTTTATTATATATCAGCCTTTCGAAAAGCAGGGAATTAGCTTGTTATGAAAACTTGTCATTAGTAAGAAGCGTAGCCTGCCTGCCCCGATCCTTCAGGGATTAAGGCCTGTCTAATAGTAAGGATTCCTGAATTTAGCAAAGATTTCTATACATTAAACCGAATGTTTAGCATGTCGCCATCCTGCACAATATAGTTTTTGCCTTCGATGCGGAATTTTCCGGCTTCTTTGCAGGCATGTTCCGAACCGTATTTTATAAAATCATCGTACTTAATTACTTCGGCACGAATAAATCCACGCTCCAGATCGCTATGAATTACGCCAGCAGCAACAGGTGCTGTTGATCCTTTTTTTACAGTCCATGCCCTCACTTCCTTGGGCCCGGCGGTGAAAAACGATTCGAGGTTCAGCAATCGGTAAGCCGATCTAATCATGCGGTTAACTCCGGGTTCGGTAAGTCCGGCATCGCTCAAAAATTCAATCCTATCGGCCTCATCCTCCAGTTCGGTTATTTCTGCCTCCAGGTTTCCGGCAACAACAAGCACTTCGGTGTCCACATCTTTTAAGGCTTCCTGAACTGCCACGGAATATTTATTTCCGGTAGCCGCTGCCTCATCATCCACATTACAAACGTACATTATCGGCTTTGCCGTAAGCAAATACATATCATCGATGATGCGTTTTTTGTCTTCAGGATCGATTACAAAACCCCTTACGTTTTGAAAATTTTCGATGTGTTCGGCCAGTTTTTCCAGCACGCCAACTTGTCGCTTAAATTCTTTATCGCCCGATTTGGCCAATTTTTCAACACGCTGAATTTTGCGTTGCACAAGGTCGAGATCACGCACCTGGAGTTCCAGATCAACAATTTCGAGGTCGCGAACAGGGTCAACTGAACCTTCAACATGGGGAAGGTTTTCATCGTCAAAACAACGCAACACATGAATTATGGCATCGGTTTGTTGTATGTCGGCCAAAAATTTATTACCCACACCTTCGCCCTGGCTCGAACCCTTGGCCAAGCCGGGAATGTCAACAATATCAACAGATGTCGGCATAACCCTGGCTGATTTTACAAGCGCATCAATTTTCAGCAAACGTTCATCGGGGACATCAATCATTCCCAAATTTGATTTATTGGTGCTAAAGGCAAAGTTTGTAACTTCGGCTTTGGTTTTGGAAATACAATTGAAAATCGCGGTTTTTCCAACATTTGTAATTCCTATAATCCCACATTTTAAGGCCATTATTCGATGATTTTATTGTGATTTTTAAATTCTTTTTTCGGTCGGCAAAGTTATGATAATTTGATGTGAGCTCAGATCGAATTTATGGTTCCATTTCCATTTTCGTGGATCTATTATGAGACCAGTCTAAAAAGCCACAAAACCCCTAAATCCCCTGAAGGGGACTTTCCCAAACTACTGATTTTTAGTACTTCTCCCGTCAGCTGACGGATTGGGGTAAAAAGGACTAAAAATTAGTAGTTTTGGGATTTTTAGACTAAACTCTATTATTAAATGGTGTAATATTTTCTTAATGTTATTCAGTATGCAGTCTTGTGCAGGCTGTTCCTTATTACATGCCAACTCTTAACTGTTGACTGTGAACTGTGAATCCCGAAAAATAGAAAATCTATGATTTTCGTGATTTTTCGTGGATGCACGAGCGAAGCTCGGCACTGTGGACTGTGGACTGTGGACTGCTAACTGCTAATTGCATTTTTTAAGTTTATCTTCCATATTGGGTTTGCCAAGATCATAGGCGATATTCCAATCATCGCAGGCCTTATAATTTTCGCCGAGATAAAAATACGCCTGTCCACGATTATAATAAGCATCCATAAACCCGGGATTTAGCTTAATGGCTTTATCAAATTGATCTATGGCCTTTTGATATTTCATTTTATTGAGCCAGGTCATGCCAATGCCATACCATGCTTCTGCGTTTTCAGGATTCAATTCGGCTGCTTTTTGGTAAAATTCATAGGCCTTGTCGATATTTGATCCGTATAGATAAATTTCAGCTTCCCTGACATATTTCTGCGATTCTTTGGTTTTATCAGTGCAAGCGACTACTACGAACAAAATACCTATCATTATCAATCCAATTATCTTTTTCATCTGTATAATTTTAATACTCATTTCTACTTTTTATTTTTCAATGCCTTGTAATGTTCACGTGCATAACGCAAATGTTGGTTGTATGTTTTCGAGAAATGATGGATTCCCGAACCATCGGCTTTAGCAACAAAAAACATATAATCATGATTTTTGGGATTCAACACTGCATTCAGACCACTGATGGACGGAAGGCAGATTGGGCCGGGTGGTAAGCCTTTATAAATGTATGTATTGTATGGCAAATCTATTTCAGTGTGCTTTTTGAGAACCCGGTTTAAGATCGAATCATTTTCGAGATAAAAGGCAAAAACCGTGGTTGGATCGGCCTGGAGTTTCCAACCTTTTTCCAGGCGATTAAGGTAAACTCCAGCTATGCTTGGCTTTTCATCATTTTGGTTGGTTTCTTTATCAACAATGGAGGCCACGATAGAAACCTCGGCCGGGGTTAGTTTCAAATTTTTTGCTTTGGCAACCTTTTCATCATCCCAAAAACGCTTGTATTCTTTTTGCATCCTGTCAACATAAGCTTCTGCATCAGTATTCCAATAAAATTGGTAGGTATTCGGGATAAACAATAATGGAGCTTCCTGCCAGGTAAGCTGATATTTTTTTTGAAAATCATCGCTGTAAATATAGTTGATGATTGATGTACTGTCGGCTTCTATTTGCGCTGCAACAACACCTGCAAGTTGCTCAACTGTTCTAAGGTTATTAAAAGTAACATTCAAAGGTTTTTGAGCGCCTGATCGCAGCATATCGATGAGTTCATCGTTGTTCATGCCGGCCTGTATTTCGTACCTTCCGGGGTAAATATGATTGGGAAGATTTTTGCGCAAGGCCAGCCAATTAAAGGTTTCCTGATTTTTAAGCAGACTGTTTGTTTTAAAATTTTCGAGCATTGCCTGATAATCAGAACCCGTTTTTATGTAAAGGAAGGCCGTTTTGTTAACAGGCAGGTTGATGTTGTTTTTATAAACTGCTGACCAAAATAAGTATGCCCCGCCTGCTGCAACTAAAAGTGCAATAATTGCAAAAGTTAGAACAAAACACTTTATTATTTTCTTTTTTCCTGATCTCATTTTTCTATCAATCGATTGGTTTATTGGAAGTTTAGATCAAATATCTTGAAAAGGTAAAGTTTATTGATGCGGATTTATTAATTGATAAAGCCATTCATCAACCCAGCCATTTTCGATAAGTAGCCAATCCTTTTTTTTGCCTGCCAATTCAAAGTTTTTAGCCTCGAACAATTGGATGCTTTTTACATTATCAGGGGTAATGTTTGCATAAAGCTGGTGAACCATCAATTGTTTAAAGCAATAATCAATCACAAGGTCGAGTGCTTCGGAAGCAAAGCCATTTCCCCGGGCTGCCGCATCGATTAAAATACCAAGGCCAATCCTTTTATGCACCGGATCAAAATCGAAGAGATCAACAGCCCCAACAGTTGTATCATCCTGCGGTTTATCAATCATCAGACGCAATTGGCGGGCTGTAAAAATATCTTTTTCCGAGGTCAAAACATATTGCTCAACATCAAACCTCGAAAAAGGGGTAATTGTATTCCCAACCCTCCACATCGATTGGTCGTTTTCCCAGCGGTACAAAACATCCACATCCTCCGGCTCCAGAGCCCTCAATTTAATTTTCTCACCTATCATAATACTAACCTAAAGATTAATTTCACCCTTAAAAACACTTTTGGCCGGTCCTTCAAGCCAAATATCAGCATATCCACTTTTGGCTTTTTGGGCATATACTTTTAAACCACCGCCCTTTGCTTTTATATTTATTGGCACTTCCAATTTATCATCCAAAAACATAACTGTAAGCGCAGCAGCCACCGACCCCGTGCCGCAGGCCAGAGTTTCATTTTCAACCCCACGCTCGTAAGTACGAATATGAATTTGGTTTAGCTTTCGCTGAATAAAATTAACATTCACCCCCTCATCACTAAACGCCGGGCTATATCTGATTTTACGGCCTTGGCTATTTACATCAAGACCATCAAAACTGTCAACTTCCACAACAAGATGTGGTGAACCAGTATCAAGAAAATGTCCCTGATAGCTATCGGGATTACCTATTCTCTTTACCCCATCAACATCAATCATTTTCAATTTTACGATGGATTCGTTCGCCTTTTCCTTCAAAATCGTGGCTTTATGCAATCCATCAATTGCATTAAAAGTAAATTCAGATTTTTGAATCCCTGAATTTTTTGCAAACCAAACAATACATCTTCCACCATTACCACACATCGAACCTTCGTTGCCATCAGCATTAAAATACCTCATCGAGAAATCAAATTCAGTATCATTTTCAAGTAAAATCAAACCATCGGCACCAATCCCAAAATGTCGGTCGCAAAGGCGGTTCAATACTTTGTTGTCAGGGATAAACCCCAAAGCACGATTATCTATCATGATAAAATCGTTTCCGGCACCCTCATATTTATAAAATTCTATTTTCACAATTTTTGATTATAAGTTTGCAAAAAACGGCATTTTTCTTCAACCATGAAAATTCATAATTATCCGGTAATTCAAACAAAAGTTAACGATCACAATTGCTTAACCTGATTAATTCACAAATTCCTTGAATTTGTGGATTAATCACCGAAGGCCGAAAATATTTAATTTAAATATTTTCGAGGGTTAACAACTTTTAACAGCCCAAACAAAACTTACGCAATTTATGCGCCGTTATTGAGCAGCATTTTTGGCAGGCTCGATACATTCCCAAAAGATCAAATTTGAAAAGTTTTAGTTTGGATTAAAAATTGAACAGGCCAAAAAACAAACATAATTACTAATTTAAAATCAGATGATATGAAAAGATTTGTTTTAATGATAGTTGCAGCATTCTTAGGCGGGATTATTTCTGCAGGGATTTATTCAACACTTCACAACAAAAGCGAAAATCAACAAACTTCTCAAACAAATCAGGAAAACAATTTTGTTGCCCAACAAGCAAGCTATGCTACACCTGCTGTGATTCCTGAGGCGCTTCCAAATTTTGTGGATGCCGCCGATTTAACGGTTCATACTGTAGTGCATATCAAAACCGAAGTTCGCAGAAGATCTTCTGTTTACGATGAGTTTTTTTACGAGTTTTTTGGCAAACCTCAACCACAATACAACCAAACCCTTGTTGCTACCGGATCGGGTGTAATTCTAACACAAGATGGCTATATAGTTACCAATAACCACGTTGTACATAATGCCGAACGATTGGAGGTAACCCTCAACGACAAAAGAACTTATGAGGCTGAAATCGTGGGAACTGATCCTTCAACTGATCTTGCTCTTATAAAAATAAACGAAAAAGGGCTGCCATTTTTAGGATATGGCAATTCGGATAATGTACGAGTTGGTGAATGGGTGCTTGCTGTTGGAAACCCATTTAACCTTACATCGACAGTTACCGCCGGAATTGTTAGCGCAAAAGCCAGGGACATTAATATTTTAGGATCAAACTCAGCCATCGAGTCCTTTATTCAAACTGATGCCCCTGTAAACCCGGGCAATAGTGGCGGCGCCCTGGTGAACACCAAAGGCGAGCTAATCGGCATCAATGCAGCTATTGCTTCAAATACCGGATCTTATACAGGCTATTCCTTTGCCATCCCTGTAAATATTGTAAAAAAAGTAGTTAACGATTTTATTAATTATGGAGAAATTCAGCGCGCTTATATTGGAGTAAGCATCAGGGATATCGATAGCAAATTTGCTGATGAAATGGATTTGAAAGACCTCCAGGGTGTTTATGTTGTTTCGGTTGTCGATAACAGTTCAGCATCTGATGCTGACATTCGGGCCGATGATATTATACTTGGTATTGACGGAATCCAGGTAAACAGTGTTTCCAGGTTGCTCGAAACCGTTGGCCAGCATAGCCCCGGCGACAGGATCAATGTTACCATCCGGCGTAATGGTGATAAAAAAGTAAAAGAAGTGCTTTTAAAAAACAAACAAAACAACTTTGATGTATTGAGCCAGGAAGACGTAAAACTGATAGATAAACTTGGAGCAACCTTCGAAGAAGTATCCAATGACGAAAAGCTAAAACTGGGTATTGATTACGGGATGAAAATAGTGGATCTGAAACGGGGAAAACTTATGGATAAAGGGATAAGGGAAGGTTTTATAATTACCGAAATCGACAAAAATCCAATTCGTTCTACCGATGACATCAATAATCTCTTATCAGAAAAACGTGGTGGTGTGCTTATTGAAGGCGTATATCCGAACGGCCAAAGAAATTACTATGCAATAGGCATGTAAATAGTGTCGGTCTTTAAAGTATGTTTTTTGAAATATCAATAGCCATCCCGCAAGCGGGACAGGCTATCCTCCCGCTTCGCAGCGAGGCGAGTTAGGGTGTGGATTGAATTGATGGGATGAATGACCCCCTCCTTTTCGCTGTCATTGCCTTTGGCAATGACAGCGAAAAGGAGGGGGAGTCACTGCTAAATTCATTAATCCCCGGGTTAAAACCCGGGGCAATTCAATAGTATCAACTCTATGGACACACACTAATTAGAGTTTACCATGCAATAACAATTGTTATAAATTTGTTACAAAATATAAAACATTAGCCATCCAAACTTGTTATTAGTTGTTGGATAGCTAATGTTTCCTTTTTTATTAAAAAGTTTTTACAATATTTTAACACTTATCAAGTTAGGAACATTGTTACAAAATTTGAAGTTGAATTAATATCAAAATCTATAGATTTAACATTTTACTAATTTAAGGAAAAGTTGAATGAGACAGCTTAAGATCACCAAATCAATTACGAATCGTGAGACTGCCTCTCTGGACAAGTATCTTCAGGATATCGGTAAAGAAGAACTGATAACCGCAGAAGAAGAGGTACAATTGGCTCAACGGATCAAGCAAGGCGACCAAACAGCTTTAGAAAAACTAACTAAAGCTAACCTCCGTTTTGTGGTTTCTGTTGCCAAGCAATACCAAAACCAGGGATTAAGTTTACCAGACCTCATCAATGAGGGTAATCTAGGACTCATAAAAGCTGCCCAGAGATTTGACGAAACACGCGGATTTAAGTTTATTTCTTATGCCGTATGGTGGATTCGCCAATCAATTCTGCAGGCACTGGCCGAGCAATCCCGGATTGTCCGATTACCTCTCAACCAGGTAGGGTCGTTAAACAGGATACGTAAAGAATCTTCAAAGCTTGAGCAAAAATTTGAGCGCCCTCCGTCACCGGATGAAATAGCCGCGTCGCTTGATTTGCCCGAAAACAAAGTTGAATCAGTATTAAAAATCACCACCAGAACCGTTTCGATGGATGCGCCACTCACACAGGACGAGGACATGAGCCTGCTTGATGTGTATGTTTCGGACGACAGCCCTCACACCGACAAGGATTTGATGAAGGAATCATTGGCCAAAGAAATTCAACGGTCGCTGGCAACCCTCACCAAAAAAGAACGGGATGTAATCAACCTTTACTATGGAATTGGGATGAACCACGGGCTTACCCTGGACGAAATCGCCATGAAGTTTGATCTTACCCGCGAAAGAGTAAGGCAGATCAAAGAAAAAGCAATCAGACGTTTGAAGCATACTTCGCGAAGCAAACTGCTGAAAGCTTATTTAGGACAATAGTTTTTTAGTGAAAAGTTGAATTGAGAGGGTTTGTTTTTATAACAAGCCCTTTTTTTTATTGCATACGATGTCATTTTAATATCCGAATACATTTTACCATAAAAGGCAAAACTTTTAAAAAAAACATCCTTAATGCTTTACTTTAATTCTGCAGCAGCTTATAGTGAATGCCCCGTTCAATAAAATCGGCTATGCCCCCATTTTGAGTCTTCAGGTCTCCCTGAATGACAAACCGTTCATTAATATCTTTCCGTAAATTAAAATCTATAACCAACCTGAATCATATATCTTAAATTCGGTCCAAGTCCGGTGGCAACACCTTTCGTATTAAATTCGCCCTTGTCAACAAGATCATCAAGGAAGGGGAATTTTGAAATCAGGATATCCCTGATGGCATTCAGGTATTCATCATCTTTATCAATATCAATATCGCCTTGCAATTTTAGCTTTGCAGAATATAGGGCTGCTGAAAGCCCCATGAATATCAGGTCAACTGTTAACCTATCTTTAATAACAAACTGATAACCAATTTGGATGCCCACACTTACAACATTAAAATTACCTTCAAAGCTTAGTGTACCGGTAGAGTTGGAATTGTTTTTTACCGTAAAATCATTTGTAAATCCGTAATGATGCCAGGAGGTATAAGGCCCCCAATAAAGGCCATCAGGGGCATTTTTGGTGTTCCGGTTTTTAAAATAAAACCGATAATCGCCTGACACCGAAAAACCACCTTTTTTCCTGGCAGCAGCTATTTGAAGGCTGTCGTAACTGCCAAAAGAAGGCAGTTCAAAATATCCTGCATTTACCGAAAACGACCGGTAAGGTTTCAAAACTCGCTCATAGGAAATATTAATGTTGGATGAACTCCATAAAAGAAAAGGGGTCATATTCCACTTTATTACATTTTTTTTATAATCTGCGGGAAGCGTATCGTATTTTTCCTGAGAGAAACCCGGACTAATAAAAATGAATAATAAGCCTGACAGAAGTAGTATTCTATATGTTTTCATAATAAATTTATTAAATTTCGACTAAGATGCACATTTACGGAAAGTTACGTTTCTTTAATTTGTTAAAAAAATAAAATAACTAATCACTTATCACTTTTCTTTCTTCAAGATTATAACGTTGGCCTTGTTTCAATAAATAAAATTTCTTACTCCCTTCGGGCAAGCTTGTAAGCTCACCAATTACGTGCGACCAGTCATCTTTATCGCGCACTTCACGGTAAAAAGTGCCATCATAAACGGCCACGTAACTTTTCCCGATAACCTCAAATTCGTTTCCCTGAACAACTATCGCAGTGTTTTCATCCAGGCCCAATCCCAACATTCCGGGATGCGCATCAAGAATTTCAAAAACATCAAACTGACGGTTCATGGCCAGCAAATGCTGATCGATGGCCACGTTAGTGATAAACCCAAATCCTTCTTCATGATCGCCCATCATTACCGTATTGGTTTTTGTATCACCACGGGCCAGGTAACTACCCTGAATGGTTGCCCCTGCCGAACTTCCGCCAATCACACCTCCCCTTTCCAGTAAAGCGTTGAATTCGTCCAGGGTTTTTGTGCCGGAATAAGCATCAACAAGCCGCCATTGTCTGCCTCCCATAAACCAAACTCCTTTTGCATTTTGGATAGATTTTATAAATTCTGCAGTATTTGCTTCATCTTTACTTCGTGTATGTAAAAAGCTGAAATTGTTAAAACCATAAGATTTCCACCAATTTGTTAAGTTTGGATAAAAGTCGGGATTGCTCAAATCGGCATCGGTCATGGCGGTGGTAACGATCACTATCGGGGCATCCGGGTCACCGGCCAAATCCATAAATTTATTAAAAACTGAAGTATCAGATAAATTTCCGCCAGCAACTATCAGCGCTCCTTTTGAAGGACCGTTGGAAATGCCTGTGTTGAAATCTTGATTACTTTTGGTGCTGCAACTCCAAAGCAGGGCAAAGCTGAGGCATAAGAAGCAGATGGGTCTGAAGATAAATTTCATATAGCTTTGTTTTATTTTATGGTTCAACTGCGAATTTAGTGGAAAGTAAAATATTAATGATTTAATAGTTGTTGGTGTCAAATAACAGTGATAAAAATTTATCAATAGATTTCTCCCGGCAACACACCGCTTCGCTGTGTGTCTTGGTCGAAATGACCCCGTCCACGGGTTGATTTGGAAGGAGGGGAATCGGGCGCTTCGCGCCCGATTCCCCTCCTCCCACTACTCAAACGGAAGCATTGTTACCTCGAAGGAGCAAAGCGATTGAGACCTGCCTCGCTTGCACCATTGCATACACACCAGCGGCAAGGCGGGGGTCTATTTAATAGTTAGGTTTTCAGCACTTTACACAAACCTGTCATCGATTTCCGTCGGCTGACTGAGAGAAATCTATTTACATTGATAACCTTTATTTACATCCACAAAAATGGAAGTAGAACCTATTTTATGATAAAGTATTATCGGATAACCGAATTTTAAATTAGATCAGTCAAAATTATGAATCCAAAATTAAAAACCTTTTCCGAATATGTAAGAAGCCTGATGCCCCACGAAATTTCGTATTTGGAAACGATTGCACAATTTCACAATGAAGACAACAGCAGCATTTTTAATCAAATTATTAAATTTAAAAATACAGGCAAACTAAAACCTGATCCTTCCATCAACAAAAGAAAATATACCTACCTCAAAAACTGGATCAAAGAAAAACTCCTGGCCATAGACGTTGATCATAAGCTGGGAGAATTGCTTAGCCTGGAAAAAAAAGTAATGACCGATAACGTTCTCCCTTCGGACGAGAAAGCCATTTTAAGCATCATTAAAACCGATGAAAGATTACCCTACTATTTTATGCGAATTTATGAACTGGCACGCGATTTTCGCTCCTTCCTTCTGGTAAGGATGCGGTTTCAGTACCTTGAACCTGTTAATAAATACCTCGATCAATATCACGAAACGTACAAAAACTCGCGGGAAGTTTTTGACAAACTTAATCAGGCAACCCTAGATATAACCAACCAATACACACAAAAGACTAACGATTCCCCCGATTGGGAAGGATTTTTAACAGCTATTTTTTACGATAACAAAATAGATGGACTCAACCGCTATTATGCCATCGTTCGACTCACTTTTTTGTTTTACAATAAAAATCAATTAGACAAGATTGAGACCCTTTACGATGAACTGGATCAGTTATTTGAGCATGGTTACTTTTATTGCCGGCGGATTTTATCAAACTACTACTCGAACAGGTTACTGCTTCACGCCAAAATGAACAAGCTTGATCTGGCTGAAAAATACGGTTATCTTTCGTTGCGCGACCGGGGAAGTGATTATGTGCATTATTTGAATAGTCTTTGTTCGGTTTTGTTGCGATTGAAAAAAAACAGCAAAGCGCTTAACCTGATGCAAAAATCCATACCCGAACTCAAAAAAACCATGAGTTATCACAATCGCGTGGGTTTTGCTTCCATCCTTATTAAAAGTTTAAACGCCAACGGAAAGGCAGCCGAAGGCGAAAGTTACGGATCTACTTTTTTTACGGCTTATAAAGAAAAAGTATTGGAATACCGATGGCATAGTTTTTTTTCCGCGTGGCTTCAATCGATGGTAATGCAGGAAAAATACGACAAAGTACTCACAGTATGCAGAAGATATAAAGTTATTGAAAAAGAAACGGAGTATAGTAAAAAGCCCGGCTACCTCCCAACCATCGCCTGGTATTTCCTGCTGTCGAAGTATAAAAGCGGAGAAATTGATTTTGAAAAGCTAAAGTTTGAGATAGAAAAAACCGGAAATCATAAGGGAAACAAAACAGGCATAACTGAACTTATTCATGAAATTGGCCACCATGTTCCCGAACTTTTAGGTTCGCGGTATTAAAGTTAAGTTTTCCATTAGTCCACACACCAAATATTTTCCATTAACCTATTGTTTTACTGAGTTCTATGGTAATTTTCCATCCCATTTTACACAAAAGTCAAGGCATGAAAATAATATTCAGGCAAGCCATATACTTTAATCCCTGCCGTAATTTGTATCTCATAAACTAATTCAAAATACAATTAAAGCCATGTTTGTATTCAATAACAAAATTGCAATTATCACCGGAGGAGCCGATGGCATAGGAAAAGCCACCGCAATTAAATTTGCCGAAGCCGGAGCTGTTTCAATAATCTGGGACATTCAAAGCGACAAAGGTGAAGCACTTGTAAAAAAGATCACCAAAAAAGGTGGCAAAGCAGATTTTTATAAAGTGGATACCACGAAAATATCTGAGGTAGAGATTGCAGTAAAAACCATTGAAGAAAAATACGGAACAATTGATATTCTTATCAATAATGCAGGCATAACCCGTGATGCTTCATTTAAAAAAATGACATCAGAGCAATGGCAACAAGTTATTGATGTAAACCTGACCGGAGTTTTTAATTGTACCAAAGTGATAGCCCCCATTATGCTTGACAAGGGATTTGGAAAAATCGTTAATGCATCGTCTGTGGTGGGGCTTTATGGCAATTTTGGGCAAACAAATTACGTGGCCACGAAAGCCGGGATTATTGGGATGACCAAAACATGGGCGCGTGAATTTGGCCGAAAAGGCGTTAATGTAAATGCTGTTGCTCCGGGATTCACAATGACAGAGATGGTGGCAAAAATGCCGGAGAATGTCCTTGAAGGAATGAAAGCAAAAGTTCCACTTGGACGCCTTGCCTCACCCGAAGAAATGGCCGATGCTTACCTGTTTTTATGCTCTGAATACGCATCCTACATCAATGGCCACACGCTGAGTGTTGACGGCGGGATGACAGTTTAGGGAGGAAAGGAGTTAATTGTTATTTGTTAATCGTTTAACCGTTAACGAATAACTAATAACAAATTTCCAATTGTTTTCGGAGACAAGGCATGCCTTGTCTCTACTGAAAAATATTCATATTACTATTATCCAATTCTGACTAAAGGGTTGGATATAACTGAAAAATATTCATATTACTATTAATCCACCAGTGTACGGGCATTCTATTCAACTGATAATTATTAACGAATGACAATTAACAAATAACGATTAACCAGTAACTATTCACGACAAACCATTTCCCCGATGCGAAACGCTATCATACATTCAACAGGTGCTTATGTTCCCGAACGTATTATCCCAAATTCTTATTTTAATGAACTTCTTGGGGAGGATGTGGATACCTGGTTGCGTGAAAATGTAGAAATTTATGAGCGGCGGTGGTGCAGTAAAGATCAGTCGGTTGCGGATCTGGTGATGGAAGCTGCACAGCGTGCCCTGGATACCGGCAATGTAAAGCCCGAAGAAATCGACCTGCTCATAATTTCAACGGATACGCCCGAGTACATTTCTCCTTCTACGGCTTCGAAAGTCCAATACAAAATGGGTATGGTGAATGCTGGCTCCTTTGATGTAAATACCGCCTGCGCAGGATTTGTAACGGCTCTGGACATGGGCGCAAAATACATTCGCGACGACGAAAACTACAACACTATCATGGTGGTTGGGGCTTACGCCATGAGCAAGTATTTGAACATGACCAACAAAAATACTGCAACACTTTTTGCTGATGGCGCAGGCGCATTCATACTCCGAGCCGAAGAAAACACCGACCGCGGATACCTGGCCAGCCAACTAATTACCAAAGGGCAATATTACGACTACATGGGTATTTATGCCGGTGGTACCAATCAGCCAATAACTGATGAGGTAGTTGCAGAAAAGGGGCATTTACTGCAGTTTGTCAGGAAATTCCCCAAAACATTGAACCCTGAAATGTGGTCGATGATGAGTAAAACACTTTGTGAAAGAATTGGTGTAACACCTGAAGATGTAGATCATTATTTTTTAACACAAATAAACATAAACAGCATCAGGGCGACCATGGATATTTTGGAACAGCCGTGGGATAAAGCGCAAACCAGCATGCATTATTACGGATACACAGGTTCGGCATGTGTACCTTTAGCTTTTCAGGACAGGTTGGAAGCCGGAAAAATTAAACGAGGTGATTTGATCTTTTTCATCGGATCGGGAGGAGGATTGGCATTTGCAAGTGCCGCGTTTAGGTATTGATAATGGTCATTGACAACAAATGACTTTTTATAACCACAGAAGAACACATAAGCGGTGAATAACCATTAATGATTATTAATAACACAAAAATAAATGCAATAAAAACATTCCGAAGGTTTGGGAGTTAATTTCATATTTTTTACCAATGTCATGTTTTTGCAAATGTCTGTATCTATGGAGATTTCTCCCTTCGGTCGAAATGACACGACCAACGCGGGCAGCGGGGGGAGGGGAATATCGGGCGCGTAGCGCCCGATATTCCCCTCCCCACATAACCCTATGTGAAGCCTGGTCATTTCGACCGAAGGGAGAAATCTTTTCAAACTTGTCATAACATTATGTCCGCCAAATGTATTTGGTCTTTTGACTCGGGATGACAACCAATGACACGAAGGGAATAACAATTAACGAATAACAATTAACTAATACCCAATTTGGCAACACAAGCACAAGTTTTCGGCACATGGATTTTGATCGGGCTGTACATGGCCCTGATCCTCTACTTTGTAATAAAGGGAGCTTTAAAGATTAAAAATATTTCGGATTATGCTATTGGCAATATCAGCTTTTCCCCAACTGCCGTGGGATTATCGCTTGCGGCATCCATGACCAGTGCAGCCACTTTTGTGATCAATCCCGGATTTATCGCCAACTTCGGAGTTTCAGCATTCATCTCTTACGGCATCGTGTTTCCACTTGGAGCCATCCTCTCGCTGATTATCTTAACCAAAAACTTTAGAAAATATGGCGATTCAGTAAAGGCGCTCACCCTGGCACAATGGATTGGCAAGAGATACAACAGCAAGGGCTACGCACTTTTTATGGCTTTCCTTTCGCTGCTCCTCATTACCTTTATTGTACTCATAGCCGTTGCTATTACCAAGGTTTTATCAAAGTCATTAAATATTGATGAAATTTATGTGCTTGGGGGGCTGATAATCTTCGTTTTTGGATACATGATGTTTGGGGGTGCCAATTCGATGGTTTACACCAATACCATACAAGCCCTGATAATGCTGGTTGTAGCTTTTATTTTGTTGGGTTCGGGCTATGAACATTTTTCTGATGGAATCCATGGCTTTTTGGATCGCTTAACCGCGATCGACCCACAACTGCCAAAATCAACATATCCATCAAGTCCGCTATTTCGTAATTTTTATGAGATCATCTTTGCACAATTCATCATCGGAATCGCAGTGGTTGTGCAACCGCATATTATTACGAAATCCTTATTATTAAAAAAGGAAAGTGATGTTAACCGTTTTTTGGTGGTAGCTTCAGTGGTTGAAGTAATTTTTTTTCTTGTAGTGATCACCGGGTTCTACGCGCGTATTACATTTCCCGATCTGATGGCCGGTGGTGAAGCCCTGAAAAACGATGGAATAATTCCTGCTTATGTTGTTGCTACTTTCGCCAACAGCAACCTTGCCGTTGTAATTGGCCTAATCGTAGTGTTGGGATTGATTTCAGCAGGAATGTCAACTCTCGAAGGATTGATTCAATCTGTTTCCTCAACAATTACTTCAGACATTATTCAGCCCCTGTTTGGAAGACATATCCAAAAAGATAGGACCTACATTTCAATCAATAAAATCTGCATTGCTTTGCTTGCGGTCATCACATTTTTTGTTTCGCTTGAGCAACTAATGCATCCAAAACTCAGTGTGGCTCTCCTTGCTCAAAACGGAGTTTATGCCTATTTCTCGGCAGCTTTTATTCCTGTAATCTTTGGGATATTTCTAAAAAACACAAACATCAGGGCACCGCTTTGGGCTACGATAACAGCTATCCTTGTCCATTTTAGCATTTACTATTTTTTACCCTGGCTGGTTAGCGACTTTGGCTGGAATTTTGGTATTTTTACGCCTTATCTTAAAGGAACAATCAGAAATCCCGCAATTGCGGCATCTACTGCAATTCTGGCTTCAACTGCCGTTGGATTAATCATTTACTTCATCAACAAAAAAGAAACAATAAAAAGTTAATCAATCAAATGAATAAAAAAACAGCATAATATGAACGCTTATGACTGGTTTGGAAAGTGGGCAATTTACAGCCCTTTAAAAACAGCTTTCAAGGAATTTGAAACCGGCAGGCAATACAGCTATGCCCAGTTTAATAAATTGGGTAATAACCTGGCCGCCATTCTTCGCGATGAACAGGGTTTCGGAAAAGGCGACCGCCTGGCAGTGATTTCGGAGTATAGCATCGAATACATTGTTTTGTTCGCAGTAGCCCAAAAACTGGGGATTGTCTTAGTTCCGCTCAATTTTCGACTTGCACCGGATGAACTCAATTACATTATTTCAAATGCGGAAGTTGGAGGTATTTTTTATGATGAAAAATTTCTTGAAAAGATAATCCACCTGGAATCCTACAAAAAAATAGCCTTCAAGCTATCGATGGAAGACTTAACATCCATAAATACTGCATGTATAAAAAACAGAACGGAACCGGCACAAGTCAGGGCGGATGTTCACGAAGATGACCCCATCTTTATCCTATACACTTCTGGTACAACGGCCTTTCCGAAGGGAGCAATTTATACACACAAAATGCTTTTTTGGAACAGCATCAATACAGAACTACGGCTTAATATTACTTCCTCAGATGTATCGATAAACTGTGCCCCGCCATTCCACACTGGCGGATGGAATGTTTTACTTACGCCTTTTATCCACCATGGCGCTTATACTTTGCTCATCAAAAGTTTTGATGCAGACCTGGTACTCGAAATGCTGGATCTTGAACATGCCACCATCTGGTGGGCAGTGCCAACCATGCTAAAAATGATGGCCGAGTCTCCGATTTTCGATAAAGTAAAACTAAGCAGGCTAAGATATTTCGTAGTTGGTGGTGAAGCCATGCCAGTCCCGCTAATTGAGCAATGGCACAATAAAGGCGTATTGATTCGCCAGGGTTATGGTTTAACCGAAGTGGGGCCAAATGTAACTTCGCTCGACCACCAGGATGCCATTCGGAAAAAGGGATCGATCGGCACCTTGAACTTTTATTATGACGCCAAACTTGTGGATGAAAAATCTAACGAAGTACCACCGGGTGAACCCGGAGAGCTTATACTTTCGGGACCAACTGTTACCCCCGGATATTGGAAAAAACCGGAAGAATCGGTTAGTGCCATCGAGAATGGTTGGTTTCATACCGGCGACTTGATGACAAAAGACAAAGAGGGTTACTACTACGTGGTTGATCGCATTAAAAACATGTACATATCGGGTGGAGAAAATGTTTACCCCGCAGAAGTTGAACATATTATTGCACGGCATCCATCCGTAAATTCTGTGGCTATTATAGGTGTACCTGATGAAAAATGGGGCGAAAGCGGAAAAGCATTTATCGTATTAAATACCGGTATGAATGTAACAAGTGAAGAAATCATCAGTTATTGTATTGAAAAACTGGCAAAATATAAAGTTCCAAAACATGTTGAATTCATGGATGAATTGCCCCAAAACGATGCCGGAAAAATCGATAGGAAAAAATTAAAGGAAATGGGATAATTTGTATGGATAATTATTCATTATATAAAATGCCCAATTTTCAGTACAGACAAGGCATGCCTTGTCTGTATGGTAGCATCAGAGACAAGGCATGCCTTGTCTATACAGCAGAAAAATATCACATTAACTCACATTAAATATTAACTTCTAAAATTAAAATTATGAGAAATTTAAAAGTATTATCAGTATTGTTTGCAGCCTTACTGCTCACTTTTGTTGCCTGTAAAAAGGATGACGATGAAGAACCCACGAAACAAATTGAAATTTCCCAAGTCGAAATATCCCCTGATAATTCGACAATTACGGTAACCTTTAACCAGATGGTTTACGGAAATGCTGAAAAAACTGAAGCACTCAAAAATGAAAGCTTCGATCTTACCATTACAAGCATATCTCAGGATACTGCAACCTTTAGCGTATCGCATGTTGCAGGTGAAACAAGCGCAACAATCAGTCTTATATTTGCAAATGAACTCGATGGAGACGAATCAATTGAAGTAAAAGCAAAAGCGGATAAAGTATTTGGCGAAGCAGGAAATGCATTAACTGCCGATATTAGCGAAAGCATTGAAGTAAATACAGATAAGGTTAAAATTGATTCATACAGTTTAAGTGATGACAACAAAAGTTTTGTTGTTACCTTCAACCAGGCGGTTTACAAATCCGGGAATATGACCGGGGCATTAGATAACGAAAGCTTATTAGTAACCTTTACCGGTGATAATGTTGTAGATGTAAATTATGCGGTAGCACATGTAGCTGGCGAAAAAATCGCCACAATAACTATCGAATACCTTAACAGGGTTGACCCCGACCAAATGATAGAAGTAACTGCCGTTGCAAATATGGTTTTCAATATTAAAGGTGAAGCTTTAGAAGCAAACGAAAAAGTGGAAGCCTCAGTAAACGACCTCGGCATTATTGGAAACTGGAAAGCTTACGACATTTCGCTTATCCTTGTAAGCCTGGGTTACGATGACTCACTCTATGCTAATTTCAACAAAGATCAAAGCTATAAAGTAACAGCTTATGTTGCCGGAGCTCCCCAGATTCTTGAAGGTTCTTACGAAATGACCAAAAGTAATAGCGATGAGATTTGGGACATAATCCTAAATCAAACTTCACCATTTTCGGTTATCAGCCAGGGAATCTTTAAAGTATATCCTGCTGCACAGGATTCGATGTGGTACGAAGTAGCACAGGTTGACCCTGCCATTGCCGGGGTAACTCCCCCAACAGCAGATGCCGGCTTTGGAAGTACAAGCGGCGGCGCTTATGGCACCATGAATATCCAAAAATACTATTGGATAGGACAAGAATAGTTTTCTTGTCATCCATAAACCTGACAGGTTGTTAGAAACCTGCCAGGTTTGTTTTTATAATGAGTTTTTTGAAATATCAATAGCCTTTGCTGAAAAACCTGTATTACTTTAATAACTTAGATTTTGGGTAAAAATGTTAGGGGCAGATGCAAGGTTTTTGATAGTTGTATGCAAAAATTCGTTCTTTTAATATTACGGTGCGCTGCACCTTCGTTTTATCTGGTTAGATGGATTTCTACAAAGATTTAGGGTGCTCCGCACCTGTATGACAAGCCACAGCGTGGCGGCAATACTCGCCTCGCGGCGAAGCGGGTTTGTAGAAAAATGAACACATCATTGTATCATGAGGTGCAGCGCACCGAAATATTATTATTCTGAGTTTTTCAGCAAGCCCTAATTTTTAATCGAAAATCAAACTTCGCTAAAATTGTAACAGTACCATTTTATCAGGCATTTCTTCTCTCGTTCAACCAAATCTAAAAACTATGAAGAAAAATCTTTACACACTATTTTTATTGTTGATATTACTGATTTCAGGGTTTTCAATCCGGGCACAGGAACTCAACTCATCCATGACAAATAACTACGTGAGTTATTTTGATAATCAGGTACCCCGAAAAGCCAATAAAGAATTTCAGTTTATCGCCTACTTTATCAACCAGGCGGTAAGCTCCAACTTTTACCCCGAAAATATTTTTATGAAAGGCCAGGTTATCGGACGTTTATTTGGCGACAACACCACCCACACCACCGATTCGCTTACAAATTTCTATTTCGAGCAACGCATCATTCCTTTCTTTATTTATCAGCCAAAGCTATTTAACGGGAAAGCCACTTTGCGAGCCTCTTTTGAAATCGACTGGACTTGGGGTGACCAATCTTACGGAACTGGCGGAAATCTTGGCGGGGCCATCTCATCCGACCAGGTAAACCTGCAAACCCAAAACATCGTAATAGAATACCGCCCGGCTCCCGGTTGGTATATCAACCTCGGTATGCAGCGCCTCTTCGACACACCTTACGATACCTACCGCACGCTGTTCGATAAAATGTCAACCACCGGTTACAGATTGGCCTATTGGGGCACCGATGCCGTTGGGATAAGAATTCAGCGGATGAAAGATTTTTCGCGTTGGACAGTCGCTTACTTCCAGCTTTACGAAAACGATATCCAACAAAATGATGATGTAACCCTTCAATATGTTACTTACGAAGGCGACCTGACCCCAAAATGGAAGTTGGGCGGATCGTTGTATTATTTACGAGATCGTGGAAATGGTGAAGGAGGAATTTCAATTTACGGCCAGGGACTCAACAGCCGCCTTACTGAATATAACGGCACTTTCAGGTTTGATTTTGATGGCGACTACAAAGCCGACATCGTTTGGCTGGGAACCTTCTTTAGCCGCAATGCCGATTTTATGCTGGACCGTTTCAGACTTACGGGCTTTGCCAATTACAACCTGGGCGTGGCCAATGTTAAGGAAGGGAATTCCTATAAAAAAGGCGCAGATATTAGCGGCCTCGGGGCAAACCTCCGGGCAGCCTATCGCTTTGGACAAACCACAGATGATGTTGTGAGTGTTGGGGCTTTATTTGCCACGGGCGATGACAACAAGCTGGAGGACAAAAAATATTCGGGCGTAATTACAGGCAATACCTGGGGAGCGCCGGCAGGAATTTTTATCAGTAGCGGATCATATATTTTATTCCCGCATGGTAACGTAGTTAACCGATTTACTCCGCTTGTAGCAGATTTATCCAACATGGGCTACGGCCTTTTGGGAGGCACACTAAACGCGAGTAAGGCTTTTATCCCTTATCAATTGAAAGGCAAAGCTGGCGCTGCATGGGCGATGAGTAATGTAGAACCTGCCGGTGGCGGCAAAGACATCGGGCTTGAACTTAACGCATCCATCAGCTATCAGCTTGGCGTTTACATGAGCCTCGAAATGCACGGTGCCTATTGTTGGCTGGGCGACTTTTACGATAGCAACGACAATTCGTACAGCTACTACGTAAACGGGAATACCGAACCCGGCATGCCAAAACCGATCAACCCCTGGACGGCATTTTTAGTGTTTAAATGGCTGATGTTTTAACCTTTAAATCAAAATATGATGAATATCCGAAATATCAAATCAAAACTATCATATTCACCGGCAGTACTCCTGGTACTGATGATATTAATAACGAATATTAAAATGAGCCATTCGCAAAACAGCCTCAATCCATATCGCGACATCAAACCATTAAAATCGATGAAAGATATGGAATATCCTTTCGAGGTAAAATATATCGACTTGTTGGAGAATATCAACCTTGCCTATGTTGATGAGGGCAGCGGAGACCAGACCATAATTTTTATTCACGGTTTGGGAAGTTACCTCAAAGCATGGCAAAAAAATATTGAAGGCTTAAAAGGCCAATACCGCTGCATAGCCATCGACCTGCCCGGTTATGGGAAATCTTCCAAAATAGCACATTCGGGTAAAATGACTTTTTATGCTGAGGTGGTCAAAGCCCTTATCGATAAATTGAACCTGAAAAATGTTGTACTTGCCGGCCATTCGATGGGTGGACAGATTGCGATGGTTGCGGCCATCAATTATCCTGAAACCATCCAAAAGTTAATACTTGTCGATCCGGCAGGCTTTGAAGAATTTACAGAAGGACAAAAGCAATGGTTTAGAGAAGTGATGACCGTTGATGGCGTAAAACTTTCTACCATCGAGCAAATCCAAACCAACCTGGCCTACAATTTTTACAATGTGCCCGATGATGCCGAGTTTATGATCACCGACCGTATAGCCATGCGCAGCGCCAATGATTTTGAAGCTTACTGTTATGCTGTGGTACAATCGGTGCAAGGCATGGTGGATGAAACTATGCTTGAGATGCTGGAACAAATTGGCCAGCCGACACTTATTTTGTTTGGCGAAAACGACAACCTCATCCCCAACCGCTTCCTGAATCCCGGCAAAACCATTGATGTTGCAAAAGTTGGCGACCAGAAAATCCCCAACAGCAAATTAATCATGGTTCCAAAAGCAGGTCACTTCCTGCAATTCGAAAAACCGGATGAATTTAATGAAGCTGTAAATGAATTTTTGGGAAAATGATCCTCAAAAAAAAATCCTGAATATAATTTCAGGATTTTTTTTGAAATATTTCTGTCATTAAAAAACTGAAAACTTCACGTATTTTTTTGGATTCAGCCTGATGTCCTCAAGCAGCAAGTTTAACGATGACATTGACTTTTCCAATTGAATATAAAGACTGTCATTGGTCATCAATTGACCCAGCGTACCTTCCCCACTGTTTATCTTTTGGGTTATGGCATTCAAACTTTTAAGTGCAGCCTCGGCATTTCGAATGGTTTGAGGTATTTCGGCAGATGCAAGAGAATCGCTCAAGGCAGCAAAATTTGTAATAATCTTATTAATGTTATCGCTGTTTTGGTCAAGATTTGTTGTGATCGACTCCAGGTTGGTCATTATATTTTTTATCCTGGGTTGCTCATCGGTGAGGAGGTTATCAATTTTGGAGGTTGCACTTTCTGTATTGGAGAGTGTCTTTTTAATGCTTTCGATGGTATTAACCAGGTCTGATCGTGTACTTTCATCAAAAACAGACTGGATATCTGTCATCGTAGAGTCGATGGAAGTAATCAGCGCGAGGGCTTTTCGTTTGAGCGGCTCAACCTGCTCGTTTACCTGAGCCATCAAACTCTGCTCCAGCTCTGATGTTAAGGTGTCATAATTTTGGGTATAGGTTTTCGAATTGCCAAACTTTACCTCAATAGCTTTAGTACCTAACAAATCCGCTCCATAAATAATGGCCACCGAATTGTCAGGAATGTCAACCTCGTTCTGAATATACAATTCAACAATAATTTTTGAGGTTTCGGGGATAAATGACAAACGGTTTACTTTACCAATATTCAATCCGTTTACAAGCACTTTATTGTCCTTTTCAAGGCCATCAACACGATCGTAAACTGCGTACAAAAATCGCTTATTCGATAAAATGTTTGTCCCCTTTAGCAGATTGAAGCCCCATACAAAAATGGCAATTGCAGCAATGAAAACAAATCCAACCTTAAATTCTCTTGAAATTTTCAAAATTTGTTGTTTTAATAATGATCGAACAAAATTACTTAAATTTTAATGTAATCGATAATCGAAATCGCGCTCATCCTTCAAAAAATGTTTTGTAAGCCTCCACGGCCTCAACAATGGCTTTTGCAATTTCCATTTGATTGTCAGGATCGAGCAAATACTTCTCTTCGGCAGGATTGCTTAAAAAGCCGGTTTCGATCAGCACGCCCGGCATAGTAGTTAGGTAAAGCACAACAAATCCGGCCTGTTTCACTCCCCTGTCGTACATACCTGCATTTTCTTTAAGTTTTTCCTGCACAAGCATCGAAAAGCGTATGCTATGATCGATGGATGAGCTCTGGAACATTGTCAACATGATGATATCTTCATCGGAGTCAGGGTCGAAACCATCATAAGATTCTGAAAAATTTTCTTCCAAAAGTATGGCTGAGTTTTCAGCTTTAGCTACTTCCAAATTTTCAGCATTTTTATGAACCCCCATCACATAAGTTTCAGAACCAAAAAAATCAGGATTCAAAATCGAATTGCAATGAATTGAAATAAAAAGGTCGGCATGATTTTCATTGGCTATCTCAGCCCTTTTGTGCAGTGGCACAAAACTGTCGTCATCTCTGGTGTAAATTACTTCAATGTTGGGCATTTGCCGTTTCAGCAGGCCACCAACCAACAAGGATATCGAAAGAGTAATATCTTTTTCAAAAGAAATGCTTCCGGTGGCACCGCTATCGTTACCGCCGTGACCCGGATCAATCACAATCAAATCAAACAGATGCTCGCCGGTAATTACCTGGCTTTGGGCCGGCAACAAAAATAAAAACAAGCAAAAAATAAAAAAAACTGTTTTAAACTGTTGATGAATCATATTAAGCAAAATATTCGGCGTTTGGAAATTTAGAATTTAAGAATTCAAAAAATAAAATAAAATAGATTTACAAAAATAACAAGGCAACCAAAAATAAACGACTTTCATCTGAATTATTATGAAATATTTTGGTTTAAGATGAGAAGTAGCACGAATTTTGAAATCAAAAAAAATATCAAGCACAATTTCTTTTATTTTGCAACGCCATTTAACAATTGAATGAATCGACAGGCAAGAAACTAATTTTGAAAAAAAAACTGTACAAATATATTTTTTCATCGCTTTTATGGCCATTGCAAATGGATTTGAAATCTCAAATTCATTGGGTACTTCCAATTGTTTTTTTATTCTTTTGCTTTCCAATTATCCCCTCAGCACAAACCGATTCCACTTCACAAACAACAGATAGCATTCAGGTACCTAATTTTCAAAACATACAAGACAGTCTTCAATCTGTTGCTGCTCTTGACACATTAAGCACTAATGCCGACAGCACTAAGAAACCTTCAAAAAGTTTTGGTCTGGAGGCAAGTGTAAAATATAAATCTTTCAGAAAAATCCATTTCAATATTAAGGAGCGAAAAGTCTTTTTGTATGATGATGCAGCCATCGAATACGGCGACATTGAGCTCAAGGCAGCCTACATAGAGATAGACTTTTTAAACAATAATGTTTATGCGAAGGGCTTGCCCGATTCCACAGGGAAAATTATTGGCGAGCCGGTATTCACCGAATCGGGGCAAAGCTTTGACTCGGAAGAAATAACTTATAATTTCGACACAAAAAAAGGTGTAATAAAGCATGTAATCACCAAAGATGGCGAGGGGTATTTGCATGGCGAGAGAATTAAGAAAATGCCTGATGACCGCATCAATGTACAAAATGGAAAATATACTACCTGCGATTTAAAGCACCCACATTATGAATTCAGGTATTCAAAAGCGCAGGTTATCCCCGACAACAAAATAGTCTCGGGACCGGCCTACATGGTAATCGAAGGAGTACCTACACCGCTATTTCTTCCTTTTGGCCTTTTTCCAAATAAATCAGGACAACGATCGGGGATCATTATCCCATCACCAGGCGAATCGACCAGCAGAGGTTTTTTTCTTGAAGGTGGTGGCTATTATTTTGGTATTAACGATTACATGGATTTTACCCTTACGGGAGATATTTACTCAAGCGGAAGCTGGGCGGTGAGGCCGACTTTCAGATACACGAAGCGATACCGTTACAGGGGTAATTTCGATTTTAATTATGCGAAAAATATTCTTGGCGACCGTGATGACCCGACAGTTGATAAGAAAACGGACTTCTCGATACGATGGACACACTCCCAGGATCCTAAAGCAAAGCCAAACAGCAACTTTTCGGCAAACGTAAATATTGTTTCTTCAACCTTCAACCAGTTCAACCTTACCAGCACCGATGCCTACCTGGCCAATACTTTTCAATCAAGTGTTGCCTATCAAACCAATTTCAACAACAACATGTTTTTATCGCTCAATGCTACACATCAACAAAATACCCGCGATGGCTCCGTTAATATTTCATTCCCAACCTTAACCTTCAATACCAAGCAGTTTTATCCCTTCCGAAAAAAAACCCAGGTAGGCCAACCCAAGTGGTACGAAAATATCAACATGAAATACACCATGAATGCTGATAATCGCATCAGCACCAAGGACACATCGCTATTTAAGCCGGGATGGGAGGAGGATTTTAAATTTGGCGTAAAACACGCCATTCCTATCAGCAGCTCGGTAAAAGTGCTTAAGTATTTCAACCTGACCAACTCCATCGCTTATGCTGAAAAATGGTATCCATACACCATACAAAATTCATGGAATCCTGACACCCTAATTTCGGAAACCGATACGATATATGGTAAAGTTGAAACAGATACGATTCGCAAATTTGCCGCTGCACGCGAATTTTCATTTACCTCATCTTTAAGCACCAGGTTATACGGGATGTATCAGTTTAAAAAAGGGCCGGTAGCCGCAATCCGCCATGTAGTTTCACCAAGTGTATCGTTTAGTTTACGCCCCGATTTTGGCTCCGATTATTGGGGTTACTATAACGATGTGCAGGTAAATACTGATGGAGATACACAACGATACTCCATTTTTGAAGGTACACTTTATGGAGGCCCGCCTGATGGCCGCTCCGGAAGGGTCGGCCTATCGCTGGGGAACAACCTTGAAATGAAAGTGAGATCGAAAAAAGACACGATTACCGGCTTGAAAAAAGTAGTATTGGTAGATAATTTCAGCTTTACAACTTCTTATGATATTGCAAAGGATTCGATAAACTGGGCACCATTATCCATTAGTGGCAGGACAACTCTTTTTAAAAAACTGAATATCACCTATCGCTCATCCTGGAATCCTTACACAGTGGATTCATTAGGAAAATCAATCAACAAATTTGAATATGAAGTAAGCAAAAAACTGTTCAGGATGGAAAATACATCCTGGAATTTTGGGATAAGTTTCAGGCTTAGCGCCAATGACCTGAAAAAAAATAAAGGCAAAAATACCGGTGGGGAACCTCCTCCCAATCAGGAGGAAGAATTGCTGGGTAAATACACCCAACAGCAAATTAACGATGTTTTCGACAATCCTGATCAATACATCAACTGGAATAATCCCTGGAGCCTTTCGATTACCTACAGCCTTAACATTGGAAATGCGCCAAATTACATCGACTTCGATAAAGTGGACAACAGAAAAACAATTCAAAGTTTGCGCTTTACCGGCGATGTTAGCATAACACCAAAGTGGAAAATTAATTTTAGCTCGGGATGGGATTTTGAAACCAAAAAATTCATCTATACTACCATCGATTTTCATCGCGACCTGCACTGCTGGGAAATGCACTTTAGCTGGATACCAATGGGAAGCCGTAAAAGCTGGACTTTCGGAATTAACGTAAAAGCATCCATATTGAAGGATTTAAAATACGACAGGAAAAAGGATTTCAGGGACTCTTATAGATAGTAGAGTTTAGAGAGGAGAGGGGAGAAGTGAGAGTTTAGATATTAATATTGTAGAGACAAGGCATGCCTTGTCTTTACTGACATATAATAATTGTAGAGACAAGGCATGCCTTGTCTAAAAATAAATATCAATTAACAACACACAACAAATTTCAAAATTAAAACAACACTAAAATGAAAAAAGTAATTTACACCGAACAAGCACCAAACGCAGTGGGCCCTTACAGCCAGGCTATCGAACACAATGGACACCTTTTTATTTCAGGTCAGGTATCCATCGATCCTTCAACAGGAAAAATAGTTGATGGAGGAATTAAAGAACAAACCGTGCAGGTAATGAAAAACATCGAAGCCATCCTCGAAAAAGCAGGCTATACCTTTGATCATGTGGTAAAATCGACCTGTTTGCTCGACAATATGGACAACTTTGCAGCCATGAACGAAGTGTATGCAAAATACTACACCACCAATCCGCCTGCACGCGCAGCCTACGGCGTTGTAAAACTCCCCCTGGGTGTGATGGTTGAAATTGAAACTATCGCGATGAAATAAGCCAGGGTTGGTACTTAGAGCCTATCTTCTTAGTAATGTTTCCCGCTGACCTGCCTAGCCGGCTCGCTTCGCCAGAGCTACAGCGAGGCGAGCAAGGCAGGTCAGCGGGAAATTCTTTGGCCTTGGATCAAGATAGTTGACTTTATGGACAGACACTCCTTTATGAATATGAAAAACATCAAATCAGGGAACAACAACAGTAAGCGATTTTGGCTTCACTTTAAAATGAAGTGATTTACTCATTTTTACAGATTCACCATCGAGGTTAATCCGCTTTTTCTTTTGTAAAATATCAACTTGACGGGCACGAATAATTTCAAGGTAAGAGGAGCGATCTATTTTCCGGCTGAAAAGCAAGGGCGTTAGAAAAATTGTTTTCCACATCGGAATCTTTTTCATAATACAAATATCCATCAAGCCATCGTCAATTTTGGCCTTTGGCGAAATGGAGGTATTATACCCAAACTGATCAGAATTGGCAATGCTGATAAACAAAGCTTTTCTTTCAAGCTTTTCGCCATCAATTGTTAGTATAAACTTTTTAGGCTGATAACGAAAATACTCACTAATGGCTATTTGTGCATATTTAAAAAACCCTCTCCTTTTCTGACCCGAGAACTTTTTTGCCACAAAGGCATCAAAACCAACTCCTGCAATACTCACGAAAAACCGGTCATTCACCTCAACGGTATCAATTTTTTTTGAGTTGAATTTATTCAATATTCCAATGGCCTTGTTGGGGTTGATGGGAATTTTTAGATGCCTGGCCAATCCATTACCGGAGCCCGATGGAATAAGTCCCAAAGGAATGTTTGTGCCAACGAGCGCCCTGGCAACTTCATTTACAGTTCCATCGCCGCCAACTGCAACAATAAGATTAAAATCATTTTTTATAGCTTTTTCGCAAAGTTCAGTAGCATGGCGGGGGCGTTCGGTATAAACCAGGCTAAAATCAAATTTACTATTGTCTAACTTTTTAGCCAGATATTTTTCTATTCCTTTCTGACGCCCGACTCCGGAAAAAGGATTGACAATAAATAATGCCTTGATTTTATTCTGAATGATCGTCATTTGCCGGAACCAATTTGTTTTCAATCATCCGCTTGTTGTATTGCTGAATGTAAGCCTTCAGTAATTTTCCCATTTGTTCAACTTTTTTAATTTGTTTATTTTTTAAGTTATGCTGCAACAAAGGGTCATCTTTAAAATTATACAATGCAGTGGCTTTTTCTCCATCGAAATGTAGGGCAAAATTTTGTTGAATAATTTGATACGACCCGCTGGTATAATTTACAGCAAAGGAATTTTCATCATTGCAAAACAAGTCATTACCAAAGGCAACAAAGGGGTTTTTATAGTTTAACAATCCAAGAACCGAAGGCATAATATCAACCTGTGCAGCAGTTTTTCCTTTTGGAGTTTCCAAATCGAGCCCGGGCATAAAAAAGATTAGCGGAATCTGATACATCCCAACCCTGGTACTATATTTATCGAGATATGACTCGGAAGTATGATCGGCGGTGATTACAAAAATAGTTTCATCATACCAGGAAAGTTTAGATGCTTTTTGAAAAAATTTCCCAAGGGAATAATCGGCATACATAATTGCTTTTTGAATTTCCAGATTTCCATCCCTGAATTTTCCTTTGTATTTTTCGGGAATTGTATAGGGATGGTGAGATGACAAGGAGAAAAAAGTAGCAAAAAAAGGCTCGGGTGTTTTGGTAAGATTATCAGCAAAATAATTATAAAAGGGTTCATCAAAAATCCCCCAGTTCCCATCGTAATCTTTATCGTTGTTATACTCGAAGCGTCCATAATACTTTTGAAAACCCGCGATATCGGCAAATCCGTCAAAATCCATAGTGCCATTCGTACCTCCATGATAAAAAGCCGTATTGTAGCCTTTTTCATTCAGCAGGCTTGCAAGGGTATTGATTTCGTTTCCGGCATAAGCCGAATTAATATATGGCCAGTCCATTAAGCCGGGAAGAGATGATACAATGGAAGGAATCCCCTCGATTGATTGCTTTCCGTTGGCATAGCCCTGAAAAGCTACAGCATGGTCAATCAGCGAATCAAGAAAGGGTGTGAAGCCGGGGTAGTTATTCTTGTTTCGATTAAAGGCACCAATATGTTCGCTCGACAAACTTTCGATAATTAGAACAACAACATTTTTAGAATTGAAAATTGCCTTTTCCGCTGCAACGGAATCTTTATTATAAACGGGATTAAATATTGCTTTACACTCTGCTCCGGGAAAATAATTTTTCCTTTGCAACCTATCCATGTTGAGTGTCTTAATAATGGTAAAAGGTGTATTCAACACGAAGGCTGAATTTTGTGCATCAGAAACTTTTCCGGCAGTTATGATATTTATGGGCTTTAGTTGAAAGCCCCCACGAATACCAACTATTATTGCTGCCATTAAAATAATGAAAGCAAAGAACTGATATCCAAGATTTGTATATTTTGTTAATTGTTTCTTCCGGGGGCGGTACTTTACCCGGCGGCATAAAATCACCAGTAGTACTGCAAAGAAGAGAAAGGAAAGCTGATAGAACCAGTAATCTTTTATAAATTGCGGCATAAGGCCAACAACATCCACATCTTCGGAGGCATAAGCAAATATGTCGCCGGTCATTCTTTTTTGGGTAAACCTGAAATAAACCAAATCCATAAAATTGGCCATCAAACCCATAATATTGGCAGTATAGAAAATAAAGCCTGCCATCCCACGCCAAACTTTCGTTCTTCTCAAAGGTATTGGCAAAGCCATTAAAATAATAAAAGGCGCATTAAGCATCATCAAAGCTGAAACATCGAAGCGTAGTCCAAAAATTAGAATTCTTACAACTTCGGCAAATGAGAGGTGGGGAAAGTAATTGAGGTTGAACAAATAGAAAAAAAGCCTGCTAAACCAAAACAACAGGAGCGCAACGCCTAAGCGGTAAAGTATTACACGGTAGTAGTTGAGTTCTAAAATTTTTTCAAAAGGTGCTTTCTGCATATCTGCTCATATCGCTAAAATGCGCAAAAATAATCCTTTTTGGCATGGTGGCTTTTTTCCCGGGCAACTTTTGCCTTAATTAGTACTCATCATTTTAGTAATTTTTCCCGCAGATTTCGCTGATTAACAATCGCTATTCTGCAACAACCTTACCGATATAACTTGAGCTCATAATTGCCAATATTCCCATATATGATAAGGTAAAAGAAATTACATCGCCCACTTTATAGCCCTTTGTATTTTTATGAATATCCAAAACAATCATATCAGAACTTGCACCCGACAATTCAACATTGGCATCATCGGGAGTTAGGTGTTGCAGATCAATATCCAGTAATCCAACATCAATTATTGCCCTGTGGGAGGACTTTCCATAATCTGCTCCATCAATTTCGGGAGATTCACCGGCTACATTTGTTCCAATTTCTCCATACGGAACTTTGGGTTTATTATAAAGCTCAATGATCTCGGCGTGCAGCCTGAATACATCTCCATACATTCCTTTTATGATTTTTTCTTCAAACAGATCTATTCCACGAAACAGCGTTTCACCAACACGGAAATGATTCACACCTTTAGGAATCATTTTTTTAAAGATCAGTGGAATTGTCACTGACGAACCTCCGGTAACCCATTGGATTTTCTTATTGAATTTTGCCTCAATAAGTTGTTTGTATAAACTTAGCTGAATCATTTTATCATGGGTTGGCATAATGCCATTCAGGCAGTTCAGGTTAGCGCCTATTCCAATAACTTCGATATTGGGCAATTCGAAAATCCGGGCGTAAAAATTCATCAAATTCTCGCCCATCACTCCTTCCCTCAAATCGCCCATTTCGATCATTATAACCACTTTGTGTATTTTCTCTTGCTTAACAGCTTCTGCCGAAATCAATTTCATGGTTTCAAAGCTGGTATTGAAACTAACATCAGCATATTTTACCAGTGAGGGTATCGATCGCTTTGCCGGCGGTTTTATATAAACAGTCTGAACTTTGGGAGCCATTGCTTTGATGGTTTTCAAATTGCTGATTCTTGAATCGTGGGCTTCTTTTACACCCATATCGAGAACTTCCCATAAAAAGGCCTTGTTGCCGCAAAGCAATTTTGTAACCACACCCCATTCTATATGATGTTTACTAAAAACCCTATTGAGGAATTTAAAATTATGCCTCAGCTTTTTTTTGTTTAATTCTATGTAAGCCATTACAATTTATTTTTATTCTGGTCTGCAAAACATCTCATTTAACACATAGTTCCTGCAAGAAAACGCACAAATTCGATTATTATCCTTTTGTTTAACCGAAACAGATACAAATCATAACTCGATTATTCAACCACGAAACGCGGAATATTACCCGGAAGTCGTGCCAACAATTCATAGTTCATCTGGTCGCTGAATTCAACAAAAGAACCCACAGTAATTTCATTCTCGCCCTGCTTTCCTATAAATACTACTTCATCTCCAATTTCCACTCCATCAATTCCCGAAATATTAGCAATGAGCATATTCATATTTACCATACCAATCACGCCAACACGCTGACCGTGGATAAGCACCCGCCCCTGATTGCTCAACGAGCGACTATAGCCGTGAGAATAGCCCGTTGGAATAACTGCAATACGCATGTTGCTTTTAGCAAGATACGTTGTGCCATAACTTACAAATTCCCCCACATTAACACTTTTCGTACTCATAACAGTGCTTTTCCAGCTTATCACCCGGTTTAGCGGATCATCTTTTACGTGCTTTCCGTGTGTAAAGTTCAAAAAAGTTTCGGGGCTGGGCCAAAAACCGTATTGTAAAATCCCAACCCTCACCATATCCATTCTCGTCTGGGGATACGCAATCGAAGCGGCTGAACAAGCGGTATGTTTATATTCGGGAACAATCTCCTGCTTTGCTAACCATTTATCTTTCCGGTTAAACTTTTGAATCTGACTTTTAATTCTGACGTAATTTGAAATACTTTCGGCGCCTGCATAATGTGTACAAACCCCACGAATTTTAAGCAAATCCCGGTTATCATTTATAAGCTTCACTACTTTTTTCAATTCAATATTATTAAGGCCGGTACGGTTCATTCCGGTTTCAATTTCAAGATGTATTAATGCGCTCTTTTTGATCTTTTTCGCTGCGCTTAAAATATCAATCAAAACACCAGGCTCAAAAACATAAAACTCAATCCCGTTATTTATCCCCCATTCCATATCGTCAGGATGTGTCCAGCCCATCACCATAATATCAGCATGGTTTTTTAATGAGCGCTTAACTAATAAAGCCTCATCCATGCTAAAAACCGAAAAATGGTCGATACCGAATGATTCAACCAGTGGTGCAAACTGAGTTATCCCATGGCCATAAGCATTTGCTTTTACAACCGATGATATCCGAACATGTTCGCCATATTGTTGCTTTAAAAATTCAAAATTGTTTTGCAGGGCTGATTTACTAATTTCGATGTAGGATGGATATTTCATTAATTTCTACTTTCGATGGCTTTGCCTTTTAACTTTTTGGATGGGGAATCATTGGTGTAATATCTCATTTCGAGATAAGGGTTTACAAAACCCATTTTTTTATACAGGAAGTTGGCAGGGTTATCCTCTTCAACATGCAGGGCAATATCACCTTTGGCCAGCTGCATGGCACGTTCCATCAGTTTCCTGCCCAATCCTTTACCTCTGTGATTTGCATGAACTGCAATGTAAACAAGTATATTTTCAGGAATATAACCTTGCATTCCGGTTTTGTTCATTACTACAACGCCACTGATTTCATCGTCTTCTTTGGTTTGCAAAATAAACCCTCCGGCTAAAGGATTGGTGTTCATTGCATAGTCGATTGCTTTTTCAATATACTCTTTTTTGTCTCCATATTCATCAAGATGATTAAACAAAAAATCAACTAAATCCGACTTTTCCTTCATGGTTAGAAATTCAACCTGGTTAAAAACTTTTTCTTTCATCATAGTAAAAAACTATATTTTAGTTTGTATAGAAACAAAAATACATAAAATTGTGGGTTGACTGTTATAAAACCATATTTTATAAATTTTCTGATGTATTGAAAAAAAATTTTAAGTTAAGTAATGCAAGCTTACAAATGTGATTTCAGTTTCAAATTAGCATGTTATAACAGGTTCATAAACTACAGTTTATTCAAAGCACCTAATTTGATTCAATGGGTTCTTCGATTGTTAAAAGAGGTGAGGCATCCGTATTATCAATATCCAGGCATCCAATCAATACTTTTAATGAATTATCCATTTCCGTTAAGGTCTTTTCAGGAAGGCCCGGGAGCTTTTTCGCCAACTGCTGATGCATTAAATCCGGCGATTTTTCGAGCAGCTTAAATCCATTGGATGTAAGCGAAATAAAGGTAACCCGCTTGTCGCCCGACTTTGGCAAACGTGCCACGAGGTTCTTTTTTTCAAGCCGGCTTACTATGCCGGTTACCGTGCTTGAATTAAGGTTTAGATAGTCAGCCACATCTTTGTGCGTAGCTTTAAAATCATTTTTTTCAAATAGCAATTGCAAACAAAGTAACTGTGGAATACTGATCCCAAACTCTTTTTGAATTCTTTTGGATTCAAGGTTTAATGCCCTTACTATTTTACGAATATGAATTAATATTTCGGTATAGTTCATATAGCCTATTTGTATTTTTTTTGTAAAAATAATCATTTCAAAATATTTGTAAAGATAATTAGTTTGTATTGAAATTATTTTAGTGATTCAAGGCTTTACTTTCTTTATAAATGAGTTTAGTCTAAAAACCCCAAACTACTGATTTTTAGTCCTTTTTACCCCAATCCGTCAGCTGACGGAAGCAGTACTAAAAATCAGTAGTTTTGGAAAGTCCCCTTCAGGGGATTTAGGGGTTTTGAGGCTTTTTTTTATTCATAAAGTATAAAATCTTCTTTTGAAACCCCGCAAATTGGGCAGGTCCAGTCGTCAGGAATATCTTCAAAGGCAGTCCCGGGAGCTATCCCTGCCGGGGGATCACCCTCGGCCGGATCGTAAATATGGCCACATATTGTGCAGCGATATTTTTTCATTTCCCCGGCATTTTTTTTCGATTGGGTTTCCTGTTTTAATTCATCAAGAATAGTTTCATCCTTTTCCAACTTATTATCGGCAATATAGGTTGGTGAGTTGGCGGGCGAAACACCTTTTATTTCGCTGTGATAATGGGCGTAAGTAAGCGGTTCTTTTTCGTTATTAATAATGTCCATGTCAACAACCCGGCCAACAAACATAACGTGAGTTCCAATTTCGATGATTTGCTCAACTTCACATTCGTAAAAAGCAATACAGTTTTCAGTAACAATCGGAGCGCCGGTTTTCCCGATTTTATATTTCACATTATCAAACTTGTTCATCTCTCTCCCGCTTTTAAATCCCCAGGAGCCCATAAAATCCAGGGACACATCTTTTTGAAGCGCCGAAACAGCAAACACTTTGCTTTTCCTGATGTAATCGGTGGTTAGATTATTTTTATGACTGGCTACCGTAATCCTGGAGGGCTCGGCAGTAATCTGAAATACAGTATTCGAAATATGGCCATTGTACTTTTCCCCGTCTTTCGAACTCAAAATATACAAGCCATAAGTTAATTTAAAGAATGCTTCATAGTTCATATCATTTCAATTTTATTTGTTTATCGGTAAAAGTAAAAAAGTTATTGCTCTCTGGCCGTTCTTGTGGAATCATTAAGCCAAAATATTCCTAGTTCATATCTCCAGAAATCGAAATACCGAACGGAATCTGACATTTCATCAAGGTTAAAACCATTGCTTTTAAAAAACTCACCTGACGATCCTTCATTGGGTTCTTCAACAATTAAGCTTGGCTTGTATATTTTAAAAAATGTTTCGGGATCGGCATACTCACTCCAAACAGGTATTACTCTTGCTTTTGTTTTCCATGTAATTGATGGAGCCCACACTCCGGCAATTGTTTTTTCATCCCAATCAAAATTCCTCAAATAGTTATTGGCGGCTTTTAATTCATAAGTCCTGCGCTGATACGATTCGTAACTATAAAAACCATTATAAAATAATGTGGCTGCCAGCATCGCCCACAGAATTACCCGGCTATATTTATTCAAATTAATAAATTGAAACAGCACTGCCGAGGTAAAAAATCCTGAAGCAACATAAAGGCCTAACAAGTATCGCTGCGGGAGGTAGGTCATCCCCAATTTATGAAATTCGATCAACAGCCAGGCAAGTCCAAAAATAATTACAAGCTGGTTTTTGATTTTAATCCGGGCTGTAAAAAACGAAGATACCCATAAAAATAAAGAAACAACTGAGCCAATTATTAATGGATAATTTTCAGGTTTAAGGATAAAATAATGCAGATTAAAATCGAAGGTAAGATGAATCCGCTCCCAAACATCAAACCTTTGTTCGGTTTGTTCGAACATGATAAAATCGAAAAATTCCTTATTTGGCAAATACCAGATCAAAAGGTAAATTATAACCAACAGCAACGAAAAAGCAGATACCCAAATCACATCCTTTATTATATGTTTCATTGTTATTTCTCCTTTTGCCTGTCGCATAATATTATAAAAAAATATTGCCATTGGCGGGAGAACGATAAAATACAAAAACTGGATTTTCAAACTCCATGAAACAAAAACCATCAATGCCGATAAAAACATGAACTTCAGTTTTCCTGAATCAAAATATTTTGATAAAAAGATAAAACTCACCGGCAGCGATGAAATCGCCATCATTTCGGCCAGGGCGTAATGTGAGAAAAGAAAAACCCTGAATTGGGAAAATGAAAATATGAGTAAAAAAACTGTAAAGAGTTTCCATTTCCGAAATGAGGCCACGAAGAAAAAAGCCACACAAACCCAAACAATGGTCAGCAAGCGGGCAATAGAAAGGGATGCTCCAAAAAAATAAAACACCGGAACCTGGATAAGTGTTTGCAGCGGCCCCCTGATAAAGGTCGTGTTATCCTCCATCCCAAAATCGCCATAATAAATATAATTTCGGGCCTGAGCCGCGTAAAGCCCTTCATCGGTCCATGCCCCCATAGTATGCACATCAACCAAAGTGTCAGGGTCGGCAGTTAAAAATGGCAGGTGCAAAATGAAGAATAAAAAGATGAGGAAATAGGCCTGATTAAATTTCATATTTGGAAATTGAAAAAACAAAACTAATGTAATTTGATAATGATTAATTTTGCTGTTGAATTAATACGCTTATGACAGATTCAACAACAATAGATCAGTTTCTCGGAATTATCAGGGAAAGCTATAATAAGGAATCCCTAATCAAAATTACTTTGGGGAAAACCAGAATAAAAGATGCCGGGTTAAAAAATGTATTTATCAGGCCGGTATTGATCGGGCAGCAAAAATTATTGTCGTTTACCTATCGCAACAAAACCAACGATATTACAAAAAACTACCCTCTTGAAGAAAGCCTGGAAAATATTAAATCGCTTCTCAAAGATCAATTTCTTCAGGCCAACCTTTTTGATCATAACAGGGATGTACAGCTAATGATTAGTAAAAAGAGGAAAGTTTCACTAAAATCTTCAAAGCCATCTTCTCCGCTGTTTCAAACATTTTCGCACGATATAATAAAGAAACGATTCATCGAACCCGAAGGCAAGCAGTATCTTCAGGATTTGGGAATTACAAACCAGAAATTTGGCGTAAACCCAAGTATGAGCAGCAAGTTCAGGCAGATTAATAAGTTTATCGAAATTATCGACAGCACCATTCCCGAAAATATTTTGGAGGATAAATATTCTGTGGTGGATATGGGCTCAGGGAAAGGATACCTCACTTTTGCACTTTACGACCATTTGACAAACAACCGGAAATTAGTTGCCGAAATCACAGGGGTTGAAATGAGGCAGGAACTTGTGGAAAAATGCACCCTTTTTGTAAAAAAATCGGATTTTAAACAATTGACCTTTGTTAAAAGCAATATCCAGGATTTCGTGCTCGATAAAGTTGACATGCTAATTGCACTTCACGCCTGCGATACAGCTACCGATGATGCCATTTACAAAGGAATTACCGCGGGTGTAACACACATAATCGTTGCGCCTTGTTGCCATAAGCAGGTAAGAAAATCGATGAACCCCGGCGAAACCCTGAAACCTATACTCAGGCATGGTGTCTATCTTGAACGGCAAGCCGAACTATTGACGGATGCAATTCGGGGCTTGATATTGGAATTGCATGGCTACAAAATCAAAACTTTGGAATTTGTTTCATCAGAACACACACCAAAAAATGTAATGATTATTGCAACAAAATCAGACAAAATTGTTGATAAAGTTGGTATTACGGAACAGATCAACCAAATTAAAAAAACCTTTGGTATTGAATTTCATCAACTTGAGCTCCTGCTTGAGAGTAATTAATGTCTGTCTTTTTAGTAAGGTTTCCCGCAGATAACGCAGATTTTCGCAGAAAAAATCAGCGTTAATCAGCGAAATCTGCGGGAAATTTCCTGACCTCGGATAGAAATAGTTGACTTTATGGATACGCACTAATTAACAATTTGTTAATTCAGTTTTCATGAAATTTCCCCTGCATTGCTTTAACAGCCTGACCCCTCATAGCTTATCAACAATTGTTTATAAACACTCTTAATAAGCTGTGAATTACAAACAAAGAAATAACTTGCATCAGGCTAAAGAGAGGAAACCCGAAAGGGCAACCACGAATTAGCAGCCGTAATAACTGTAACTTGACGCGAACGAGACATCGGTGACTCAGCAGCGAGCGGGGACTTAATCGTCAGGATTGAGTTCCCGTTTTGTTTTTATTCACCTCTCTTCTTTGACCTGATTAATTCACAAATTCGTTGAATTTGTGAATTAATCACCGAAAGCCGAAAATATTTAAAATAAATATTTTCGAGGGTTAATCCTCGAATTTCCTTTGGAAATTCGGCTCTGATGGCTTTTTAGCCGTCAGAGTGAAAAATTCATGAATTTTTCAGATTAAACAAATTCTAAATTTCCATTCCATCTTTTTTTTTCAATTATGAAAACTACTTTTGTGGCACGAATTTCAAATTAGTGTTACGATGAGTTTAAAAAGATTTGGTGTATCCCTCGAAGAAAACCTGCTGGATGATCTGGATAAGATTGTTGAACGAAAGCATTTCCCCAACCGTTCCCAGGCCATCAGATTTTTGGTTTCACAATCGAAAGTTGAAGACAAATGGGAGGACAATGCCGATGTGGCCGGGGCAATCGTGATTGTTTACGATCATCATAAAAAAGACCTGCAAACAAAATCAACCGACATTCAGCACGACTACCACAACCTGATCCTTTCGGTTCAGCATGTCCACCTCGACCATAATAACTGTCTTGAAACAATTGCCGTAAAAGGTAAAGCACTGCAACTTACCGAACTGGCCGACCAGCTTATCGCACTAAAAGGCATAAAACACGGAAAGCTCGTTATGAGTTCGTGCAGTTAAACGAAATACTAATTTCTAAGGATTCATTTTTATAATATACAAATCAAAAGAAAATTAAATGGTTGATTTCCGACAATCTGCGCCTGGATTCCGAATATTATCTTTCGCCGGGCAGGGGAATAAACCCCGGGCTTTCATTTACATTTTAAACGCATGACTTTTTATAAAATACATCCTATAATTTCTCTATTCATTCCACTCATCATTTTAATGGGCTGTAACCAATCAGAAGTTTCATCACCAAAAATGGGAATTGAAACCACGGATATGTCAGACCGAAAAGTGATGATTCCAGAAAGGATTGAAAACATTATAGCCCTCAATCCTGGCATGCTACGACTGATCGCCTGGTTAGATGCCACTGATTTGGTTTGCGGGATCGAATACAACGAAACCCGAAGAACTGTGCCCTATTTATTTGCTCATCCTGAACTGAGGGAGAAAACCGTGATTGGCACAGGCAATTCGCCTGACCCCGAGTTGTTGGCTACGCTCGCACCAGATGTTATTTTTTCGACTTACATCTCCCGGGCAGAGGCTGATAAATTGCAATCAAGAACGGGCATACCAGTTTTGGCGATTCAATATGGAAATTTTGATGATGAAATCGACATGGTGTTTCAGGCTTTGAAATACCTCGGTAAAATACTTCACCGGGAACAGCGGGCTGATTATTTGACCAATTACATTGGTGAAACCATTCGTGATTTACACTCAAGAACTTCAGGAGACTTTGCCAATAAAAACCCATCGGTTTATGTAGGGGGAATTTCATATCGCGGATCGCATGGCATTACCTCCACCGAGCCTCGCTACCCGCCTTTTCGCTTCCTCAACACCACGAATGTTGCCTCCTCGCTGGGATCTGTGATGACCTCACGAATCGACAACATGCAAAATGCTTTCATCGATAAGGAACAGCTTATTGAGTGGAATCCGGATTTTATTTTTCTTGATATGTCGAGCAACAGCTACAAAAACGACTTGATAGATGAGCCCTGGGTTAAAATATTGAAGGCTGCTAAAAACGATCATATCTACACGGTTTACCCCTACAACTGGTACACAATAAATTATTCCACCTTATTGGTGAATGCATACCTGATTGGAAAAATCCTTTATCCTGAAAAGTTTGGGGATGTGAATATTGAAACGAAAGCAGATGAAATTTACCAGGCCATTTTAGGGAAACCGGTTTACAATGACATGGTAAGTCATTTTGGTAAAAGCAGAAATTTAAATAGCAAAATATAAAGATCACTACTGTCTGACTAATAATTATAGATTCTTTCCCGCAATTTCGGGACTACCAATGACACATTTGTGTAAGAAGTTGGAGTACAGGTTGCCAGAGAGACCCCCGCCTTGCCGCTGATGTAAGAAAAGGAACTGGCGGGGCAGGTCTCAATCGCCCCGATAGCTATCGGGGCTCTTTCGAGGTGACAGGGCTTTGGGAGGAGAGGGGTGGTTGAAAGTGGGCGCTTTGCGCCCACTTTCAACCACCCCAAATAAATCCCCGGGCTTTGTCATTTCGATGCCGCACGTGCGGCAGGAGAAATCTTTTCTCTAATGTCATTACCTCATTCTGCCCAAATATTTGGGTGGGCTCTCAGAATGACAAGTACTTTGTGGGTTTTGGGTTGGGAGGCAGAAAAGAATCTATTTATAATCTTGAGTTTTTCATGGATAACAGTGAAAAGAAATTGATACCAGCAAATGAACAAAGCCATCCAGTCATACAAAAAACAAATCATTGGGAAAAGGATTTTTCTGTTTCTCGGGTTTTTGCTGCTATTGATTTTTGCAATTATCGGGATGTATCTTGGCGCAGCGGATTTAGGAACAGCAAAGATATTCAGTGTTTTCTTTGGAGAGGCCAACGAAGTTTCGAGGCAAATCATCCTAAACATCCGGTTGCCGCGCGTGCTGTCAGCCATACTCGCAGGCATGGCGCTTTCGATTGCCGGAGCAGCCATGCAAAGTATTTTACGCAATCCCCTGGGGTCGCCATTTACTTTGGGCATTTCCAATGCAGCAGCATTTGGGGCGGCTTTAGCTGTGGTATTTTTTGGAGCAGGCAGCACCAACAGCAGCACCTCTGATGCCGTACTCATCGAAAACCCATATCTAATCACTGTCTGTGCTTTCATGGCCAGCCTGCTTGCCACACTTATTATTTTGCTTGTGATAAAAATGCGCGATTCCAGCCCCGAAACCATCATTCTCACAGGGATAATGGCCGGCTCGCTTTTTATGGCAGGTACTACCGCCTTGCAGTTTTTTGCCAACGATGTGGAACTTTCGGCAATAGTATTCTGGACTTTTGGCGATCTTGGCAGAGCCGGGTGGAGCGAGTTTTTTATTATGCTGCTGGTAATTGTCCCCTGCCTTATCTATTTTATTTTTAACCGCTGGAATTACAATGCTTTAGACAGCGGGGATGAAACCGCCCTGAGCCTGGGTGTTAATGTTCAAAAAATCAGGGTAACAGGTTTGCTGATAGCATCTCTATCAACAGCCGTTGCAGTATCGTTTTTTGGCATCATAGCTTTTGTAGGCCTCGTGGTTCCACATATAGTTAGAACAATAACGGGTTCGGACGAAAGATTTCTTATTCCGGCTTCAGCGATTTATGGAGGTGTTTTTCTGTTAATTTCCGATACCATTGCACGAACCCTCATTTCGCCTATCGTACTGCCTGTTGGTATCCTGACCTCTTTTATTGGGGCGCCGCTTTTTTTATTTTTACTGATTAGCAGGAGGAGGTCATATTGGTAAAAATCAAAATCAAAGATTTAAGTTTTGCCTATCGGAAATCTGAAGTATTAAAAAAACTTTCCATAAATATTAAAAGCGGAAAACTTACGGCCTTTATCGGGCCTAATGGATCAGGAAAAAGTACCCTCATCAAATGCATCGACAATATTTTGCCGGTAAACCGGGATAGCATTTTTATTGAAGATAAAGATGTAAAATCATTGTCGAATAATCAAAAAGCACGATTGATGGCTTACGTCCCTCAACAGGAAAGGGAAGTATTTTCGCTAACAGTATATGAAACCATTTTGATGGGACGAAAACCATACATTGGCTGGGCTCCGCTTGCAAGTGATTATAGTATAGTAAACCAGGTAATCGAAGATCTTGATTTGGAAAACATTTCTTCAGCATTCCTCAACGAATTAAGTGGTGGCCAAAGGCAGCGGGTGTTGATTGGCCGCGCGCTGGCACAAGAGCCCGAAATTTTGCTGCTCGATGAGCCAACCGCCAGCCTCGATCTTAAACATCAGCTCGAAGTAATGCTATTGTTGCAAAAACTCGCACAAAGCGGAATGACGGTAACTATCGCCGTACACGACCTGAACCTCGCCCTTAAATACTGCGATAATTTTATCATGCTAAATAATGGTGAAGTATTCGCAAACGGAGGAAAGGAAATATTTACACCTGAAAATATTCGAAAACTTTACGCAGTGGATGTTGAAATTTTAAACCTAAGAAACTCGATATTTATAGCTCCACAAATGCCCGTTTAACATATTAATAAATTGAATTATGGAAAAATCGAAAATATCAACAAATAGCCTAAATATTCCCTACATCGGTGTAGTGAAGAGCAAGTTTGACGAACCTACAAATCCTGGCAACATGAGGGAAGCCGAAAGTGAACTTACAATTTTTAAGGAATATTCCAAAGGCCTTTTTAAAACAGATATGTCAGATTACCTCGAAATTTACTTTCATTTCGACAAGGCTGAACCTTACAAGCTAAAAACTTATACTTACACGGGTGATTTCAAAGGAGTTTTTGCAACCCGCAGTCCGCGGAGGCCATCGCAAATTGGTAGCACCATTGTAAAACTATTGGAAAAAAAAGGCAACATTTTAAGGGTTCAGGGATTGGATGCGCTGAACAATACGCCAGTAATCGACATCAAACCCGTGCATATTCCCATGAAAGAAGAAGAACTGGAGCAGGTAGAAATTCATGGCAGGAAAATGAGTCCGCGGAAATTAATACTCTCAAATATTTGGTCGGGGCACACCGACAGGCTCATGCTGGATGCCGCACAAATACACGGGCATTTTTGCCCTGGCCTTGCCATGGGTGTAATGATGGCTACCAAAACCATGCAAATGATCCGCGGCAATTCTGATGGTTTGGAGGACTTACTGGCCATAGTTGAAACCAACAATTGTGTTTCCGATGGGATTCAATTTGTTACCGGCTGCACCTTTGGAAACAATGCCCTGATATTTAAGGATTTTGGTAAAGTGGCATTCACCCTAACAAAACGCGATGGTAAAGGCATAAGAATTTCAAGCCTGGCCGATGCAAAATCTTATATGACGCAAGCCCATCCCCTATTTTCGGAAAGCTACAATAAGGTAGTAGAAGGCCAGAACCATAGTGAAGAAGAAATCGTAAAATTCAAAAAGCGCGGAATCGAAAAAGCCTTTGCTACACTTACTTTGGATTTCGATAAATTATTCAAGATTGAGGAAATTGATGTTATCATTCCACCTTATGCACCCTCGCACGAAAGTGTAATTTGCGCCCAGTGTGGCGAACCGGTGATGGCTACCAGAATTATCGAAGCGGGGGAGAAAAAACTTTGCATTCCTTGTGCGGGGCAAGTGGGAAAAATGCTTACGGGGGATGGGATTGTTTAGAGCCTGTCTTTTTAGTCATGTTTCCCGCAGATAACGCAGATTTTCGCAGAAAAAAATTAGCGCAAATTAGCGAAGAAAGTTTTAGAAAATGGCTTGAGTACACCGAAGATTCTCCAACTGTAAGTAAAACAGAAGCGAAACAACGATGGGCTGTCATTAAATCCTCTGTTTAGGTGTTCCTTAACTAATTCAAGGTAAAAACCACCCATTTTTAAATGCTGAACAATATCTTCAATAAATTGATCCGTTTCTTCATTTATCGCCAAAGTAATCCAATACGAATTTGAGTTAGCAGACTTATCTAACGAATCCAATAATATGTCAATTTCTTTTCTTCTCATTATTTTCTAATGCAGCACAACGTTCCGCAGGTATTGCCTGTGCCGCAAATACTTGCCACTGCCCGAAAAACCGTATGTTTTTTATTTTATTCATATCCTTAAACCCGAAGAAAATCCTGCGGCATGGGCAATTACCTGATGTTGGCGGTTCGTGCTATTCTTCAATCAAAGGAAAGTCGGTGAAGTCGGATACATATTTGGTTAAATCAAGTCCCGAGCATTCCACTTTGTCTGTTGAGTATGAGAAATATAAGTTCAAATTGCCATCATGTTCAGAACCAATATTGTCGTTGTATAAATGGTCAAGCAAATAATCTTGACGAATTACAACTGGTGGCGTCCATTGGTCATTATGCCGAACTACAAAAACATAATGAACGGGAATATTTGCCATGTTTTTTAATTGAGTTAAAGGAACATTGAACTGTCCGCTAAAACTATTATGCCTTGCAGTAGAAGTAGAAGTTTTAACCTGTACACGTCTTAAAGTTCCGTTGTCATCCTGAACAACAAAAATATCATCACCAATGTCAACCTCAGGAATAGCTACATTCCAACCACGAGTTAGGAACTCTGACATTACTGTAAGATGTTCTGCTTTGCCTAAGTATAGATGATAATTTTTCTTCACGCTGTAACTTTATGGGAGTGCAACACTTTTCCAGTTTGTGTGTCAATAAACTGAATTTCATCAACCTTTTTATTGAGATCGCTTTGATTGTCAACGCCTAGCAGAGCTGGATAGATGTAACTTTCAAGTTTACCATAATAATGTTCAAAATCGCTTTTAGTGTCATAAGCAACAAAAATATTATTAGCAGGGTAAGAGTTAGGAAACCAACTCTTTATCAACTGTCTGATAGATGGTGCAATACTAAAAGTATAGCCGTCCATTTGTTTGTTCACACTAATTCTAATTGCTTCCATTTTTATAATTTATTGTCAATACAAAGATCAAAGATATAAAAAAAAATCACGGATTTAAAGTTTGTTTCAGGTCTGTGCTGTCGCCCAAGCATGACCGCTAACGGTCGGCGGCTATGGCACTCAGCCGTTCACTTGTGGGGAGGTTTTTAGTGAAACGTATGGTTCGTTTTCTCCCGATAGTTATCGGGATCATTTTTCTATAAAACCGCTAACCGGCTGTGAGCCATGATTTGTTGTTATGCAACGTTAGTCTATTTTATTCATTGTAATTTGCGTTCCATTGTTAAATGAGTAGTCTAATTTAATAAATCCATTGTTTTCTTCGAAAATAATATCAAGTCTATTTATTTCAGAAGGATAGATGGTTGGTCTTGCTTCTGCAGAAATGAACCAGGTGTCATCATTCCTTTCTTTAATTTCATATTTCCAATAAACTTTAGAATTTGAAAGGTCACCCCAGCCTTCGCCTATAAAAAGAATTTTTGAGTATGTTTTACCAACTAATAGAGGATATTCTATTCTCGGAAATGGTGCGAGTTCAAGCATCATAAATTGGTTGTGACGTGGAGGATGAAACCAGCAAGTATTTTCGTTTTCTACTGCTCCTGTTGTATCTGTTGCAACCCATCCAATCGTTTGAATATCTAAAAAATATTCCATTTCTATATTTTCAAGATTATATAATATCACTATTTCTTTTGAAGTGTTAGCAGCGGCTTGCCACATGTTACCAGTTACAAATATCATTATTGTATCATACGTTACATAACGTTCAGTTTCGTATTTTACAAAGTATTTAATAACTTCCTTTTCTCTGAAAACACTCTCTTGACAGAAGGCTATACTAGAACTAAAAAAGATTAAACTTGCCAATAGATTTTTCATAATAATGTTGCGCATAACGGTGGCGGTATGTTTTTGTTGCCGATTTCGAAGCACTGTCCTGTCAAGCTACACGAAACTTTATTAGGTGCAGAAACGTTGAAACCTGCACTAACTCGGCAATAAAATATACCGCGTGTTACAGCCTGGTGTTCTGTCTTCCTGTCTTGTAAACCATTGTCATTATTGAGTTTCTCTGTCATTGTCATATTACTTTCTTGTCTGTCTGTGTTGGCTTGTGTGTCAGCGGTTTTTTTTTAAGTGTGGGAAATTTCTTAAAAACAATTTTTCTTTAGCGATTGTTTTGCTTAACAAATGAGAAGCTATGCCAATAAATAACATTAGCACAATTGTCATCAAATACTGACTTTCATTGGTGCTAAATATGGCTATGCCCCAAGCTATAAGAACCCATTGAATAAAGTAAATATTGGTAACGTTCCTGCTCCAGTCAAAAAGTAGTTCGAATACTTTATTATTTGGTATTTTTCTTATCAATAAATTGCACAGATAAAGCCATGTCATTATAAATCCTAGCATAAAAATCATAAAACCCTGTCGGCTGTGATAATATTCTTTATAGTGATATTCGATATTGGTAAGTGTAATAATTATTCCCAAAACAAGAACAACAAAACCAATTATCCCAGTTTTCCTATATGCATTATTCAGGACTGTTGTATTTTTAAAATAATCGCCGATTACCATTCCCAATAAAGGAAAACTTAGCCAAGGGAACAATGGGAAACAAACCCCATTCCCAATAAAACCATTATCAGAAGGTAAATCGCCCCAAATTAAATCTAAAAACCGACTAACTATAGGCAATTCGGTTTTTACACCCCATAATAAAGGCGACAACAACGTTATTGCAAAAGCAATTATCAATAACCAGTATTTACCTAAATTAAATTCCCTGAAAAATGCCATTATAATATAAGCTAAACCAGCAAATTGCAGAATGTCAATTAAAAGAAAAATATTTAACAAGTTAAAATCATCAACAGTGAAGCCTTCAAGCATTGAAGGAAATACCGCATTTGCAATAATTATAGGTAATAAACCTCTAAAAATATTGGCTCATTTCTAAGATACGGTTGAAAGTTTATAAGTAGACTTTGTTACCAATAGCTTCCATTTTATTTAAGTTAGATTTCCAGCTTCTTTTGGTTGGGCATCTGTATGTTCTCTCAGATTGATTT
>Ga0307990_1000041_pt1 | contig 116526 bp, 98 predicted proteins | sample EllFjometagen129_FD_203168 | JGI IMG/M metagenome (GOLD analysis project Ga0307990, IMG submission 203168) | Marine microbial communities from Ellis Fjord, Antarctic Ocean - #129 | ecosystem: Environmental > Aquatic > Marine > Unclassified | place: Southern Ocean | collected 2014-10-08 | reverse complement strand
GAAAGGCATTGTGCTTCTGTTTGGCCACGTCGATTCCAATAATGAGATGCTCCTTAGAACCCCTAATCTCTTTCTTCAGTTGACGAAATTGCTCAAGCCTGATAATTTTTCTGTTATTCACAGTGAAACCTCCTGTTAAGATATATATAGGTAGCAACCAAATAATATCTCAAACAGGAGGTTTCTTTTTTGGTAGTCTATTTCTTTTAGATAGATGTGATATACTTTTGAGGTATATCCTCTGTTTGATTCAATATATAACGTTGGTTCCGAACGTTCCTAACTCCATTGGACCCCACTATGCGATTGGTAACGTTGTTACCTTCTGACCTTATTGCAAATATCCCCATAGTTCTTTGTTATTGTCATACAAGTTAAACATTGTATCTGGGGGACGTTGGTACTTTTGTTACTTTATTTGTGGAAGACTATGGTCAGTTAACAGCAAGCCTCCCCTCCACACTATTTTCTGATCAAAGGGCAGCTTAGGCCAATCCCTGATTAAGCTTCTTGAGTATTTCTTCGATTTCTTTCTTAGAAATATCCTGCTTATCCCCCTTAAAATATGCTGCCAACATATAAACAGTGACTTCTCCTGATTTCCAGAGGTAAATCGACCGAAAGCCACCGCGTTTTCATGGACTTCTGGAAGGTTTCAGTCAAATAAACTTTATAGTTCATCCCAAACTTCCTTCCATGGTTTGATTCTATCTAACTTGATGTCCTCTAATCCCTTTTTGACCAATTTTTTAAATTCAACTGACTGAGAAAAAATTTTCGTTTCCTTACGATCTCCAAATTCTTCAAGAATGGCAAGGATCTTCTTATAGCTTTCTATGGGAAGAATAACAGCAGTGGCATTACCTTTCTCATCGATCACATATTGTTCACCTGTCGATGTATCCATATCGTAAAATGCTTCTCCTGTATATCCCTTATACTTCATCATGATCCACCTCCGCTATTTCCAAAAATTTTCGCATGGCGATCACCGCGCCTTTGTCAGCCTCCTTCTGCGGATGTGGCCTGTGGAAGGCTTCGATATCACTCCAAACAATACCAGCCTGAGTTGGTTTTTTAAAAATTGCCTTGAGAATTTTCAGGTATTTTCGCTTCACGCACAAATAATAGCATTTGGGGTATCGCAGAGAAATATATTTTTTGGCACGGATTAGAGATTTGTCTTTGGAATTCAGGCGACTGGAATGTGTTTGGGGAACGTAGCTACAAAGATCAGCCTGCTGCCATGAGCTGGCAGGCAAAAACTCCCCTGGTCGGCGGCATACGCGTTACCTATGATTGGTTGAGCGCTATGTCTTTTGACAAATTGATTCGAGAAACTCGACTTAAATCACCTGACATTCGTATAGCTTAATTTTACTATCGTCTGTCATAAGCGGATATTTCGTAGCGATACTCTGGGAAATCAACATACGATCAAAAGGATCTCGATGATGAAATGGCAGGTTCTTTAACAGCAGAGCATCCCGGCCTGAAAAATCAAGAAGTTCAAAGCCACTTTGCAGGGCAAGATCTACAGGGTCAAAATTAATCTGCAGTTTACCGATAGAGGCTTTTATCATAAGCTCAGCAATGGTGATAGAACTGACATAGATGATATTTGTCGGCGATTCCAGCTCTCTGACTTTTTGTTCCGCAATCCTTGATGGGTCTGAGAGCGACCAGAGAAAAATATGGGTATCAATGATGATCTTCATTGCCATAAAACATCTTATTTATATCGGAATCTTCCTCCATTATATTTTCCGGCACTTCCAGCTTCCCGGCAAGCAACCCAAGTTTTCTTTTGCCTTCAGGTTTGTAGATGACGAGCTCCACCAACGGCAGATTATTTTTGGCTATGACCACCTTTTCCCCACAGTAGACCATGTTGACCAATTTTGATAAATTTGTTTTTGCCTCAGAGATATTCACTATCATTCCCGTCTCCTTGCCAATAAATAATGTTAACCTATTGTACCAGACTTGGTCAACTTGGTCAATGTTGTGGATTACCAACTTAAAGCGGGACACTTTCCCACCAGCGCTAACTCAGTGTCCTTCTCGGGGATAGTTGAAACCCCTCGCCTTCAGGCAAGACGGGCGGGCCCCAGGCCACTTGGTCTCCTCTGGAAGTAGTGTCCTGTCCGCCAAAACGCCGGACCGCATCAATGGGGCCACTTCAAATGAAGGAATGCCGAAAACTGGAGCGTTTTCTCCTTCGGGGTCTTAATAAGGCCAATGGAGAGTTCTCCTTTTTGTGTATTACACATAATGTATTGAAATTATATAGAAATGGAGACGATCTAATCAGTTGCCAGAGTCAGGATCACCGGATATGAGTTGACCACCAACAGCGGCTGACAGGTCCTCTAAGTGCCAACCAGTATCTGATTCCCACCACCATTCCCGGAGATGACCCGAATCGTCCCTTGCAAATACATGCTGATAGTAACCATCATTAAAATATTCAGGATCACCGGATATGAGTTGACCACCAACAGCGGCTGATAGGTCCTCTAAGTGCCAACCAGTATCTGATTCCCACCACCATTCCCGGAGATGACCCGAATCGTCCCTTGCAAATACATGCTGATAGTAACCATCATTAAAATATGCAGGATCACCGGATATGAGTTGACCACCGACAGCGGCCGATAGATCCTCTAAGTGCCAACCAGTATCTGGTTCCCACCACCATTCCCGGAGATGACCTGAATCGTCCCTTGCAAATACATGCTGATAGTAACCATCATTAAAATATGCAGGATCACCGGATATGAGTTGACCACCGACAGCGGCCGATAGATCCTCTAAGTGCCAACCAGTATCTGGTCCCCACCACCATTCCCGAAGATGACCCGAATCGTCCCTTGCAAATACATGCTGATAGTAACCATCATTAAAATATTCAGGATCACCGGATATGAGTTGACCACCGACAGCGGCCGATAGATCCTCTAAGTGCCAGCCAGTATCTGGTCCCCACCACCATTCCCGGAGATGACCTGAATCGTCCCTTGCAAATACATGCTGATAGTAACCATCATTAAAATATGAAGGATCACCGGATATGAGTTGACCACCGACAGCGGCCGATAGATCCTCTAAGTGCCAACCAGTACCTGGTCCCCACCACCATTCCCGGAGATGACCTGAATCGTCCCTTGCAAATACATGCTGATAGTAACCATCATTAAAATATGAAGGATCACCGGATATGAGTTGACCACCGACAGCGGCCGATAGATCCTCCAAGTGCCAACCAGTATCTGGTCCCCACCACCATTCCCGGAGATGACCCGAATCGTCCCTTGCAAATACATGGGAAGGGGTTGTAATTTCCCCCAGCCATTGCTTAACCAGGGGATAGGTAAGATCGAACCGGCCATAGGTATCTAACAAGCATGGCTCCTGGCATGAAGAGGCCCCTCCTCTTAAGGTACCTATCACATGACCTTGATCGTCAAAAAGCGCTGAACCGCTGCTTCCGGATTCAGTAACACCACTGTACCATCCGATGGCTATATATCCTCCGTTACCCGGATAACAAGTAAACTGATCGCCAGATGTGCAATAGCGAAATCCCTGGGCTGTACCAAAACTTATCTTCTTCAGGTCCCCCCGTGGATGATGAATTCCCACAACTTCACTGCCATAGTCGACCGGGGCAGTGGTCCATCCGGCTAACCCAGTCCCTGAAGGTAGATTTTGATACAAGCGCAACAGCGTATAATCTGTTGAGCTACCGGTGGACAAGAGCTTGGCTCCTCCGGTGAGTTGAGTAACCGTACTCGGGTTTGGCCCATAATAGCTAGATTTTTGAAAATTCCAATAAGTGCTTAGGCTGGATGCAGCCGCCTGTGTTGAAATGCAGTGCCGTGACGTCATGAAGTATGGGATTTGAGTGGTGGGGTCCAGGTCATTCAATACTGTCCCAGTGCAAGCGTATGTATACAATCCTTCGGTAAATACCATCTTCGCAACACTTCGTTCCGCATAGCTCCCGTCCCAATCCGTACAGGCGATATCAATATTGCAATATCCTGATGCACCGATTTCTGAAAGCCGCTTTTCGCCACAAGAGTTAAGAACGGACGACCAAAGATGTGAGATTTGTGGAATGGCAATTGAGAAATCGTCACAATCAAGGCCCTTGGGCAGGAATATTTCAATCGCAATGCTATCGCCCTCGATGACAGGTGACCAGAAAGAGTCATCCACCATTTGACCCCGAATTTGGTCAATTAAGTAAGGGCCATAGACCTCCTCCGGGTTTGTGGGGTTATAGAAACGGAGTTCAGTGCCCTTAGGCATGTGGATGACTTTAATCTCCACGCGCAACGCCGCCGCTTCCGGCGATTTAACAGAAAATACCGCGACCCGACCGCCTTCAGGCAGACCGGTCCAATGAAATAGCCCTGGATCAATGGCATCGCAGTATGGTGAAGGAACAGACCGACCAATACCGACTTTTCTCTTCTTTGTCGTATCTTGCCGCACGATAGCAGACCGAATCGTCTCCTGCTCCTGTTCTGAAAGGGGATCAAGCAGAATTGAAGTAACAGAGATGCTGGATTTACCAGCCAGCTTGAGCCGCGCTTGAAACACTGATTGAGCTTCGGCCTCTTTCTTTTCGACGCTCTGAAGGAAGATCTCCGGTTCTGCACTGACATACTGGGCCAATACATCAGGTACCTGCACTGACAACAACACCAGTACCAATACAATGAATTGCTTGATAAGGTTATTGAAGTGATCACCAAATAGTCTAAGCTGCCGCATATCGAGTTCCTCCTGAAATTACTGTATGATAATGTGAGGTTAGTGTTGACGACTCAAGAGATAGCTTCTGATATTTCTGATCAACTCATCTTGTCTGATCGGGTAAAAGGTTAATTGCTTAAATTTATTATAATTTTTTGTATCTGTTTGACCAGCTCGAGTGAGTAGTTAGGTTGCATACTATTCTCTTGGCATGATAAGACTTAAAATCAAAGCAACAAAAATTTTTGCTCCTTTGATTTTTGATTCTTTCATAGCGTCTTTTAAAATCCTGATACGACTGATCATTAATCGATTATTGAATAAATCCTTAGCGGCCATGATTTGATATTTACGTTTCAAATGGTCCTCAATATTTGAAAGCGCCCATTCATGCGTCGCTATTTCAACTCTCTTTAATTGTCTTTCAAATTCTATTCTAGGTTTAATCGCTATCTTTTCACGTAAATGCTTAAAAATATCGAAATGAACATAAAGGCGCTCATCTCTGGCAGCTACGTCTTGCCCCATACGACCCAACCGATAATTGTAAAATATTTCTGGTATAGAAACCATTTTATTCGTATGCATAAAAACTTCAAACTGAAATGGAAGATCATCAAACCTTGGGAGAGTATGCAGAAAATCGATACCGTTTCCTTTTAAAAATTCCGTGCTATAAATGCGCCGCCAAATTGATGGCATTGAGGGCATAATGTCTAGTGCATCATCAATGACTTTGCTTGAGTAAGGTGGGCCTTTGAAACCGACTTCTTCATAAAATGGTTCGATTATATTGTTATCTTCATATACTTTTCGGAATCCACATTGTGCTACCTCGGCATTATTTGTTACGGCTGCTTCAAACAGTTTTTCAAACATCTCTGCATCTACCCAATCATCACTATCGACAAATCCGGCAAATCTTCCTCGTGCTTCCGAAAGTCCTTTTGATCTGGCAGCAGCGCAACCGGCATTTTGCTGATGTATTACCCTGATTTCCGGATAAGTTTTGCTCCATTCATCCGCAATACATCCACTGGAATCGGTTGAACCATCGTCCACAAGCAAAATTTCTTTACTTTTAATAGTTTGATTTACAAGGCCTTCAATGCATTTAGGTAAATATTTTTCAACATTATATATAGGAACAACTACTGAAACTTCGATATCTTTATTACCATAGCCTGATAGTTGATTTTCTTTTGTGAGATTTTGCCAAAAAAAAGACTTTGCAGATACGGCAGATAAACGGTAAACATCTAGTGCGGTTGTATCATGACCGATAAATTCACCACATAGATGACCAGCCTCAAATTCCTGGGTAATCTGTTTTAACAATTCCAGGTCGAATGAGGCACGCCCTATCTTAACTAAATCAATATACTTTTTTCTTTCATGGCACAAATCTCTTGCTACTGAAAGCGCCTCATCCAACGATTGGAAACAGCTAATGTTAGACAGAAAAGATTTTTCTATTGTCTCTTTCAAATTTATAAAAAGATTTTGTCGAGTTTCAACAGTCAAGACATGAATGCTTTTATCCAATGATGCAAAATAGATTGGAAATATACCGGAATTTGCATCTATATCTAAAACAATGGAAATTTCAGATGGACAAAATAGCCTATGTGAATAATTATTATTTTCTAAATTCCGGATATCTTCCTTTAACATCCGTTGAGGTGCATTTATAAAGAGCCCATTCAATCGGTTATTATGAGAAAAGACAACAGAAGGCGAACTTGGATCTATAAAGTCTGATGACAAACCATTCTTGTTCATTATACAAGTAAACTAAATTTTTGGAGTATTTTTATTTTATTTTTCAGATAGTAATATGATTGAGAAAAAAACGCTCTATAACATCGTTGTTGTATGAGAATAAAAACAGACCTAAAGATATTTCTTGAACCGACACTATTTTTAAAAAGATATTTTATTTCACCTTTCCTGAGAGCGCATAATAATATCAATTGCAGATCATTTCTAAATTTAATTTTAAACATATCTATCCAGTCGTTGGGAATGGATGAGACTTTATGAGATAATTGAGAAAAAAAAGTCATTCTATCACTTAAGACCGTTTCTGTCCCGCACCAATAGGTCAACCTAATAAGAGAGTAAAGAATACTCGTTCCTTGTTCAGAGGATACCGTTTCATTGTAAGCAATATTAAGCGTTTGATCGAAAATTTGTAACGAGTCAAAACGTCTTATACTTTTTTCATCTGTTATCTTCCCTGGTCTGTTCGTCCTGTATATATAAAATTTAGACCCTAACAATCCAATCTTTTCAGTTCTTAAAATTCCTTTTACATGAACCGGATAGTCTTCAAACAATAGACCAACTGGGAAAAATAATTCATTGTCTAACAGATAAGCTCGACGTATCAATTTTGTATTTGCATTGGGCTCAAGCATCAATAATTTGGGGGTTTTAAAACTGGTTGTAATTAAATTGGGCTGGCCCTCAAGAATAGAGTTCCATATGTTGGCATCATAAAATTCACTGAATGTAAGGTTGAAACTATCGAAAATCATGGATCTGAATAAGACTAAATCAAGATCATTTTTCACGGCAAAATTATATGATGTGGTATAAGCATCTGGTGCCATAAAATCGTCAGTATCAAGATAGGCAATATATTCGGAAACTGCAAAAGATATCCCAATATTGCGTGCAGCAGACAACCCTCTGTTTTGTTGACTTATAATAATGGCATTTTTTGATTCACGCTTGCCAAGGTAATTTATTGTTATGCTAAGACTTTCATCAGTTGATCCATCATTTACAATGATTACCTGGATATTAATATCAATTTGGTTAAAAACAGATTCAAGGCACCTTATAATATAAGGGGCAACATTATACATTGGTAGTATGAGTGAAATATCGTATTTCTGGTCAATATGCGGCTTCGGAAGAAGTTGTTTGATATCGGAAGCATCGATGGAGTGAATGTCTTTATCAAATTTTCGATTTTCCGGATAAATAAGTCTAATACTCATATAATATACCCGAGTTGTAATATATGATTACACTGCAAAAAGTCTGAGTTAACCAGGACCAATATAGTTGACAAATAAGCGTATATCTATGATAGATTGAAATCAGCTTCCAACGGCTTGGCTCTAAACTCTTCTATTCCAACATGGCCCACCTAACTAGATTACAACTCTTTGTACGAACCGTCGAGAAATTCTTGAAGTCTCTTGACCCCTCATATATCGAGGGTTTACCTGAATCTCCTCAAACGCTACCTCGAGCGAGAAGGCTATTTCGCCGATGCAGCGCCAAACGAGGCCCAACGTTCACTTATTCAGACAGCAGAGGATATCCTGTTTCTACTGACACATTTTGCTGCTGACGATTAAGTAACATCTATAGAGTTTCAAATTTGATCTCCATTCTCTGCTGTCTGTCAACAAAAACGAAATGCACCCTTGAGGATATGGATTGTCAAATTTAAAAAGTGATTCGAGTAGAGATGAATAATTAGATTGTTTCAGGTTTTGGGCCTGTTTTGAGGCATAAATGGCCCTTCAGAAAACATAATATCTATCTTTGGCCAGCAATTTTCTTTTGGAAAACTGAAATACAATCTGTAATTCCGTCCCAAGCTAAATCAATTTGGCTGATTATTTGCAGCCCATTACTTTCACAATATTTTTGGAATAACTCTTTGCTCATATTGCTGCGCCAATGAGGGTTTTCTTGGATATCTTTTTTGGCTGATGCACCTAAATTTGAATGATGAATAAAGCCACTTCCGTTTACCTTCAGTACTCGAGAAAATTCTTTTATATAATCTCTTATTACCGTTTTATCAAAATGGACCGCTGCATCCCAGCAATAGATAGCTGTAATACTGCTAGCTTCTAACATTTTTAAATTGCTGCCATCATTTTTGTGAAAATGTAAGTCGCATTTTCCTGTATAATTCTGAAACCGTCTCCGAAGTTGTACTAGTGCATAATCATTTAAGTCAACAGCGTGGATAACGTCAGCAACTTGGATTAGTTTTTCTGTATTTCTTCCAGATCCCGGGGCAAGTTCTAAGACAGTTTCAAAATTAAAGTCCTTTATGATAGGCCATATTATTTCATCCCACTGTTTGTGCATACCTCCTTCTGCATACTTGAAGTAATCGTTCCAATATCCATCAATTGAACATGTCCTCTTATTGTACCATTTTGGGAAAAAAGTAATTATCAGGCTTTTCAATAGAGTAATAGCAGTTCTTTTCATTTTGAAGTCCCCACCGTGGCCCAGCTTTGATCGCTGATAGCTGATATAGTTTTCAGATAATTAATTTCACAACTCTGGTGTAACTTCTCAATAAGTCCGGGCAAATCATATTTTGCGACTATCCACTGGATTCCTGCTTTCGCAGGAATGACGGGCATTTACATCCAAACGTCATTCCGGCGGAAGCCGGAATCCAGACATCTTACCCTGAGTTATTGAGAGGTTACCTTTTTTGAACCTAATGAAACCGCCCACAAAGCAAATGTGCTGTGTAGGCATCATAGGCCGTGAAGCAGCCGCGTAAGCGAAGATCTTTTTCTTTTTCGTCGACCATCCTGACATCCTCGTTAAGAAGAGAAAAGTTGGGATTAAGATAGGGATCCCCTTTACTTAGATTCAAACCCCATCGGGTCCACAGTAATGTGAGATCTTTGACATCCCATTTATCAAATGAGTCTTGGGGATATCCTTTAACAAAAGTGACCTTTGCACAGGGTATTGCCAGATGACGAAGTTTAAGTTGAGTGCTGAGCCTCAGGGCAAGATCCACATCAAAGCCTTTAAACCTGAAGCCAGTATCAAAGAGTCCGTTTTCTAAAAACAGCCTTCTGCGAATCCCCATGAACTGCCATGGAACTGCAGACACCTCGTGATCTACTGCAAGCCAACCTCCAAATCCGGCATCTGATGAGGGCCATCTATGGTGCCAGCGTCCTGAAACACTTGCAGCGACAAGGGTCAATCCACAACAGTAAAGCTTTTTATCATGATAGCTGATTTTCCCGGTAACCAAACCAATACTATCTCTTAATATATGAGGAACAATCGCTTTTTTCCACCCATCCATGGGACGGATTCCCGAGCTGGCAATTATCAGGATGTCACCCTCAGCCTTTTGCGCCAGTTCATTTATTTGTTTCGCCACAGGCGTATCATATTGTCCAATCAAGCAATGGCAATCTTTCCAGTAACTGGATGCTTCATTTATATCAGATGATCCGTCAGATATAATCAAAACAGATACAGGAACATTGTCCGGCATCCTGCGTTTAACAACGCTGTGACCGGGATATCCTTCCGGAGCAGGAGATACTGTACCGCTTATTCCACGTCTTTTCAGTGTTTCTGCGATGAGCAGCCTGTCACGCTTATGGGCCTCCGGTTTTGCTTGGGGATCGGCTGAAAGTGAGCCGGGGTGTTTGCGCATATGGTAGAGGACATCCGGTATATGCACAATCTGATTGCAGATTTCCTCTGCCCTAAGCAGAAGATCATGATCTTGTGATCCATCATACATGCTGCGCAGCTCGTTAAGGCGTATAAAAAGGTCTCGACGAATAGCTACCGGATGGTGAATATAGTTGGTGGCAAGCAGGAGATCAGGTGAATATTTAGGCTTAAGGCTGGGAAATAAACGTGTCCGGTCATGATCAAAGCAGTCTTCATCAGCATAGAGAATATCAACAGGTCCATTTTTTTTATTTTCCTTGATGGCCTGAGCAAAAGCAGTTAGTGCACAAGCATCAAGGATATCATCGTGGTCGAGAAAAACCAGATACTCGCCACGCGCTTTTTCTGCAGCCCTGTTTGTGGCGGAAGAAATTCCGTTGCACTCTTTATTTTCAATAAAATGGATTCGAGGGTCACTGAATCCGGCCTTTTCCAAAATGGGGAGTACGTGTTCCATTTTTGAACCATCATCTGAAAGGATCAACTCCCATTGGCCAAAATTTTGACTTTTTACAGAGCCTATGCACTCTTGAAGCCAATCGGGCGGAGGGTCGCAGACAGGAACCAGAATTGAAAATATTGTTTTTTTACCTTGATATCGGGTATTATACTTAAAAGGTGCATGCGCATCCCTTGCCCTGCACCATTCATCGTATCCCCTATTTTTCCCCCCTGGGCCGAGGAAAGGTGGAGATAAAGGGGGATTATAAAATTTTCCAAATTTTGTCTTTTTCTCTATTCCAGGTCCAGGAAAACATGAAATGAGAAGATTCTTAGCGTGATTAAGAATATGTTTGATTTGAATTTTTGGACTACAGTTGCTACTTTCTGATGAAAAATGCGGAAGAGCAAAGGGAATATTACAAATACGATTCCAGGGCTGGCCTTCAGAGGGATCTATGCCTATTTTCTCCAGAAGAGGTTTTGCATCTGGAAACGGTATGCTTTGTGCCCGAGTGTTAAGAAATTTTGTAAATGTCATCCATGCAAGCAAGATACTGATAGCAGGAGTAACACCCCTGGAGAATATGGCTATGAAAGGGCGGGTTGAAGCCTCATAAAGCCTTTTGCCGTTGAAAAAAGCTGAGTGTTTTCCTGCCATACATGTAATGCTTCTCTCCCTCATGGAAGTATCTGTTACAACGAGATCATAACGCTGACGTTTAATCATAAAAAATGTTGCAAGAGTTCCTGTTTTCCCATCTGATCGACCGTATACGTTGGAGAACAATTTTTTTTTGCGAAAGTTTTCAATCCTGTCGGCATCGCAAAGAATATCCACGGTCAAATCTTCCCTACATGCGGTAATGGCCTCAAAAATTTCAGGGTCATACTCTTCTGAGAAACTATCTATTAAAACGCGGTTTATTTGATTTTCTATGAAATATGTTTTATCCAGTTTTTTTCTGGACATTCCGAATTGTGTTGATCCCTTCCATCTTCCATAACGTTTGTGCCATGCGTCGGACAATACATGAAAAAAGGTGTTGGATAATTCATTGTCTCCGATTACCTTACTGTATAGCCAGATATTGTAGAGACGTATTAGGTTTGACGTAAGGGAATTAATGTCTGATAATCCCCTTCGAAATTTGGCCTTAAGATACAGGTTGTTTTGCTCTAAACAATAAAGCCGCAGTGAATTAAATGAGTTTGACCATTGTGAATCGTGATATGCCTTTGCTGTTGTAACACACGCTCCTTTACCAAAGGCATCACGAAGGCGGAAACACCAATCCACATCATCGTTAAAGGTAATATAATTCCAGTCCATTACACCCAGCTTTAAGATAGAGTCTGCGCGTACCATTAGACAACATGCGCTGGCGTAATCAATATCCGTATATTCGGGTAAATGAGAACCTGTTTGAGAGGGATTCCAGGCTTCAGCAGGAATTTTCTTTGAGAAAACAACGTCTCCTCCTGTCTCCTGAAGGATATTTTGTTTCGGTTCAATAGAGACCGCTGGCGCAACAAAAACATAATCTTTATGTGTATCTAAAAAAAAGGATAGCTTATCAATGCAATCGAATTCCGGCATTACATCATCATCAAGAAGAATAATGTAGTCAGATCCAGTTGATAGTGCCGCCAGTATAGCGCAGTTAAAACCGCCGGTCTTGCCAAGATACTCACTGCTTTCAAGCATAGAAATATTCTGAAAACGGTTTTGTATCGCTTCTCTAGTTCCATCTATTGAACCATTATCAGTTACAAATGTTGGAATATTCTGAGTTTCTAGAAAAGTCAGCAGTTTAAGTATCGACTCTTTTTTATTGTAAGTCACGATTGCAGATGAGACTTTAGGTTTAGAAAAATATTTTTCAGATCGGTTCATATCATTTGACTTCATAACCCAAATCTATTGTTTCAATTTTATCCGGAAGTCAGCAGGCTCCTCCCGAAGATTCCGGTTATAGTATGGATCACCCTGCTCAAATTCGCTTCAAATAGCTTAATTTGAGCCTATTAAAATCATAACCATCATTAAGCATTAAGCACATCGGTATCTGGAAGATATGGTGCTGAAGGGAATCTGGGGAATCTGGGGGGACGCCCTTTACTACATCGAACAACTCCTTTTAGACCCACATAGACAACTCCAGGTTCTTATCCACCGTCCCCACGCCTCATTCAGAATAATGGGATACAAGTACGATATATAGTGTGCACGAGAGTCAAGCGGATAGGCCAATTCCTGTTTTTGCTTCCCACGTGGTTTATTTGAATTATTTGGCAACGTCACCTGTCAGTCTGTTAGCCAGGGGTTCAAAACTAAAGCCCCTGTGGGCTCAAAATGCCTGGTATTTCGCGTGACCACTGTTAATCCATGCTCAAGAGCAGTTGCCGCGATCAACAGATCCGCTCCTGAATGACCAAGCTCTTCACTCAGTCTCCCCCAGCGACGCGCTATATTAATATCGACAGGAATAATCCTATCACTGTAATACAAAAAAATATTGGAAAGCCAGTCTTCCAGCTTCTTTGCAAATGCTGGACTCTTTTTTCTCTGGTTGGATATCCCCTTTTCCACCTCACCAATTGTGACCACGCTCAAAAAAAGATCATACGCAGGGGCATCCTTAAACCAGCGTACAACATTCCTGTCCCGATTTTTCTTCCTAAGTTCTGAAAGAACCACCGTATCGACCAAAAAACTCACAACACGACTTTCCTCAAAGAAATCTCACAACGCTCAAACTCACCTTCGTCAGTTGGCATATTCAGGAGGTGCTCATTGAACGATGGCACGGCCATTTTTTCCACATGCAGGAACCTGGCAAAATCCTCAAATGAAATAACAACTACAGCAGGCACGCCACGCCTAGTAACCACCTGTGGCTTACCCTGTTTTGCTGCCTCAACCAAGGCACTGAACTTGTTTTTTGCATTTTGAAGCGACCACTGAGCTAACGACAACTTGATACCTCCTGTCTAGATGCTAAATCTAGATTAATAATAATATTAAACATGTTGCATCGCAACCTTTTTCATTTGTAATCTGTCCTCCTGATCATTGGCCGAACGAAGGGATAGAGAGAATCTGGGGGACGTTGTTGATTAGGTTGAATAACTCCTTTTAGACCCACATAGACAACTCCAAGTTCTTATCCGCCGTCCCCAAGCCTCATCCCTTTCCTCTCGTTTGTTCGTTTCGCAAATCGTATAAAATGGGGCCGGGAGTTACCTATGCAATAGGGGACGTTGCCAATTTAAACAACATATCTTGCTGAACTCTTCCGACAGAGTGAATGTGAAATGAGGGACGTTGTTTCAGACAAAGCTGGAACTGAAGTGTACCCCATTGTCATTCATTTTCTATACGCCTCTCCTCGATGTTCGCCCAGGGTCATAAAAACAATCTTTTTTTCTCTGTCGATTTCGTAGAAAAAACGGTAAGAGCCTATCCTGTATCTCCATGTTGGCGGTTGCCAATCCCGAAGCCGTTTTATATTAGGCCCAATTTCGGGTGATGCTTTTAGTCGGAGGTAGACATACTTTCTGAGTTTCTTTTTTATTTTTTCTCTTTGACCACCGAAATCTTGTTCGAGGGATTTTAAAAAATTTTCCGTTTCAAATACTTTATACATCGACAAAAGATCCCTTCATTTGTTTTACGTCCTCGGAACCTTTCTTCAGGCCAGCGACAAGCCTTGAGTTTCCTAAAATCTCATCCATTTCAATATGATCAACAAAAAGCTCTTCTTCAAGTTTTTGCTGGGCTAAATAATTAATGAGGTTGGAAATAGGTCTATTAACGGCCTCTGCCGCATTGGAGTAAAGTCTATATTCCTCATCTGATAATCTAAGAGTTATGGTTTTTGGCATTTTAAAGCTCCTCATTCGCATTCTTTTGTATTCATTTTAATTCTTCTTGTAATCAAATGCAAACTAAAATATACTTTTTTATTCTCCCCAGATAAATAATCGGGGTCAGGTAGAACCAGACAAAAATGATTATCGGAAGGATCTGCTGAGTATCTCTGAGGAATACGCACAGAGCGGCCAGAAAGGCCGCTAAGCCCAAGGCAAATAAGAAAAATAATAGGATGAGTACAGGGAGCCAGAGCCAGGTCCAAGAGATAAAACCCGCCCACACTAGGTAAGCCACAAAGAGAGACATTCTAAACCCGTTCACAAAAAACATACCGCTTAGACCTACAGTAGGAAGGAGTTCGATAGGGAGGATTACCTTGGTAAAGGTAAAGACATGTCCATTAGTTGAGGGCAATTCTCAATAAGCTTTTTTGATACATTTTTTTAGGTTCCCGGGGATCTAAACCCGAAGACCGCAAAAGGACTTTTTTCAGCATAATCATATAAGATAAAGGCAGCAAGCACCGAGTAGGCTGTTCGTCATACAATTACTGCCATTGGTCTGAAAATTCGTAAGCGTTCACAGGGCACCGCATCTGCTTTGTTGTCAGGCACTTGAAGTACAGGAAGTACGTCTGCGTACCCTCTGCCTCGCATCTGCAGCACCCTGTAAACGCTTACAGTCCGGTGGGTTGCGGTAAAACGGGTGTTGTAACTCCGTGAACGGCTACGAAAATTCTTTCATCGAGCAACCATTTTTTGTAACTTCTCAATAACTCAGGGTAAGATATTTGGATTCCGGCTTTCGCGGAATGACGTTTGGATGTAAATGCCCTTCATTCCTGCGAAAGCAGGAATCCAGTGAATAGTCGCAAAATGTAATCCGTCCCAACTTATTGAGAAATTACAATATCAAAGGTTAACGCTCTGGATTGTCGAGATTAATATTATTGCTCTTGATCAAAAAATGGGTATTCTATAGATGTATCACTAAATTGACCGGTTCTGTTTGACCCGGTATAAACCGGCGAATTGGAAGGGGCTTTATGGGCAAGGAGCGTGTATTAATAGCAAACCGCGGAGAGATCGCCCTCCGTATTATTCAGGCCTGCAAGGATCTTGGTCTGGATTACGTGGTCCTATATACAAAGGAGGACGAATTCTCATTACACGTTCGAATTGCGCAGCAGGAAAAAAGCGGTTTTAAGAAGGCTTATCGCATAGCTAACTACAAGGACCCCAATGAGGTTTTCTCCGTGGCAGATGAGGCTGAATGCACTGCTATTCATCCTGGCTATGGTTTTTTTTCCGAGAATTACGGTTTTGCCAGAAGGGCCGCCATGAGGAACCGGCCTCTGACTTTTATAGGTCCCAAATGGGAAGTCATAAGGGATCTTGGCAGCAAGATAAACACCAAGCGTCTGGCAAAGGGCCTCAATGTACCGGTGATTCCAGGGTCTGATGGATCAATCTATAATGAATTGGAGGCTGAAGAAGTGGCGGAGGAGCTTTTTTTTCTCCAGAAAGAACAGGGCATTCATCATCCATCTATTCTGGTAAAGGCCTCTGCCGGTGGTGGAGGTATGGGTATTGAAGAGGTTAGCCACCTTGATGTCTTCAAGAGAACCTACCGTCGGATACAGAACTATGCCAAGCGACAGTTTGGGGATGAGGGAGTCCTGATCGAACAGTGTCTTAGAGATTATCAGCACCTTGAAGTTCAACTTTTATGCAGTTCATATGGTGAAGTGGTGCATTTCGGAACCAGAAACTGCACTATACAGAGTGCAGGCAGGCAAAAGAGGGTGGAAGTGGCTCCCGGCTTTGATCCTGCTGTGTATGAGTATTCTTTTGATGCAAGGGCGGTCCTGGATCGGATCGTGAAGTATTCTGTGCGTCTGGCAAAACACGCGGGCTATGACAACATAGGAACATGGGAGTGGATAGTATCCAGAGATGGCAGTCCCTACCTTATGGAGGTCAATACCCGCATACAGGTTGAAAACGAGATTTCAGCGTGCATTTCAAGGCTAAACGGGAGTAATAAGCCTCCAAATTTGATCAGGGACCAGATAAGAGTGGCCCTTGGAGATAGACTGGGTTTTACTCAAAAAGATATATCCTTTGAAGGGACCGGCATAGAGATGAGGATTGTTGCTGAAGATACCAAAAGAGGTTTTGCACCATGGTGTGGCACCATCACACGCTTTGATTATCCGGACGAGCCTTGGGCGAGGCTTTATTCTCATGTGCCCAGAGATAGGCCCTATAAGATTCCCACAGAGTATGATCCCAACTTTGCTCTTGCTATTATCTGGGGCCAGGATACGGAACAGGCCAAGGAAAGGGCCAGGCAGTTTCAGAATGGGACTGTTATAGAAGGTAAAGGGGCCAAAGACGAAAATATTATCACAAACCTGGAATACCTCTATGATCGGATTGATGACGTGCTTCAATTTTAATCACCGACAATACATGAATGTGTATAGACAAGGTACATATGGCGGATAGCGGCAAGTTACTGAGTCAGCTCGCTGATCGGATCTCATATCTTATTGATATCAAGGGCAACAGTGAGTGGTCCAATGTTGGTGATCTTCTTGGACGGATCCAGTGGCTTCGTCAGTCTCTTTTTGAGATAAAAGAGGCGGATCTTTTTGAGGAAATCGATCGGATCGAGGACAGGATCTCCTTTCTTGAGGATAGAGTTGCCGAGAAGCTCGGTCCTGCAGAGATTGTGAACATCGTCCGTAGCCCCCAGCGTTTTACCCTTATGGATATCCTGGAGAATGTGTACGACTCCTATACCGAGTTAGGCGGGGAGGGAGACTGTAATATTGATCCTGCGATAATGGTGGCCAGGGCTACTATATCGAGAAGAGTCAAGAACAAGCTCTATAGCCATCACGTCATGGTCATAGGTCATGAAAAGGGCCGAGGAGAGGAATACAGAAATGGAGGATGTGCCAGGCCCTGGGGAAATGATAAGGCCCTGAGGTATATGAGGGTAGCTGAAACCGAAGGCATTCCCATACATTTCTATATTTTTACCCCTGGATCCTACCCCATTGAAGATTACCCCGGAGCTGCGCAGCAGATAGCCCGCAATCTATACGTAATGGCAAAGCTAAAGGTCCCCATGGTATCTTTTATCTCTGAAGGTGGCTCCGGTGGCGCTGAGGCAATAGGGGTTTCAGGTCTCAGGCTCATGGGTTCAAGGGGCTATTACTCGGTCATTTCTCCTGAAGGTGCGGCTGCAATAGAAGGAAAGATAAGAGAGGGCGAAAAGGTCCCTAGAGAGCTTGTGGAACACTGTGCCGTTCAGTTAAAGATAACTGCTGAAGACAACCTGAAACTCGGAACTGTTGATCGCATTATAGAGGAGCCCCCCCTTGGAGCCAGGCGGGATGATTTCCCCTTTTTTCGCAGACTTCGCTATGAGATACTTCGTGCTACCGACGAAGTAGTATTGAAAACCAAGAACTTCCGAGCTTTCCGGGCCTATGCCTTGAAAAGGCGGAAAGAGGAGGGGAAGGAGGTCCCGGAGGACTTTGATCTATTCATCAGTTGGAGTCTCACAGACCTTGAGATAGAACGACTTATTGAATTCAGGCTCAAGAAGTATATGGAGTTGGGCAATGGGTATTTTCTCGAGAACAAAAATGTTTTAACCGAGGGAATCAGGAAGACGAAGATCTTTGCCAGCAAGACTTACTACGATCTAAGGTATGGCCTTCTGCGGCCGCACAGGCGAAATGTTCAAAAAGTAATAGAAGAGGTCTCAAGTGAAGGTTCTGTGTTTCTCAGAAAGGTCACTGAGCCCGTAATGGCGGCCTATGACTTTATTTTTCCTCAGCCGGAGCGCCCGGGTAAAGTCGTACGTTCCGAGGGGCCTGAGCACAGATCGATCTTTGCGGAAGAGTGGGAGTCTTACGTCAGCCCGCTTGCCAATGAAGACCGTACTGTTACCTGCCCCAATGCTTCAAAATATGGATGTCTGGACCTATGGGTGCCTGACCTCTATGGGGAATTCTGCGGAGTGTGCCCCAACTGCGGCCACCATTTTCCACTTGAGTATCAGTGGTATCTTGAGAATCTTTTTGATAAAAATTCGGTCCATGAATTCAACGATCACATAGCCTCATGCAATCCCCTTGATTTTCAGGGTTATGATGTCCGTCTTAAGAAAGACATAAAGCGTACCGGTCGCAATTCCAGCATGATAACTTTTGATGCTGAAGTGTGGGGGCTAAGACTGGTAGTGGCCATGCTCTTCAGCAACTTCAGGGGCGGGACGGTTGGAACTGCTGAGGGAGAGAAGTTCGTGAGGGCATGCGATGTGGCCGGTACTACCCGAAGGCCTCTTTTGGCTTATATACACAGCACCGGCGGAATCCGTATTCATGAAGGGACACTTGGTGTGGTTCAGATGCCGAAATGTACCCTTGCAGTGAGGGAATATAATGACAACGGCGGTCTCTATATCGTGGTCTATGACAATAATTCTTATGCTGGTCCTGTAGCAAGTTTTTTGGGGTGTTCACTTTATCAGTTCGGCATACGTTCTTCCAGAATCGGCTTTGCCGGCCCAAGGGTCATAAGGGAAACCACCGGTCAGGACGTTCCACCTGATTATCACAGCGCCAAGAATGCCCTCAAGCGGGGCCACATTCAGGGAATTTGGGACAGACGCGAGTTCAAAAAAAATCTTCACGATGCTTTGATGACATTGGGCGGCCCTAACCTCTATTATAAATGAGCCTTTTTGAGCGGAATCATGTGTCAGGATTTTTTATAGTGTAATCATGGATATTAATCTAAACGACTTATTAAGGCGCTATCGTTCTTATCCCTTTGAGGACTATCCTGTAAAGACACCCCATACAGGGGTCGTATTCCTTAAGGTGAAGGAAGGCCAGACAGTCAAAGGGCCCAGTGGGGAGTGGCTCCAGCGACCCGGGACCCTGCTCTATGTCATTGAGAGGGAACGGAACGTGAAGAGGATGACCGCCCTCTGGAGTGGACAGGTTAGTGAAATTTGCCTTGATATCGAGGGGCAATTTGTAGAGGCGGGTGAACTGCTCTTTTCTATCCGGCATCAACTGGATAAGGAAGAAATTATTGATCGCATTCTGACCCAGGTTCTCTACATCCTTCCCGCCCCCCAGCGGGCCAGGTACCTCCTCGCACCTGAGATTTCAGCAAGGATGGAAAAGCAGCCCAAAGAGGGCGTGTCCGTGGGACCTGGAGATGAGGTGTTGATCATGTCCTTGATGAAAAGAGATACGGTGATTAGCTATGAAGGCGTCCCGGGGGCACTTTACAAGGTCTATTTCAAGTCAGGGGATACGGTGGAACAGGAATCTCCTCTTTTGGGGATCTGTCCTCCTGATAAGCTCCGGTATGTGCAGAAAGTGATCCAGAGGATCCGCACGGAGTGGGAGAAGTAGGAGTCGCCGGCATTAAAAGTATCTTGTTTGCCATTCAATTTCTAACCATAATTCCCCTGGCTCCCGGTTTGTCATTCAAAGACTCGGAGTTGAGGGCATCCCTTGCATTTTTCCCGGCAGTCGGCCTATTACTCGGTTGCCTGCTTACAGGTTTTGACGGCACAGCAAGGGCTCTGTGGCCCCCATCTGTTGTGGGCGTGATGGATGTGGCCTTGCTGGCCTTTCTTACCAGGGGTTTGCACCTGGATGGACTCGCTGACACATCTGATGCCTTGGGAAGCGGGGCAGGGCCTGAAAAGGCCTTGAGTATCATGAAGGACAGCCACAGCGGGGCATTGGGAATCCTGGTCCTTGTGCTTGTATTACTACTTAAGGCATCGGCCCTTGCAGTATTGTCCGGTAGGGGGGCCTGGGAGGTAATGTTGCTATGTCCCTGTCTGTCCCGTTGGGCTTTGAATGTCATGGCGTCGTCGTCAATCTACGCCCGGCCTGAAGGGGGCCTTGGCAAGGCCTTTGTGGGGCATGGTACCAGGTGGACCCTGGCCCTGGCCGGTCCAACGGCCCTTGGTGCTGCGTGGTTTATCTGGGGGCTATGGGGCATCTGGTTTTTTGCCGGGGTAGTAGCCTGGAGTCTGCTGGTATCTTTATGGTTTAAAAAAAGGCTTGGAGGTGTCACAGGGGATGTGCTTGGAGGCCACCTGGAAGTATCCGAAACCTTGTTGTTCCTCGGTGCAGCAGCGGTTTTTGCAGCGTAATCATTTCTGGTTTCAAAATAGACTCAATGAAAACACCAACTCGTATTATCCTCTTAAGACATGGGGAAGTAGAAAATCCTGGAAGCGTTTTCTACAGCCAACAAGACGTATTTCTTTCAGACTTTGGCAGGAAACAGAGCCTCGCCTTGGCGGATAGACTGAAAGACGTCCCTTTCAGCAAGGTCTTTAGCAGCGATCTCAGCCGCTGTCTCTTTCTGGCAGAAGCAATTGCCGAAAAAAAGGGCCTTGCAGTGGAGGCCAGATCAGAGTTAAGGGAAGTGGACTTTGGTCACTGGTCCGGTCTTAGTTGGGATGCAGTAGAAGCAAGATATCCCGGTGCCCTGTCAAAACGCATGGGAAAACTGGAGTCTTACAGGCCACCGCAGGGAGAGAATCTGCTAGAAGTCACTTTACGGGTACGGCGCGTCATAGACGAGGCTCTTAAGAAGTGCAAGGAAGAAGCAGTAGCAATCGTAAGTCATGGTGGTGTGAACAGGGTCTTGATTGCAAGGGCGATAGGTCTCCCCCTCAACAAAATATTTTCCCTTGAGCAGGACTTCGCTTGCATCAACGTCCTGGATTTTTACCCGGATGGTCCGGTGACCTTACGTTTGCTAAACTGGTCAGTAGATAGGGGAATCACAGAGGCTTAGGGTCCGAAACTACAAACTCTGAATGCCTACTTTCTCTCAGTCGAGGCCTTATCCAGGTCTATGATATTAATGTTGCCTGGGTAATCCCTGGTTACATAGCGAGTCACATTACTGATTTTTGTAATCAGATCACCAAGTTTTTCAATATCTTGGCATATTGACTGCAATATTCGAAAGTTTGGATCATTTTCACTAATACGGTCCCTCAGTAGCTCACCCCATCCCAGGATAGACTGCATAGGTTGGCTCAACTCATGGGCTGCTGATCCTGCCATTTCAAGGACGCCCTTAAGCCTTTCCTGTTGAAGAAATATATCCTGGGCCTTTCTGATTTCAGTGGTATCCAGGGCCGATACCGCGGCCTGCACGATATTTCCTTGGAGATCCTGAATAGGGATTGCAGTTACGAGGAACCAGTGATCTGTTATCGGATTATGGTGTTCTACAGACTGGGTTTTGCCGGAAGACAATGCTACTTTGGCCGGGCAGTGAGCACAAAGAAGACTATCCTGGAAAATAATCTCAGTGCAGCGCTGTCCTTGAGAAAAATCTTCTACTTTATACAGGCTTTGGGCTATTGAATTCATCCAGACCACAGTATAGTCCAAGTTAAGTAGGACCACAGCAACTCCCATGCCCTCCACGACCCTTTCCCATTTATTCCTTTCTTGAGTCAGCCTCTGCTCCATGGCCGCCTTTTCCATGGCACTTTTTATATGCAGTTCCAACTCTTGGATGTCAACCGGCTTCTCAATATAGGTATATGCCCCTTGTTGTACTGATTTGACCGCATCTTTCACTGTTCCATATGCAGTCATGATGATAATTGGGACGTGTGGATCTCTGAGATGGATTTCATTTACCAGATCCGAGCCTCTTAGGCCTTCCATGCGCTGATCAGTGAGCACTATTGAAAAGTTGCCTTGTTCAAAAATCGACAGGGCCTCTTGGGGATCTATACAGGTTACCACTCGATATCCCATAAGCTTTAAGCGAATCTGCATTACCTGCAAGATATCACGATCGTCGTCTATTACTAATATTTGTGGAGAAGCAGTATTATCCATTTTAAAATTGACTGCTGATGCCGACAGGAATCAGTTTTTGTTTTAAGAATGAGTCGGCTTAAGCTTTATATTTAGATGCAAGATTAATACCGTTTGGATCAATGGATAATGCAGGGAGCATCCGGCACAATCTGTGCTTTGCTGGAGAAAACAGGTGTAGTGCGGTGGTACAAATCTGAAAATGATACCTGTTCCGTGAACTATACTTTGGACAACAAGGGGCGGGGTGAACGGTTATGCTTTTTTTATCCTTTCAGGACCCTGAGGCTCAAATCACTCGCCCCGGCAGAGTGGGTAAGCAGCCCTACTGAGACTATGTCCACCCCTGTTTGGGCCATTTCCCGGACATTTTCAAGGTGTATTCCACCTGATGCCTCAAGGATTATCCGGGGTTTGAGCCTCCTTGCAAGGGATACGGCATCCTTGAGTGTTGCCGGGTCCATGTTATCCAGAAGCACTGCATCCGCCCCGGCCTCTATGGCCTCTTCAAGCTCTTCAATTCCTGTAACCTCTATTTCCAGTAAAAGCGTGTGCGGTGCCCTGGACCTGGCCCGGGTTATGCTCTCTGTTATTGAACCGCATGCCGTGATGTGATTGTCTTTAATAAGAAGGCCGTCTGAGAGACCATAGCGATGGTTATGGCCTCCCCCTACCCTTACCGCATATTTCTGAAGTAGTCTTATTCCGGGTGTAGTCTTCCTGGTGTCCACTAATCTACAGGGAAGGCCTGAGAGTTCATTGACAAAATTTCTTGTAAGGGTGGCAGTACCGCACAGGCGTTGAAGAAAATTGAGTGCCACCCGTTCTGCCTGGAGAATGGCGGCAAGCTTGCCGTAAAGTCCCATGACCGCATCGCCGATGGAGACCTCTGAGCCCTCTTCCCTTATTTCTTTAAACCGGACGTCAGGGTCCATTTGTATAAAGGCCTCTTGGGCCACAAATGTCCCTGCAATTACGGCAGGCTCCTTGGCAACAATAACTGCTGAGCCAAAGGCCTCAGGGGGCACTATAGCGTCGGTAGTTATATCACCATGTTCAAGGTCCTCTGCCAGAGCTGCGGATATCTGCTGACTGTATAAAAAGCGGTGAGGCGGATAAACGAGTGAAGCCATTGTCTAGCTCCTACCTAAATTGAGCGATTAGCTGTTAGCCATTAGCGTTTAGCTCTGAAAAATTAAGGCATTACGTTAATTAGAAATAACACCAAACGGGTGAAAGTTTGTAATAACAAAACATCCTATAATCATAAAACTAATAGCTAACCGCTAAAGGCTGACAGCTCAACTTAGTACACCTTCAAGAGTTTTCTTGTGAGAGATAAATTTTTTTAGTTTTGTTTGAAATTTTTTAATCTTATCACGTTCCTTTTGCACGATCTCTTGAGGTGCCCTGGAAAGAAATTTTTCATTCTTGAGCTTGGCCTCCGTCTTGGCAAGCTCCTTGCCGATCTTTTTTTCCTCTTTGGTGAGCTTTCGAAGTTCTTCCTCAATATCCACAAATCCCTCAAGAGGTATAAAAATCTCAAGATCTTCGAGTATGACCGTAGCTGCACCCTCAGGACGTAGTTCTCCTTCTTTCAGGAGGTTCAGGGTCTTCACTCCGGCAAGGGTATTTATTGCCTTTTCCTGAGAATCCAGAAAATCGTAGACCTTCTCAGAATGTGGCAGGGCGATGACAATGATTTTGGCTCCAGGATGTATTTTAAGCTCAGATCTTGCGTTTCGAATGGAGCTTACCACCTCCATAACTTGTTTGATTATGTCTTCTGCCCGGGCATCGCTCCACGCATCAACATGCTTGGGGAAAGGAGAAACCATGATGTGATCTCTTTGCCCTGGCAGATGGTGCCAAAGTTCCTCTGTCACAAAAGGCATAAAGGGATGAAAGAGCCTGAGGCTATGATCAAGCACAGTGAGTGTTACCCATCTGGCTGCACCCTGTCGATCAGGTTCAGCTCCTGTAAGCGCGGGTTTTGCAAGCTCAAGATACCAGTCGCAGTACTCATGCCAGAAAAACTGATATAGTTCTTTTGCAGCAACATCAAAGTCAAATTCATCCAGGGCGTTCCGAACAGTATCGGTCACCTGGTTGAGGCGTGAAAGTATCCACCTTTCTGATGGATCGGAAAAAGAATCAGGCTCAGGAGGCATGGCCATGACATCTTCACCGGTTTTCAGATTAAGAAGTACAAACCGGGCTGCGTTCCAGATTTTGTTGACAAAGTGACGGTAACCCTCGATCCTCTCTTCTGCCAGCTTTATGTCCCTGCCCTGGGCTGCAAAGGCCGCCAGAGTGAAGCGTACCGCATCGGTTCCGTATTTCTCCATAATGGTCAAAGGATCAATTACATTCCCCTTTGACTTGCTCATCTTTTTACCCTCGATGTCCCTGATAAGGGCATGTAGATATACATGTTTAAACGGGACATCCCCCATAAAGTGAAGGCCCATCATCATCATCCTGGCCACCCAGAAGAACAGGATGTCAAAGCTTGTTATAAGCACTGACGTGGGATAAAAGGTCTCAAGTTCAGGGGTCTTGTCAGGCCATCCTAAGGTGGAGAAGGGCCAGATGGCTGAGCTGAACCAGGTATCAAGTACATCGTTCTCCTGCTTAAGGTCGGTGTTCCCACACTTGGGACATGCTTTAGGTTCCTCCCTTGCCACAATGATCTCGCCACAGGCTGTGCAGGTCCAGGCCGGGATACGGTGTCCCCACCAGATCTGTCGGGATATGCACCAGTCCCGGATATTGGTCATCCACTCATCATATGTCCTTTCCCATGAGGTAGGGACCAGGATGGTCTGCTTATCCTTCACTGCCTTGAGGGCAGGTTCCGCCAGGGGCGCGACTTTTATAAACCACTGTTTTGAAAGTCTGGGTTCCACCACTGTCTTGCAGCGATAACATATGCCCACCGCAAGGTCATAGGCCTCTTCTTTTTCCAGCAGGCCTTGTTTCTTCATGTCGGCAATGACCTGCTTCCTGGCCTCATAGCGGTCAAGACCGGCATACTGGCCGGCAGCTTCAGTGAGTCTTGCATTTTCATCAAAGATATTGATGGATTGGAGTCCCTGTCTTTTTGCTATCTCAAAATCGTTCAGGTCGTGGGCAGGGGTAACTTTTACCGCACCCGTACCGAACTCAGGCTCTACCGCCGCATCTGCAACCACTGGTATGCGCCTGTTTAACAGCGGGAGCATAAGGTCTTTGCCGACCAAATCCTTATAACGGGGGTCTTCCGGATGGACGGCTACTGCCGTATCTCCAAGCATGGTCTCCGGTCTTGTGGTGGCAACGGTTATGAATTTGGTGATTTGGTGATTTGGTGATTTGGTGATTTCCTCTGCGTTTTCCGCAAACGGATAGCGCATGTACCACAGGCGTCCTTCTGTCTGCTCGTGTTCCACCTCAATGTCGGCAAGAGCAGTGTGGCACCTTGGGCACCAGTTAATTATATAATTTCCTCTGTATATAAGGCCCTCTTCATACAGACCTACAAAGACATCTCTTACAGCCCTTGAAAGGCCCTTATCCATTGTAAATCTTTCCCTTGACCAGTCACAGGAACAGCCAAGGGCCTTTAGTTGCTCGATGATTCTGCCGCCGCTTGACGCCTTCCATTCCCAGACCTTCTCTATGAACTTCTCTCGTCCGATGTCGTGGCGGGATTGACCTTCTGCATCCAGGCGGCGCTCCACCACAATCTGTGTGGCAATACCGGCATGATCTGTTCCGGGGACCCAAAGGGTATTATATCCATCCATCCTTTTGTATCGAACAAGGATATCCTGAAGAGTATTGTTAAGGGCATGGCCGATATGCAGTACACCCGTGACATTGGGAGGCGGTATCACCATAGAGAAGTATGGACGCTCAGGATCAAACGTAGCTGCGAAAAGACCTTTCTCCGTCCACTCTTTATACCAGTGGGGTTCTACGTCACGGAAATCATAGGCCTTGGGAAGGGTTTTGTTGGATGCCTCATCAGGCATTAGCATTGAACTCCTTTCTTAGAAATTACGTAACAGAATAGCCTTGGTCCGGGAAAAAGACAACAGTAAGGAGCCGATTTGAATCAGCCGTCTGCGGCAGAACTTAAAAAGTAAATTCCTATACTATCAAATTAGCTTTGAAATTCGAAAAAGTCTGCCCATGCCGGGTGGAGGTGAACAATTACGGTAGCAGATGGAGTATTTTCAGCATAATCAGCTATCGGTTCCACCCTAGATCTTGACATAACGATCAATTAGCAGATAGGTTTGATGATCATTAAGGATGTTTATGGTTTTAGTTAAAAATTAAGAGTTAAGAGTTAGGAATTAGGAAAAGCAAATGCCTGAAGGCAAAGCTAAAAAAACCGGTGCGGTTATGGTGCTGGGCGGAGGGATTGCGGGGGTACAGACAACTTTGGATCTTGCCGACCTGGGCTACTACGTATACCTGGTGGAAAAAAAGGCCTCTATCGGTGGGGTCATGGCCCAGTTGGACAAGACCTTCCCTACCAACGACTGCTCGTTGTGAATACTGGCACCGAAATTGGTTGAGGCCGGTCGGTCTCCAAATATAGAGATCCTGACAAGTGCCAGGCTGGAAACCCTGGAGGGAGAACCAGGGCGGTTTACGGCTGGAGTGCATCAGGAGCCGCGTTTCATAGACGATGATAAGTGCACGGCCTGTGGTACGTGTACAATGTATTGCCCTATGCCGATTGTTGATCTGTACAATGAAAGACTGAATATAACCCGTGCGCCTCACATAGACTATGTCCAGGCCATACCATCCAGCTACTACATAGATCCCAAAGCCTGCCTGAGAATAAACTATGAGACCTGTAATCTTTGTGCCCAGATATGCACGGCCCAGGCTATAGATTTCAGCCAGAAGCCCAGAGAGCTAAGCCTGGACATCGGAGCTGTGGTCCTGACTCCAGGGTTTGGCAGGACAGACCGGTCTGTTCTGGAAAAGTACGGTTATGGACGTTTCCTCAATGTGGTCACAAGCATAGAGTTTGAACGATTGACCTGCGCATCCGGGCCGACAGAGGGCCACATAGTCCGCCTCTCCGACAAAAAACCGCTTAAAAAAATCGCATTTCTCCAGTGCGTGGGCTCCAGGGACGAGACATGTGGAAACGGTTACTGCTCCACTGTCTGCTGCATGTATGCCATAAAAGAGGCCTCGGTTGCAAAAGAACACAATCCGGATCTGGATATTGCCCTTTTCTTTATGGATGTCCGGACTCAGGGTAAAGGCTTTGATGCTGCAAGGGAGCGGGCTGAGGATAAATATGGACTCAGGGTCATAAGGGCCAGAATTCCCAGGATAGACCAGGTAGACGGGCAGCTTGCCCTTACCTGGACGACAGATGACGGAAAGTCTGGTTCAGAACTATTTGATATGGTGGTCCTCTCAGAAGGACTTAATGCCCCGAAGGACGCAAAGGCAATTGCGGAGATTGCCGGCATAGAGCTTAATCACTATGAATTCTGTAAGACGTCCGTGGATTCACCCCTTGCTACAAGCCGTGACGGGGTCTATGTGGCAGGGGCCTTTCAGGGACCCAAGGATATTCCCGAGAGTGTCACCCAGGCCTCCGGTGTGGCAGCCATGGCCTCGGAACTCCTGTCAGAAGTCCGGAATACCCGAACTGTTACAATATCATACCCTGAAGAGGACAAGGCCCTTGCGTCTGAGGGACCCCGGATAGGTGTATTTGTCTGTCACTGCGGGTCCAATATTGCCGGTGTTGTGGATGTTAATGCGGTCAAAGATTATGCGGGTACGCTTCCGGGTGTAGTATTTTCCAAAGACACCCTCTACTCCTGTTCCCAGGATGCCCTGAAGGGCATAGCTGATAAAATAAAGGAAAATCGGCTTAACCGTGTCGTCATTGCGGCCTGTTCCCCCCGCACCCATGAACCCCTTTTCCAGGAAACCTTGAAGTCAATTGGTCTAAACCCGGCACTTATCGAGATGGCCAACATCAGGGATCAATGTTCCTGGGTCCATTCACAGGAACCAAAGGCCGCAACTGAAAAGGCCAAGGACCTTGTCCGGATGGCAGTGGCCAAGGCAAGGCTCCTGGAACCTCTGGAACAGACAACTGTGGACGTGTTGCCCACTGCCTTGGTGATAGGAGGCGGTGCAGCAGGTATAACTGCAGCACTCAGCATCGCAGACCAGGGCTTTGAGTGCATACTAGTGGAACGAAGCAATCAACTGGGAGGTAATCTGAGGCGGCTCGTCTGGACCATGGACGGAAAAGAGGCATCGAAGGTCCTGGATGACCTGATAAAGAGGGTGGACAAACATCCCAGGGTCCGTGTAATGCTACAGGCTCAGGTGGAGGCGATTTCCGGTTATGTGGGTAATTTTACCTCTTCCATTGTTAAAGGGGGGCAGGCCGTGGTTGTTGACCACGGCGTGATAGTCATTGCAACAGGAGGCCGTGAATACAGCCCCAAGTCTTATAAATATGGCAAGAATAACCGGGTAATTACCCAACTTGAACTTGAGGAGAGTCTGGCCAAGGGTAAGGGCATACTGAAGAATGTAAAAAATGTTGTCATGATTCAGTGCGTGGGCAGCCGCGGGGAAGACATGAGTCACTGCAGCCGGTTGTGCTGTACCCAGGCGATCAAAAATGCGCTTAAACTCAAAGAGATTAAACCAAATCTCAGAATCTATTGCCTTTACAGGGACATGCGCACCTATGGTTTTTATGAAGACTTATTCCGGGAAGCCAGAAAAAAAGGCGTAATATTCATAAGATATCAGCCTGACCGCAGGCCTCAGGTAATAGAAAAGGACCGGAAGATTAAGGTCCGGGTCTTTGACCGTCTCCTGAAAGATGAGATTGATATATCTGCATGCCTTGTGGTGCTATCCGTAGGCATCGCTCCAGGGGATAATAAGGCCCTGGCCAAAGTCTTAAAGACCCCCCTGACTCCGGAAGGTTTTTTCCTTGAGGCCCACGTGAAACTGCGGCCGGTTGAACTGGCTTCAGAAGGCATTTATTTTTGCGGATTGGCCCATGGACCTAAATGCCTTGATGAATCAATAGCCCAGGCAAAAGCAGCCGCGGCAAAGGCCGCCATACCCCTGGCAAAAGGGAAGGCAGCGGTTGCTCCCATAGTCTCAAGAGTTGACAAAGATGTCTGCATCGGGTGTGGAATCTGCGAAAGCCTTTGCCCCTTTAATGCCATTCGTCTTATCAAGGTAAACAAGCGGCGCAAGGCAGAGACCATTACCGCATCCTGTAAGGGCTGTGGAATATGTGCATCACACTGTCCTACACTTGCCATCAGTATGGGTGGATTTACGGACGAGGCCATTATGGCCCAGATTCATGCCTTTGCAGGAGAAAAATGCGTTTAGAAAAAAGTAAAAAAGGAGCAAATCATGACCCAGGAGGTCTTTAATCCGCACATCTTAGGCTTCCTTTGCCATTGGTGCTGCTATGCGGCAGCCGATGCGGCAGGCGTGTCACGATACCAGTATCCATCCAATGTCAGGGTTATCAGGGTTATGTGCACGGGCAGGATAGATGTCCGGTTTATCCTGGAAGCATTTGGATGCGGTGCTGACGGCGTTTTTACCGGCGGCTGACACCTGGGAGAGTGTCATTACCAGTCTGGTAATTACGAAGCGATGATAATAGCAGAGACCTGCCGCCAAGCACTCAAAGATGCAGGGGTAAATCCTGACCGCATGGCCCTTGAGTGGGCCTCGGCTGCTGAAGCCCCCAGATTTGTAGAACTTATTACAGGGTATGTGTCAGACATAAAGTCCATGGGGCCCTTAGGTACTGCTGAGGGTGAGAAGGGAAAAGATGTAATTCGCATGCATTTAAAGGCCGGGATCAAAGCGGCCTCAGGACGAAAAGTGCGCACTGCCCTTGGTAAATTAGCTAAAGATATAAACAAGTCGGATGATTACAGCCCTCATGTCATTTCAGCAGGAGTGGCAAGCAAGGTCCTTCCTGCTTTCCGCAAGGAGAGACTCACTCAGGAAATACAGCTTTGCCTTGCGGAACAGGGGCCCTGTAAAAGTGCCGACCTGTGTGAAAAAACCGGCGGAAGCAACAAAGAGATAGAAAAAATTCTGGAGACCCTTTCCAAGAAGGAATTGGTAAAGGAGAAAGGGTCGAAGTGGTATTAAATTATGGCTATACAGTCTTCGAAGTTGAATAATTCATTTGTGTCAGAGCTGTCCAATTTGAAAGGATGCTCTTCTCTGGCCCAGTGTTATGGATGTGGTTCGTGCAGTAGTGTGTGTCCTGTGGAGAAAGTAGTACCGGGATTTGATCCCAGAAAGATCATACACATGGTAGTCCTTGGGCTTGAGAAACAGCTCTTGAGTTCGGATATAATCTGGGCCTGTTCCCAGTGTCAGAGCTGCGTAGAGGTCTGTCCCCAGGGAGTTCGTTGCAGCGATGTGATCAAGGCCCTGCGGGATAAGGCCCTCAAACAGGGTCTGGTGGATCAAGAGCGTCTGGCGAATCTGGGGCTCCTGGCAAAGGTTGATCCTGAAAAATGCGTGGCATGCCTCACGTGCGTCAGGTTTTGCCCGTTTGGTGCACCCTATATAACTGATACAGGCCATGCCTATATTGAACCGGAGCTTTGCAAGGCATGTGGTATATGCGTCATGGAGTGTCCTGCCGGGGCCATTACTCTGGCCCCATCACTTGAACAGAAGGGACTGAATAAGTTGAGTGAATGGGTGACTGGATGAGCACATAGATGAATAATAATCACCAAATCGGAAAGATCGTGGCCTTTTGCTGCAACTACACGGCCAGTGTTGCGACTGATACGTTGAGGGAGGCAGGTCTTATTCCGGAAAGTCTGGATGTAAAGAAGCTGCCATGTACTGGTCGTATTGAAGTACGTGCGCTGTTAGATGCCTTTGAACAAGGGGCTGAGGCAGTATTTGTGGCAGGTTGCCGTGCAGATGAATGTCATAACCTTTCCGGCAGCAGGCGGGCTGAAAAAAGAGTTGGTTATACAAAAAAGCTCCTTAAGGAATTGAATATCGATCCGGACCGGATTGAGATGTTCTTTGTTCACTGTGGTGAGACCGAGCCCATTGTGAAGGCGGTCAGGGAGATGACAGCACGGATCTCAAAATTAGAGCGATTGCATAGTACTTAATTAGAGCGATTAGCCTTTAGCTGTTAGCGATTAGTTTATAGCTAATAGCTAATTGCTGACAGCTCAACTTAGGTAACACCTGAGTCGGGAGTGATATAATAATGATAATTGCTGAACAAAAGCCCTTGGATGAAATCTTGGAGATAATTTCCGGGGTAGAAAAATTGCTCGTCCTTGGATGCAGAGGTTGCGTGGCAGTATGTTCTGCCGGTGGTGATAAGGAAGTGGGTATTCTTGCCTCTGCATTGCGCCTCGGAAGAAAAAAGGCTGGAAAACCAATAGAAATTGATGAAGCAACTTACGTTAGACAGTGCGATCCTGAGTATTTGGAACCGCTGAAAGAAGATGGGAAAAAATACGACGCAGTACTCTCAATGGCCTGCGGGGTTGGTGTAAATTTTATCGCAGACCGTTGCCCTGACGTCAATGTGCTGCCTGCCCTTAATACATTATTTTACGGTGCCAATCTGAGCAGCGGCGAGTGGGCCGAGATGTGTGCCGGCTGTGGGGCCTGCATATTACACCTGACTGGGGGTCTTTGCCCTGTCGCAAGATGTGCCAAAAGTCTGTCCAACGGACCCTGTGGAGGGTCTGTGGGGGGCAGATGCGAAATCAATCCGGATGTACCTTGCATATGGCATCAGATCTGTGAGAAACTGACTGGTCGAAATCAAGACCAACTACTCAGAAAAATCGTGCCCATTCGCGATTGGAGACCGTCTGGTCATGGCGGGCCGCGTCGCAGGATCAGGGAGGACTTGCTACCGTGATATCAGGAAGCAATCTAGAACAGGTTTTAACCTCAGGTCAGTTCACAGTGACCGGAGAACTCGGCCCACCCCAAAACGGCAATTTTGATGTAGTCCGTGAGAAGGCCCGTATTCTCAAGGGCCATGTAGATGCTGTTAATATAACAGACTGTCAGACAGCTATAGTACGGATGTCCAGCCTGACCGCAGGGCTTATTGCATTGGCGGAAGGTGTGGAACCTGTGATGCAGATGACCTGCAGGGACAGGAACCGTATCGGCATGCAATCAGATATCCTGGGGGCCTCGGCGCTTGGCATAAAGAATCTCTTGTGCCTTACCGGAGATCACCAGAAATTTGGAAACCATCCCCAGGCAAAGGGTGTCTTTGACATGGACTCCATACAGCTACTGGGTATGGTCAAGGCAATGCGGGATGATAAAAAATTCCAGTGTGGTGATGAAATCAAGTCTCATGAGCCGAGGCTTTTACTTGGTGCGGCCGCAAATCCCTTTGCTGACCCATTTGAGTATAGGCCCATAAGAGTGGCCAAGAAGGTGGAGGCCGGCGCAAGCTTCATACAGACCCAAATTATTTACAATGTCGAAAAATTTGCCAGGTTCATGGAGATGGTGAGAGACCTTGGCCTCCATGAAAAAGTCTATATCCTTGCAGGGGTGACGCCCCCCAAATCGGTTGGAATGGCGCGGTATATGAAAAAATTCGTGCCGGGCCTTGATGTTACAGATGAAGTTATTGAACGTCTGAAGGGTGCAAAGGACCCAAAGGAAGAAGGTATCAATATCTGTGTAGATATCATAAAGCAGGTCCGTGAAATACCGGGAGTGGCCGGGGTCCACGTTATGGCCATTGGATGGGAACAGGCGGTCCCTGAAATAGTCTCCCTTGCGGGTCTTTCTCCAAGACCGGGAGCAAAGACAGTTGAACCAAGGCTGAGGAGCTCCGAGTCCATAGAACTGATAGTATCTAATGCAAAAAAAGACGCAAAAGCGGAGATAGAAAAGGCACTTGAGCAGGCCAAGGCCGAGGCACAGGTATCAAGAGATCTCGTTGTAAAAGAGAAAGAGAGGGTAACTTCGGAGATTTCCGGTCTTAAGAGGCAGGCACGGGAAGCAAAGGCAATTGCCGACCAAAAGGAGATGGAAATAGAGCGGCTTACCGCAGAACTTGCAAAGACTGAGGTCGGGCGGGGACATGTCCAGGCTGTGAGGGGGCCGGCCGAGAAGAGGGAAAGCAGTGCGCTTTCAACTCGCGAGAGGAGCGTATTGACCTCCCTCAGGTCCGGGCTTGAGGCCCTGAGCAAAAGTCTGGGCATAAATGAGGATCAGCTTGAGGCCCTGAGACGATTTTTTGAGGCGGAATTCCTTTTGCACATGGATACAGCCGAACAGGTAACAGTTCCTTCTGAAAAAGCGGCTGTCCCCACAGAAGAGATAGAAAAACCGAAAGCAGGGGCCAGGCACAAGGAGGTAGTTAACCTTGTAGCCAAAGGCAATGTGCTCCTCCATAAAAATGATGCAGCCGGAGCACTTGATGCCTTTGAAAAGGCATTGGCAATTGAACCAAAGAACCAAAAGGCCGGGGAAGGACTGAAAAAGGCCAGGGATGCCTATAAGATTGCAGCGCTGGCTGAGGAAGTAGCAGCGCTGGCCGTACCGGAAGGAGTCCCCCCATGTCCTGAGGAATTGAGCTCCGAAGAGTGGCAGAGGAAATGGGTGATACGCTTTGTTGCCACAGGCAATGTCTGTCTGCATAAAGGTGATGTAGATGGGGCTTTGAAGGCCTTCAAACAGGCCCTGGAGCTGGAGCCGGATGATGAAAAGGCAAAGGCCGGTCTTCTGAAGGCAGAGTCCAGGGAAACAGCTCCTGTGTTGGTTCCTGCCGAGCCGGAGGTGCCGAAGAAAGCGGAAGTCCTACCCACTCCCGAGCCCAAAGCCACTCCAGTGACTGAGGAGGTAAAGGCCGAGGCAAAAAAAGAGGCACCTGTTCCGACTGCACCAACAGGGACAGGAAATCTATCTGTTGCTGAGCTTCCAAAGGAAACCAGATCTCTTTCTGAGAGAGCAGGTTCTATAACGGAGGACCAGTTTACAGAGGCCTGTACCGGCGTCATCCGTGAAGTGAGCCTGGATGAAGGTGAGAAGGCATTGACCGTTGGTGGGGCATCTACTTTGCCCTTTCATCTGTTTGAAGGAGATATGCCCCATGTGCCTAGGATTGCCTATGATGTCCTGGATTTAGAGCCGGAAGACTGGCCTGATGTGCTTGGCAAGTATTATTCCGATGTATTCTCGGATCCGGTTGCATGGGCCAGGAAATGCATAAATGATTATGGCGCAGAGGCCATTTGTCTTTCCCTTGTCAGCACTGATCCCAATGGCATGAATCGACCCTCGGGCGAGGCAGCCAAGGTGGCCCAGTCGGTGATAGAAGGAGTAGATGTGCCAGTGATCCTCTGGGGTTGCGAAAATGCTGAAAAAGATACCGAGACCCTGAGAGAGGTGACCAACCTTGTGGGCAATCGCAAGGTGTGTTTGGGTCCGCTGAGTGATGCAAATTATCGTTCCTTAGGGGCCACGGCCATGGCCTTTCAGCTTCCAGTTGTGGCATCCACGCCCATTGACGTAAATCTTGCCAAGCAGTTGAATATATTGCTGGAAAACCTTGGATTATCCCTGGATCAAATTTTGATGGATACCTCCATCGGGGCTGTAGGTTATGGAATGGAATACTCCTACTCAGTTATGGAGCGTATAAGGCTGGCTGCCCTGACTCAGCAGGATGAGAAGCTCCAGGTACCCTTTATATGCAATCTCGGAAGAGAAGTCTGGAAGACCAAGGAGTGCCGTTTACCAAGTGATGCCCTTTTGGGGGATCAAGAGCGCCGGGGAGTACTCATGGAGGCAGTAACCGCCTCAACTTTGCTGCTTGCCGGGGGCGAACTCATGGTAATGATGCACCCAAAAGCAATTGCCCTGACAGAGGCGCTGATAAAGGGAATGATGTAGAGAGGATTGTAATGTCGAAAATTATATGTTCAGCCGCGATTCGAGGGGCCCACAAGATAGTGGACATGGCTGAAGAACAATATGAAAGAGCCCTGAAGAAATTTGGGCCTGGACAAAAAGTCGGCTTTCCCAATACCGGTTATTACCTGCCGGTAATTTACAGCATTCTCGGGGCCCCTGTAAAACAACTGGGGGATATGAAGGAAATCTTTCAGGAATGTCGAAAGTTGCTTCCTGCACCGGTTGGTGACCAGACATGGCTACCGTATCTGGCACCGGCCCTGGATGCCGGGATGGCTACTTTTTTTGCCGAGGAGATGCATGAGGCCATGCGATACGTTGAGGAATCCGGCCTTTATGCAGAGACCGAGGACCCCACAGATGAGTGCCTATGGCTTGGGGCAGCGGATGATGTAATTTTCCGTAAACGCGGCGTAGAATTCGTGGATGGTACCGCCCCTGGATTTGCAGCAATACTTGGCACTCCCTCGGATCCGGAGGTGGCTGAAAAAATTGCTTTGGAGTTGCAGCAAAAGAACCTCTATATATTCATGCATGATCAGACCGATGGGATATCCATGCCGGATCAACTGGCAAAGCAGAACGTACAGATCGGTTGGTCCACACGCCTTGTGCCCTTTGGCCCCACATATACCTCTGCAGTGTTTGCCATAGGCTTTGCCTGCCGCGTTGCCCTTGCCTTTGGCGGAATCAAGCCTGGTGACTTCAGGGGGAACCTGATCTATAACAAGGATCGGATATTTGCCTTTGTTATCGCATTTGGTCCGGTCTCGGATGAATGGTATGCCAATGCAGCCGGGGCCATAAACTGGGGTTTTCCAACCATATCCGACTGGGATATACCGCAGGTTCTACCCACTGGTATCTGTACTTATGAGCATGTGGTCAGCCAAATTCCACACGATGAGATTGTCCAGAAGGCCATAGAAGTGAGGGGACTCAAGGTCACTGTCTCCAAAATCGACATTCCAATGGCCTATGGTCCTGCCTTTGAAGGGGAGCGTGTCAGAAAAGACGACCTGTATCTTGAGTGCGGTGGTGGAAGGAGCCTGGGAGTGGAACTCCTGGTCTCCAAAGAAATAGATGAGGTGCAGGATGGACTGGTCACCGTAGAAGGACCGGAAATAACAGACGTGGAGGAGGGTACAAAGCTCCCGCTTGCCATACTGGCCGAGGTGGCAGGCCGGCAGATGCAATCTGACTTCGAGCCCATCCTCGAACGGCAATTCCACCACCTGATCAATTATGCCCAGGGAATCATGCACATCGGGCAGAGGAACATAATGTGGTTCAGGGCCGGCAAAGCGGCTGTAGAAAAGGGCTTCAAGCTCGAACATATCGGGCGCATCCTCCACGGAAAGCTCCATCAGGACTTTGGTGCCATTGCGGATAAAGTTCAGGTGAGAATCTATACAGAGGAGGCCCGTGTAAAAGAGGTCATCGAGATGGCAAAGGCTGTCTATACCGCCAGGGATGAGCGCTTGGGCTCCATGACGGACGAGAGTGAAGAGATTTTCTATTCGTGTACTCTCTGCCAGTCCTTTGCCCCGAGCCATGTATGTGTAATTACCCCTGAGCGTGTGGGCATGTGCGGTGCGTATAACTGGCTGGATGGCAAGGCCTCCTATGAGATTAATCCCACAGGTCCGAACCAGCCCATAACCAAGGGAGACCTCATCGATGCCGACCTCGGTCAGTGGGTTGGCGTAAATGATTTTGTTAATAAGGCGTCCAGGGGTAAAGTTAAGCGAGTCAGTGCCTATAGCCTGATGATAGACCCAATGACCGCCTGTGGCTGCTTTGAGTGTGTCGCCACCATGCTACCTACGTGTAACGGCATAATGATTGTAAACAGAGATTACATGGGAATGACCCCAAGCGGAATGAAGTTCAGCACCACTGCCGGGATGGTTGGTGGAGGGCAGGTCACCCCCGGCTTTCTCGGTGTTTCAAAGCACTATATCTGCAGCCGGAAATTTATGAAGGCCGAAGGCGGGCTCAAGCGTGTGGTGTGGATGCCCAAGATACTAAAAGAGGAACTCAGAGATCGACTCCAGGAGAGGGCTGAAGAAGAGGGTGTGCCCGATCTAGTTGAGATGATAGCGGATGATGAAGTGGGCATTACAGAAGACGAAGTGCTCCGTTATATTAAGGAGAAGAAGCACCCGGCGCTGAACATGGAAAAAGTGATGTAAGGAACTGTCCGCAAATAAGTTGGACAATATTGTGTTTGAATCGGACAGTTCCTGAGGAGAAGGATAACTAATGGCACTCACTGGGATAGGAATCCTGAAAATGCTCCCCAAGACAAATTGCGGGGAGTGTGGCGTACCCACCTGCCTGGCCTTTGCCATGAAGGTGGCAGCCGGTCAGGTGGACATAGGCGCATGCCCGTATGTCTCTGATGAGGTAAAAGAAAAGGTGGGAGAGGCGTCTGCTCCGCCCATCCGGCCTATTACCCTTGGCAGTACTGATAACATCTTTGAAATGGGAGGAGAGACCTGCCTGTATCGGCACGAAAAAAGGTTTGAACACCCGACAGGCATTGCAGTCCTGGTCAGGACTGATATGGACGAGGACAATATCGCAGGGCGTTTACAGCGTTTCAGAGATTTGCGCTATGATCGTGTAGGATTGGAGCTCAAGGCCGACCTGATAGCTGTAAATGACTCCACCGGGGATGAGGGGGCATTTATTTCTCTGGTAGAACGTGTCCGGAACGAGTGCCCTGATGCTGCTATTATCCTTATGAGTGATCAGGCCGGCTGCCTTGCAGCAGGCGCCAAAGTCTGCCGAGACCACAAGCCCCTTCTTTACTGTGCCACAAAGGAAAATTCAGAGACTATGGCAGAGATAGCCAGGGAAGCTGGTTGCCCCTTGGCAGTGAAGGGTAAGACCTTGGGAGAGACTGCGGAGATCTCAGAGCAGTTACAAAAGGCAGGGCTTAAAGATCTTGTCCTGGATACAGGTGCCAGGACTGTAAGGGCTGCATTTGAAGATCAGGTGGCCATACGCAGGGCTTCTACAAAACACAAGTACAAGGCCCTTGGATTCCCTACTATCTCTTTCACATGTGAGATGACCCGGGATCCTCTTCTTGAGACAATGATTGCATCGGTTATGGTGGCCAAGTATGCCGGCATTATAGTTATGTCTGACCTGCAGGGAGATACCCTGTTTCCACTCCTGCTTGAGCGGCTTAATATCTTTACTGATCCTCAGCGGCCCATGGTGGTCGAGGAGGATATTTATCCAATAAACGGTCCGGACGAGAACTCTCCTGTACTTATTACATGCAACTTTTCCCTGACTTACTTTATCGTCTCAGGAGAAGTCGAAGGCAGCAAAGTCCCATCCTGGCTCCTAATCAAGGATACAGAGGGCCTTTCAGTGCTTACCGCCTGGGCCGCAGGAAAATTCAGTGCGGATCTCATAGGTGTGTTTGTCAAGAAATCAAACATAGAAGACAGGATCAAACACAGGAACCTGATTATCCCGGGATACCTGGCCTCTATAAAAGGTGAACTGGAGGAGGAACTTCCGGATTGGAAGATCCAGATCGGCCCCAGAGAAGCAAGCCATATACCTCCCTTTCTGAGGGACTGGCGGGCTGAGGTGTAATCATGTATGTCCAATGCATAGCTGAAAGTATAAATATTATGGGTACCCTGATTGGGAAGGCCATGAAGGAGCGCGATCCCGGACCGGTTCAGTTGATGGCCAATGAAGAAGTGGCGGACGGGGCGGATTTTCTGGATCTGAACATCGGGCCTGCCAGAAAGGAAGGTCCTAAGTTAATGCCCTGGATGGTCAATGTTACAGAGGAAATAACCGATTGCCCTCTGTCCCTTGACACTACAAATGCCGATGCATTGATTGCCGCTATGAAGGCAGCCAAGAATCCCCGAATTCACGTAATGAATTCTATCTCGCTTCAGCCTGAGAGAATGAAAAAGCTTATACCTGTAGCTGCTGAGACAGGCTGTAATGTTGTAGGCCTGCTCTGGGGAGTGGACGGCATGCCCAGGGATTCTAACGAGAGGGCAGCCATGACTGTAGACCTCTCCATGGCCATGAACGAGGCAGGGATCCCAAACGAGAAAATTCTGGTGGATCCGATTGCCACCCCGATAACCCTGGGATCAGACCAGGTATTGAGCGGACTGGAGTTCATGGGCATGTTGCCTGAGATCGCTCCGGGCGTAAAGTCCATAATAGGTCTCTCAAATGTCTCAAACGGTATTTCTGTTGAGAAACGTCCATATCTTAACCGGGCTTTTCTGGCCATGTTAATGAAACATGGATTGTGGTCGGCCATTGTAGACACATATGATCATGAGTTAATTAAACTGGCCCATGGGCAAATGCCTGAACTGCTGAAGCTGGTTCATGATATAATGGACGGAAACGAACCTGACCCCGGCACCCTTTCTCCCAAGGAAATGGAATACTACAAGACAACCAGGGTCCTGATGGGAAAGACCATATTCTCCGAGTCCTGGCTGGAACTATAATTGAAAATGATGAAGCGCCATGGTACAGGATACAGGACATTATCATCAAGCTTCTGAGAAAAACTATTTTTACGATTTGACACAATAAAATAGAACTTGGGGTCTAATACACAAAAAAAGTGAGTTTAAAATGACTAAAGGGATAACTGTTACTGAGTTTATTTTGTCCGGTCAAAAAGAGCAGCCGGAGGCAACGGGTGCCTTTACATCTATTCTGTCAGAGCTGACAGTGGCAGCCAAGATCATCGCGCAAAAAGTGGACAAGGCAAACTTGTCCGATGCACTTGATACTATTGAGTCAGCGAGTGGTGACGAAGGAGTCGTGCAAAAATTACACGAATTTGCCAACTCTACAATTGTGAACCGCCTCAGTCACGTGGGATGCTTGAGTTGCATGGCATCTAAGATGAATACGGATTTGATACCTATCCCCAAAAAGTATGCCAAGGGTAACTATATATTGATTTTTGATCCCCTGGGGGGCATTACAAATATTGATGTACCTGTTGCGATCGGCTCGATTTTCTCACTCTTCAAGAAACGAGGCCTTGGAGAATTCGGCTTGATGGCAGACGCCCTGCAGCCCGGTTGTGAGCAGGTAGCGGCAGGTTATTGTATCTATGGATCAAGCACTATGATGGTTTATACAACAGGGGATGGGGTGCATGGGTTTACGCTGCAACCAAGTATCGGCGAGTTTCTTCTTTCCCATGAGAACATTCGCATAGCCAAAAAAGGCAAGACCTACAGCGTCAATGAGGGGAACTATTATTTCTGGGAGGAGAATGTCCAGGACGCGATTGAGTATTTTAAGACGCCGGATTTAAAGACAGGCCGTCCTTATACAGCGCGTTATACAGGTTCTTTTGTAACGGATTTTCACCGGAATCTCCTGAAAGGTGGAATATACATGTATCCGGAGAGCTCAAAGGATCCTTCAAAGCCCCATGGAAAACTGATGCTCACGTGCGAGATCAATCCCTTGGCTTATATAGTCGAACAGGCAGGAGGATATGCAAGCACCGGGGCTGAACGCATACTCGATCTTGAGCCGCAGCATCTTCATCAGAGGGTGCCGGTATTTATCGGCAGCATGAGCGATGTGCGGATGGCTGAAGACATCATTCAAGGGAAACGTTAAAAGAGGAATTGATCATTAGGGTTTTATTATATGGATACTGAAAGACTTAATAAGATACTTGCAGTTTTTAAAGGAGAAGGGGGAGGATTGATCTCCATCCTGCAAAGGGTTCAGGAGGAGTTTGGGTATCTGCCAGAGGCCGCTTTATCCTCAATTGCGGATTTCTTGAAGTTGCCGCCGAGCCAGGTATTCAGCGTGGCAACGTTCTATGACCATTTCTATTTGACTCGCCGAGGTGATCATCTTGTCTCCGTATGCCAGGGGACCGCCTGTCATGTATTGGGTGCACGAGACATCCTGGAAACAGCGGAAAATTGCCTTGGGATCAAGACAGGTCAGACGACTCCGGACTACAAATATAGTCTTGACCGAGTGGCCTGCCTGGGATCATGTGCATTGGCTCCGGTTGTCCTTGTAGATGACGAGATCCATTCGAAAATGACAGTAAGAAAGGTCAAGAAATTACTGACAGAGGACCTTGATAATACAGAGACCCAGACATGATTCTGCTGAAAAAATCCAATCTGCGACGCTGCTGCAATTTTCCAGCCCATGCGACGTACGATAAATTTTAAATGTTGAATGTTGACTTAATATAAATATGGATAAATCGATCTCAATACAATCAACTGAAGACTACGGAATAGATAGTGCGGAATCGTTAAGACTCCTCAGGGAATCCCTCATTGCCGGTGAGCAGACAACCGGGAAAATGGTCAGTGTCTGCTGTGGAAGTGGTTGCATGTCGTCTGGAAGTGAACATGTCAGGGAGGCCTTTGTCAGGGAAATCAAGGACCAGGAGCTTGAAGATGAGATAACGGTCAAAAAGACAGGTTGTCATGGATTTTGCGAGAGAGGTCCGATTGTGATCGTGGGCCCGGAAAAGATATTTTACCAACACGTAACAAAAGAGGACGTGCCGGAAATCATTTCTGAGACATTGATTGAAGACCGGGTAGTTGAAAGGCTCTTATACGAAGACTCTGTCACTGGCCGGAAGTGCTTTCATGAAAAGGATATTCCCTTTTACCAGAAACAGAGAAGGATTGTACTGAAAAACTGTGGCGTCATAGACCCTACGAGCATTGAAGACTATATCAGGGTCGATGGCTTTCGGGCCCTTGCCAAAATCCTATCTCAAATGACCCCTGAAGGAGTCATTGAAGAAATCAAACTCAGTGGTCTTCGGGGAAGAGGAGGGGCAGGATTCCCGACCGGTATCAAGTGGGAAACAGCACGCAACGCCCCTGGTGAAGAAAAATACATCATTTGTAACGGCGATGAGGGTGATCCAGGTGCCTTTATGGACCGGAGCGTGATGGAAGGCGATCCTTACAGCGTGTTGGAAGGGATGATGATCGCCGGTTATGCCGTTGGGGCCTCTCAAGGGATCATATATGTGCGGGCAGAGTATCCCCTGGCTGTCCATCATCTGTCTACAGCCATGGCTCGGGCTACTGATATGGGACTCCTCGGGCACAACATCATGGGGAGCGGGTTTGATTTTGAAATCAAGGTCGTAAAAGGCGCAGGTGCGTTTGTGTGTGGAGAGGAAACAGCGCTTATAGCCTCAATCGAAGGAAGAAGCGGCCGGCCAAAACCAAAACCTCCCTTCCCTGCCATACAGGGACTGTGGGGTAAACCTACTGTCATAAATAACGTGGAGACATTGGTAAACGTCCCCAGGATTGCTCTAAATGGGGGCAAGTGGTATTCGGAAATAGGCACCCCTACTGACAAGGGAACAAAAATATTCTCACTTGTGGGAAAGGTCCGGAATGTGGGCCTTGTCGAAGTAGAGATGGGTACGACGCTTCGCGAGATCATCTTTGACATAGGCGGGGGGGTCCCGGGAGGTAAGCGTTTCAAGGCGGTACAGACCGGCGGACCTTCAGGCGGATGTATCCCTGAAGAACTCCTGGATTTACCCGTGGGGTATAAATCATTGGCCAAGGCTGGTTCTATCATAGGCTCCGGGGGTATGCTCGTCATGGATGAGGATACGTGTATAGTAAATATTGCCCGGTACTTCCTCGATTTCGCACAGCATGAATCCTGTGGGCAGTGTACTCCGTGCAGACTTGGCACAAAGCAAATGTTTAAGATCCTACAGGATATTACAAGAGGAAAGGGAGAGCCTGGAGATATTGAGATCCTGCTCGAATTGTCCGATGCCGTCAAGCAGGCCTCCATATGCGGCCTTGGAATGACAGTTCCAAACCCCGTAATATCTACCATACGCTATTTTCGTAAAGAGTATGAAGAACACATCCATGAGAGACGCTGCCGGGCCCTTGTATGCAGGTCTCTTATTTTTTACCGTATCAAGGACTACAGATGTAAGGCCTGTATGAAATGTCTGCAGGCCTGTCCGGTTGGCGCCATTATAGGTGCGAAATGGCAGGTCCACGAGATTGACCAGAGTAAGTGTATCAAATGCGGGACCTGCATGGAGGTCTGTCCCAAGCGGTTCAACGCGGTGGAGTGTGTTACAGGTCGGATAGAAAGCTCAGGTGATAAGAGTGAGTAGCGTTTCTTTGAACATAAACGGAATTACAGTAAAGGCCGATGAGGGTGCTACTATCCTTACAGCAGCCCAGGACGCAGGTATCTATATTCCCACCCTGTGCCACTGCCCTGATGTCTCATCCATAGGCGTATGTCGCCTGTGTCTGGTCAGGATCGAGAATCGAAGGAGACTTGAACCGGCCTGCCGGACCGTTGCTGAAGAAGGAATGGTGGTTGTTACAGACGATCCTGAAATTGAACGATTGCGCCAAGTGATCCTTGAGCTTATTTTGAGTGATCATGACTTCAACTGCCTTCTCTGTCCCAAGAGCGGGCAGTGCCGCCTTCAGGAACTGGTAAGCCGTATAGGTATCAATGAACACCGGTTTAATCGTCTCGATCATGTGGCCAAGGATCTTCCCATTGACACCAGCAACCCGTTTTTCGATTTCAATCCCAATAAGTGTGTGCAGTGCGCCATATGCGTCCGTACCTGCCACGAGATCGCAGGTATTGATGCAATCAACATGGCATATCGGAGTTACGACCTCAGAGTCAGCACGTTTGCCAACAAACTCTTGAAAGATTCTGCATGCGTTTCTTGCGGGGAATGTGTGGAGCGTTGCCCTGTAGGTGCCCTGGTACCCAAGAAGGCTGAATATCCAACCCGTGAAGTAAAAACCACCTGCCCATACTGTGGAGTGGGGTGCGGACTTTACCTGGGGGTGCGCGGAAACACCATCGTAAGGGCCAGGGGCGATGACGAAAGTCCTGTCAACAAGGGCAATCTCTGTGTTCGAGGACGCTTTGGTTATAACTTCGTTAATAGTCCGGACAGGTTGTCTTTTCCACTCATGCGTGCATACGATGAATATGCACAACCGTCCTCTGTAGTTGAAGTAACAGAAGAAGGCAGACCGGTTACATTGCCCCTTGTGAAGAGAGAAGGCAAATTTGTAGAGATCAATTGGGACCAGGCAATCAAATACGTGGCAAGCAGTCTGGGCCATTACAAAGGAGATGAGATCGCTGCCATCTCCTCGGCCAGATGCACAAATGAAGAGAATTACCTCTTTCAAAAATTTACCAGGGCGGTCTTAAAAACCAATAATATTGACCATTGTGCCCGTCTCTGACACGCGCCCACGGTGGCCGGTCTGGCCGCCAGCTTCGGTAGCGGTGCCATGACGAATTCTATCAATGAGATCAGTGATGCAGCCTGTATCTTTGCCATCGGCACCAATACAACAGCTAATCACCCCATTATAGGCAGGCAGGTTACAAGAGCCGTACAAAAGGGTGCAAAGCTCATTGTAGTTGATCCCCGGCGCATACCTCTCTGCCGCATGGCCAATATCTGGCTCAGGCTTCGCCCCGGGACCGACATGGCACTCCTGAATGGGATAATGAGGGTCATTATCGAAGAAAATCTCATGGACATATCCTTTATTGAGAAGCGATGTGAGGATTATGATGCCTTTGAGGCCTCCATTATGGAGAATGACCTGGCAACGGCTGAAAAAATTACCGGTGTTCCCGCACAGGACATAGCCAGAGCCGCCAGGATGTTCGGTTCGTATACACCCGCAACAATCCTGTATACCCTTGGTATCACCGAGCACTTGCACGGGACGGATAATGTGCGGGCCTTGGCCAACCTGGCGCTACTCACAGGTAATATCGGCATACCTTCAACAGGCGTAAATCCCTTAAGGGGGCAGAATAACGTTCAGGGCGCCTGTGATATGGGGGCGCTTCCCAACGTATACACCGATTATCAAAAGGTGGAAAATGAAAAGGTGCGGAGAAAGTTTGAAAAGGCATGGAAGTGTAAGCTCAGTCCATCAAACGGGCTCACATTGACCGAGATGTTTGAGGCTGCCCATGATGGTAAGATTAAAGCCCTCTATCTGAAGGGCGAAGACCCGGTAGTCACTGACGCGGACACAACTTTCATCGAAAAAGCCATATCACACCTGGAACTGTTCGTTGTGCAGGATATCTTCCTCACAGAGACAGCGCGATTGGCAGACGTTGTGCTCCCGGCTGCCAGTTTTGCTGAGAAAGAAGGGACCTTTACAAACACCGAACGGCGGGTACAACGGGTCCGCAAAGCAATAGAGCCTAAAGGCAATTCACGTCCCGACTGGATGATCATATGCGATATTGCAAAAAGTATGGGGGCTAAAGGTTTTGATTTTGGCAACCCTCAAGAGGTCTTTGAAGAAATGCGCGGCCTGACCCCGAGTTATGGGGGCATTACGTATGAACGTATTGAGAAGTCCGGGCTCCAATGGCCCTGCCCGGACCACGAACATCCGGGGACGCAGTATCTTTACAGTGAGCGCTTTAGTACACCGAGCGGACGCGCAAAATTCGCGTCCATTTCATATCGGTCTCCGGCAGAGACTACCAGCCACGAGTATCCCTTTATCCTTATCACCAGGCGGTGTGCCTTCCATTATCATGCAGTCATGACGCATAAGGCAGAAGGCTTTGATGAGCTTCGAAAGGAAGAGCGTATTGAGATACACCCGGCTGACGCCGCTACTCTGGAGATCCAGGATGGTGAAGTCATAAAAGTGACATCAAGGAGAGGAAGCATAAAAGCCAAGACAAAGATAACGGAAATTGTCCCTGCCGGTGTTGTTTGCATGACTTTCAATTTTGCTGAGACCAGGACAAATATTCTGACCAGCAGGGCCCTGGACCCGATCGCCAAGACACCTGGATTCAAGGTGTGCGCAGTCAAAATCGAACGTGAAGAGTCCGCCTATCTTATAAAAGATTATATGAGGTGGGGTACTGGAAAAACATAATTCTATAAAAGGAAGGGATTAGCATCTATGGACGTCAGCAATATCAGAAATTTCGTTTTTGTCGCCCAAAGTGGGAGCGGCAAAACTTCTCTGGCAGAGGCCATGCTTTTTACTGCCAAGGCGATTTCGCGCATGGGCAAGGTCGATGATGGATCTTCTGTATTAGACTTTGAGCCGGAAGAGACCAAACGCAACATGTCCATTAGCACAGCATTTCATCATCTGACCTGGAAAAAGGCCAAAGTCTACCTTATGGACGCACCCGGGGATGACAACTTCATCGCTGAAGCCAAGGCAGCCATCAGGACGGCTGACAATGTATTGTTCGTGGTAGATGCTGTAAATCCGGTAAAACCACAGACACGGAAGGTATGGTCCATTATCAAAGACTCAGGCCTTCCTGTCATTATGTGTGTCAACAAAATGGATAAAGAGAGAGCAGACTTCCAAAAGGCCATGGATGCAATAAAGGAAGCCCTGGACCTGAGACTGGTTCCGGTTTCTCTGCCGCTGGGGGAACAGGAGGATTTCAGGGGTATTGTAGATCTTATACAAATGAAGGCCTTTGAGTTCAGCAATGATGGAAGCGGCAATGCCAACCCTGTCGATATCCCGGCTGATCTGCAGGACAAAGTTGAAAATTTGAGGAGCAATTTGATCGAGTTTGCCGCAGAATCTGATGATGTGCTGCTGGAAAAATTTTTAGAAGGCGAAGAACTTACTCCTGATGAAATCGTTTCCGGCCTGAAACAAGGCATAATGAGCGGGGGCTTTATTCCTGTGTGCTGCTGTTCTGCTACAAAAAATATAGGTGGGAGCACCTTACTTGACCTAATTGTACAGTTTCTACCTTCGCCTGATGAGCTTGGTGGTGTCTTAGGCACTGATCCCAAAAGCGGGGATGAGACAACACGCGATCCGTCTCCTGACGCCCCGATATCCGGCCTTGTCTTTAAGACCCTTACAGATCCCTATACAGGGCGTCTTTCCATTATCCGGGTCTATTCCGGCACGCTAAAACCTGATGGCTCGCTCTATAACTCCAACAAAGGAAAAACTGAGCGTTATGGTCAGATATTTACCCTTGAAGGTAAAACACAAAAGCCTTTGGAAGAGGCTGGGCCCGGTGAGATAGTGGCAATAGCAAAGCTAAAGGAAACAGCCACCGGTGACACACTTTGTGATCCTGCAAATGCGATAACGTATCCATTTGTGGCTCTTCCCTTGCCTGTCCTGACCTATGCCCTCAAGCCCAGGAGTCGAGGAGATGAGGAGAAGATAACCCAATCCCTCGCGCGACTTCGGGAGGAAGATCCCACAATTGAGGCAAAACGCGATCAACAGACAAAGGAACTCTTACTTTCAGGAAACGGGCAGATTCACATAGATGCCACTGTGGAAAAGATGGCAAGGAAATTCGGCGTGCAGGTGGACCTTGCTATTCCGCGTATTCCCTATCATGAAACCATAAAAACATCGAGAAAAGCAGTTATTTATCGACACAAAAAGCAGTCCGGCGGAGCAGGGCAGTTCGCAGAGGTCCACTTTGACATCTCACCACGCCCAAGAGGTAAGGGGTTTAAGTTCGAAGAGGCACTTGTGGGAATGAATGTCCCGAGAAATTTCGTTCCGGGAGTGGAAAAGGGACTAAAGGAAGCCACAGGGGCCGGACCACTTGCCGGATACCCGGTTGTTGATGTAAAGGTGCGCTTCTATGACGGTAAATCCCACGAGGTTGATTCCTCTGAAATAGCTTTCAAGATAGCATCCATCAATTGTTTCAAAAAAGGCGTGCTGGAGGCCAGGCCTACGCTGCTCGAACCCATTGTGAAACTCACCATAACCGTGCCCGATGACTCTGTTGGAGATATAATCGGTGACATAAACAGCAGACGTGGAAGGGTTATGGGCATGGAACCAGGCCAAGGTGGACAGGCCATTGTAACACTTGTTCCTCTGGCAGAGGTACAACGCTATATGCTGGATCTTAATGCCATGACCGCTGGCCGCGGAACATTTACCATGGAGCAATCTTATTACGAAGAAGTGCCACCGAATTTAACTGAAAAGATTATTGCCCAGGCAAAAGAAAAAAAGGCATAGAAGGACAACCAATGTATACTGCTGGTGTTCTCACTGTGAGTGACAGCGTTGCCGGGGGAGATGCAAGTGATGAATCAGGGCCTGCAATCCGTCGCCTGCTCGAGCAGCATGGTTACAATGTGCTCTTACACAAGACAGTCCCTGACGAAGTACCAGATGTCAGAGACATATTGATCACATGGATAGATAGAACTTCTGTAGATATCATAGTTACAACAGGTGGCACGGGATTGTCTCCAAGGGATATCACACCTGAAGCTACAAAGTCCGTAATAGAGCGGGAGGTTCCCGGGATCGCGGAAGCCATCCGCATCAAGGGCCTTGATTCCACACCAAGGGCCATGCTCTCAAGAGGGGTCGCCGGAGTACATGGCAAAACACTTATTATCAATCTGCCCGGCAGTCCTTTGGCCGTGGTCCAAGGAATGGAGGTGATACTTCCAGTGCTTGAACATGCCTTGGATAAAATCAAGGGAGATACCACTCCGTGCCGGTAGGACGGCTTGAAATTAGAAACTTGAAATTAGAAATTAGGAAGAGATGAAACGAGTTCACGAGTTGGATATTTAAAAAACTGGCAGAAGAGTTATCAGATTTGGTTTAGCAAGACTTTGATAAGGAACGGGAGATAAATAAGTTGAACAAAAATTAACAGGATTTTTTGTTGTATTCAAGGCGCGAGGAGCGAGCATAACGGGTTATGTGATCGACGAGCAACGAAGAAGACGGCAAAAAAGACATTAATTTGTTCAAGTTATTTATTGTACGTTCCTAAGTGGCACAAAAAAGTTTAGAATACCTTAACAGTGAAAAAGCATGAAGGCCAAATTTCTAATTTCTAAAAGATATAATCCATGAAGATAGGAATAGTCGGAATATCAGGTTCTGGTAAGACCACTATATTTAACGCCATCACAGGAAGCGTTGCAGAGGTCTCTGCCTACCAAAAAAGCAAAAAAGACCCAAACCTGGCAATAGTCAGGGTGCCGGACAGCCGTTTGGATAGACTCTCATCCATGTACAACCCCAAAAAGACCACCTATGCCCGGGTGCAGTATGTGGATATAGGTGGGACTGTCTCTTCCGGAGAGGGTATGGAGTCTTCAATGGATGAACTCCTTAAACTTCTTCATCCTGTGGATGCCCTGGTTCATGTGGTTCGAAACTTCGATCGGTCCGGCGAGCTTCCCAGACCGCAGAAGGATCTGGAAGCCTTGGAGTCCGAGCTTATTCTCACAGATCTTATCATCCTGGAAAAAAAGATTGAGAGATTGGAAAAGGAGATTACTAAAGCCAGGAAAGGAAATCCCGAGGAACTGGAACTCCTTAAAAAGGCCAGAGAGATTCTGGAAAGGGGAGAGGCCTTAAGGGGATATCCAAAGATAGCTCAATCCCCGATTCTTAAAGGCTATGCCCCTCTCTCGGCAAAACCCTGTATTGTGGTCCTTAACACCGGAGATGATGTAGAGCTTGGTACTACAGAGCTGCATGTTCCCGATGCCGTTGTCCTTGTAGAACTTAAAGGAAGGCTTGAGATGGAACTTGCCCAGCTCTTACCTGAGGAAGCAGAACTCTTCAGAAAAGATATGGGCCTTGAAGAACCCGCCACTTTCCGTTTAATCAAAGAATCTTATCAGCTCCTTGGCCTCATTTCTCTCTTTACTGTGGGAAAAGATGAGGTCCGTGCCTGGCCAATCCGGCAAAACACCCCTGCTCAGCGGGCTGCCGGGGCTATCCATTCCGACATGGAAAAGGGCTTTATCAGGGCAGAGGTAGTATCTTACTACGATCTCATGGCCTGCGGCAATCATTCCGCTGCCCAGAAGGCAGGTAAGGTGAGGCTTGAAGGCAAAAACTACCTTGTGCAGGATGGCGATATCGTAGATATACGCTTTAATGTGTAGTGGGGATTGAGAGATTTAGAGATTATAATCAATAGAGTACCTCCAATGCCTTTTGCTTTGTGCACGTTCTTTAGTTGTCCAAAATCCTTATAACAAATGATTTTGATAAGGACTGGTAGAGAGCAAAGAGCAATTACAATTCGTTCATGACAGGATGCAGAGGCAGTTCTGGGTGCCATAGAACGTGAAAGGCGTCGGCATCCATTGAGACTGCCAATCGTGGGTTGGCATTTTTCGGCAAATCGATTCCGGATGATCCTGAGCTGGCGGAGAGAAAACGAGAGCAGTTGATGAATGAAATCAACTCTCAATATGGTTCAAAGATTTGGGACACTGAAGGAGAAAAAAGGTGCCATCCCTACATAGGATTTTAATATGTGATGAAGAGGAAAGGATAAGGAAGTCCCTGGGTGGCCTGCTTGAAGACCAGGGCTATGATGTAGCAACCGCCACGAGCAGCTCAAAATGCTTGGAAATGGTGGCCGCTCAAGACTTTGACCTGGTGATCCTGGATATTATCATGCCGGATATGGACGGAATCGAGGTATTGGACAGGATAAAAAAGATGGGCAAAGATACGGAAGCCATCATGATTACCGGCTATGCTGATAAAGAGAAGGCTATCGCTACCTTTCGGCTCCATCCCTATGATTTTATTGAGGAACCATTTGAAACCAAAGCGATATTAAACATGGTCTCACACTGCCTGAGCAAACTGGACCTTGAAAAGGACCTTGAAAAGAAAGGCCGGGAGCTCAAGGAATCAGAGAAAAAATATCGAAGGATATTCGACGAATCCAAAGATATGATTTACATCACCACACGGGAAGGAAAATTTGCTGACGTCAATCAGGCCGGGGTTGACCTCTTGGGATATGCCGGCAGGCAAGAGATCCTAAATTTGGAATCGGCAGAGGCCCTATATTATGACCACGCTGACAGGAAGCGGTTTCAGGAAAGGATAGAACAGCACGACTTTGTCAAAGATTACCCGATCGAGTTCAAAAAGAAAGACGGGACCAGAATCGACGTCTTAGTCACGTCAAATATAAGAAGAGACAAAAAAAGGAACGTGCTCAGTTATGAGGGGATCATACGAGACGTAACTGAGACAAAAAAGCTGATGAGAGCTATCCGGGAGGCAAAGGAGGAATGGGAGGAGACATTTAACGCCATTGAAGATGCTATTTTTCTGGTGGACAGGACCTATACCATTCAAAAAACGAATAAAGGTCTGGCCAAATTGGTAGGAAAAGACCTAACCGATATTATCGGCCAGAAATGTTATAAACTTCTCCACGGCATGGACCACGTGCCAAAATTTTGTCCCCGTCCTCTGGTAGTCAAAACCCGCTCTTCTCACAGCGGTGAGCTATGGGAGCCTCACCTGAATCGGCATCTGCAGATCTATTATTATCCTATCATTGGCGCCAAGAAGGGGGTTCGAGAAGTTATTCACGTGATGAGGGATATCACAGAAAAACAAAAGACCCGTCAGCAGATCGAATATCTGGCCAGTCTTGTTCACCACTCCCAGGATGCCATTATCAGCACAGACCTCAACTGTCGGATCACCAGTTGGAATGAGGCAGCCGAGAGGATCTTTGGCTATGATGAAAAAGAGGCAGTGGGGAATTACATGGATATAATTGTTCCGGAGGGACAAAGAAGGGAATGTCATAGCTTTGTTGAGAAAATTGGTGAGAGATGGGGGGCTGAACACCACGAAACAACAAGAAAGACAAAAGATGGTAAGTCTATAGATATGGACCTGACACTTTCTCCGATCAAGGACCGTAAGGGAGATATAGTCGGCGTCTCTTTTATAGCAAGAGATGTTACTTATCAGAAACAGCTTGAAGCCAAGCTCGTTCAGGCCAAGAAGATGGAATCCATAGGCACACTGGCCGGCGGGGTAGCCCATGACTTTAATAATCTGCTTATGGGTATTCAGGGTTATGCCTCTCTGATGCTCATGAATCTTGATACCTCACACCCACATTATGATATGCTAAAGAAGGTCGAGCAGCAAATTATCAGTGGCGCAGGCCTGACCAGACAGCTCCTCGGATTTGCACGGGGGGGAAAATATGAGTCCAAGCTGACCAATCCTAATATGCTGGTCGAAAGGTCATCCGATATATTTGGTCGAACCCAAAAAGAGATTGTTATGCATACGAAACTCGAAAAAAATGCGTGGACGGTTAAGGTGGATCAAGGCCAGATAGAGCAAACCCTCTTGAATCTTTACGTCAATGCCAGGCATGCCATGCCTGGCGGGGGAGATCTCTTCCTTGCAACAAGTAATGTTACACTGGATAAGTCTTACTTGAAACCCTACGATCTGAAACCCGGCAGGTATGTCAAAATCTCAGTTACTGATACCGGCGTGGGGATGGATGAAAAGACACAGCAGCGGATCTTTGATCCGTTCTTCACTACCAAGGAGATGGGGAGAGGTACAGGCTTGGGTCTGGCCTCGGTTTATGGGATTGTCAAGAACCACAAGGGAATCATTAACGTTTACAGTGAAATAGGTCATGGAACAACCTTTCAAATCTATCTGCCTGTCTCAGACAAGAAGCCAATTAAAGAGACAGAGCTTTCTGCGGAAGTGCTAAAAGGGAAAGAGTCCGTACTTTTTGTAGACGATGAGGACAGGATCCTTGATGCTGGCAAGGAGATACTCGCGGCGTTGGGCTACAAGGTCATGGTGGCTGGCAGCGGGAAACAGGCTATAGAGATTTTTAAGGAGGACCATGACGAAATTGATATGGTGATCCTTGACATGATCATGCCAGATATGGGTGGAGGAGAGGTCTATGATAGGATCAAAGCAATCTCTCCTAATGTCAAGGTGCTACTTTCAAGCGGCTACAGCATAAAGGGCCAGGCCGAGAAGATACTCAAACGTGGCTGTGACGGCTTTATTCAAAAACCGTTTAATATAAAGGATCTGTCCAAGAAGATAAGGAAGATTTTAGACAACAAACCTAAAAAATAGGTGAACGCTCACAGTTCGGTGGGTTCTGGTAAAACGGGCGTTGTAATCCCATGAAAGGCTGAAGTATTTCAACCATCTCGCAACGATCGAATAGAGATGAATCCTCTAAACTAATACTGCAATCTCGTCAGCCGACTCAAATGCCAGTAGTTTTGTGTGATCAGGCATGATTTGTTCCTATTAGCCTTCTACTTTCAGTCTATTCACCTGAATATTTACAAAAAATAATTGAATATGGTTTGACACAATATTTTATGTGAGAAGCAAGTTGAAAAAACGACTATCTAATTTGACATAATCAGAATAATATGGGATGTAAAATGAGAGGCGGGCGGAAATGGAAAAGGCATGGGGATAAAACGATGGGAGCATATGTCATATCCCCCTTAGAGGATATTGGGGCCTGTCTCTGCGTGCAACGCATAGGCAGGTGTGGCGGTTGGCCTGAGAGCTGACTCGCAAGGTGAACGAAAGAAAGGAGTGAGCAGTATGAAAGCATTAGTAGTCTATTCAACCAAGACAAAGAACACGTTGAAATTAGCTGAAGCACTGTATGATACGATTCGTTATCGTAAAGAACTGAAATCAATCACTGATAAGCCGGATCCTGATGACTATGATTTTATTGCCGTGGGATTTTGGGTCAAAGACGGTAAGCCGGATCCTGCCACCATGGAATTCCTTCCCCAAATCCGGGATGGTAAAGAGGTGTTTTTGTTTGCTACCCATGCCTCGGCAAGAGATTCCAAGCCTATCAGAAATGCCATGAAAATTGCTAAGGAGCTGGCTAACAAAGGGCGTATCCTCGGGACATTCGGTTGCCAGGGGGAGGTTCCCGCTGAGATGATAGAAAAAATTGCCGCCCAGGACAAAAAGCCGGCTTGGCTTGCTGATGCACCGGCAGCAAAAGGACATCCTGACGAGAAAGATATCGCTGAGCTTGTCCATCTCTTTAATACTGTTTGCATTTGAACTGAGCTTACCATAAACGCAAACATTAAAGATTCTCGGCCTAAACGAGGGAAGAGGAAAGGAGCTTTTCTCTTCCCCTTTTTTGTTGCAAGCTTCATTGGTTAGAGCAATGATCGGGACTGACAGCACAATAGTAGCTGCCAGTCAACCTCTTATTTATTGTACGTTCCTTATTGGATCATTAATCAGCTTGCGAGTTGTCTCGCAAGCCTTTCCGAATTTGCAACGCAGTCATTGAGACTCACACCCCCAAGCCAATTACATCTGATATAGAGTCCGGGATAAGACCTCAGGGTGGAATTGATTTCAGAATCAAGGGCCTGGTGTCCTTTTTCGTATTGTGGAATGGCCTCCTCCCACCGGAAGATCTTTACAAATTCAGGGGTACCCTTTAACCCGACAAGCTCTGAAAACTCTTTTACGACCAGGTCCAGGAGAGATGAGTCAGGAAGTCTGGCCAGGTCCGGGGCCCTTGCGCCACCTACCAGGGTCCTTGTCAGTTGATAGCCCTCAGGGGCCCTGTTGGGGAAAATAGCCGAATCCCAGAGAGACCCAAGGATCGAGCGCCTCTCATTACCCGGGGCAAGAAACCCGAATCCATTCATGGGATTCTCAGTGGTTCCCTGCTTAATGCCCATACACACAATACTTACAGGGGGATAATTTATTTTCACTGCAAGTTTTACAATGTCAGGGACGGTTTCCTTAAGGACTTCTGAAACCGCCTTAACAGGACATGCCAGCACCACATGGCTGGCCTCAAATTCTTCCCCGTCTTTTAAAAAAACATGCCAGCCGGTATTCTGCTTTGAAATAGATGCTACGGAAGAATTAAGCCGTACTGCAGAATCTAGAACCCGGACAAGGGCATCTACGAACTCATTGATGCCGGTAGTAAAGGAAGTAAGAACACCTCCAGGACCGGCACCAGGCCCCTTTTTCCCTTTTTTCCTTGCATCTCTCTGAAGCCGAATCATGGCCCTGATCAAGCTGCCGTAGTCACGCTCAAGTTCGTGAATCCTGGGGAAGCAGCTCCGAAGAGACAGTCGTTCCGGGTCTCCGGCATAAATCCCTGTAGCCATAGGATCTATAAGGTATTCAAAGGCCTCCCTGCCAAGGCGTCTTCTTGCGAAATCAGCCAGGGATTCGTCCTTGGAGAGATCACCTTTTGACACAAAGACCTCGGCCAGGACCCTCAATCGTCCGGGCAGAGAGAGTATTCTCGATGTTAAGAACTGCGCGGGTGATGCAGGTAGTTGAATCAAATGCCCGTTCTTTATCACAAAACGGCGATTGGCTGCGTCATTGCTCCTCATGGGTTCAAGTCCGAGCCTGGCGGCAAGGGCAAGGGTTGAAGGTTTGTTGTCAAGGACACCGTTTACGCCCTTTTCGCATACAAAACCATCTTCTTTTATGGTCCACGCCTTGCCTCCGGCCCTGGCTTCCGCTTCAAGCACCAGGACTTCCCACCCTGGCCTGAGTTCCTTGAGAAACCAAGCAAGGGAAAGACCTGACAAGCCACCTCCAGCTATTATTACTTTAGCCATCCTGCCTCTTTAAGACCCTGCTCCACCAGATTGGAAAGAGCACTGATAAACAAAGGCCTGTCATTAAGGGAAGGCGTGCGGACAAGGTTTACTCCCTTTTCGGCCATCATCTCTGCGTAAAGCATGTCTATTTCGTAAAGAGTCTCCACATGATCCGACACAAAACTTATAGGAAGGACCAAAAGGCTATTAAAACCCTTTTCCGCAAGCTCATTCAGCAAAACATCGGTCCCAGGCTCAAGCCACTCTACAGGACCGCTCCTGCTTTGATAGCATAGATGCCCCTTAATGCCGGTCAGTTTCTCAAGGACCATAATAGTACGATAAAGGTGCTCCACATAGGGATCACCTTCCTCCACCATGCTTTTTGGCAGGCTATGGGCGCTGTACACCAGGGCAAAATTCTGTTTGTCTTTTACCTTTTTCAGACCCTCTTGCACAATATCCGCCAGGGCAGCGACATAGCCCGGATGATCCGGGAAACTGTCTATGACAAGGGTCTCAAGCCCAAGTTTTTCTGCGCATTTTTTAAACTCCCCTATGGAAGAACCACTGGTGGCCCGGCTATAGTGTGGATAAAGAGAAAGCCCCAGTACCTTAGAGATACCACTGCCTTTCATATTATGTAAGACATCCGGGGTCCGGGGGTTCCAGTATCTCATTCCTGTAAGGCAAAATACCTTTTTCTGCAATTTATTATTAAGCAATTGTTCAACTGCCTTGGCCTGTGCTCTGGTTGTTGCGGCAAGCGGACTCATGCCCCCGATCTTTGCGTATGCAGCCCGGCTCTTCGGGGCCCGCCGCATGGATATTGCCCAGGCAATAAGGGGCTGCAAAAAGCGTGGACCCAGTTGAATAATTTCGCGGTCTGAAAAAAGATTATAAAGAAAAGGCCTCACTGTAGCCAGGGAATCCGGCCCTCCCATGTTGAGAAAAACTATCCCTATCATCAGGAAGACAACTCGTGGACCAGCTCTACCAGAAGCCTTGCCTTCTCTGGAGGTATTTCAGGCAGGATACCATGACCCAAATTAAAGATATGGGCCTTGGCTTCACGTCCTTGGCGCAACACGGAATCCACCCTGGTTCTTAGCTCATGTTCAGGAAGAAACAGGGCACCCGGATCCAGATTTCCTTGAACTACTGCATCGGGTCCAAGTCTTGATATAGCGGTTTTGATGTCAGTACGCCAGTCCAGCCCTATGACTTCGGCACCTGAATCACGTATGATTTCAAGGATATGTCCTCCGTCATAGACAAAGTAGATAAAGGGTACTCCTGAACCCTCAAGTCCTTTAATGATGAGGGTTACATATGGGAGGGCATGTCTTTTGTAATCCTCTCTGGTCAGTGTCCCTGCCCAGGTATCAAATACCTGTATGGCTTGGGCCCCCGCCTTAATCTGGGCCTTGATGTAAGAAAGGACCACTTCGGTCAGGAGGTCCATAAGGCATGAAAATAGATGTGGCGACTCAAACAGCATCCTCTTTGTATTTACAAAGTTCTTAGAGGTACCTCCTTCTATCATATAAGTTGCAAGTGTAAAGGGTGCCCCTGAAAAACCTATCAGCGGGACCTTGCCGCTAAGTTCTTTCCTCAATATCCGGATGGTCTCAAGTACGAATGATACATCAGTCTCCGGATCTATAGGATGAAGCCTTTCAAGGTCCTGATCGGTCCTTACCGGAGGATTCAAGACAGGCCCCCTCCCCTCATGGAAATCAAGCCCTATCCCCATGCATTCCAGGGGAATCAGTATATCGGAAAAGAGTATGGCTGCGTCAACCCCCAGGATATCAACCGGCTGGATGGTAACCTCTGCCGCAAGCTCCGGGGTCTTGCAGAGGGTGAGAAAGTCTGTTTTTTTTCTGATCTCCTGGTAGGCAGGGAGGTATCTTCCGGCCTGCCTCATGAGCCAGACCGGCACTGGCCTGACGGCCTCGCCATTACAAGCCCTTAAAAAGCCTTCATTCATCCTGTTCTCCTGGAGGTTGAAATTAGAAATTAGAAATTAGAAATTTGGCCTTCAGGCTTTTGTACTGTTGATGAATACCTTCAATTTTGGGCCGAGTTTTTCAACTATTGCTTTGTAAGCTGTCGCATTTGATAACTCTTCTGCCAATTTGTAAACATCCAACTCGCAAACTCCTTTCATCTCTGCCCAATTTCTATTTTCCAATTTCCAATTTCAAGCATTGAACGGCTATCAGTCCTTCTTTCTCATCTTTCTCGGCACGTAATTACAAAAAGGCTCTTCAGCAAGATAATCCCCGTAGATTGCATAAGCCCTGGCCCTGCATCCTCCGCAAACCCGGATATACTCACAGGCACCGCAACGTCCCTTGTAAGAAGAAAAATCTCTTAGTTCCTTGAAAAGAGTGCTCTCTTCCCAAATTTTCTTGAAGGAGTGTTCATGAATATTTCCTGCCGGTAAAGGGAAGTAACTGCAAGGAAGCACGTTTCCGTCCACGTCGATAAATGAAATCAACTGACCTGCCAGGCAACCCTTGGAGCCGCCTGTGGAAAACTTGAGGCTCCTGTGTTTTACCTTCTCGCCCTGTTCCTTGGCCCTCTGGAGACGAATCCGGTAATAATGCGGCGCGCAGGTAGGCCTGACAAGAATATCTTTCTCTTTCTTTTCCATCTCGTAATGCCAGTTGAGCAGAGTCTCATAGTCTTCAGGGGAGATAAGCTCTTCCATGATCTCCTTTCCCCGCCCGGTTGGGACAATCATGAACATATACCACGCAGTAGCCCCTATCTGTTTGGCCAATTTGTAAACCTTGGGGATTTCCTTCTGGTTCCTGCGAGTAAAGGAAGAATTGATCAGAAAGCTTATGCCATACTCCCTGAAGAGCCTGGCGGCATTTATGGCGTATTTAAAGGCGCCTGGTTGCCGGCGGAAATCGTCATGGACCTCGGCCGTGGCTCCGTCAAGACTGAGAGAAACCATGCATATGCCGGAATCCTTGATCTTGGTGCAGACCTCCGGAGTTACAAAGGTACCGTTGGTGGCAAGGCACATCCTCAAGGCCTTTTTTGTGCCATAACTGGCAATGTCAAATACATCTTCTCTTAACAGCGGCTCTCCGCCTGAGAGGACTATCACCGGCTTGGCATAGCCTGCTATGTCATCCAGGACCCTGAAGGCCTCTGTGGTGGAAAAATCAGGATGCCCTTTTGCTTCCAGCTCTGATGAAGATCTACAATGTACGCAGTGAAGGTTACAGCGCCTGGTTATCTCCCATGCCAGCCATTTTGGTATAAATTCCATGCATGTAAGACTAACATTAAGGATTCTTTATGACAATATCGGTTTTTAGGTATTTAGGCTGAAGGCTGAAATATATCAATCATCTCTCAACCTCGGATCAAACCATTCAAGACCTTCTCTGTTTCGACAATCTGTAACCGTTCACGGGGTTACAACCTCCGTTTTACCGCAACCCACCGAACTGTAAGCGTTTACAGGGTGCCGCAGATGCGAGGCGGAGGGTACGCAGACGTACTTCCTGTACTTCAAGTGCCCGGCAACAAAGCAGATGCGGTGCCCTGTGAACGCTTACGACAATCTTAATGGTCTGATTATCTCGACCCCGGCTTCTTTCAATAGAGCTATCGCCGTACCTTCACGCTCACTGGCCACTGTAATCTGATCCGGTTTAAGTGAGAGTAGCCATTTCCCTACCAGATATCCGCGCTTACGTTCTTCGCGCCAGTATGGGTTTTCTATAAATTCCCGTTTCTGGACTTTTCCTGTCTCTCGATCCTTTATCTCGATCAGGAACCATGGAGCTTTGGCGATATTTTCAGCCATCTTTCCTTCCGGACTGGTAACCGGCATAACAGAATGTAAAATAGGGGAGTGGCTATAATGGGGCCTGATTCTTGACATAACCACCCTTGGAAACTGATTCAATATGTCCTCTTCCAGGCGGTCTGATACCCGGTCGGCAATCTCATGCGACTTGGTCCTGAGAACCACGTCCAGATCCACAATAAAACGCCCGCCGGCAGTCCTGCTGAGACAACGCTTAACTTTTGAAATCAGTGGATGGGACTCCACCAGCTTTATGATGGCTCGTTCTGTATCCCTGTCTATTGAGGCGTCCAAAAGGTCCCTTAATGCTATTATCAAAAGCTGTCCACCAGACCTGAAGACAAAAATAGACACAACGGCTGCTGCCCATCTATCCAGAGCATATCCGAAATGGGCACCTATCAGACCCAAGAGGACGACGCCTGTAGAAAGGCTGTCTGCCAGATAATCCCTGGCGTCCGCAATCAGGGCGGGAGAGTTCAGTCTTTTACCGGCACGGAGCTGAAAAAAACCAAACAGCCACGATACCACCAGAGAACCTGCAGCAATAGGAAAAGCCAAAGAGACATCCGGGATTCTGTCAGTGCCGAATATTGCATTTCGCCCAATCTCATAGGCTGCCAGCAGTACAGCCATAGAGATCACTAATGTGGCCACGGTCTCCGCCTTGTAAAGGCCATAAGGAAATGAGGGATGGTGCTTCCCGGCCACCCAGAGGCCGACATACGCTGCCCCGGAAGCTAGTACATCCGTAGCAGAGTGTATGGCATCACTAATCAGGGCCGTGCTGTTTGCAAAAATCCCTGCCAAGCCTTTTGCCACAGATAGCAAAAAATTAAGCCCCACAGAAAGAGCCGCCCTTCGTCGTGCGGTCTTGAGCCCTGAATCTTTGTTTGGCTTTATCTCTGTCAATTTATTTTCCGCCCGGAATAGCTTTTTGGATTATATAATCGTATGATCAAAATTACAAATTGTGAACCTGTACGGCTAAGTAAATTGAACCGCGAAGGCGCAAAGAACGCAAAGTTAAACACAAAGAAGATACTTATCCAGCCGGACCGTTACCGGCTGGATAAAAAGTATTTCTTAGCCTTCTTAGCGTCCTTAGCGCCTTTGCGGTTTCTTTGCAGTTTCTTTGCGGTTTTTTTACCACTACGAGATATTTTCACGGTATTTGCAAGTGAGCCACGTAAGTATCAACCGAAATCTCATCACCATTTATTTCAACACATACTGTCCCATCCAGATCAGTCCTAAGGAGATTACTTCCGGCATTTCTGTATCTTTCCAGGACCTGAGGGTCTGGAAGTCCCAGACTGTTCCTCCACCCCACGGGCACAATCGCTATTCCAGGCCGAATTTGTCCAACGAATTCACTGCTGCTGGATGTTTTGCTGCCGTGATGCGGCACCACTAATACATCCACGGGCCCAAGACCCTGTTTCAACAAGCATTGCTCCCTGGTCCTGTCTATATCCCCTGTAAGGAGTACCGAGCGCTTTCCATAGTCCAATTCAACCACCAGTGATCTGCCATTACGGTCACGGGCACCCTCGCACCCTGTGGAAGGCCGGACCTTTACCATAACATTACCCACATACTCCGTCCCGCCTTCTCGCCACACCCTGTGCCTTACCCCGCGCTGAGCACAGGTCTCAAGGAGTCGCTTCCAGGAATAATTTTTTGAAATATCTTCATTGGTCCAGAGCTCTCCAACGGGAAACTGCCTCACAAGGGCGGCAAGGCCGCCCATGTGATCCTGCTCAGGGTGAGATAGTACGATAACGTCTATTTTCCTGTAGCCAAGGTGTCTGATAAACGGCGCAACTATCCTTTCTCCTGTATCAAAATATCGGCTTCTCAGACCTCCCCCATCCATTACCATGAGCTTCCCTTCCGGCAGCTCTACTACCTGTGATGTCCCCTGGCCGACATCCAACACGTGAAGTCTCAAGCTTTCCTGATGGGAAAGGCCCCACTCCCTATATGCAGAAGCTGACAAAAGAAGAGCAAAGAACAGTATGGCCAAGGCCCTGGAAATCTTCCAGTGCCTCATCAAGGCAAAAGATCCCAGAAAGAGGTAGAACAAAGATACCTGCAAAACACTTGGCCTTGGGACCCATATAGCAGACCAGCTCCACCCTGAAACAAAATTTATGAAAATAACCAAATAATTCAAAAACCAGCCCACCCCTTGCCACAGGCATGATGTCAATTCCGGAAAGAAGGGCAGCAGGATTGTTCCACACAACAAACCCGGAAGAACGACAAAACTTGTCACCGGCACTACCAAAAGGTTGGGCAGTAATCCCACAAGGCATATACGCTGAAAGTGCCATGCCACAAAAGGTGTTGTAGCAAGTGTTGCAATTAGGGTTACCAGGATAAAGCCTTTTATATAGATCCAAAAAGTCTTCCGACCATCTTGTTTTTTCTCTTCCGGCACTGATCTCAGGTATAAAGAAAATATGATCAGAAAAAAGACTGCCGTGAAGGAGAGCTGAAAAGATATGCCAAAAAGGTACAGGGGATTAAAGATGAGCAAAGCCCATGCTGCCAGGGCAAGAGAATTAAGAGGCGTCTGCGGCCTGTCAATCAGAAAGGCCGTACCGAATGCAAGGATCATTATCATTGCCCGCACGGCAGAAGGCGAAAAACCGGCCAGACCCGCATAAGTCACCGCCCCAATCAGTGCCAAGGATGTGGCAAGTTTTTTCACAGGGAAACGGAGCGTAATCCACTCTGACCTGAGAAGTAAGGCCCTTGCAAGGCCTCCGATTAACAGGGCGGCCAGAGCCATGTGTATGCCTGATACAGCCAGCAGGTGGCCGATTCCGGCCCTGGCAAACGCCTCCTTGAGATTTTTGGATAACCATGCCCTCTCGCCGAGTAACAGGGCCATGGCAATACCCCTGGCAGGTCCGTCAAGACAGCGGTCTATGCCCAGCATGATTGCTCTTCGTCCTGATTCCAGCCAGTACCGGGGCAAAGACATATCATTTGAGCTTCGGCTGTGCCCAACTTGGGAAAACCTGAGGGGATGATTTACAAAACCCTTTACCATCACTCCCCTTATGGCCCACCAGTTCTCCTGATCAAAGGCCCCAGGCGTCTTGAAGTTTCTTACAGGGCGAAGGCTTGCAGCAAAACGTATCCAGTCTCCAGGAGAGACGTCCTGGGCATGTATTCCCAATACTGTGAGGCTCATGATGCCTGAAACAGAAAGGTCGCCTGAAGGAGTATGACTTTCATAAGCAGCCACCAAGAGCTTCACTCCATCATTTGCAGGAAGTGGGGCACGTATCACCTGGCCGGTGATTATGTGTTTTCCCGGTGTGTTTGCAAGGCTGAGGAGATCCTGAGATCTGTTTCCCAGGGACCTGAGGGACAAATCCAGATGGCAAAAGCCCATGGCAAAAAGTAGTAGGGCTGCCCCGATCCAGGGTAAAAGGCCCCGGATTTTTAAAATTCCCTTGGATGTACCCTTTGAGCATGCACCAAACAGGAGCAATCCGGATCCGAATGCGCCAATGATGCACAGAAACCAGCCGGACAACTCCGGATACCCAGTGTGGGCAGCAGCAATTCCGAGCCCGAAAGGAAAAAGCAGGAGGGCTAAAGGACTGGGAGACACTTGCTATGCGTGACATCCTTCACTACAAGTCAAAAGTAGTTTACTCTTTATTATGTTGGAAACTGGAAATTCGTTCCATCTTTTCCAAATTTCTAATTTCAAATTTCAAACCTGTTTCAAACCTGACATCCTGTCCCACGCTGAATTCAGCAATTCCTTCGGTGGAAGGGCGGCATCAATACATACTACAAAGGGGTCGGAGAGGCTTTTGAAAATGCCGGCCACTTTTTCCAGATATTCAATCTGTTCGAAATTGTCAGGCACCTCGCCACGGCTTTCCTTTATCCGCTTAATTGCCGCTTTCGGGTCAAGTTCCAGCAGAAGTACAAGGTCGGGCATCGGCGCAAATGTCTCATTTGTTTTTCTGATTGCTTCCGGATCAAGACCTCTAGCTCCCTGATATGCCATTGTAGAAAAGTAGTAGCGGTCGCAGACAACGATTTTTCCCTGATCGAGAGACGGACGAATAATTTTTTCCACATGCTCTTTTCTGTCTTTGAGGAAGAGCTCCAACTCTTCCTGCGGTGTCAGCCGCATAGACGCTAAAAAACTCCGGCGCAACTTTTTTCCCCAGGGACCGTCTGTGGGCTCAAAGGTGAATATGGCAGAAAATCCTTTGTTTTTAAGACGGAGGTATATATTGCGGGCCAGCGTGGTCTTACCTGTGCCGTCAATACCCTCGACCACAACGAAAAATCCGTGTAGGTTGTGCCTACGAGACATCACCATACCTTCCTGCCTATTTTTTTGCGTCTGCGTTTTGCCGGATGCCTCCTCAGAAGCACATAAGTAACGCCTGCACCGCCATCCCAGATGGGCGCACTGCTGAAGGACAGGATAAAGCGCCTGTAAGGTCCGTTGGTGAGCCATTTTATCACGACTCCCTTAAGGACAGGTTCCTTTGGGGATGATAGTCCCCTTCCGTGAACAAAGGCAACGCATCTCTTGTTCTCTAAAAGGGTTTGGGCAAGAAAATTCTCACATGCTGAAAGGGCCGTGACTGAGTCCATGCCATGCAATTCACAATAGGCCTGAACTGCAAAAGCCCCCTTGTGAAGTCTGCTCGCAAGTTCAGGATTATCACCGGTCCAGGTCCATTCCACATATTCAGGAGTATGATGAACAGGCAAAGGCTTTGTGCCGTCAACAAGGGCCTTAAGCTCCTTGAATATCAAGGTTTGTTCATCCTCATGCATAAGGGCGGATTTTTTTGGGGATGGTTTTGAAGCCTCTTTGATTTTGGTCGAGTCCAGCGGTTTTACGTCTGTTGTGGCCTGGAGAAAAAGTTTTATTTCTTGATATTCACGAGTCAGCTCCGGCAATGGGGTTTTCTTCTCCGGGTATTTCGAATGACTGCTATCGGCTGAAGAGCCCTCCTTTTTCAAAAGAGCGTACTTTTTCGCTTTTAAGATCAATTGTCCCAAATCTGAAAAAGGTCGAATTGCCAAGGGCTCCGTATTCCTGTTTGGTTGTTGATGCCATCTGTTGTCCTGCATCTTATGCACCCCTTGACAGACAATGCTGAATTGTGAATGCTAAATGCTGAATTGTGGAAAAGATTTAAAAGACATATACCTTAATTCAACATTTAACATTTAGCATTCAACATTTAATTGTGCGCCGCAGATTGGGTTTTTCCAGCGGAATCAACTTTGGTTTTTAGCCGTGCCCTTTAATGCGGATCTCCAGTTTTTGTGCGTCCTGGGTAAATTTCAGGCAATTAATAAAACCAAAAATTATACCCTTTAGTGAGTTGCGGACAAAGTTATTTAAAGAAATCTCACAACCATCTACGAACAGGCACACATCATCTTTCTTATCGTTCAAAAAGCTGTTTTCTATAAAGTCTGTGAGTTCTGCAATCCGGCTGGTTTTAAAAACCTTATCAAATGATATCTCATAATCTGACACCACAGCCCTTACATCGGAAACCGACCCGCGAAGTGATTCTTTAGACGCGTCAGCCCTGGTGACCTCGATCTTCGGTATCCCTGATGCGTGCTTGAACCCTTCGCCAATCACCAGATCAGCATCAGGAAAAAATCGAAAGGCCAGGTGTTTCAGATTCTCTCCGGTATTTTCCTGAAACAGGATCAGCTCATCAGGGCATATTAAGGCTACGGATTCTATGCCATCTTTTCCATACAAATAAGAGTCCGAACCAGGGGAATCAAGATTTAGCCCTCTATGCTTGGTTGATTTAATCACAGCTATTTTATATCCTCTGTCGCGTAGTCTTCGTACTACTTCTCTGATTACAGTAGTTTTACCGGAATTGTGCCAGCCGATAAATGTCAAGATTGGTGTCATTTTGAGAATCCTCGTAACGATTATGGGTAATTTATAAAATCAAGTTTGTCACATAATATTCTGTCATACAATGATAGGTCTTGCCTTGTTAAATAATTGGCATTAATTTAGCGAAAGTTCCAAACTGATGTAGCAAATTTCGGATGCTGAACGTATTGTAGCTATCCGTTAAATATCTGTAGATAGAATGATAAAAGGTGGATAAGGTGTCTCGTTTTCGTACAATTGCCTTAGTGACAGATCCAAGATACCTTGATCACGATACAGCAAATTCCCTTCATCCTGAGATTCCTGCCCGCCTGGAAGGCATACTTAAACGTCTTGAGTCCAGTCCTTTGGCACCATATCTAAAAAAGATAACCCCAAAAAAGGCTGAGATGAATAGGGTGTTGGCGGTCCATGATGAAGACTATCTCTCCAGTTTTGAAGGGACCTGTGTTTCCGGTCGCAAGTTTTTTGGACATCCGGACAACCGTCTCGGATATGATTCCTATGAAATAGCACTTCTGGCTGCAGGGGGATGTCTGAGCGGGATAGATATTATTGAAAATGGTGAGTCGGAGCTTGTGTTTTGTTGCATTCGGCCTCCTGGACACCATGCAGAGAGGGCGCAAGCGCTCGGCTTCTGTTTTCTTAACAACATAGCTATTGCCGCCAAATACTGGAAAGATGTTTACAATAAAAAGAGGATCCTTATTATTGACTGGGACGCCCATCACGGAAACGGCATACAGGAAATCTTCGACCAAGATCCCGATGTATTTTACATCAGTATACACGAGCACCCTACATTTAGTTTCCCTGGGACTGGTTATTCAAACGAGACGGGGACAGAGACCGGTGAGGGGGCAACCTTGAACATTCCTTTGCCTCCGGGTTCAGGAGATGAGGCAATCCTTAATGCTTTGAAGGGGCGTGTGGGAAAAGCTGTCAAAGAGTTCAGGCCGGAAGCCATTATTGTAGCCGCTGGCTTTGATGCCCATGTAATGGATGACATGTCAGGCCTTGCATATACGACTAAACTCTATGGTTACCTTGGCACCTTCATGGCCTTCTGGGCAGAACGATATTGTCAAGGAAAAATTTTGTCTATTTTAGAAGGCGGTTATCATCCTGAGGCTTTGCCGGCCAGTGTGGAAGCCTATCTTGCCGGTCTTTCCGTTTGTATAGATTAGAAAGGAGCTTAGAATGTACATATCACGTCATATGACTCCTGCCCCATTGACTGTGAAATCGAATATCCTGATTCCTGAGGCCCGTGAAATCCTGCGCTCTAACCGTTTTCGTCACTTGCCGGTAATAGACAAAGACTGGCACCTTGTGGGAATGGTGACAGACAGGGATATAAGGTCTGCTTACCCGTCATCTGTATTGTCCGGGGAAGATCGGAGACACGAGTTGGAACAGGTGTCCAAGACCCCGGTCAGCGAGATCATGAGTACTGATCTCATAAACCTCCTTCCTTATTCAACCATAGATGATGCGCTCCTGCTCCTGGAAAAGAAAAAGGTTGGGGCAATCCCTGTATTGGACGAAAAGGGTGTGATTGTTGGAATTTTCTCCATGCGGGACTTGATGAGGGCATACAGCAGAATATTCGGACTTGCAGAGAAAGGTGGTTCACTTATTACCATAAAAGACGATGGAGAGCCTAATGTCCTGGCAAGGATAGTCAACATCCTTGAGCAAAAAGGAATTCCTCTTACAAGACTTAGCAGGACCAAGTTGACCGAAGATGAAAAAAGCCCTGGAATAGTTTATATCAGAGTCCAGACTTATAACATAAGTGCAGTCCATTCTATTCTTGTGAGTGCCGGATTTGAGCTTGTGGAACCGGAACCCTTGTTGCCGGAGGACAGACACTTCAGGTCCTAGCTGCTTGCAAAACTCAAGACCCAATAAAAATGTTTGAAGTTCCAACTGCTGTTTCAGTTTGAGCCCATGCCACCTGCTTTTTCTGTCGTGTAGTATGCGGTCAGCCTTCTATGGAGGCTCAGCCATTCACTGTTATGCCTGATGATGTGAAATACATGGAACTGGCCCTTGAACAGGCCAGGGTAGCAGCCAGGCAGGGTGAGGTGCCTGTGGGCGCCGTGCTTGTTGATGAAAGGGGCCAAATACTGGCCAAGGCTGGCAATATGCCCGTAAAACAGTGCGATCCTACGGCGCATGCCGAAATTCTGGTCTTGAGACAAGGTGCAAAAAAAGTCGGCAGCTACAGGCTGACCGGCACCACTCTGTATGTTACAATAGAACCATGTTTTATGTGTGCGGGGGCCATGGTCCTTGCCCGGATAAAGCGATTGGTTTACGGCGCCCAGGATCCCAAGACCGGTGCGTGTGGTACGCTTTATAATATTGTTCAAGATTCAAGGTTGAACCACCATCTGGAGGTGAGCCAAGGCATACTCGCAGAGGAATGCCGATCGCTGATCCAGACGTTTTTTCAGAAAAGGCGCAAGTAGTGTCTGAACGAAAAGGCCGTTCAGACACAATTTTGAATTCTAAATTTTGAATTTTGAATTAAAAAAGGATATAATCTTAATATGTTAATGGTCCCCGACCTAACTTGAGAAAACAAAATTTGGGGTTTTCGTTCAGGCACTAAGGAACGGGAGATAAATAAGTTGAACAAAAATTAATAGGATTTTTTGTTGTATTCAAGGCGCGATGAGCGAGCATAACGGGTTATGTGATCGACGAGCAACGAAGAAGACGACAAAAAAGACATTAATTTGTTCAAGTTATTTATTGTACGTTCCTAAGTAGATTTAAGATACGGAGAGGTACCGAAGTGGTCATAACGGGGGCGACTCGAAATCGTCTGTACGCCCAAAAGGTGTACCGTGGGTTCGAATCCCACCCTCTCCGCCAAGGAATTTAGTGATTTAGTGATTTAAATAAGATGACTTCGCAAAAAGTCAAAAAGTTCTCTTTCCCGTCATTCCGGCGAAAGCCGGAATCCAGTAAATTCAAGTAGTTCTGGATGCCGGATCAAGTCCGGCATGAAAATTTTGGGACTTTTTACGAATTCGCCAAATAAGGATAATTCAAATATTGATTGCACGGCAGAAAGCCTTCAGAGGTTAAAGCTCAAGGCCTGAAGCTCAAAGCTCAGAACTTAAAGATCTATCGTAATTAATGCCTTTCAGCTTTCAGCTTCAGGCTTTTAGTTCTTATGCAACGCCGCAGATGAAGTATTTTCAGCGGAATCAATATTGACTTGCCAAGGCTCATAATAGTATAGGTATATCGGTTCAGCTATGAGGAACCATGGTCGGGAGTTGATGTGGAGAGGTGCCCGAGAGGCTGAAGGGGCCCGACTGGAAATCGTGTGTACGCCCAAAAGGTGTACCGTGGGTTCGAATCCCACCCTCTCCGCCAGATATTTGTTAAGAATACAACAGCTTGATAGCCAGGTCCTGCGCAACGAAACCCTGCGAACCCCGCCAGGTCCGGAAGGAAGCAACGGCAGTAGGGCACTTCGTGTGTCGCAGGGGTGCCTGGCTATCATTTTTTTCCAGAGAGCAACTTACCTTAATTCATGTCCTATTTAGTTCTTGCCAGAAAATGGCGCCCTCAGACATTTGGAGATGTAATTGGTCAGGCACATGTGACCAGGACCCTTCAAAATGCATTAAGAAACGACTGTCTTGCCCATGCTCTGCTCTTCAGCGGGCCAAGAGGAGTCGGCAAGACTTCTGTGGCCAGGATACTGGCAAAAGCCGTGAATTGTGAGTCAGGTCCGGCCCCTGATCCATGTAATAAGTGTGGAGTGTGCAGGGAAATAACTGCCGGATCTTCTATTGACGTACAGGAGATAGACGGGGCTTCTAACCGTGGTATTGATGAGATCCGTCAACTGAGGGAAAATATACAGTTTCTCCCAACTCGTTGCAGGCACAGGATCTATATCATCGACGAAGTACACATGCTGACCAAGGAAGCCTTTAATGCCCTTTTAAAGACTCTGGAGGAACCCCCCTCCCATGTGTACTTCATATTTGCAACCACTGAACCAGAGAAAATTCCCGCTACCATACATTCGAGATGTCAGCATTATGAATTCCGCAGGCTGGGTACTGCGGAGTTGGCGGATCACCTGGGCAAGATAGTCCAGGCAGAGGGCATGGGCCTTCAACAGGATGCGATGCTCTTGTTGGCAAGAGAGGCCGAGGGCAGTGTAAGGGACAGCCTGAGCCTTCTCGACCAGGTGGCTGCTTATGGTGCGACTTCATTGAAAGAGGTTTGTGAGGTTCTGGGTATTGTGGGGACCCAGGTGCTCAAGGAGCTTGCCGTTGCTATCCTTGAAAATGATGTGGCCAAGGCACTCAGGCTTATTGACGATGTCTACAGCTTCGGGGGAAACATCCAGAAATTCACTGCAGACTTGGTGTTTTTTTTCAGGAATTTTGTGGTGCTGAAAAATCTTGGTCCGGAGAAGGCAGTGACTTTGATGGATTTGAGCAGGGAAGATGTGGATGAGTTTTCTCCCGTCATTTCAAAGTATACTGCCCATAGCCTTTTCCAGGTACTGGACGCGTTAATGAAGGGACAGGAGGCAATATACAGGAGCACTACTCCCAAACTTTCTCTTGAAATGCTGGTGATCCGGCTGTGTAGTATGAAAGAGGTTTTAGGGATAGATGACCTCCTGAGAAAAGTAGATAAGCTTCTATCCTCAGGACGAATAGAGAAGGAAAATTTTTCTGAAAGACCTCAAAAAGAGATAAGCGCAGCCCATGAAACCGATTCTGTTACCCAAACGCCCAAAGAATGCAGCCCGGAGACATGGACTGATTTTGTAGATTTTGTTAAAGAACATCACCCTGTTCTTGGATCGTTACTGGCCTGTTGCGAGAGGATTGAGACAGAGAGCAACGGGGATCGGGTCCAACTCAAGTGCCAGCCAGGTATGCAGTATGATATGCTCTGCGAAGTGGACCATCAGCAACGGCTGAGAGAGCTAACGAAAAAGTTTTTCAGCCGCGCAATCGATGTCGTAATAAAAGGGACCTGTGTTGCAAACACAGGTGACGCCGGAGGGGATGGGAAAACTTATAATGTGCGGGATGAACTTATTCAGTCATCCCTGGTCCAGGAGGCGGTTAAGGTCTTTCACGCACAGATTTCCGACGTAAAAGTTTTTTCTAATAGAGGACAGAAGTAATCTGAAAGGAGTTATATAATGCAGCCAAACATGAAGGAAATGATGAGGCAGGCTCAACGCCTCCAGGCCAAGATGGGACAACTCCAGAGTGAGCTGGCCACAAAGGAGATAGAGGCCTCTGTAGGAGGCGGGATGGTTAAGGCCGTTGCTAACGGAAAGCCGGAAATAGTATCAATAACCATTGAAAAAGAAGTTGTGGACCCTGAAGATGTGGAAATGTTGCAGGATCTGGTAGTGGCAGCGGTTAATGAGGCATTGGTCCAATCTAAAAAAATGGTAGAAGGAGAAATGTCAAAGCTGACAGGCGGCCTCAAGTTGCCGGGGATGTTCTGATATTAGAGATGTCCTCTGCTTTTCCACCTGCCCTTAGCAGACTTATTAAGAACCTGGAAAGACTTCCCGGAGTCGGTGAAAAGACTGCCACACGCTTTGCCCTTCAGATATTGAGGTGGCCAAAGGCCCAAGCCCAGGAACTGGTGAGGTCCATCGCAGAGCTTCACGACAAGATAGGATTATGCTCTGTTTGTTTTACTTTTTCCGAGCAGGACCCATGTCCTGTTTGTGCCGATCCCAAAAGGGATGCCTCTGTGGTCTGTGTAGTAGAAGATCCCGGAGACTTGCTGGCCCTGGAAAAGGCAGGGGCCTTCAGGGGACGCTACCATGTGCTACACGGGGTCCTTGCACCAATGGAAGGGATCGGACCGGATCAACTTAAAATTGGGCAACTTCTCGAACGTATACAAAAAGAAGGTATAAAAGAGGTAATACTTGCAACGAGCAGCACTGTTGCCGGAGAGGCTACGTCAGCATTTTTGGCTGAAAGCCTGAAAAAGTGCGGCGTACAGGTTACGCGGATTGCCTGCGGCATACCTATGGGCATGGATCTAAAATACGCAGATCAAATGACATTGCAAAAAGCCCTGGAAGCCCGAACCAGCTTTTGAGTCATATACTGCCATGCCCACTCTTTTGAAGCATTTGGAATTTTATTTTCTCTTCGCTTTGGTTTAAGAGGTTAAACTCCCCATTCTCCAGCTCTTCGTCACGAAAAATGCGACTACGTTGGACAAGAAAATTACGATTCTGGGCACGAGTCACTCTGTAAGAATAAGTAGACAATGTGGTAGCCTTGGGGAACACATTTTGCGGTATGCTGAACGGAACAGGATGCATGGTTCTCTATATCCCGATCCTCATTGACGAAAGGCAACGGGGAAGAATAATTGACGTTGGTCACCCCCATCAAGGAAGCAATGACAGCCAGTAATCCGCGCTGGTTATCATTATTTTCAAATTACCGTTTGAAACCAGTTTGCAGGTATCACCTTCATTAACAAGCTGAACAGCCGGGATTTTGAGCATGTTTTGGAATTTTATAAGGCTTTTTGTTGCATGATCATCGGATAGCTTGGTTTCAATGAGAAGGAATGGTTTTTGATTGTTAGAAAGGAGAAAATCAACCTCCTGCTTATCCCTGTTTCTGAGGTAATGCAAAGAGAAATTCCCAAGCCCGAGATCATTCCAGTTGGATACGGCCCGAAAAAGCTCAAGCGCAACCATGTTTTCAAATTTTGCTGCGGGCGATTCAATCCCGGCATAATCGAAAAGATACAGCTTTTTCTCTTTAGTTATGGCCCTGGATATCTTCCGGCTCCATGGAGGTATTCTGAAAACCATAAAAAAGTTCTCAAAAACCTCGATCCAGCTCCTGACGCTGTCAAATGAAACATGCATATCTCTTGAAAGACTTGCCATGGATAACGGGCTGCCGATTTTAGAAGGCAATAGGGAAAAAAGAACTTCCACATCTTCAAGCTTTTTGAGCAATGCAAGATCACGGATATCTTCGCGTAAGAGTTGTTTTTTGTAGGTGTTTGACCAAATATGGTAATAATGGCCGTTCTCGTTAAGAAATGGATCTGGAAACCCGCTGAATTGACTCAAATTATTCCAGATGGTTAGTGTTTCATTTGGACAGGTGCGAACCTCAATGGGATTGGACAGGAATTGTTCAAGCGACAGGTTATTGCCTGCAAGCTCGGCAAGGGTAAACGGCCACAGATAGAAAATAAAATATCTTCCGACTAATGAATCTCCTCCCTTTTGATACATATCGAGCCGACCGCTGCCGGATACAACAAATTTATAATTTGCGCTATCCCGGTCGTATACGCTCTTGAGGTAATTTTTCCAGTTTGAATATTTGTGCAGTTCATCAAATATTATGAGTGGGATGGAATTGTCTTTCCTTTGAACTCCTTCATAAAAGGAAGGGTTTTCAACCAGTTTTCTCTTTTCGTCAATAATGTCCCAGTTAAAATATAGTGAATTATTGAAGTCTTCGGCCAGAATTTGTGTAAATGTGGTTTTACCAGCCTGCCTTGGCCCAGCAATAAAAACCATCTGTTTATACGAGGAAAGTCTTTTCCAGATATCTTCGTATAATCTCCTTTTCATGGCTGACAATATAAGGCTATAACCCAATATTGTCAAGACAATATTGGGTTATAGTTGAATATTGTCTATACGGCCTCTGGCAGGACTACGATGATGTGAAAAGTGTGTAGTACATCTGCACCAGTACGCCTCGCATCTGCAGCACCCTGTAAACGCTCACAGTTCGGTGGGTTGCGGTAAAACAGGCGTTGTAATCCTGTGAACGGTTACAAGCCTGACAGGAACAACATTTTCAAGAGGACATTTGAGTGGTGATTCGTCAATGACTATCCTGAGAGATTTTTTCCGATTGGCAAGTGGGTTCGGGGGAGTTAATTTGCGCAATAGAAATATTTTTGCCGTAACCTGCTTCCACGTATTTTATGAACTAAAAGGGGCAGTTTGCACTTTTTTTGAAAAAGCGTGTATTGTCAAATTGAATGCCGATGCTGAAACTGGAAATTCGAAATTTAGGTAACGTATCTAGTGTCTGAACGAAAAGGCCGTTCAGACACAATTTTGAGTTCTAAGTTTTGAGTTTTGAATTTAAAAAAGGCAGTAACCTTAATATGTTAATGGTCTCCGACCTAAACTGAAAAAACAAAATTTGGGGTTTCCGTTCAGGCACTATCTACATGTTTGTGTTTTTCCCAATTTCAAGTTTCACTGCCAAAATTAACAAAGTGTAAACTATTTTTAACCTGTCGTGAAGGATGTCAATGTCTAAAGACTTTTTTTTCTATCTAATATTTTGTGATTACACAATACGGAAATGACAACTACAGAGGCTATATTTCTTGGGATCCTTCAGGGCATTACTGAGTTTTTGCCCGTGTCCAGCTCCGGCCATCTTGTTTTGGCAGAGTATTTTCTAGGTCTCAAGGATACCCCCATTGCATTTGATGTTACTCTTCATCTGGGCACCTTGATCTCCGTCTTCCTATATTTTTGGCAAGACTGGTTAGGCATGGCAAAATCTCTGGTCCCGGGAAAGACATCAAGAAAAGGAGACAGACGGCTTCTTTTTCTCGTCCTGATAGGCACTGTGCCGGGGGCCTTTCTGGGTTACTTCCTGGAGGGGGCTGCTTCCACTGTATTTCGTTCCCCGTGGGTAGTAGTGGCGACCCTTTCCGGGGTTGCCTTGCTCCTGTGGTTAGCAGAACGCCTGGCATCTCATAAGCGCGGCTTTAAAAATTTCGTATGGATAGATGCCATTTGCGTCGGAACAGCACAGGCCCTTGCTATTGTACCCGGTGTTTCAAGGAGTGGGATAACCATGACAATGGCCCTTTTCTTGGGTTTTGAAAGGAGGGCCGCTGCCCGCTTCTCGTTCCTGCTTTCCGCCCCCATAATTGCAGGAGCAGGATTATACGAGGGCCTTAAGCTTTGGCAGGATGGTTTTGGGACCCTGGGCATGGACTTTCTCTGGGGCTTTATTGCTGCAGGCATTTCCGGATACTTAGTCATAGCCTTTTTGATGCACTATTTAGCCAGACATACATTTTATCCCTTTGTATATTACCGTTTGATATTGGCTCTTATAGTGGCTGTGGCCCTTAAAATGGGAGGATTATAGACCCATGATCAGATTTATTTCAATATGTATCCTATTCTATGTTTTTTTTACCGTTTTTCTAAATCCTTTGCCTTGCATGGGACTTACGGCAGATGAAAAGCATACCGTCAAGCTCTGCAAAAAGCTCTCAAGGGGAATCGTAAACGTAACCAGCACAGCAATTGCGCTGGACTCTTATCTGGCTCCGGTGCCTCACAAAGGCTCAGGCTCCGGGTTTATCCTGGATCACCTCGGACATATCTTGACAAATCATCACGTTATCAGTGATACGCATTCCATTGAGGTTATCTTATCCGATGGCTGTAAGTGGCCTGCCAGGTTAGTGGGAACCGATAGCGAAACCGATCTTGCAATACTTGAGTTGCGAGCACCTCAAAAGGAACTTGAATCCCTTGCCCCAATGCAACTTGCAGCCACAAAACCCGGCATAGGCCAGATGGTCTTTGCGCTGGGCAATCCTTTTGGAACAGGGTACACAGTGTCACAAGGCGTGATCAGTTCCATCGGACGCAGCATTTCCAGACCTGGCGGACGTGTAGTCCACAACGTAATCCAGACTGACATATCCGTAAATTCAGGCACTTCCGGTGGCCCACTCGTTGACTCATCCGGTAGGGTAATCGGGATAAATACTTTGATATTCAGTTCCTCAAAACATATACCTGGAGTGGGTTTTGCTATTTCCTTTGAGACCATTGAATGGGTGGCCTCACAGCTCATTTCCAAGGGCTGCGTGGCACGTGCCTGGCTGGGGGCGAATCTTCAGAATGTCACCCCGGCCCTGGCCAGGCTTCTTGATCTCCCGGTTGAAAAAGGGGCTATTGTAATAAATGTAACCCATGGGGGTCCGGCTGCCGAGGCAGGGATAAAAGGGAGTGAGAAGGACCTCCGTCTTGGGAATCGTCTCTACCCTGTAGGAGGAGACATTGTTGTTGCAATTGATGGCGAAGAGGTAAAATCAGACACCGAGGCAATTCAGATACTGCTGACCAAAGAGCCTGAAGAGGAAGTTCTGGTCTCGATTTACCGTGGAGATCGTTTAAGACGTCTCAAGGTCCATTTAGGGAAGAAGCCATCAGGACCACAGCGTTAGATGTAAATAAGGGCCCCCATTTTTGTTGTATCTGACCAGAACATGGCATCATATAACAAAAAAGCACTCACAACGAAAAACCATAAGTGCCTGATTTTACTGGTACGCCAGGAGGGATTCGAACCCCCGACCTACGGATTCGTAGTCCGGCACTCTATCCAACTGAGCTACTGGCGCATGTGTAGGCTCTTTATAATGGATCAGGTGTACTGTTGCAAGTCTATGAATTGCTTGACCGACGGACAGACATTCCGAACAGGACACTCAGGACAATTTGGTTTTCTTGCCTTACATATCTGTCTCCCGTGGTTGATCAGGACATAAGTTATTTCACCCCAGTCTTTCTTTGGGACTATTGCCATGAGATCACGTTCTATCTTAATGGGATTGTCTTCCGAGGTCATGCCCAGGCGTTTGGCAAGGCGCTTTACATGGGTATCCACTGCTATACCGGCAATCACTCCATAGGCATTGTATAGTACAATATTTGCCGTTTTTCTCCCAACACCGGGGATAGTAACCATTTCTTCCATGGTCCTTGGAAGCTCACCTTCAAAACGTTCCACAATAATCCTTGAAGCTGCTTTTATGTTCTTGGCCTTATTCCGGAAAAAACCTGTAGTTCTGATAAGTTTCTCCAGTTCTTCTATAGGGGCTTCAGACATGCTCATGACATCTGGAAACCGCTCGAATAAAACAGGAGTTACCTGATTCACTCTAACATCAGTGCACTGGGCTGAAAGGATGACTGATACAAGTAACTGAAAAGGGTTCGCGGACTTCAGAGCTATATGAGCATCCCCATATGTGGCCTCAAGTATTTCTATTACATTCAGTATCCTGGCTCTCTCATTCATGATTATACCGAAATACCCCATCTGCTGTTTGTTTCAGAACTTAAAACCTCAATCGCCTCATCAAAACAAGACCCATTGTGATAAGCACAAGGTGCACCATCCAAGGCGCAAAAAATGCCGGAATCATGCCGATTTTACCCAAGGAAAGAGCAAAACTCCAGGTTATCCATGCGATAAAACCAATAGCCACTCCTAACCCCAGACCAATTGAAAGACCTCCACGCTCCATAAACAGTGTAATGGTTAATCCGACCAAAAGCAGACTGCATCCTAGAAACGGATATAGGATCTGTCCCCACAATACAGTCTCTTGCTCTTTTGCAGAATATCCGGACTGTTTCAGCCTATGGACACTCCGCCAGAGAGAAACCATATCCATCTGTGCCGGAGGTGTCTCAACAGCAATAAAATCCTCGGGTGTCTCTGCAAGATCGAGATTCAAGGTCTCAAAGGTGTCAACAGAATACATGAATTCTTTCCCCTTTCTCAATTTGCGTAGTCCATGCTTAAAAATCCACTTATTACCTGAGTATGTGGCTTCAGATGCTGCCACGAGCTGTGTAATTACATAATTGCTGTCAAATGAAAACCATTGAACGTTTTTAAGCTTTTTGGCGTCCGGACTCCCCAGTTCTGTGGCCCATATGCTGTTGTCACCTGAGAAAAAAAGCCTGTTTCCCTTCAGCATCCCTCTGGGTGGTCTTTTTTTGACCTCCACCTGAAATATTGCATGGGCCTTTTCTGTTGCTTTAGGGATGCATAATGCCTTTAAGCTGACCAGGATCACTGACAGAAAAAATGCCGCAAGCAATAAAGGCAATATTACTTTCCAGGGCTTAACTCCAAGGGAGCGCATAGCAAGTAGCTCCAAATGTCTTGAAAGAAGCATGATACTTAGAAGCCCTGCGAGTAAAACAGCCAAGGGTGTCAGCTCATAGAGTATTTTGGGTATTGATAGAAAAAAGTAGGCCAGAGCTGAAGACATGGGCGCATTTGCCTCGATGAAATCATCCAGCCTCTCAAACACCTCAATCAGGAGATATATTCCGATCAGTCCCGGGAGGACCAGTGCGAACATTAAAAAAAAGTTGCGAAGCAAATACCGGCTAATCACACTCATGCTAGCGGCCCCCGTCTGTACAGTAGAATTATCAATCCAACGGTTATGCCGGTAAAGATGAAATTGGGTGCCCACAGGGCAATAACAGGTGAAATGTTGCCCGTATCGGCCAAGCTGGCTGCAAAGGCCACTGAAAGGTAGTAGGCCAGAAATGCCGCAAGCCCTAAGGCAATTCCTCCTGAAAGTCCGGTTCTTCCGAACAGTATACCCAACGGTGCGGCCATTATACCCAGGATCAGGGCACCTATAGGTACTGCCAGTCTCTCGTGAAATTCGGTAAGATAATGCACCCTGTGTTTGGCGGATGTGTCAGGGTCTGAGGCAGCTTTAAGCAGGTCCCCCAGTCCCAACTCACCTCTTTTTTGCTTACGGTCCTTACCCGTCAAGCTCAGACGAAGGGCATAGGAGTCGAAATCAAGTGTGTCGGTCTTTCTGTAATCATCACTTATGCGATTTAATGTGCCGTTTCTCAATCGCAAACCCACTTCCAAACCACCTGGCTGAGCAAACAGTTCTCCATCCCTGGCCAGAATCTGATAGGTAACCCGCTTTTTTCGGGCATCTTGAATGTAAACTCCTTTGAAACGGTGGCCCTGATCAAGGCTCTTGTCGACATATAGAGTAAGTTTGGATATCGGGCTAAAAAAAACTTTTTCAGGAATTCCACGCGCCAGACTACGTTCAGTCAATTCCCTAATAAAATTCCTGGACGCAGTTTTTGCCTTTGGAATTACACTGGCTGACAAAAAAAAGCTGACCAGACATGCTGTTATTGAAACCATAATCACAGGTATTATAAGTTTTTTAAGACCTGCACCACACGCAAAAAGTGCGAGCATTTCACTGTCCCTGGAAAGACGCAAAAATCCAAGGAGTACACCTAACAGCGTGGCCACAGGAAGCACAAATGCCCAAAATGTTGGAAGCAGCAAGATAGCAAATCTGCCTAATTCAACGAGCCTTATCCCTGCCCTAAGCAGAGGTTCCAAGAGGGGCAACAGGCTACCCAGCAACAAAAGGACGCTGAGTGCACAAAAGGAAAACAGAAAAGGCAGGACCATTTCCCTTAAGAGCATTTTAAACAATATAGACATAAAGTTCCATAACAGGAAATTGCCTAAATCACAATCAACCTTGCTCGTAAGCGTTCACAGGGCACCGCATCTGCTTTGTTGTCGGGCCACTTGAAGTACATAGAGTACGTCTGCATACCCTCTGTCTCGCATCGTGCAGCACCCTGCGAACGCTCACAGTTCGGCAGGTTGCGGTAAAATGGGCGTTGTAACCCACTGAACGGTTACTCTTGCTCTAATGGAAAAGATGGGATAAACAAGAAACAATACTACACGGCACCAATTGCAATTTTAGGATCTGTAGCGGAGAGAATATGACCCATCGTATAGAAGTTGCATTAAAATTTCATCTTCAAGACCCGCAAGGTCTTAAGATCGTCCGCCGGTGTCGCGAAGACCTCAATCTGGAGATCTCCGGCATCAGGACCATCAAGGTCTATCTTATCGATACCGACCTCTCAGAGGAACAACTGAAAGCAGTTGCAGAAGGTCCTTTCTCCGACCCGGTGATCCAGATAGCGGCAATAAATCGCCCTCTGGCCCTGGAGCTGGCCAAGAAACGTAATTTCTCCTGGGACTGGCTGATAGAATGCGGTTTCAGACCGGGGGTCACAGACAATGAAGGTCATACTGCAAGGGAGATCCTTGAGTTGGTTCTCGGTCGTAAACTGGAACTGGACCAAGGAGTGTACACCTCTACTCAGTATTGTATTAAGGAAAAACTTACCTGCGATCAGGTAAAAAAGCTGGCAAAAAGGCTTCTCGCCAATGATCTGATACAGAGGACCACTATAGTCTCAAGGGATATGCTTAGTGAAGTTTGGTCTGAGAAACAGAGCCCTTTTCATACGGTTCCAAAGGTTAGTGAAAAGGCTTCAGTAGAAGTAAAGGAGATAGATCTCTCTGTGCTAACGGATGAGGAGCTGGTAGCCATGTCAAAAGACAGGGTATTGGCACTCAATCTCAAGGAGATGAGACAGATAAGGGAGTATGTCCAAAGGCTTGATGTGCAAGAAGAAAGGGCCAAAGCCGGGCTTACTGGACGACTTACCGACCTTGAACTTGAGGCCCTTGCCCAGACCTGGTCTGAACACTGCAAACACAAGATTTTTAACTCCATCATTAATTACAGGAATGGGGAAGGGAAAGAAACAGTAATTGAGAGCCTTTTTGATACTTATATCCAGGGAGGGACCAAGGAAATCCGCCGCAGGCTGGGATCCAATGACTGGTGTCTTTCTGTATTTAAAGACAATGCCGGTGTAATCCGATTCAACGATCGTTATAATGTTGTTTTTAAGGTTGAGACCCACAATAGCCCCTCGGCCCTTGATCCCTATGGCGGTGCCCTTACAGGGATCGTGGGGGTAAACAGGGACCCATTTGGGACTGGAATGGGGGCTAAGTTGATATTCAATACCGATGTATTTTGCTTCGGGCCTCCGGATTACGACATGCCACTTCCCAAGGGACTGCTTCACCCCAAACGCATATTTGAAGGTGTGCGAGAAGGTGTTGAACACGGGGGTAACCAGAGTGGCATCCCCACAGTAAACGGGTCTATCCTCTTCGACGAACGCTACCTGGGTAAACCCCTTGTATTCTGCGGTACAGGGGGCATTATGCCAAAAGAGATATGCAACAGGCCCGGCCAAGATAAAAACGCCCGGCCGGGAGATGCCATAGTCATGTGCGGCGGCCGCATAGGAAAGGATGGTATCCACGGAGCAACCTTCTCCTCTGAGGAGCTGCACGAGGGTTCCCCGGCTACGGCAGTGCAGATAGGAGATCCCATAACGCAGAAGAAGATGACAGACTTTCTCCTGAGAGCACGGGATCTTTGCCTGTACAGTTCCATTACTGATAACGGCGCAGGAGGTCTTTCGTCCTCTGTGGGTGAAATGGCACAGGAAACAGACGGGTTTGAGCTCTATCTTGACCGGGCACCATTGAAATATCCGGGGCTTCAGCCGTGGGAAATACTGCTTTCCGAGGCCCAAGAACGGATGACAGTGGCAGTCCCCAAGGAAAAACTGGACGAGTTCACTGGCCTTGCAAAAAAGATGGACGTTGAGGCCACTGTTCTCGGGAACTTCACCGACTCGGGGAAATTCCATTGCCTATACCAGGGAAAGACTGCGGCATATCTGGACCTGGACTTTGTGCATAACGGACTTCCCAGGCTTGAACTCACCGCGGTGTGGACTCCCCCCTTACACGAGGAACCCGAACTGCCTAAACCTGCAGATCTCGGCAGAAAACTCAAGGCCTTGCTCTCTCGCTATAACGTGTGCAGCAAGGAGTATGTAGTCCGCCAGTATGATCATGAGGTCCAAGGAGGGAGCGTTATAAAGCCCCTCACAGGGGCAAAGGACGACGGCCCGAGCGATGCCGCGGTCTTAAGGCCGGACCTTGAATCCTTCGAAGGCCTGGTGGTAGCCCATGGGATCTGTCCTCGCTACAGCGATATAGACACTTATCACATGGTGTGCTGTGCAGTGGACGAAGCAGTAAGAAACGCCATATCCGTAGGAGGCAGCCTTAACCTTATGGCCGGCCTTGACAACTTCTGCTGGTGCGACCCGGTCCAGTCGGAAAAGACCCCGGACGGTCATTACAAACTGGCCCAACTTGTAAGAGCAAACCAGGCACTGTACCAAGTTTGCACTACCTATGGTGTGCCATGCATCTCAGGCAAGGATAGCATGAAAAACGATGCTGTTATCGGTGGGGTAAAAATATCCATCCCGCCTACCCTGCTATTCTCGGTAGTAAGCCGCATACAAGATGTGCGTCTTGCAGTGACCATGGATGCAAAAAATCCCGGAGACCTGGTCTATGTGCTTGGAACAACTTATCCTGAGCTGGGTGCTTCTGAATACTACGCCAGGTATAATTATATTGGAAACAATGTACCGAAAGTAAGGATGAAAGACGCGCTGGCCAGGTACAGTGCCCTTTCAGATGCCATACACCAGGGCATTGTCTCATCCTGCCACGACTGTTCTGATGGTGGATTGGGAGTTTCACTGGCAGAGGTCGCTTTCAGTGGTGACCTGGGTATGGCAATAGACTTAGGTGCTGTGATTGCCGAAGGCGTCGACCGCCTGGACACGTTGCTCTTTAGTGAAAGCCAGAGCCGCTTTGTTGTTACCATTAGGAAAGAGTATCAGCAGTCTTTTGAGAATACAATGGGAGATACAGGCTGTGCCATGGTAGGCGAAGTGATCGAAAAACCTGCATTGGCACTTGAACATTCAGGAAAAATAGTAGTAAATGAGGGCCTGAGCTCCTTAAAAGATGCCTGGCAAAGGCCCTTGGCCTGGTAAGAGATGATCTGCCTGAAAGAGTAAAGATGCTGTGCACTGGTAAAGGTCGGGCAATTCAATGACCATGGGTAGAAACTGCGACAACAACAAATTAGTGACCTTCCTGGCCCTAGGGCTTGCAGGGCTGATCCTTGCTATGGGGCTGAGTCTCTTTCTGCCATTTTTTGAACCGATAGCCTGGGCCATTATATTGGGGCTTTTTTTCTACCCAATATACAGATGGATGAGACGAACTCTTAAGGTGTCTGAGGGCTTGGCTTCCCTGGGAATGTGTATTCTTATAATCGCCTTTATCATAATTCCTGTCTTTGCACTTTTGGGAAGTCTGACTACCGAGGTAATCAGGGTATACACCGAGGTACAGGAGGACCTCCATACGGGTGATTTTACAATAGTGCCGGATAAGGACAAATCTCCCATACTTAACAAGACAATGACTAACGCCCTTGATATCCTCAAGACTCATGAGACAAGGGTCAATGAAATACTAATTGATCTCTCAAAGAAGATGGGTGAATTTTTCCTGAAGCAGGGGACAGTGATGTTCAAAAATGTAGCCAGCATCATCTTCAAGGCCGCCCTGATGCTGATAACACTTTTCTATATTTTTAAAGATGGGGAGCGAATGCTTCAGACCCTTAAAGACCTGTTGCCTCTCCCAAGGCGTGATGTGGAAAACTTTGCAAAGGTCATGGATGACGTCTTGTCCGCTACCCTTTACGGGAACCTGCTGAACGCAGTTATACAAGGGAGTCTTGGCTTCTTTATCATGTGGTCGCTGGATTTCTCTGCTGCTTTACTCTGGGGCATGATAATGGGGCTTACCACCTTTATACCAATGATAGGACCAGCCCTGGTCTGGCTCCCTGCCACAATATACCTGTTCCTGGCAGGACTCTATCTCAAGGCCGCAATACTCCTTGCTTTTAGTATCCTGATAATCAGCCAAATAGACTATTTCCTGAGGCCCCTCTTTATTAGCGGCAAGACCCAGATACACACCCTTATCCTGTTTTTCAGCATACTGGGAGGGCTCAGCGTCTTTGGTTTCCTCGGATTTATACTCGGGCCGATACTGATGGCCCTGTGCGTATCTATTCTCGAACTCTACCGGCTGAATTCCCTGGGCAGGACGCGGGAAGAGGGGGTTTGAGTATCTTATAAGGGGGGCATATCGGGTATTTTGAGAAATCATACTTCAGGATTTTTGCAGTATAATCATAAATGAGCAGAAACAAACCTGGAAAAATCTTTGCCATAGGTGATATCCACGGTTGTCTTGACAAACTAAAGACTCTCCTTGGCATGATTCAATTAGACTGGGACAAGGACCTGATGGTCTTTCTTGGAGACTATGTGGACCGCGGACCGGATTCTCGAGGGGTAATAGAGCTGTTGCTCCGTCTAAAGAAAGAACATGCGGATCGGCTAATATTTCTAAAGGGAAACCATGAATGGATGTTCACGCAATTCCTCAAGGGCGAGGACCATGATTTATTTCTCCCAAACGGTGGCAGAAAGACCCTTGAGAGTTATTCGGTCGAAAAAGGCAAAATAGATATACCCCAAAGCCACCGGGATTTTCTTGATCACCTTGATTTGTATTTTGAGACCGATGATTATATATTTGTACATGCAGGCATGAGGCCCTATATCTCCATTTCTGAACAAAGCCCTGAAGATCTCCTCTGGATCAGGTCACATTTTCTGAAATCTTCTTATGACTGGGGCAAAAGGATCATTTTCGGTCATACACCGTTTTCTGTCCCATTTATTGAGGCCAATAAGGTAGGTATTGATACGGGTGCGGTTTATGGTGGAAAGCTCACTTGTCTGGTACTCCCGAATTTTGAATTCATATTTGCTTAGAAACGGGAGATAAATAAGTTGAACAAAAATTAAAAGGAATTAAAAAAACCATGATTAGAGAAAGAAAGAAAAGTTGGAAAGAAATAGACAAGATGCACAACAGGAGTGGGAGCACAGAACACAGAAAGGATGAGCGCAGCAACCTTGAAAGGGCCCTTGAAAACCCAAGGATGAAGGAACGCTATTTACAGGAAGCAGAAAAGCTGTTTATGGGTGCAAAGGGACGGCCGCAACATTCTAAAGACCTTATGGCCATACATGAGTCCTATGGCAGGACGAGATTTTTGCCTACTGTCAGACACTATGTGGACACTTACGGAATGCCGCAGGATTGGGGCGCGCTCCTTCTGATTCTGGATATCAAAAATGATTCGGAATTAGTATGTAAGGCTATTGAAGGCCTGTGTGAACTTGTTGGAGAAAAGGGAACTGTTGAACGGAGAGGCCTTGAGAGCAAATTGAGAGTGTTGAGCCTTACCGCCAGGAATCTGGAAATCCAGGAAACTGCTGAGACACAACTCACAGAACTTTCTTGAAAAATATGCCGGATGGGGCAGCCAACTCCTGGGCCGGTCTTCTTGATGACTTTATGGCCCGCCTTTCTATAGACCGTGGGGCTTCTTCCAGCACCCTTGATGAATACAGCCGTGATCTTTTAAATTTCGTTGATTTTGCAGACAGACAAAAACTCGCAGGTCCGGACAATGTAAACCCCAACGACATATTGGCGTGGCTAAAATTACTTCGAGACTCCGGGCTTTCTCCCAGGACCACTGCCAGAAAACTTTCAGCCCTCAGGGGTTTCTTTCGCTTCCTGGTGGAAGAACACAGCCTGAACTCAACACCTCTTGCCGCAATCAATAATCCACGAATAGGAGGCCACCTCCCCGAGGTGTTATCGGTCTCCGAGGTTGAGACCCTGTTGGAACAACCCGAAGTAAATAAGCCCACTGGTTTGAGGGACAGGGCACTCCTTGAGCTCACTTATGCGTGCGGGCTCAGGGCCTCTGAAGCCGTGGGATTGAAACTTAACCAGATAGACATGAAAGTTGGCTATCTGAGGATACTCGGCAAAGGGAAAAAAGAACGCGTAGTGCCGGTGGGGAAGGTGGCTATAGAATGGCTAGACAATTACCTCAAGTCCGGCAGGCCCAAACTCCTGGGCAAAAAGGCCAGTTACTTTGTATTTGTCGGCAGGGCCGGGAAGCCCATTACAAGACAGAGGTTTTGGCAGCTATTCAAGGCCTATTCCATATCAGCAGGTATTAAGAGCAAAGTTTCTCCACACGTACTCCGCCATTCCTTTGCAACGCATCTCCTGGAAGGTGGAGCGGATCTGAGGGTAGTGCAGATGCTACTGGGCCACAGCAGCATCTGCACTACCCAGATATACACCCATCTTGACATTCAGCACCTGCGTACTATCCATCAGAAGTATCACCCCAGGGGGTGATGGACCGCTTTACCAGATAGTCTGTACCTGTGAATAGTTCAGTATTTTCTCATCTTTTGTGACTACTGGGGCCCCCAATGAAATTGCGGTAGCAATTATTATGCGGTCTGCCGGATCGTTGTGAAGAGGTTGAGACAAATTCACTGACTTAATTGCAATAGAATTATCAACAGGTATAAATTTGAAAAACGGCAGCATCTCTGATTTTGCTATCCAATCATTTAATTCCAGCGTAAGTATTAAACGTTTTTTTGCAATCAGGAGAGCAACCTCCCAGACACTGATAGATGAGATCATTACAGCCTTCTCTTCCACGGCAGCATCCACATGTCTTTTTGCCCTCTCAGAGAGCAATTCCGGATTACTGATAAACCATACCCAGGCATGAGTATCAAGAACAATCATTTTAAAGACTCCCAATCATCTAATCCTACAGGAGCAGTTGGATCTTCGTACTTGATCACAGAGTTGCGAAGTGCCCTTAGGCACTCGGCAGGATCTGCCGTAAATGGCACGATCCTTAAGACCGGTTTGCCCCGGTCACTAATGATTAATTCCCTTCCTGTTTGTTCCACTTCGCGAAAATAGTGCAAGGCGCGCGGTTTGAATTTTGATTTAGAAATTACATGTTCCATTAAAAGCTCCTCTTTGAATTCGCAAAAACCGAAATGACATGGTCATAATACCATGGTCACTTTAGAAGATCAACCCGAAATATTATCGAAGCTTTGCCTCAGCCCCTGATCCGGCCCCACTTTAACAGCCGATTTCCCGAAAAATATCATCCCGAAAAATAAGGCAAGGTGGAAAGCAACGATTTAACTGCTTTATTCACAAAAATAGTGTATATTAAGGGTTTGCTTTTAAGCTATTTCATCAAAATAACAATGTCACAGAAACTACGGTACAGATATGGGACGGAAGCTTTTTAGAAACAGAGACATAGATCAAGCAGGTTTCTGGAAGGATCGACTAAGACACTCCTTTCTGCCTATGATACGCCAACGCGGTGAGTATTATGCCAAGCAAGGGAAGGCAATACTGAAAGAGGTCTCACAGGAAAAAATTTTAGCTGCGGTCCAAGGCTCAAAGCTCTATACAGCATCAGTAGTTGACAGGCATTCGAAAGACGGCAAAATTCACATTTCCTGCACCTGTCCCTTTTTTCAACAGGGCTTCCCCTGCAAACACCTGTGGGCAGCCATAGTTGAAGCAGACAGGATCTTGGCAGCAGGAGGGATGCCGACCCTTTCCAGCGATGGCAAACATAAAAAGGACCGGGCTAAGGAAAAGACCGATTGGCAGACACTGTTTACAGATGCCCTCTGGCAAGGAAAACCGCTAGCTCCTCCATGGCTGGATAGTTCCAGCAAGTTCGTCCTGTGCTACGATCTGAACATCACTTCGGTAAACGTAGAAGTGTCTGCCTTTGAAAGATACCTTAGAAAAGATAATACACTGGGAAGAGAACGAAAACTTCAGGCAGCTACTATAGAACACAGGGGTCTTCCAAGGGTAGATCGTGCCATAATTGCCATGCTGGAAAATGTGTCCGGGAGAACTGCAAGAAATGATTTTTCCCGATATTACCAGCCGACCCACAGAGATTTAGTAGACCTTGTCTTAGAATCAAGAGACCTTGAACTTGTCCTGCCTCTGCTGGCCGAGACAGAACGTTGCAGAGTATTTCATTCAGCCAAAAAACAACTGGCAGATCCCCTCCATAAGGCAGTCCCTTATGCTGCATTGCTGGAGCTGGCAGCAGAACAAAAAACCAAAAAGAAAAAAAAAGGGCTCAGGCTCGTGCCATCAGTAAGGCTGAAAATAGGTGGCAAAGACGTGCCGCTTTCGAATATACCTGTTTTTTTTCATACCTCGCCGGTGCTTTTCATATATGACAGGTATCTTTTCGAGTTGCCGGGACCCAGCCTTTCGTGGATAAGGGCTGCGTTGAAATCAGAAGAGATAGAGATATCCAGGGAAGACATCCGGGACCTTGTGGTCAAGACAGAATCCCTCCAAGACAGCCCCAACATTCGCCTGCCAAAGGAGATAGCACCCCAAACCATAGAAGATTTATCTCCAAAGCCATTACTTATAGTGGAGCTTGAGAAAAATCTCTTAAAGGCACAGGTCTTTATAAATTATGGAAATATGGAAATAGACTGGCATGATCCAAGGCCCTCTGTGCTGGATACTGAAAGATGGCAACGGATAAAACGAAATAAAGATGCCGAATCCGAGGTCCTAATGGGACTATTTGACAGGGGATTCCGACAAGAAGACCAGCTATTTCAAAGAGATATTAAAGGTGCGGCCGAAGTCCTTTCAGAATTGACAGAAGGTGGTTGGAGGATCCAGGGACAAAACAGAAAGCCTTTCAGGGGAGGTCGCATTACCGAACTAAGTATCTCATCCGGCATAGACTGGTTTGATTTGGAAGGCGGAATATCCTTTGGAGAACATGTAGTCTCGTTGCCAATGGCCATTAAAGCATTTCTAAGGGGAGAACAGACGGTTAAGCTCGGTGACGGAAGCACAGGGCTTCTTCCTGAGAAGTGGCTTTCCCGCAACCTGCCCGTACTTGAAATGGGTGCTGCGTCGGGACAAAAAAATCGCGGCAAGACGCTCAGGTTTCCATCGACCCAGGCCTTGATCCTGGACGTCTTGCTGGAAGAGAATGAAGTCGAGTCCGTTGACCAGCGTTTCCTTGAGATAAAAAATGCACTGAAAAACTTTTCAGGAATTGAAAGGATCCCTGTACCTGCTGGTTTCAAAGGAGTCCTTCGGTCATACCAGGAGGATGCCTTGGGCTGGTTTGCCTTTTTAAAGAAGTTCAGTTTTGGAGGCATACTCGCTGATGACATGGGGCTTGGCAAAACAGTACAGGTCCTTGCATGGCTCGCAGGAGAGATGGAAAATGGAAAAGAGGGGCCATCCCTTGTAGTGAGCCCAACATCTGTCCTGTTTAACTGGCAGGCGGAAGCAAAGCGTTTTGTCCCTGATTTAAAAATACTGGCCTATGCAGGGAACAATCGTTCAGACTTTATTAAAGAAATAGACCAGGCTGATCTGGTAATCACTACCTATGGTCTGGTGAGACGTGATATAGAAATTCTCAAAGATTTGCAGTTCAATTATATCATTCTGGATGAAAGCCAGGCGATCAAAAATTCCAACTCCCAGATTGCCAAAGCAGTGCGGCTACTCAGGGCCGGGCACAGGCTGTGTCTCACGGGCACGCCGCTTGAAAACAACGTTGGGGAGCTCTGGTCCCAGATGGAGTTCCTGAATCCCAGACTCCTGGGTTCCAGGGCGGCCTTTGACAGGAAATTTGCAAAACCTATAGCCCTGGGAGATAAAAAGGCCCAGGATATCCTTAAAAAAATGGTAATGGCTTTTCTCCTCAGGCGTAATAAAGAGGCCGTAGCCAAAGAAATTCAGGGAAAAATGGAGCATGTAATACTCTGTCCCATGACCGATGGACAGGCCAGGATTTACTCCCGAGTTCGGGACCACTACCGTGCATCGATATTGGCAACCATAGAACAGCAGGGTCTCAACAGGAGCCGCATAAAGATACTGGAGGGACTCCTCAGGCTTCGCCAGGCAGCCAACCACCCTGCCCTTATCGGAGAGAATGACGCAGGATCAGGCAAGCTGGACAATCTCATGACATTGATAAAAAAAGCCATTTCCGGTGGACATAAGGCCCTGGTTTTTTCCCAATTCACCAAAATGCTGGGCATAATCCGTCGCTCCCTGGATGATGCCGGCATAATATATGAGTACCTTGATGGGAGGACGCCCCAGGCAAGACGTAAAGACAGAGTACGCAATTTTCAGGACAACGAAGATATAAAACTTTTCCTTATCAGCCTTAAAGCCGGCGGTCTGGGGCTTAATCTCACAGCAGCGGATTATGTATTTATTGTAGATCCATGGTGGAACCCGGCAGTTGAACTTCAGGCGGTCGATCGAACCCACCGCATCGGACAGGACAAAAAAGTATTTACCTATCGCTTCATTACAGCCGAAACAGTGGAAGAGAAGGTCCTTGCTTTGCAGGAGAAGAAGCGCGAGCTGGTCAGCGCCATCCTGAGTGGTGGGCAGGATATGCTACGGCAGTTGTCCAGGGAGGATCTGGATCTCCTGTTCTCGTAATTACACCGGCAGGTGGTTCAGAATTAAAAAAGGAGACAGCCTATCAACTCAGCCCAAATACCAATGAGCACTCCTCTGAACAATAGTGACAGGCATTGCCCTGTCAGCAAAGAACTATGCCCTGGGATCTGCATCTATGCCAATATAAAGGAAAACCAAGCATGAAAAATGTCTTAATAGTAGACGACGAAAAAAAATTTCTGTTCAGTCTTTCAGACGGTCTCAAGTCATATTCTGATGAATTCAAAGTTTTGATAGCCTTTAACGGAAAGGAAGCTGTCACAATCTTGAATTCCACCAAAATTGATCTGGTTGCTACAGACCTGAAAATGCCTGGAATGGACGGGTTTCAGCTCTTGGCATATTTGACCAAATATTTTCCTGATATACCAACAATCGTAATGACAGCATTCGGCACCAAGGACATAGAAGCAAAACTCCTTACTATGGGTGTCACTCAATACCTAGAAAAACCACTGGACTTCGATGCACTGGCAGACAACATCCGCCGGCACGTTGCGAGGAACGACTCTCAAGGCCATATCAAAGGCATTACCCTGGGCACATTCCTGCAGTTTCTGGAAATGGAAAGGAAAACCTGTACTCTTACAGTAACCTCCAATGAACGTATTGGCAGCCTGTATTTTCTGGAAGGTGAGCTAATCAATGCCAAGAGCGAGACAAAGGAAGGTGAGCAGGCAGCCTATGAAATCATTGGTTGGAATGAAACAGAGATAGAAATTAATTACTCATGCGGAAACAAGACTAAGACCATCACCTCGCCGCTCTCTTTTGTCTTGATGGAGTCTTGTAAAATTAAAGATGAGGCCTCAAAGCAACCTGAAGAACAAGAGACAAAGGATATTGAAGAAAATGGGATTTATAAGATCGAAGAGATCGATTTTCTGATAGACGAAAAGGAAGATGAAATAAAACCGGATTACATAGAAAAAAAACACGAAGAATATTTAGTATCACAACCTGAAATAGGGAATAAATCAAGAGACACAGGCATTATGACCGCACAGGAAAAGTTGGAGCCGTTTAAATCAATTATAGATTTTGCAGGTATTGGGATTCTCACACCGACCGGTAAACCACTTGTTATGTTGCCGGCTGGAGAGTTGAATTTAACGAAAATCACTATATTGGCCAACAATATACTGGTTAATGCCCAAAAGGCATCTCAAGACATGGGGGCCGGCAACTGTGAAATGATCCATATAGAGACAGATCGTATCCATATGCTTGCGCGGTGCTTAAATGAAGGCAAGGATCCATTCAAGGTCCATCCCGGCAAAGCTCACATACACATGGTCTTGGTGCTGTCCTCTGAGGGCGGTATCGGATTAGCCAAACTGAAAATGGCATCTGTCATCAAATCATTAGCAGATGATTTCAGGATTTAGAATATATTCAGGGACGAACAGCGCGTACCCCCCTCTCATAGGAAAACATCCGGCCATTCTTGATTGCGCTGCCATCGATAAAAAGAAAAACTTTGGCACAGCATTTACCCTGCTCTTCTGATGACCAATTCCAGAAAGTCCCACCACTAGAGAAAATTGGATCAATATGTATGATGTCGCCGTCCTTGTCTGTATTTGACTTTTTTATTTCATATATTTCCTTTAGTTCCGCAACAGTAGGAAGTCTCCAGTCACCATATCCGCCCGTGCTTAACTTGTTAACGTATGACCTCGATTGTTCCCAATTCAAATATCGGCCAAGGTGAACATAACTATCCTTCCGTGTCCACATGAGACCGGTTTTTTTATCTGTAACGGTACCGTTTATATGATCCACAAATCTGCCATCAGAAGAAACTACTGATTGTCTAAGCTTCGCGAAGAACTTCCTTTCCACTGACTGTTTAACTATAATTATTTTGCTTTCTGTCTCAAATCCTTTTTTAATTAATTTAATACTTATATTACCCTTCCTTATATTATCAAGACGTAAGGGTGTGACGCCCTTTTCTTTTCCATCAACAAATACAGTTGCCCCACCAGGTAAACTCTTCACCACAAGACTACCACATATACTTTCCAGATGAACATCAACTGTTGTCTCACCAAGTGAGGGTTTTACGACCAAATTACGTTTAACAGTACTATAATGGTCCTTTTTTATTTCTAAGTTAATAGTTCCTTTTTTCACCTTATCCAGACGAAGCGGAGTCACGCCTTTCATCTGTCCATCCAAATATACATTCGCACCTTCAGGATCACTTTTAACCGTCACCCTCCCAAAAAGTTTAGGAACAAGTTCTGCATTAATTTCCTTAGTCTTTCCAAATCGTATTTTGATGCTTCGCTTGAAATCATTATGGCCTTTTTTTGTAACCTTAATTATATGCTTTCCACCCATCCACATCCCAATACTCAGAGGGGTCTCTCCTACATAATTTTCATCTAGAAAGACAGCCGATGCACTTGGCTCGCTTACAACTTTCAGGCCAGGTCTCAAAAAAACAAAAAGACCCGCGGCCAAAAAACAAAGTATAAGGACTGCTATCAACCCGACCTTGAGCAGACCTCCTTTTTTATTTTTTCCTCGTACTTGTTCCTTGTCGTCAATCTGAACATGCTCAGGGACATCGGTCTTGTCTCCAACCTCTTCTTCTTTTGCCTCTGGGGCTTCAACCGTAGCCCCAACAACCTCCTGGGTAGGAATCTTCTTATCAGGAGTCTCATCAGGTTCAGATACACTGATCTTTTCATCTGCTTTTGCATGGATTTTCTCTTCGCTTTCAGCCTGAACAAACTCGGAGATATCAGCCTCGTCGCCAACCTCCTCTTCTAGAATCTCCTCGTCTTTATCTATATCCTCGATTTCCAAATGAATTTCCTCGACAGAAATTTTCTCAGATTCAGATACGCTGACCACCTCATCTAAAACATCTTCTTTCTTCTCTTCTCCTGATACGAGTTCGTCACTCGTTAGCCTTAATTCCTCAAATGCCTCTATCGCTGACCGTCGATCAGTCACATTTGGAGACATGGCCAGCATTATGGTATCCAGAAAATTCTTACTGTAACCCCGATCGCCGGCTTGCTTTAATGGCTCCAAAATTGGATCTAGCTCGTCATTTGCTGATGATTGAACCCGGACTTGGATGTCTGGTGGTTCCTGTCCTGTCACACATTCATAAACTACAGCACCGAGTTGATAAATATCGGTCCATAACCCGCCTTCCCCTTCAGGTGAAAGCGTATTTTCATTTTTGGATTCGCTGTTGAGGGCATAACATACGGCCCCGAAGTCGATGAGCATGGCAGGGCCGTCTTTTTTTAAAAAAATTGTATCCGGCCTGATATCTCTATGATAAATTCCCTTTTCATGTATGGCATCCAGGCCGTTAAGAATATTTCTCAACCAGAGCTTGATCCGGTCTTCCGGCATAGTGTTGTCCGGCCCCATTCGGTCAAGTTGTTTTCGGAGAGTCTCACCGTCCTCATGTGACATGACCATGTACGCGGTCCCATTGGTCCTGAAGCACCTTAATACCCGCACAATATTTGGATGACTGAACTTGGAGAGAGCTTCTGCTTCTTCCATGAAGTATTTGAGTCCCTTCTGAAAGACATCCTCATCGGAAGAAAATTTGGCAATTATCTCATCGTCTGATTTTCTGATCACTAAATCCTGGGGCAGGAATTCTTTAATGACCACAAGTTGGTCAAATTTAATATTAGAGGCCCTGTAGGTAATACTGAAGGGATCATATCTCAGGATTTTCTCTATTCTGTACTGTTCAAATACAGACCAAGAAGCTAAAGCGTATTCTCGTATCACATCGTTGTAGTCAGTCACTGTTTTAATCCTATGGTCGTGAACTCTTTTGTCCGAAATAATTTGTTGAGCCTCTATTACTAGCAATATACAATGGCAGGCAGACTGCTTCTGTGCTGGTTATTCATGTTCTTATAATGATATTTCGGCACAAATTAGGATAATATTGATTTATTGCAACGGTTATTAAAAAAATTTCTTCGGATGCGTGGTAGGTTTTCGCAAGGCTCTGGCACACTGCCAATACGGTGATATGTCTGATCTTTTTGAGAGTTTACTCATTGAACTTATGCAAGCCCTGCCAGAAACTGTGAGCCTGGTTGATGCAGTGGTGTCCATGCAGCGGACCGGCCCCATCGATGGAGATCCGTTCGACCTGTCCCTGCTCGGAGCGTCGTCAAACCCTGTGACCCTGGACACGGTCTTATACACTATTCTGGGACTTCAGCCACACCAAGTACCCCTGTGGCTGGAATCGCAAAAACGGGGACTCTCCGGAGCCCATATCCATGAATTGAGTTATCCACTGGCGCAACCAGAGGAATTTGACACGGCTGGATTCACGCTACCCTCAATACTTAAGCCCGTGACATTTCATCCCGTTCGGTTTTTAAGAGGGCGGCTTAAGAGTATGCTTAGCAAATTTTGAAAATTGGCCAAATGAGGACAATTTACTTGTTCCTTACGCCTAAATTGAGTGATTAGCCTTTAGCGGTTAGCTATTAGTTTAATGATTACAGGATGTTCTGCTATTACAAACTTTCACCCTGTTGAATCCCCAAAGGGAGCAGCGAAGCTGCATTCAATAGGATGAACCCGTTGAGTGTTATTTCTAGTTAACGTAATACCTTAATTTTTCAAAGCTAAACGCTAATGGCTAACAGCTAATCGCTCGATTCAGGTTACAATCACCTATTTTTTGTTGCATTTATTTTTAATTTGATGTCAAGCACAGGACTTCCATTAATAGCATCAAGACCCTCGACATAGAGTGTTGTCCCTTCTATTTTTACTAATGTGACATCTTGAATAGCTATTTTGGAAAGCCTATTAGGAGTGCGAGAAGCAAAAACTCCAACCGATTTTCCATCAAGACCCCTATTAAATACCGATTTGACTGGTCCAGACTTGTTGAGATAATAAACAATGGTAATATATTTTTCATCCTCGAGTTTATACATAAAAATTTCCTGAAAAGGGAAAAATATAATTCTGGATATTTTGTCGTCCCCAACTACACCGAAACCCGTAGGACATTTAATTAAATTGTTTTTTACAATTCCAATCGGATAAATTTCAACTGGTTCAATATCTCCATACATACATCTTGTGCAGAAATAGGTATCATCAACAATGCACAGTTTATGTTTATCTGCCCATATTCCACATTTACTGCACTGACAAGTCTGTTTGTTCATAATTGTTTTGCCCAACAAATCCAAATCAGTAACCGTTCACGGGAGAATTAAGCCGAATTTGAAGACTTCCAAAAGAAAAAAGGGAATGAATGGTCGGGGCGAGAGGATTCGAACCTCCGACCCTCTGCTCCCAAAGCAGATGCGCTGCCAGGCTGCGCTACGCCCCGATTAGTTGACATCTTGTTTAACACAGAGCTTAAAAGCCTTCAAGGACTTTGGATTTGGTATAGTGCTTCCGGTTCTGTGGTTGCCTCAAGGTAACACTATGTTTATATATGATTACTTTATGGCTAAAATTCGCAGAAAAAAATCCGGAAAACCCATTGTATGGGGCTATCGTCCTCTGCTGGGAATTATACTTGGATCAGCCCTTGTGGTGTCCATGGCAATTGCTAGTCTCATAATAGGGTATATGCTCTTGGGTCTCCCGGAAATCTCAAGTCTTAAATCTTATAATCCTCCCATGGTCACTGAAGTGCTCGACTCGGACCATCGTCCCATCGCTTACTGGTATAAGGAGAAAAGATGGCCTGTCCCGATTTCCCGAATGCCGGACAGGCTGGTACAGGCATTCCTGGCAGCTGAAGATGCCAGGTTTTACGAACATCCCGGCATTGATTTCATGGGGGTCCTTCGGGCCATACTGAAAAATATGGAGGCAGGCGGAATAGTCCAGGGCGCGAGTACCATTACCCAGCAGGTAACAAGATCCTTACTCCTTACCAGGGAAAAAAGTTGGTCGCGCAAGGTTAAAGAAGCCATCCTGGCCTGGCAAATTGACGCAGCACTCACAAAAAACGAGATTCTGACCATATATTTGAATCAGATATATCTTGGACAAGGGGCCTATGGAGTTGAAAGTGCTGCCAGGACCTACTTCGCAAAACATGTAGATGACCTAAATCTCGCTGAATGCGCACTCTTTGCCGGCCTGCCCAAGGCCCCGAGCCGGTACGACCCGACAAAATATCTGGACCGTGCCAAGAGGCGTCAGGATTATGTGCTGAGACGGATGGTAGAGGAAGGCTATATTACTCCAGAGGAGGCAAAAGAGGCACAAGAGACCCCTATTCGCCTGAAAAGAGAGACCCTGGATCCTCCGCCCGGCACAGATTATTTCCTTTCGGAAGTGAGAAGGGAACTTGAAGTAAGGTATGGCAAGAAAAGACTTCTGACAGACGGTCTTACCGTAACAACTACTCTCAAAAGGGACTGGCAGATCAAGGCCGATAAAGCAGTGCGTCAGGGTCTGGATAACTTACGCAAGAGGCATACTAAGGATACCGAACTGAACCAGTCTGTTCAGGCAACCCTTGTGGCAATCGAGGCAAAAACCGGTGCTGTTCAGGCCCTTTGGGGAGGCAAGGACTTCAAAAAATCTCAATTCAACCTGGCAACCCAGGGCAGAATGCAGCCAGGGTCTGCCTTTAAGGCAATAATCTATTCAGCCGCCCTATCCAATAGACTTATAGCCCCTAATACAATCGTTGTGGATGAACCGATTTCACTGCCCGGAGTTGATTCTCAAACCATGTGGGAACCAGAGAACTTCGACAGGACCTATATGGGCCCGATCACCATAAGGACGGCCCTCACACACTCCCGTAATGTCATTTCCGTAAAAATCGCAAGGGCAATCGGATTGGCCTCCATTCATGATATGGCGAGGCGTATGGGAATAGAGACGCCCCTGGCAAATAATCTGTCTATTGCTCTGGGTTCTTCCGAAGTCACTCCAATCGAGATGGTAAGGGCTTACAGCACCTTCCCCAATCTGGGCAAAAATGTTAAACCCCAATTTATTCAGGAAGTTAAAAGTCGAAAAGGAGAAATAATAGAACAACTTGAGCCTATTTTCAACGAAGCGCTTGACCCGGTAACTGCTTTTCAGATGGTCCATCTCCTCAGGGGAGTGATCCAGGAGGGTACTGGTCGCAATGCCAGGGCCCTTGGAATTCCGGCAGGCGGTAAGACCGGCACTACTGATAATTGTCGAGATGCGTGGTTCATTGGATTTACCCCGGAAGTAGTGGCAGCAGTGTGGGTCGGAAGAGAAGATAAAAAATCATTGGGCAAAAAAGAAACCGGGGGCAGAGTTGCATGCCCGATCTGGACATCTTTCATGTCAGTAACAAAAAAAGGAATGATAAAACAGAATTTTTGTATACCTCAGGGAATAGCTATAGTCCAGGTAGACCGGCAAACCGGCGAAATAATTATACCCAAAAAAGACAATAAAAGCTCTTTTGTTTGGGAAGCAATGAGAGAGGATTTACTTCCACCTCTTCACCCTTCGTCTGGAAAATTCCGGCTCCCTTCCTGGTTAAAAAGACTTGACGACTTCCTTTTTTAATCAAAAATGGACCAAACAATGCAAGATCGAAATCAATTCAAGCTCACTATTGTAGGCCCGGGGGCTATGGGTTGTCTTCTGGCTGCCACGCTTTACAAACAAGATTGCCCTGTTTCCATACTTGATTACAAGCCGGATCGCGCCAAGAGGCTCAAGAAGGCCGGAATACAGGTTACGTCATCAAAGGAGTCATGGACCGCCTTTCCGGACATTACCGCAAAACCTGAGTCTTTGGGTCCCCAGGATTGGGTGATAGTGTTTGTCAAGGCCGCCCAGACTGCCGATGCTGTGAAGCGTATAGGCCCCCTGGTAGGACCTGAAACCCTGGTTGTTACTCTGCAAAACGGTATAGGGCATGAATCCACACTTTCTAAAATTGTAAAACCGGAACAAATTGCCCTGGGCGTGACCTCACAGGGGGCAACTCTACTGAATGAAGGACATGTTCGCCATGCCGGGGGTGGTCCCACAACGCTTGGATTAGTGATCCACAACCCTGAAGCCAAAGACAGGTTAATTTCTTTAGCGACTTTGCTGAATGACTCGGGATGGCCATCTCAAACAGTTGAAGACATCTATCCTCACATATGGCGCAAGCTGATTATCAATGTTGGGATAAATGCATTAACCGCCCTCTGCGGCATTACCAATGGTAAGTTACCACAATATCCGGAATCCCTGCGACTTCAGGAACTTGCAGTTGCTGAGGCATGGACGTTGTCATTAAAGAAGGACATTGCCATAGGCCTTTCACTTGAAGAGGCCCACAATATGGTTAATTCAGTATGTAGGGCAACTGCGGAAAACAGGTCCTCCATGCTACAGGACCGTATCAAAAACAGGCCCACTGAAATCGACTACATTAACGGCGCCATTACCGGGATGGGCAAAGAACTTGGAATTGCGACCCCGGTAAACGAGATCTTGACTCTTCTTGTGCGCCTGAATTCACGTCTGGGCTGGAAAAATCCGGTTTAATGCAAAAAGACATTGACAATTTGGAAACGATTAATTAAGTATAAACTACTACGTTATAAATAGTCATTTTTCGGCCATTATTCAGGTTGGACAAATAAAAATCGTGGCATTCATAGTTAATAGGAATTCTTCCGCTTCCAAACGCTAAATATTCTTTTGCTGATAATAAACAAATATAGAATACGTTACCTATCTTGAGGTGGGCTGCTTTTTTTCTGGTTTTAAAGCTAACATGTCGCATCTTGCAAAGACGGTGCAACATTGTCTGTGGTCAAAATTCTGCAAAAAGCCATCTCACTTTACGACAAACCACAAATTACATTTGGTGTAGAGTAGTACGCATTTAATTAAATCCCCCTCCAAAGGCGACTAGCTTAAGCCCATTTTATAATACAATTGCTGTGTTTTTTCGGATTTCATTACAACTTGGATTTCTTTAAAAAATTTACGCCCGCAGGCTCTTTTAATAATACACAAACCCCGTAGAGGTAAAACCATGCCTAAAATATCAAAAACTAATACAACAAAAACAATAATTTTAGCTGATTTAAAATGTAAAGGCATAGGTGAACTTCACAAAATAGCAAAAGACCTGGGAGTGGATTCTCCCAGCGGGATGCGTAAACAGGAAATCATCTTTGCTATACTTAAGGCCCAGACCGCCAATAATGGGTCTGTGTATGGCGAGGGTGTGCTGGAAATACTTCAGGATGGATTTGGTTTCCTTCGTAGCCCGGACTACAGTTACCTGCCAGGCCCGGATGACATATACGTATCTCCGTCACAAATCAGACGTTTTGCTTTGAAAACCGGCGATACCGTCTCCGGCCAGATCCGTCCTCCCAAGGAAGGAGAACGATACTTTGCCCTGCTGAAGGTAGAATCCCTAAACCATGATACCCCTGATGCATCCTTTGATAAGGTAATCTTTGAAAACCTCACGCCTCTCTATCCTGATGAGCGTTTCAACCTGGAGACCGATTCAGACAACTATTCCGCCAGGATAATGGATTTTGTGACTCCAATCGGTAAGGGCCAAAGAGGACTTATCGTCGCACCTCCCCGAACCGGCAAGACAATGCTCCTCCAAAATATCGCCAACAGTATCACCAGAAATTACCCCGAGGTCATATTGATTGTCCTGCTCATAGATGAAAGACCGGAGGAAGTCACAGACATGCAACGCATTGTAAAGGCAGAGGTTGTCAGCTCGACGTTCGATGAGCCGGCCCAGCGCCATGTCCAGGTCTCCAAAATGGTTATTGAGAAGGCAAAGCGCCTAGTTGAGCATAAACGCGACGTGGTGATACTTCTGGATAGCATCACCAGGCTTGCCAGGGCCTATAACACCGTAGTCCCTCCCAGTGGCAAGATTCTCTCCGGGGGTGTAGACTCCAATGCGCTTCAAAAGCCCAAGCGCTTCTTCGGTGCCGCCAGAAACATTGAGGAAGGGGGTAGTCTTACAATAATTGCTACTGCCCTTGTGGATACGGGAAGCCGAATGGACGAGGTCATATTTGAAGAGTTCAAGGGCACTGGAAACATGGAAATTCATTTAGACAGAAAGCTCACTGACAAAAGGATATTCCCTTCAATTGATATCAATCACTCCGGCACCAGGAAAGAAGAGCTGCTGCTGCCCGAGGATGTGTTGAATCGAATTTGGCTTTTGCGAAAACTTCTGTCACCCTTAAATCCGGTAGACAGCATGGAATTCCTCCTGGACAAAATGAAGGGGACAAAAAACAACACCGATTTTTTGGCGTCTATGAACAGATAATATGATTTCGCTGAAAAAGTCCAATCTGTGGCGCACAATTAAATGTTGAATGCTAAATGCTGAATTTTGAATTAAGGTATATGTCTTTTAAATATTTTTTTCACAATTCACCATAATCCTGAATATCGGATTTTGAACAAAAACACTTTTTGCAGTATAATTAGTATTTGAACGAAAAAACCATTCAGACAGAATTTTGAATTTTGAATTTTGAATTAAAAAAGGAAACAACCTTAAAGAGAGTATCCACTTCATTGTCCTTGGGTATATTGTAGGTTGGGTTAAGCCGTCGGCCTGCAACTACTTTTGTTGGGTTCGCTAATTTTGTAGTGATCTCAGTATGTTGGGGTTCTATTAAGTCAGGCGAACCCAACAAAAGTGATGACTATAACCGCTTAACCCAACCTACAATTTGTCGTTTAGGCTAGCGAAGTGGATAGCCCATTAACCTTAATATATTAACTGTCCCTGACCTAAATTGAGAAAACAAAATTTGGGGTTTCCGTTCAGGCACTAGTTATTTCTAACTAAGATCGAAATCTAATAGGAGATATAAAAATATGAAAGAAAAAATCCATCCAAAATACTATAACTGCAAGGTAAGATGTGCCTGTGGTAATGAGTTTGAGATAGGTTCAACCCAGAAAGAGATAAAGGTAGAGATATGCTCTAAGTGTCATCCTTTTTTTACCGGCAAGCAGAAACTAGTCGATACTGCCGGGAGAGTGGAAAAATTCTACCGCAGGTACGGTAAGGCCACGGAAAAACAGGCCTGAGTCGTCATAACAATAGATCCCTGAATGTTAGCTAAACTTCAAGAATTAGAGAATAAATACCTGGACTTAGAGCAAGAACTCAGCGACCCTGATTTACTGAAAAATCAAAAAAAATATCAGGAGATTGCAAAAAGGCACGCAGATCTGAGGGTAATAGTTCAATCTCACCGCCAGGACCGCGGCATACTGGAACAAATCGATGAAAACAAGGTCTTGCTCGGTGATCCTGACCCGGAAATCCGGGAACTCGCACATTCAGAAATTAAGGAGCTTGAAGGAAAAAGCAGGAAACTCGGGGAACAAATAAAACGTCTCCTCCTGCCCAAGGACCCCAATGACGAAAAGAACGTGCTTTTGGAAGTCAGGGCCGGTACGGGCGGAGACGAGGCTGCCCTTTTTGCAGCGGATCTGTTCCGCATGTACAGCCGCTATGCTGAGCACAAAAAATGGAAAGTAGAAGTGCTGAACGCCCACCTGACCGGGGGCGGTGGATTCAAGGAAATTGTTGCCCTTATTTCCGGAAACAGGGTTTACAGTTGTTTGAAGTACGAGAGTGGTACACACAGGGTCCAGAGGGTACCTGACACAGAGACCCAGGGACGCATACACACATCGGCCGTCACTGTGGCCGTACTGCCTGAGGCCGATGATGTGGATGTGGATATTGATTCTACGGATCTTCGAATCGACGTTTATCGCGCGTCCGGAGCAGGGGGACAGCACGTCAACAAGACAGAATCCGCAGTACGTATCACCCACCTGCCCACAGGACTGGTAGTACAGTGTCAGGATGAACGCTCACAGCACAAGAACAAGGCCAAGGCCATGAAAGTGCTTTATGCCCGTGTGCTGGATCTGAAACGCACAGAACAACAAGCACAGGTCTCAGATGAACGACGGAGCATGGTTGGCACAGGGGACAGGAGTGAGCGTATCCGCACTTACAACTTCCCCCAAGGCAGGATGACCGACCATCGAATAGGCCTCACCCTTTACCGCCTTGAGACCATAATGGAAGGTGATATAAACGAAATCATAGAGGCACTGGGGACTCACTATCAGGCGCAAGCCCTGACCCAAAGCTCAGATGACAACAATAGCCCAGGCATTCCTCGCGGCCACTAAACAACTCGCGCGTGCCCATATAGAAAACCCACAACTGGAAGCTGAAATTCTGCTGGCCCACCTCCTGGGAAAAGAACGGATCTGGTTTCACCTCCATCCTGAAGTTTTACTTGAAGACCCTGTAAATAAACAGTATATGGCCCTTGTCGCGCGAAGAACCATGCACGAACCCTGTGCCTATATTTTGGAGCAGCGGGAATTCTGGTCTCTTCCTTTTCGCGTAACCAGTGATACTCTGATACCCAGACCTGAGACCGAGTTAATTGTGGAGATTGCCCTTGCCCTTGTGAAGCAGGAAAAATGGCATAGGCCCTTTATCCTGGACCTGGGTACGGGTAGCGGCATACTGGCGATAACACTTGCCTGCGAGATCCCAGAAGCCGCTTTAGTGGCAACAGACAGGTCATTCCCTGCGCTGATCGTAGCACAACAAAATGCAGAGAGACACGGAGTAAAATCAAGAGTTAGCCTGGTACAGGCAGACTGGATCAATCCCTTTAGATCGTGTGAAACCGGCCGGGGATTTCATCTGGTTGTCAGCAACCCACCTTACGTGGCCGATAAGGACAAAAGACTCTTGACAAAAGAAATATCCAAATATGAACCAGAGGGGTCACTCTTCAGCGGAAAAGATGGACTTGAGGACATTGAAAAACTTATCAAAACCGTTCCCCAGATACTTCGCAAAGAAGCATGGTTTATCTGTGAAATTGGATGGAATCAAGGAAAACAGGCCATTCAGATGACCAGAGATACCGGGATGTATAAATGCGCAGAGATCAGAAAAGACCTGTCAGGCAAGGACAGGGTCCTAATGGCAAAGAGGAATTGATCGCTGCTTGATTTGCATCGAGACAATGTTAGGAAGCCGGAGAACTGTTTGTGTGTATAATATCATAGACTGTTTCAAGGGCCTCTTCGAGTCCTTCCGGCTTCGAGCCCCCGGCCTGTGCCATTTCAGGGCTCCCTCCTCCGCCTCCCCCGATCATCTGAGCTACCTGCTTGACAATATTTCCTGCATGTAGCCGGTCAGTAAGATCCTTGGTTACAAGGACCAGCAACAGGGCCTTGCTTCCGGCCCGCGATCCTATTACCACGACCCCTGAGCCCATCTTATCTCTGAGCCTGTCTCCGAGGTCCCTGAGGGACTTGGCGTTTTCTGTTTCAACCCGGGCGGATAGCACTGGGATATTGTTGATTTTTCGTATCTTGGACAGCAACTCATCCAGCCCTTGCGTGGCACGGACCGTCTTAACCTGCCGGAGTTGCTTCTCCAGGTCTTTTGTCGTCTCAAGGAGTCTTGTGACCTTTTTAGATACCTCCAGTCTGGGACATTTCAGTTGAGAGGTAATGCCGGCGACCGCTTTTTCCAATTCATGTACAAGGTCCAGGGCATTTTGGGCGGTACAGGCCTCAAGCCTGCGTATTCCGGCGGCCACACTGGATTCGCTGATGATCTTGAGAAGACCTATCTGCCCGGTATAAAAAATGTGGGTGCCGCCACAGAGTTCCCTGCTGAAATCCGGAATACTCACCAGGCGTACAATCTCTCCATACTTTTCCCCGAACAGGGCCATTGCCTCACGGGTCATTGCCTCTTTATAGGAAAGAATCTCTGTTTTGACTTCCCTGTCCTCTCTTATCTGTTCATTTACCAGGTCTTCAACCTGTCTGATCTCATCCGGTGTCAAGGCTGAAAAGTGGGTAAAGTCAAAACGCAGCCTGTCAGGGGCCACCATGGAACCTGCCTGCTTCACATGTTCTCCAAGGACTTTTCTGAGGGCAGCCTGGAGAAGGTGGGTGGCGGTATGGTTGCGGGCCGTATTTTTTCTGAGCTCCTCTGATACCTCAAGTTTTATGGAATCTCCTGATTCCAGGTCCCCGTATTTTACCTCTATACTGTGTATTATAAGGTCTCCCCTGTGGAAGGTATCTATTACTTCGGCCCTGCCTGAAGGCCCTTCCACCCAACCCCTGTCGCCCACCTGACCGCCTGACTCTGAATAAAATGGTGTTTCCGCAGCAACAAATTCTCCGCACCAGCCAGCAGAGACCTTTGGGACAGGCTGGCCCTGTTTTACAAGGACAAGGAGTTTTGATTTGTAAGATGTGTTGTCATAACCCACGAACTTGTTACCTAGATTTGAGTTCAGCAGCGCCCTGTAGACCTCCGGCAATTCTTCGGTAACCACGTCATGCCGGGCTTTTTTGGACCGCTCCCTCTGCTCTGACCTGGCATGTTCATAACCGCCCCGGTCAAGCCCCATATCCTCTTCCCTGGCCACATCAATGAGTATATCCACAGGTAAGCCGTAAGTGTCATAAAGCTTAAAGGCAAAATCCCCCGGGATTTGGGTCTTCTGCTCCTTTCTGAGGATGGCTATCTCCTCGTCAAGGAGGCGGAGCCCGAATTCCAGTGTCTCTGCAAAGCGGGACTCCTCGTGGTCTATGACCTTTCCCAGAAAGGTCGATGCCTTTTTCAGTTCCGGATAGGTTTCACCCATTTCGTTGATAATGACTTCAGCCACTGAGCTTATGAAGGGACCCTTAAGCCCTATGACCTTTCCGTATCGGACTGCCCTGCGGATAATGCGCCTTAACACATATCCCCTCCCCTCATTGGAAGGAATGAGTCCATCCGCGACAAGAAAGGCGCCGGCCCTGGCATGATCAGCTATGACCTTCATGGCCACGTCTGATTGCCTGCCCTGGCCATAGGTCCGGCCTGACAGCTCTTCTATACGCGCTAACAGGCCTGCGAAGATATCAGTATCGTAATTACTTTCTTTGCCCTGGCATATCGCGGCCAAGCGCTCAAGCCCCAGGCCGGTATCAATGCAAGGATTCGGAAGCGGGTTCAGTTTACCGGATTCATCCCGGAAGAACTGCATAAACACCAGGTTCCAGAGTTCAAGAAAACGGTCGCAGTCACAGCCCACTTTGCAGTCCGGCCTGCCACAGCCCACATCTGATCCCTGATCAATAAGTATCTCCGAGCAAGGTCCACATGGCCCGGTATCCCCCATGGCCCAGAAGTTGTCTTCTTCTCCGAGACGGACCACACGATCAGGGGAAATTCCGGTTATCTCCGGCCATAATTCCGCCGCTTCGTCATCATCCCGGAATACCGTGACCCACAGCTTTTCTACAGGCAGTTCTATCTCTTTTGTAAGGAACTCCCATGCAAAAGAAATGGCCTCTCTTTTGAAATAGTCTCCAAAGGAAAAATTTCCCAGCATTTCAAAAAAAGTGTGGTGACGGGCAGTGTATCCAACGTTTTCAAGATCGTTGTGCTTGCCCCCGGCCCTCACGCATTTCTGACAAGAGGCCGCACGCACATAAGACCTGATCTCCTCTCCAAGAAATACCTTCTTAAACTGGACCATACCGGCATTAGTAAAGAGGAGTGAAGGGTCTTCTGCCGGAATCAATGGGGAACTTGGGACTATCTCACTGCTATTTTTTGAAAAAAAATCTAAAAAAAGACTGCGAATCTGAGCACCTGACAACTTCTTCATGGACAGAACCTTTCCTGTTTAGGCAGGCTCCTCGACCTGCTCCTGGACTTTGGGCCTTTTAATGTCATATGTCTCCCACATCTGCTGCTCTATCCGGTCAGCAATATCCGGATGGGCTTTAAGGAAGGTCCGCACGTTTTCACGGCCTTGCCCCAGCCTTTCTCCATCGTATGAATACCATGCCCCGCTTTTTTCAATGATGTCCACTGCCGTGGCCAGGTCGATCAGAGAGCCTTCTCTGGAAATTCCCTCTCCATAGAATATATCAAACTCGGCCGTCTTGAATGGAGGGGCTACTTTGTTCTTGACTATCTTCACTCTGGTCCGGTTTCCGATGATATCCGCCCCTTCCTTGATAGCAGCTATACGCCTTATGTCCATGCGCATGGTTGAATAAAACTTAAGGGCATTCCCTCCTGTTGTGGTCTCAGGGCTACCGAACATCACCCCTATTTTCATGCGGATCTGGTTTATGAAGACCAGTGCGGTCTTGGTACGATTGATATTGCCTGTAAGCTTCCTCATGGCCTGAGACATCAACCGGGCCTGGAGACCCATATGTTGATCTCCCATTTCCCCTTCTATCTCCGCCTTTGGGACCAAGGCAGCCACGGAATCCACTACTATGATATCTATTGCTCCGCTACGCACCAGGGCATCGACGATTTCAAGTGCCTGCTCACCATAGTCCGGCTGAGAAATCAGGAGGGCGTCGGTATTTACGCCAAGCTTGTGGGCGTAGACCGGATCCATGGCGTGTTCCGCGTCCACGAATGCAGCTATGCCGCCCTGCTTCTGGGCTTCGGCAATCATGTGCAGGGCCAGGGTGGTCTTTCCTGAAGACTCCGGGCCGTATATTTCCGTTATCCTGCCTCGAGCTATGCCCCCAACACCGGTTGCCAGGTCAATCGCAATAGAGCCTGTTGGAATTACAGCGATATCTTCCACACCACCGCGGTCCCCAAGCCTCATTACAGATCCCTTCCCAAACTGTTTTTGTATCTGGGCAATGGCTATATCTACTGCCTTTTCTTTATCTTTTCTGGTTGGGTCAGACATACTGTCCTCCTGGTGAAATTGTTCCGGCAATTAAATAACAAGATAATCTTAACTTAAATGGTAAAAAATCGATAGATGATCTTGCTGAAAATATCCCGTCATGGGCATTGTTTCAATTTCCTCGATATGGCAACATACCCTAATTATGTTTTATTTCATGAGAATTTCATATAACCCAGGTTGAGCGGTTCAAGGTTCACTGTTCACGGTTGAAGAGCCCTAGCTATCTGATATCAGCTTCGGTAATCATCTTGCTATCCATGCATAATTCCCATAAAATATGGCATAGCATAGTGTTTTCCACTTTTATAAAAAGGCCGGTTGGGGTTGTTAAACATATCCCGCATCAAATGTGTCTTACTTCCCATGAATATATATGAAACATTTCTGTGATTTTGGAATACGGTTCTCACTTTTCTTTCGATTTCATCATCATCGAAATTTGCGATTTTCTGAAATTCATCAAAGACAACAACAGCGGATTTATTTTGACGGTCTGCCTCTTTATTAACAGCACACAACAGGTCGTCTATGTTCGGTGAAATACTGCCAATCCGGTCAAATTCAAATTCAAGATGAAAGGCCTGATCATCCATCACAACTTTTGGTATAATTTATGATACTTGATCTATAATATCAGTATCAATTCCAGATTTCATCCCTCCCAAAGGGATGTCATCCATTACTTTCATAATCTGCGTAAATCTGCGTAATCTGCGGATTAAATCATAAATAGCTACGACTTTCTAAGATACTGCCCGACCTTTCTCAACGGCTTCATCCACAAAGTCCAGGGATATGGCCTGAGGCCGTTCACCTTCCAGGCAAGTCTATCCATACGATTAGCCTTAAGGCGATTTATGAGAGAGGCGTTGCTCGTCCCCCCGCTCCGCATCTTGATGATTATTTCCGGCAGGTAAGCGAGGTGATCTTGTATCTGACCAGGAACCTCAGCATCAATTCGTAATCAGCGGCTGTGCCCAGATCCAAATTGAAAAGGCCGTATTTTTCATACTCGGAAACCGTCCCGGCTAAGTAGTGCCTGAACGGAAACCTCAAATTTTGTTTTCTCAATTTAGGTCATAGACAATTAACATATTAAGGTTATTGCCTTTTTTAAATTCAAAATTCAAAACTTAGAACTCAAAATTGTGTCTGAACGGCCTTTTCGTTCAGACACTAAGTACGGCCTGTATTCTTCAATGATGTCAAGCGTCCCGTCATTAAACTATTAAACCAACTCCGTCTCTTAAATTCCCTCGTCCCCTAAATTCCCCAAATTTCGCTTGACTTGAAAAAAAACAACATTTAAAATAGTTTAAAAGTTTAATTGTTTAAAGGAGGAGTCATGCCAACAATAATGAAGATAAGCCCCCAGGGACAGATTCGTATACCCAAGAAAATCATGATCACTCTTGGAATCGAAAAGGGCGACTATGTTGAAGTGGATGTAGAAGAAAGGCAAATCGTCTTAAAACCCAGAAAACTCATTGATCCTTCTCAGGGCTGGTATTGGACGAAGGAATGGCAGAAGATGGAAGCCGATGTTGATGAGGAAATTGAAAAAGATCAGCTTTCTGCCAAATTCGTGTCTGCCGAAGAAGGGCTAAAATGGCTAAAAAAGTAAAGGCCTACCAATTCAGCAGGAGATTCAAAAAAGAATACAATGGCCTGCCTAAAGAAATTCAAAAAGCCTTTGATCAAAAGCTACAGGTTTTTCTGCAAGACATGTCTCATCCTTCCCTCCGGGTGAAGCGAATACAGGGAACAAAAAATCGATGGGAGGGAAGTGTTACAATGAAGTATCGTTTCACCTTTCAATTCTCTGAAGACACATTGATTTTTCGTGCAATCGGAACTCACGATATTCTCAGCAGGGAATCTCAGTAATGAACGCCGCAAAAGCTGCAGGTTTTACTCCCTACTTCCCTGCACTCTCTGCACCAATGTCCCCCAAATCCTCACTATCCATCTCATCTTTTCAGTTGACAATGAACTTCTTTCGAAGTATTTCTTTAAAAGAATAAATTCCAAAGGAGGAGGTTATGAGCACGAGAAGGCAGACATCAATTAAGGTTGACCCAATAGCTTGGAATGCGGCCAAAATTATTTTTAAAGAATACAATTTAACAGTAACGGACGCCATTAATATTTTTCTGAACCGTGTACGAATTGAGGGCGGATTACCTTTTCCAGTAAAAGTACCGTCAGAAAGATTGAAAGAAGCTATGAGAGAGGCTGATATTAATGATTTAGTCAGATATGATAGCATTGAAGATATGATGAACGATTTGAAATCATGAAATTTGGCCTGGCAAGAACAAAGAGATTTAAGAAATCTTTCAAGAAACTTCACCTAAAAAATAACGATGAAGCTATCTATATAGATGCAATTTCGAAGCTCTTAAACGGAATTGCTTTGGACAAAAAGTATAAGGATCATTTTTTGAAAGGCAATCCTGAGCAATATAAAGAATGCCATTTAAAACCAGATTTATTACTTATCTATAGGATCTATAAAAATGAGGTTCAGCTTATTGATATTGGGTCTCATAGTGAGTTATTTGAATAAAACAGTCAATCCTGCTAACCTATCGGGATGATTTCAGCAAATATAAACGACGAGTTAACCATGTCCGACTACAAAAGGTTTTTCAAAAACACCCAAAAACGATTTGGGCACAGCAAAACGGCGTATGTCAAATCTTGAAAGGAGAAAATAAATGACTGTTGCACATAAAAATTTAGGCGGAAGTTTCAATGACTTTCTTGAAGAAGAAGGTATTCTTGAAGAATGCACACAAACCGCCATCAAATTTAACCCTTACCGGAATCGGCATGAATTACGAAAAAGTCTTGACTAATTCGGAATGACGGGCTAAAAAGTCTACATGAAACGATACCTGACAAATTATATTTTGGACGATTTAAAGAAAAAGATTGTCCTGCTAACCGGCCCGCGACAGTCCGGCAAAACAACCCTGTCAAAAACTCTGAGCAACAATTTCGATTATCTCAATTTTGATAATCCGGAACACCGATTAGGCCTTATCGAAAGATCATGGGACAGATCAAAAGATCTCATTATATTCGACGAACTTCACAAACTTAAAAATTGGAAATCATGGCTCAAAGGCATTTATGATACTGAAGGCGTCCAGCCCCGGATAATTGTCACAGGCAGCGCCAAACTGGATACATACAGGAAGGTCGGCGATTCTCTTGCCGGACGTTTTTTCCAATTCCGACTGCATCCTCTCGACCTGAAGGAAATCAAAAGAATAAACAATCCTGATAATCTTCAAGCTGTCCTGGATCGTCTGCTTGACACAGGTGGATTTCCCGAACCTTATCTGGAAGGAAGCACAAGATTTTATAACCGATGGAAACGGTCACATCTCGACATTATCCTGAAACAGGATATTGTTGATCTTGAAAATGTCCGGCAGATCACATCTATTGAAACCCTGATCCAATTATTGCGCAAAAGAGTCGGCAGCCCTGTTTCATACAACTCCCTGGCACAGGATCTCCAGTGTTCCGACAAGACAGTGAAAAGATGGCTGACAATACTTGAAAATATGTACGTCATTTTCAGGGTTGGACCATTTCACAGAAATATTGCCCGCTCCATTCTTAAAGCGCCCAAATATTATTTTTATGATACAGGACAGGTTGTTGGAGATTCAGGCATAAAATTGGAAAACCTGACCGCCTGCGCCCTATTGAAAGAAATCCATTATATCGAGGATTGTTATGGGGAACAGGCACACTTATATTATCTCAAAACAAAAGACAGCAAAGAAATTGATTTTTTTATCACCAGAAATGAAGTACCCTTTTTGATGATAGAAGTGAAGTGGGCGGACAGCACTCCAAACAGGAATTTTTCAATTTTTGGCAAGCGCTTTCCCGGGGTAAAAAAAGTACAGATCGTCAAAAAGCTTGACAGAGAGAAAACCTATCCGAACGGAACGGAGATACGTTCAGCACACAACTGGCTGGCTGACTTCTCCCTATCCTTTCCCGTTCCTTATTTAACCGGGGCTTGAGATATCTAATCTGCGAAAATCTGCGTAATCTGCGGATCACAGGCTGGTCTTACGCAAAAAAACGATTGACCTTTCTATTAGTACATATTAAAATGTACACAATCATATAGGGAGGTGATCAATAAATGGAAATCAGCGCCGCAAAATTCCGGACAAATTGTTTTAAGATCCTTGACCAAGTTAAGGTAACACATAAAGAAGTGGTTATTACCAAACGAGGCAAGCCGATTGCGAAGCTGGTGCACTTTGCTCAGCAGAACGAAAAAGATCCTCTCCTCGGAAGTATGGAAGGTCTTATTGAAACTATTGGAGATTTAACCGAACCGGTCATTGATTCTGACGCATGGGAACTTGATTAAGTTATGATTCTACTGGATACGCACACCTGGATATGGGCGCATAGCGCAACGAAGCTACTATCCGATAATGTCAAAAGATTGATTAAAAAGACGCAAACCGATCAACGCGCGATTGCCTCAATTTCCATATGGGAATTTGCAATGATGGTGACCAAAGGGCGCATAAATGTAAAAATTGATCCGAAGCGCTGGTTAGACAATGCTATTGGGAATAGCGGTTTACGGGTAATTGAGTTAACGCCTGAAATAGCGATGGAATCATGTAATCTTCCTGGCAGTTTCCATAAGGACCCGGCAGATCGAATCATTGTGGCCACTGCAAGAACTCATAATTTAACGCTTTTGACAAAGGATAGAAAAATTATAGAATATCCGCATGTACAAGCTGTCTGGTAAGAATGACCCTGGCTCGGCGTAGCTTTGTGTAGCCGGCTGACTTTAGTGGCTAATCCCCTATCTTTTTCATTCAAAATTCAAAACTATTTTTCATAATCTGCGAGAATCTGCGTAATCTGTGGATCATTTTGCGTCTTTGCGTGAGGCATCTTTCTTGTTCTGCGTCAATCTGCGCCTGCCCTGTTAAATCTGCTTTTGCTTTTATTTAACCGGGGTAATCTGCGGATCTGACCTCTGTGCTCTTGCCTGGATCCGTTCAATAAGTTAAAAAGTAATCTGATTGACTCAAAAATATTGCAACCGTGCGATTAGCCATCAGCCATTAGCTGTTAGCATTGAAAAGGGGTGAAAATAAGAAATTTTAGAGAACTTAATCAACAGGTAAATGAGGTAAAGAGGATGTTGAACAGTTTTATCCAAAGCTAACCGCACAAGGTCGAAATATTAGAACGTTATATTAATTTTAATTAGTTGTAAATCTAATGAAACCATTCAAAATGTTTGGAGACTGCAAAACCATGACCCTTAATGAGATCATTCAGGACATCCACGGGCTGGATGCACAATTGACCCAATTAGAAAGGCGTTACGGGTTCTTGTCGGCCGACTTCTATTACCTATACAAAGCCGGCGAGTTAGAACAAAGCCGAGATTTCATCCAGTGGGTTGGCTACTACGAAGCCAAACTGGAGCGCGAAGCCTCCTATCGGGAAAAAATGTACAATTATCTGCGCAAGTTGCGCCAGAGAGCAGGAATGGGCACTCTACACCTCGCTCCTGAGAACTCCACGGCTATAGCATCATAATGCCAATAACAGATTTCAATGCGTACGGAAAGCTCATCTATTCGTTTCAAGAGTGTTATCCGAGCGTCCAGCGCTGCACGTTGGTTCTGGCTACCATCGGTCCAACGCTGGCTAAACTCGAAGGGCAAATAATTTTTCAGGGCGATGTAGTCTTGGATGTCTGGGAGCTTGTTGACTTTGCAGCTGGACAAATTCGTAACTACAGCTATGAAATCTATCAGGCTGGCGAGAAAATTGCGTGGTACGACCCATTCGAACATCCACACATCGCCGAATTGGCCAGTACCTATCCTCACCATAAACACATATCTCCTGATCTCAAACACAACCGGATCCCAGCGCCTGGTATTAGCTTTAAACAACCTAATCTGCCCACTCTGATTGAGGAAATCAGTTTCAGTTTCATTAAAAATTAAAAATTGCTTTTCATAATCTGCGAGAATCTGCGTAATCTGTGGATCTTCTTTTCCTCTTAGCGCCTTCGCGCCTTTGCCTCTTTGCTTGCAGCCCATAGGGCCGCATGTCTTACCGGTGAAAGTCCGGTTGCAGGAATTGACTGTTTGCCTGCATAGTTATATTTGACATCTGAGCGAGGTGACTCGTTCAGGTGAAAGCTCGAATGTAAACGTCCTTGTCGGTGAAGGGCTAGCGATTCCACCGGGCCGTAGCATAAAGCGAACTTTGCAGCCTCGTTACGCTTCCCACGTGAGAACCGGCGCGCGTGGGGTTGCGGATGCCGAGCTTATGCAAAGATGGTGAAGGCTATTACGGACGATGAAGGAACAGTTACGGGCCGCCTTCCGTACCCCGGCGGGACAACATAACCCGTTGGAGAGCCAAGGGCCTCTGGACTGGATTGCTCGCTGACAATATTGAACGGAGTCCCGATTGGGCTTTGGCTCTATGACGGTTAACCAAGCGATAATGCTGGAGACTGACTCTTTTCTGAGGCAGGAGCTTTAGCCACATATAAGTCTGTACAGAGTGTGTGTATGAGGGTCTTGCGCTTAAGCCATTGTGTGCTGGCGAAGGTTGTGGTTGAATTCCAGTTTGAAGCCGTATTGGGGAAAACCCGATATACGAAATTTTAGAGGGGGAGGAAGAAACGTATTGTAAGGCTTGATGTCCATTTGCCACGAAACCTGAAAAGGTGGATACTTTGGAAATCATTAGCCTAAACAATGTCGCGTCTCCTCTCTACTCAGCGGTTCCATTTAAGAGACATTGCCAATTAAAGCAGCAAAAGTACCAACGTCCCCCATTTCATCGGGGCGTCCTCTGTTTCTTTTGTTTTTCATTCGACGTTCGATGGGGGTGACCTCCGAGGTCTGTCCCTTTTTTCCTAATCCGTGTAATCTGCGTCATCTGCGGATTGGCCTCTGACCTCTGATCTCTGTCTTTCCGTCCTCTGACCTCCGACTTCTGACTTCTGACCTCTGTCTTTTCCTGACTTCCGACCTCTGACTTCTGACCTCCGACCTCTGCCTCTCCCCCCTCCTAAAGCACGCACTCAGTCTCATGGGGCGTGTATTCGGGCGCCAATTCCTTTAGCTTTTCCCTAATCCCACGTGCGTCCTGCTGATCCGCCAACTTATAGAGCTCTTCGACCCCCTCCATCAACCACCGCCTGAATCCCTCCTGATCCCCGTAATCGCCCCACCTGCCATTAGCCTTCAATACCATAATTTTCTCGTAGTTTGTGGGTACGATTCCTTCCCCTTCTGTAATCAGTTCCTCATAGAGCTTCTCCCCCGGCTCCAGGCCTTTAAAGACAATTTCAATATCCCGGTCCGGTTCCCTGCCCGAAAGGCGGATGAGATCCCGGGCCATGTCCAATATCCTGACAGGGGTGCCCATCTCGAGAATAAATATCTCGCCGTCTGCCCCAAGGGACCCCGCCTGTAAGATAAGCCGGCAGGCCTCGGGTATGGTCATGAAGTAGCGGGTCACATCCGGGTGGGACACAGTCACAGGACCACCACGGGCGATCTGCTCTCGAAACAAGGGAACCACGGAACCTGAAGAACCCACGACATTCCCGAACCGCACCGCCATCATGCGGGTATGATTCCCGACATAAGACTGCAGAAGCAACTCGGCCACCCGCTTGCTCGCGCCCATGACATTAGAGGGTCGAACGGCCTTGTCTGTGGAGACTAAAACGAAATGGTCCACGCCATGTTTTATCGCCGTTTCCAAGACTATCTGGCTGCCACGGATGTTGTTATGCACAGCCTGCCAGGGATTCAGCTCCATCGCGGATACATGCTTGTAAGCCGCTGCATGAAAGACCACCTCCGGTTGGTAGCGGCTGAAAATTTTATCTAAGAGTTGCCTGTTCTGAATGCTGCCCAAAATTGCGGTGAAGCGCTGGTAGCCGATATTATATTTGAGCTCCATCTGAATGCCGTGAAGATTGACCTCGGAGGCATCTAACAGGATCAGGTTTTCGGGATTAAACGGGACCACCTGCCGGCATAGTTCAGAACCGATAGACCCACCCGGACCGGTCACCAGGACCCGTTTATTTTCCAGATACCCCCGGATAGCTTCCATATCCAGTTTCACCGGGGATCGTCCCAACAGATCCCTGTAATCTATATCCCGCAGGACTTTAATACTGACATTTCCTTCAATGAGCTCCCCTATGCCCGGCAGGGTCTTGAAAGGGGCCCCGCATCTCTTGCAGGCCTCTATAATCCGCTTCATCTGGGGGCCTGTTGCATAAGAGATGGCTATTAGCACCTCGTCCACATCCAGAGTTTTCACTGCCTTGTTAAGGCCTGCCAGATCATCCACAACTGGTATATTATGGATGGATCGACCAATCTTGTAGTAATCATCATCGATAAATGCCACCACGTCATAGCGGAGCCTTGGGTTGTCCCCCAGCTCCCTCACGGCCTTTTCACCCGCATCCCCAGCCCCGATAATCAGGAGCCTTTTCCTGTCATCTTCCTGTCTCCTGGCCCATGGGACAGAAAAAGCCATTACACCGAATTTTTGGGCAAAATAAAGACGGATCACCACCCGGATCCCGCCAATGGCCAGAAAAGTCAAAAATCCGTCTATAATAAAGACAGATCTGGGATACCCCTGGAAGCGATGTACCATAAGCACCCATACGATAATGAGAATAGAGCTTGTAAACACCGCCTTGATCACATTAAACAGATCCACCAGGCTCGTATATCGCCACATCCCCTTATACATGCGAAAAGAGGCAAAGGTGACCATCTTTACAATCAATACATATGGCCATTTCCTTGAAAAAGCGGAAAGCTCGTTTGGCGGTATCGAAAATTCAAAGCGAAAGGCATAAGCCAAATAGAAACACGCTACCACCAACAGCGCGTCCAAAAGCAGCATATAGTATAAATTTCTATATCCAAAAAACCTTCTCACCTTCAAATCTCCCTTCCTCTTCCACCCAAAACTCAAAACTCAAAACCCAAAACTGTTTATATGTGGCCCAAAACTGTTTTCATGTATTTTGTTTTCACCCAAAACCCATCACCCAAAACCCAAAACTATTTATATGTAGCCCATCACCTTTCTTTCGCCTTGCTCTTGAGGTGGAGTTTTAAGTTTTGGATTTTGGGTTCTTTTCGTTGGTGGTTTTGACTATCCGTGTGATAATGTTGATAATTGAACGTATTTCCGTATACATATCATCAAAAGGTGAATACCCGTTAAAAAAGCCTGATTTTGCCAGTAATCGCAACCAGTATAATGTCTCTCTCGCCTCTTTGGAGGCTATAGACATCTTGGAAGCAAAGTCTTTTCTGCTCTGGGCGGCTTGGGCCTCTTGGACATTTGCACCGATCGATGTCCCAGCCCTTAAAAGCTGTTTGGATAAAACATATTCCTTTCTGCCAACCAAAAACTTGTACGCCTGAACAATCTTCAGGGCAAACTCAAACGTCCGCTCATCAATCTTTGTCTTGTCACCCAAAACTCTTTTCATGTATTTTGTTTTCACCCAAAACTCATCACCCAAAACTCAAAACCCAAAACCCTTTTCTTTCCCCTTCCACCCATCTGACCTCTGACCTCTGCCCTCTGTCTTTTCCCTGTCCTCTGACCTCCGACCTCTGACCTCTGTCTTTTCCCTGACCTCTGACCTCCGACCTCTGACCTCTGTCTTTTCCCTGCCCTCTGCCTTCTGATCTCTGACTTCCGACTTCTGTCTTCTGTCTTCTGCCTTCTGACCTCTGACCTCTGACCTCTGTCTTTTCCCTGCCCTCTGCC
>Ga0307990_1000040_pt1 | contig 118295 bp, 87 predicted proteins | sample EllFjometagen129_FD_203168 | JGI IMG/M metagenome (GOLD analysis project Ga0307990, IMG submission 203168) | Marine microbial communities from Ellis Fjord, Antarctic Ocean - #129 | ecosystem: Environmental > Aquatic > Marine > Unclassified | place: Southern Ocean | collected 2014-10-08 | reverse complement strand
GGGGGGGGGGGGGGGCGGCCCCCCCCCCCCCCCCCCCCCCCCCCTCCCCCAAACCAATCGTAGATGGGTCATTTCGACCAAAACACAAAGCAAAGCGATGTGTTGCCGGGAGAAATCTATTTGAACTTGTCATTTCACTTTGAGGCCCCTTTTTCAGGGACTTGGAACTCGAAATGACAAAGCCCGGGGATTTATTTGGGGTGGTTGAGGGGTCTCTCTGGTAACCTGTACTCCAACTCCTTACACAAACATGTCATTGGTAGTCCAGAAATTGCGGGAAAGAATCTATAGTTTTTAGTCGGACAGTTATGATAATTGGTATTGATAATAAGTCTTCAGTTTTTAGTTTTCAATAAAATTAAAGCACTACTAAAAAAATCTCTCCTTACAGTTTCAAAGAAACCCCGGCTAAAATATTAATTTTTGCCTGTGGGAAGAAACCATCCATCATGTATTCCTGCCCATCAGCATAATACCTGTAAATCCAGGCATTGGTTTCGTATTGCTCACTGAAAATATTGGAGATATTCAGAAAAAATCCAATTTCACTAAAGAAACCGGTTTTGATGGTATAATTCAAATTGAGATCATTCACGAAATAGGCATTAAGCGACCTTTGATCACTGGAAGTATTATCGATAAATTGTTTTCCAACATATTTGGAGATGAATTTGATATTCAATTTCTCCATGGGTGTAAAAGTAAAAATGCTATTTGCGATTGTATTTGGAGAAAATGAAAGATCTGTTTCGCCCAAATCCTGAGAAACCTGTTCGTCAGGTTGATTCCAATTATCGACAAATTCCACAAATCCTTTCACCTTGTTTTTGCTTAATGAGACATTGCCCTCCCATCGCAGCCAATCAGTAGCCCTGATTCCGGCTACAAATTCAAAACCTGTACGGTAACTTTCAGGGACATTTGTAAATATGGGAGCGCCAACATTGTTTATCTCGCCGGTTAAAACCAATTGATCCTTATAATTCATGTAAAAGAAGTTAGCGTTAAACCTAAAATTACCGGCGCTATAATTGTAGCCGGCTTCATAGTCGGTCAATTTCTCAGCCTTTGGCAAATGCCCTTCATCAGCATCACGAAAATCGCTGCGGGTAGGTTCGCGATTGGCTATGGCAAACGAAAAATAGGCCTGATGGTTTTGATTGATTTCCCATACCGAGCCGAATTTCGGATTGAAAAATGAGAAATCATGCTGCTGCGAAATATCGCGTAAATCATCGTGTGTACCTGAGATATCATAATTTATCCCACGAAATTGAAGGTCGGCATAGATGCTTAAATTTTTTAGGATATGATAATTAATTTTACCAAAAACATTGTATTGGGTTTTCTTCCCCGTATTGTCGTACCAATGCCTGTCGATTGATCCATTACTTGCATATTTTGCCCAAATTACCGTGCCGTAATGTCCGCCATCATAATAATTATAACTCCCGCCAAATGACGCTGTAACTTTTTTAAAGCTGTTATAATTTCCTGAAAAAGTAAGGCCGTAAAAATCATTATCAAGGTATTTTCTGTTAATCAAATCGGTTTCAAAAACAGTATCATTACCAATCATCACATTTTCCAAACCATAATCCTCGAACGATTCACCGGCTTTGTAGTTTTCGTAATACCCATAACCTTTTACATAAAAGAATGCTGCATTTAAATTTATCTTACGATTAATCATTCGCGAAAACATCAATTGGTAATGATCCTGCTGGTAGTTGTCAGTCTGGTTATCGTAGTATTTTATTTTCCCATTTTCATCATAATATTCACCGGCAGGATTGTAAGTTCGATTGGTTTCAAGGCTGTCGCCCGGAACACCATACCAAGCCTGGTATGTTTTTTCTTTCCCTGAAAATACATTGAGTTTAATGATGGATTTTTCGCCATAGTAGCCACCACTCACAAAAAATGATTTTAAATCGCTCGAAGCCCTGTCGATGTAGCCCTCAGAACTAATTTTTGAAAGCCGGCCATCGATGGTAAATCGCCCATTTATTAAACCTGTTCCAAAAGTCAGTGAATTTTTATAGGTATCGAAACTACCGGCAGAACTACTCAGTGTGGCATAAGGGTCGGCTTTCAGGCTTTGTGTTTTGATATTTATGCTGGCACCAAAGGCAGCTGCTCCATTGGTTGAAGTACCCACGCCACGCTGTACCTGAATATTATCGACCGAGCTGGCAAAGTCGGGCATGTTTACCCAAAATACACCTTGCGATTCGGGATCGTTAAGCGGGATTCCATTCACGGTAACATTGATGCGTGTAATGTCCGTGCCCCGAATTCTTATCCCGGTGTAACCGATTCCTGCCCCGGCATCGGAGGTGATTACCGCTCCCGGGGTGGTTTCGAGCAATACCGGTAAATCCTTGCCGAGGTTTTGTTCCCTGATTTCTTTTTGCCCAAGCTGCTGGTATGTTTTGGGCGAATTCCTGCCTGCACGTGTCGCGCTTATCACCACTTCATCTTCCATTATAGCGCGTGGTTTCATCAGAACAACAATTTCCACATGTTTCGTCAGATTGATAGTTCTTGACTCCGTTTCGTAACCAAGAAAAGAAACACTTATTTGGTAAACGCCCTGGTTTAGGTTTTTAATTTTAAAATGACCGTTTACATCGCTCACCGCGTTGCTAAATGAATTTCCAACAACTATGTGGGCCCCGGGAAGACTATTCCCTTCAAGCGAGTCGTTGATGGTTCCTTTTATCGAAAATTGAGTAAATGCAAATAATGGCATGATTAGAATACATGCAAAAAACAATAACTTTTTCATTTTTCAATTGATTTTTATTTCAACAATGAATTAAAAATCAATAGAGGAAAAACAAGGTCATGTAAGCCACTTTGTCCCTACGCCGGCATTACCCGGGTCAGGTGCAATGGGTATGATCTCAGCCCGAAATGTTGGGGCACCCCTATTGGATTCGTTTGCAAAACTAATACTTTATTGATATTTATAAAAAACAATAAGCAGGATTAAAATTCTGTAATGTCATTGAGACTACCTATATCAACAAAATTGGGGGTGAAAAAATATTTGAGTACATGTTGTGCAAGATCAAAAACTGGGGCTTGTGTTTTGTCGATGATCCCTGAATCGGATGAACAAACCGTACTATCAGCCATACGAATTAATTCATCATCTACATTTTGTGATTGTTTACATTCAGGAAAAACAAAATTTGCAAAGGATGATTGCATAATTAAATGCGCTGTTTCATCAGAAAATTTTACTTGTTGATCAAGATAAAATAAAGGATGCTGGAGATTTCTTTCGCTAAGATATTTCAAAATCAGGTCAATAGCTTCCACCAGTTTCGGGTTATTGTCGAGTTCGCCACGCTTGTTTGCAGCATCCCTCAACAAGCCATCCATTGCAATAAAAACAGGTATCCCAAGCAAATAGGAAGTAATGGTTGTAATTACGTTGAAGCCGTCGATAAAAATGGGACTTAGTTTTTTTTCGGGAGTAATTATTTTCTGTTTTCTACTGTTACACTGTGATGATAAAACAACGCCTCTGTACAGTATGGTTTTTTCTTGTTCGGATAATTGATACCTGTTGCCCACCATATCGATAAATCCCCGGGGATGATATCCTTGTTCGCTTAGGTAGCTGTAATCAGCCACTGCTTGTATAAAATTTTTATTCATAATCGCATAAAAGTAATGCTTTGGCCGGAATAATTATTTTTGCTGAAAACTTTTTAGCATGAAAATACTTATTATCAATGGTCCGAACCTGAATTTGCTGGGAACAAGAGAAACTGCAATTTATGGAAAATTCAATTTTGAAGATTATTTATCCAAACTAAAATTGGCCTATCCGGGCATCAATTTCAAGTATTTTCAGTCGAATGTAGAAGGTGAAATTATTAACGAACTGCACAGCAAAGGGTTTTCTTATGACGGGATTATTCTCAATGCCGGGGCATATACGCATACCTCCATCGCCATAGCCGATGCGGTTAAGGCCATAAATACACCTGTGGTGGAAGTGCATATTTCAAATATTTTCAACAGGGAAGATTTCAGGCATGTATCCTTTCTTTCACCAAATGTTAAGGGAAGTATTATTGGATTTGGCTTTGATTCGTACAGGCTGGCGGTGGAGAGTTTTCTTGGCAAGGACTAAAATATCATTATACAGAAATCGGAATTTTATCAGTCAAAATTAATTTGTAATCATCTTTTTAGTAATATCTCCCGCAGATTTCGCTGATTAACGCAGATTTTATCTGCGCTAATCAGCGAAAGAATTTTTATATTATTGAAAAATGATGACTTTATGGACAAACTCTAATCACTGAATTTTTTCTTTTTCAAGTCCTTAAAAGTTTTGATTCCCCTAAAGAAATGATCGACAACAATATTTCCCGAATAAATTTGTGAAACATATTGATGGTTGATCTGCTTTCTTTTTATCCTATTTTTCCTGTACGAAAAATAAAATCCAAGATGTGCCCTTGTTACTGCCCCAAAGTGCCTCACGCCTCCATCGATTAAAAACTTAATTGCTGCAAAAAAATCCAGGAATAGCCGACTGATAAAAATAGAATACAGTTGTTTTGAGGGTAAGTTTTTATACAACATGGTAATGTTGTTCCTCATATTCAAATAGGTCTTTTTAGGGGACGATTTATCAAGTGTACCCCCGCCAACATGATAAACGACAGATTGGCTGCAATACATTATTTTATAGCCCTGGTGTTTTAATCTCCAGCAAATATCGATCTCCTCCATGTGGGCAAAAAAATCTTCATCCAGCCCCCCGATGGCCTTAAAATACCCAGCCCGCATAAACAAACACGCACCACTGGCCCAAAAAATTTCGGTATTATCATCGTACTGGCCGGTATCTTTTTCGAGCGATTGAAACAACCTGCCCCTGCAAAAAGGATAGCCGTATCTGTCGATGAAGCCACCTCCCCCACCGGCGTATTCAAAGGTATCGCGCTCCTTGAAGGAAAGTATTTTTGGCTGACAGGCTGCAATAGATTTATCCTCATCCATCAATTGGATAATGGGCTCTATCCAATTTTTGGTGACCTCAATATCAGAATTCAGCAGCACAAAATATTCTGCATCTATCTGACTTAAAGCCCTGTTGTAACCACCGGCATATCCAAAATTGCCACCCGTATGAATAATCCTTACATCAGGAAAATGTTTTTGGAGAAATTCTAAGGAATCATCGCTTGATTGATTATCAGCCACTATCACATCAGCAACCCTTTTGCTGGTTTCGATAATGGCTGGCAGAAAAGCTTCGAGGAAAAGCCTTCCGTTCCAGTTTAATATTACGACCGCTGTTTTCATTAGGGCGACAAAGTTACGAATAACAGCCTAAATAGAGCTTGTCTTTTTAATAATGTTTCCCGCAGATTTCGCTGATAGGCGCAGATAAAATTTGCGCCTATCAGCGAAACCAGCCTTGCTCGCCTCGCTGTTGCTCTGGCGAAGCGGGCCGGCAGGCAGATCTGCGGGAGATTTTTTTTAGAATACTGAAAATTACCAACTTTCTATACATACCATAAATAGAATGAAAGAAAATTGGAAGAAAAATTATCTTGGATTATTGTAATAATCTCCGGATTGTCCGCCGTATTTATCCTGCTCAGGCATGGTAGCATCATTCTGGAACCTCCAGTGCAGTTCCGACTGCCAGTTGGCGTTGTTTATTTCGCCGGGAACATTAGAATGGATTAATTTATAATCGAATAAAGCAAGATTTATGTTAGCAAAAACGAACTTTGAATTTCTCAAATTAAGTTTTTCCAGGGTGTAGTAATGCCATATTTGGTAAGGCACCGTCCCGGCATCCCCGGGACCACCTCCCCCATCGCTAATAGCCATTCCCGAAGTACTTGCATCAAAGGGGCGGTCGGCGATTGTATTTGGCGGGCCGTATTTAAGAAATACTCTACCCATATCAGTTTGGTATCCTTTTTTACCTTTATTGCCCGGGGCTCCAAATTGTTCATTTACCAACTCAACCGAACTCAGATATTTTTTCCATGCATACTCAGGATTTAGTTCATCGCGATCCATCCAAAAATTAAAGAAATAGCGCTGCATGGTTTCCAAATCAGCGTTGCCTTTATCTATCTGGTAATTAACAAAATTCAATTCCATACTTGTCGAGATTGGCCCCAAATAATCAATGTAAAGCCTTAAAGTGTCGTAGCTGGTAATTTTTGTAACAAAGGAGTGTTCGACAGAAACCCCATCATAGTCGGAATAATCCACCGGAACATCCGGGTTGCTCCTTTGAAAAAACAAGCGGTTTGAAGCAATAACCTCATTATTACGGTTTCGGGCTTCAACCACGAGCCTGTAATTTCCGGAAGGCAACTCGCTCACATTGAAATTGGCAAATATTATATTCACAGGTTTTGCATCCGCCCTTTTAAAACTGGTAAATTTATTTAGCTTTTTCCCCGTTTCGTAGGATTCGAGATAGTAGTTAACAAGAAATTTACCATCGGCACCCAGCACTTTGTCGGTATTGTAAATCTCACTGTAAAAAGTGAGAAGGTTAACATTATCGGGTAAAAAGGGAGTTACATAAGGCACGAGGTCGTAGCCGCTTTTGCTTAGTACATTAGGTTCGGTGGTTTCAGTGTAAGATTCGACAAGCTGAATACCGGAAACCGAAACTTTATCCTCAGGGAAATTTATTACAATGGTTTGATTGCTGGCATCGGGAACATATTTACTGTTGAGATCGCTGATTTTAATTTCAAGATTGTATTCACCGTTGGGTAAAACAAAACGTTGCTGATCAAGAAAATTAAACGTGATGCTTGAAGTATCATCAATTTCAGGGCTCAATAGCTCATATTTATCGAAATTTACAACTGCCGAGTCTTTTGAAAAAACCAGCGACACACCCACTTTTCCCTGGAATTTTCCATTGGGCAGTTTTACATACTCCACACTGTTACCGAATACCGAAAGATAGGTTTCAACATAAGACCCATCGGTGGGCGTGTAAAATTTTGAATAAAAAAACTGTGCTTTTACAAATTTTGGGGTTTGGCCAAAAACCGAAAATGATAAGATTAAACTTAAGGTGAGGATAGTTATGTTCTTCATCGTGGAGCTAATTTTAATTTTAATAACAAGTGCTGATGCATTGATTCAAAGGTAATTTTCGTACATGGCGAAGGTTATTAAAAAAAGTAACTGGCTAACAAGCATCAGTTTGCGGTTTCTAACATTCATCTATAAATCATAAACAAAGGGATAGACCACCTATCATTTTTAACCTGATTAATACACAAACTTTAAAAGTTTGTGTATTAATCACCGAAGGCCGAAAATATTTTTTTCAAATATTTTCGAGGGTTAACCCTCGAATTTCCTCTGGAAATTCGGCTCTGTGGGCATTTTAGCCCACAGAGTGAAAAATTCATGAATTTTTCAGGTTAAAAGTTTATTGGGAAAAGCACAAAAAAAATTTGGGAAATTTAAAAAAAGTGTACTTTTGGCGCGGAGAGCTGGCAGAGTGGTCGATCGCGGTGGTCTTGAAAACCATTGACCTGCAAGGGTCCGGGGGTTCGAATCCCTCGCTCTCCGCCAAAAAAGCAGAAAGCCTTGTAAGTGTTACAAGGCTTTTTTTATTGGCATCTGTATTTTATTTTTCAACTTCCAAATTTTCCATATCTCTGATAGTCTGAAAAACACAGAACTACTTTTTTATTATCCTTGAAATATGGATAATACAATTCATAATTTCCATTTTCTGTATTAAACATTCTTCCGATAATATTGCTAATTTTCACTAAGTTTTTTGGATTCATAATTTGGATTTTTAACATGACTGGAAACGATGTTCCACAAATATGGCACTCAGCCGCCCACTTGCAGGAAGGTTATTTGTGCTTCGTATGTTTCTATTTCTATTCATTTTTCCAGATGAACGCTATCCGGCTGTGAGATATAATTTGCTGTTGGTGGCATGTTTATTTTTCCAATTTCTCAAAGTAGTTTTTTGACCATTGTTGTCAACCATACTTCTTTTCAGGTCAGTTAACTAATTTGGTAGTCTTTAATTAGTAGTCCAGCAGAAAGATTCAAACGTAATGTCAATTTACGAATCATTTCAACAGTTAGTTTTCGTCGTTTATTGAGAATCTCAGAAACACGATTTTTTCCACCGAATTCATTAACCAGGTCAACTTGTTTGAGTTGCATTTCTTCCATTCTAATTTTGATAGCTTCAATTGGGTCTGGAGCTTCAATAGGATAATATTTATTTTCATATTCGTCTATGATTAAGCCAAGTATGTCAGCTTCATCACTTTCAGGAGTACCTACTTGAGCATCAAAAATTTCCTCAAGTCTATTTAAAGCCATTTGATAGTCTTCCTCTGTTTTAATTGGTCTAATATTCATGTCAAATTTTTTAGATAGTGTCTGCATCAATTTTATCGTATTCTGAATGAGTTCCAATAAAACGAATAAATCCCCATTGTTTTTCAAAATTGAATTTCACAATCAGCCTATACGAGTTTCCCTTGATATTAAAAACAATTCGTCCATTTTTTAAAATACTTGCGTTTGCATAAGTCTGTTTTACGTCATTTGGAGATTTCCAATCAGAATTCATTGCTGTGTCATACCAGGTCTTTAGGTATTGCTCTGAGTCTGCATGTTTCTCCCAAAAGGCTCTTAGCGTACTTTTAGCAAATATTCTATTCATATATAGTTATTCTGGTGCAAAGATAATATAATATTCCCAATTCGGGAACATTACAATCCTTTTTTCAGTATGGTTGGACCGGGTAGCTTACGCCCCCTAAGAACCGTACGTGCCAGTTTCCCGGCATACGGCTCAAGCACTTTTAATCCCGCACGTGCGGGACGGCGAAAGGAAACCCGGCTGATATCTGTGTTGAAATCATTCACTGCAAATTTATTAATTTGCCTGCACTGTTTTACTAAATATTCTCTCCATTTACGATGTTTAAAAAGTTTTTGTCTCATTCATACAGAAATAGTTTGGAGCAAACTGCAAAATATTAGTGTAGAAACGAATATTGAAAAAGAAAGTTTTCGGGATGCCTGGCCTTGCAGGCCGCAAGAAGTCTTGTTTATTGGCATCTGTATTGTATTTTCAACTTCCAATTTTTCCATATCTCTGATAGTCTGAAAAATACAGAACTACTTTTAGCCCAAATACTTCTGTTGTCATAAAAACGAATACCCAATAAACGAGAAGGAGTATTGAAATTCTTCCGATAATATTGCTAATTTTCACTAAGTTTTTTGGATTCATAATTTGGATTTTTAACATGACTGGAAACGATGTTCCACAAATATGGCACTCAGCCGCCCACTTGCAGGAAGTTTATTTGTGCTTCGTATGTTTCTATTTCTATTCATTTTTCGATAAAACCGCAAACCGTCTGGGAGCCATGATTTGCTGATATGGGCTTTTGCTTATTTTGCATTTTGCTAATTTAAATTTGAAATCTCGTGTAATATCATTTGTTTTCCTCCTTCTCGAACAAAGAAATCAGATTTATTCCGAGCTAAATATTTAAAAATTCTATCCGTACTTCAATAGTTCGTTAATATTTTAAGCGGCAATTCTTCCCAATTGCAGCAGTTCATTAATAATTTTGTGATTTTTTGCAGAGTTCGGGTTAATAGCGAACCTGCGAATAAATCTATCAAGCATCAAAGCGTTGTTAAAGAAGGTTTTATAGTTTGCCTACGATTTGTCTTCCAGCTTGGTCAAGGTCTGTTGAGAAATAGAGCTTACGTGTTATTTCACGCCCATCTTTAAAAAAGACTGCAATGGCAAGTTTAATATCACGACCGAAAGCTTTAGAGTACACCACTGCTGTGTATATTGTTAAATCCTCATTGCAAATCTCTTTATCGAAGTAGTTTGTATTTGGCTCACTCATATTTACCCTGCCATAGGTATGTTTTCCTGCCTTGGGTATAAAACATGGGTCAAATGCGATAATGATTTCTTTACCAGGAAGCATGTCGACCAGATTCTTATTGAAGGCAAGGAAGTCAAATTCCTGTTCAAAGTGTATTCGGTGTGTCTGCTCACCGTATGGACTAAAACGGGCTAATTGCATAAAATTAATTTTACCTTTGATGCTTAAAATATGCCAAAGAACGCTAACCAGGAAATTCTTTCTGTCTTTGTTAAGGCAAAAAACGCCTTGTTTTTTAATATGTTGATAATTAGCGCTTTAGAATCTTGGTTAACCGTGGGAGCCATAATTAGACAATTAGTGGAATAATCATCTAAGATACTGGTTTCCATCGGTTTAACCTAATTTATTTTCACTTATTTTACTGATTTTCAACTATTTATTTCATTTCTTAACGGAGTATTGAAAAAGTAGTATTGACCAAATTGGATTGAAAGTTTATGACACTTCCTCTGCCTTTCGCTTTTTGAATTTTGGATGTAATGCCTTTCTGTTTTCCAAATATTTGGTCAATTCATCATAAGATAAATCTTTGATATCATTGCTGATATTATCACGGATTTCTCTCATTTTGTCAACCATTCGTTTTTCTGTTTTATTCTTCATTATCAGCTTTCAAGCTACAAGCCTTTTCTTATTTTGCTCCCACCAGCCATTTTTAACTTCTTTGGCCAAAAGGTCAATTTCGTCCTGTGTGGCTTTCGACTTTGATGTTGCCTCACTATACACGAGGTCATCGAGCAGATCATCGATTGCTTCCAACTTTTCCCAGCCAGGCAAGCGGATGAGGATTTCGTCTGTGGTTCTTTCGATTTGCATTTTTCTCGTTACAAATTTTCAATATCTTCTTTTGTGAGTTTTGTTTGCCGGATGATTGTTTCAATTGCCACGCCGCTATCTTTCAATGTTTTGGCTAAAGCGATGATGATTTTTTTATTCTCGGTGAGTGCTTTGTCTTTCTCCTTACTTCTTTTTTTTTCATTAGTAAGGGCTTTGTAGTTTACTTCTGCCCTCTCTTTAAAAAAAGATATCTGGTTGTCGCGGTCGATGAGCACTTTTAAATATTCGTCTTCGGCATAGAGCTGTTCCTCCAGGTCAGGGTTGTTGATGTCGGCGGATTGCAGGCGTTGGATTACTCTTTCAAGGAATCCGGGGAAAAACCTGCGTATCAGCCTGAGCCGGTGCTCGTTGTTCTTTACCTTCGATTTTTGATCGAAGATTTTCAACAAAGCAAACAGTTTCTTTTTGTATTCATCATTTTCGTAGTCGCTTTCGTTGATCTTGCTCAGGTTGGGTAATTGAACCACAAGTCCCGCACGTGCGGGATCGAATGTCAGATTATCGATAAACTCGTTGGTTTTTTTTAAAGGCCTGTTTTTAAAAACGCCTTCTTTTATCCGGTTAGTCCTTATGAGCAAATCGTTGATTTCGTTTTCAATCCTGAAATTCAGGATAAAGACAGGGATTAACCGGATGGGTTTGTCTATTTTTTCAACGGTATGCGATACCGGATGGATGATTTCTTTTTCTTGTCTTCGCTGGAAATTTTTACTGATGTATCTTTTAAACCGAAAAATATCGTCAGGCTCGCTGGCTTTTTGCAGTTCTATCATTATCAACTCATCGGTGCCGTCGGGCAGTTCTACGGTTGCCGTAAAATCGAGGTGAAACAAACGGATGTCGTCCTGAGTTGTGGGGTCTTCTATCTTGGCTTTATAGGGTTTTTTCTGCGCGTGCGTTTGGGGTTCGAGTTGTAATGAAGTAATCTTTTCGTTTATAAGTGTGGATAAAACGATGGTAGCACTTTCGGTGTCTTCCATCAGATACCTGAACACCACATCGTAAATGGGGTTGGGGATAATGATGTATTCGCTGTCGCTGCCTGTATTTTGCTCTGTGGTCATTTTATCAAGTTTTTTCAAAAATAGGAATTATTTCTAAAACAATATGCATGAAAGAGTATTATTAAAAAATGCCTATCTTCAATTTGCAGAGGGGCTTTTTATCTTTCCTGTTTTGAGTCACCCCGTGAATGCTCTCCGACAGCTGTGCGAATTTAAAGTATTGTGTTTTGTGCTTAGATAGGATTCACGGGGTGACTTGCTTCCAGTTATTGCAGCATCAGCTTTTCAAAGGTTTGTTGTCCTCCTTTCCGACCTCACCCCCGGCCTCCCGATTTTCGGGACAGGCTCTCTCCTAAATGAGAAGGGGAGCTTACTCGCCTGGGATTTTGGTTTTGATATCCCGAAAAAACACCGCTATTTGGAGTCATCCGATGAATAATACCGGGGATCATTGCTGTATTCAGAAGATTTTTACTGATTCATAAACAGCATTCATCGGATGACTATATTATTGACCTCATCCCCCGACCCTTTCTCCTAAATGAGAAGGGGAGCGTGCTCGTCTGTGATTTTGGTTTTATACTCGTAAGATACCTCGTTGGGCAAATACCTTCAACCCCCGTGAGCTTCTGCTCCCTTCCCCGATTTGGGGAAGGGTTGGGGATGGGGCTTTTATTGCACCACCAACTTCTTCACTGTTTGTAATGGAGTCATCCGATGAATAGTACCGGGGATTGGATTTTGCTGCCAAAATAGTAGTAGGGTGTCTTTGCAGGAATAATTACCTTTGACCTCATAAGATTGCTCCATTAGAATCAAGATAGTAGTTTATAACATTAATTATTTAACGAACACAGTTTAACAATGCACGATTTAATTCTTTTCAGTACAACCGTATTTATGGGACTTTTTGCCATTATGAACCCCATTGCCAACACGAGTATCTTTATTGGTTTAACCCAATCTAATTCGCCGGAAGAAAGAAAGCTTATTGCTTTTAAGTCATTACTTTACGCTTTTATAATTGTTGGTCTCTTTTGTGTAGCCGGACATTTTATTTTTAAACTTTTTGGGATTACCCTGCCTGCTTTTAAAATTACAGGTGGAATTTTGCTTTTCATGGTTGGCTATAACTTGATACAAGGCAAAGAGTCGAAGGTACATCACCCCGATGATGAGGTGAAAAAAAAGATAAAATTTTTGCATGAAAATAATGAAATAAATATTGCAATTTCGCCTTTGGCAATTCCCATTCTTGCCGGCCCGGGTACTATTTCAACAGCCATGAACTTTGTGGGAGCAAGTCCAAGTGTTATACACATTTCAATAGTATTGATCGCTTTTGCATTGCTTTGTTTCATTACTTTTTTAATGTTTGTTTATGGTGAAAAATTAATTCACTTCCTGGGTAAAGGTGTTATAAATGTTATTACAAGAATCATGGGGCTGATACTTGCCGTAATTGCCACACAGATGATTATTGGTGGAATTGCCGGAGCAATTAAAATGTTTTCTTAAAAATATTTCCTTAAAATATTTTAACGTATCCTTTTTTAACTTTTTTTGTGCAAATTGCTTTTCAAAGCAATAAAACAGGGCTATAAATAAAAATTAGGATCGATGAAAAAATTTAAAGTTTTACTTGGCTTACTGGTAATAATATTCATTATCACCAACTGTAAAAAAGACCTTGATAACAACCCTCCCGATCCGGTGCCACCCGGCGATACTACCTTACAGATGAAGGATTTAGTAATTCCGGAATCGTTCAATTTTGAAACCTCGGTAAATACCCAAATCACAATTTCCGATTTTAAATCCACACGTGCAGAGGGTGATATAAAATATGAAGTGTACTTGTACAATTCGCAGGGAATCAATATACAAACAAATTCAGCAGGAGATGATGGTGATGCATTGGCACAATCGGGCACAGTGGTAGATGTTTTGAATAACCTGAACGCCATTAAAATTACCGGCGATCCAAATTTCTCGCTTGATATTACCATTCCCGGGTATTACGACACCCTGTTTGTTACCCGTAACGATCTGGGGCACTATACAACCATGCTGGTTCCAATCAACTCACAGGTATTAAATATTCAATTCCCTTATGAGGAGTTGCCCGATAATTCAGGAACAAGCAAGGATGATCCAACAGATATTTTATATGCCGTAAATAGCCTTAGTGAAATGTACACTATAAATCCCGTAACAGGCGAAACAGAGATGTTATCAAATTTACCATCTAATTCAGGAGGTAGCTGGGCATGTGCCATCGATCCGGTTGAAGAGGTGCTTTATACCATTGGTATTAGTTATCCATACCGTTTGTATGCTTACGACATTAATGAGCAAACCTGGGAGCAGCGTGGTAAAACCCAATATCGAGGGCCAAGACTTGGATATAATATCAATGACGGTATGCTATATTACTCATTCTCCTATTGGATGTTGCTTATTAACCCGGAAAACGGGAAAATGGTTTCGTACTATCGAATATATGGTCTTGATGATTTAGATGGTGGCGATGTTTGTTTTTCTGATAATGGAACCATGTACATTTCCAGCGAATCAGGACTTTACAAATGCAGCTTTGATAACGGAAACCGCATTAATGCCGAACGACTATCCGCCGAAAATCTCCCCAATTATCCCAACTCTCTTACTTTCGATCAGAATCAGGAATTATGGTGGGCCTCCAATGTTTATAACGAAAATTTGAATAAATATGAAGGACGCTCTTTTATTATGGATACAGTTACAGGAGCTTTTGAGGATCGTTGGACTTTCACTGATAACTACATCCACGATCTGGCAACCATGCCTTTGGATGAGAGCCAGGTAAGCATTGAAGATAGTGATGGTGATGGTATTATCGACTTTTATGATGAATATCCTGATGATGGTGACCGCGCTTATGATACTTACACTCCATCAGTGTATGGTTGGGGTACTTATGCATTCGAGGATTTATGGCCGGATGAGGGTGATTATGATTTTAATGACCTTGTTTTAAATTATCGTTACACTCATGTATATAATTCTGCAGACTTAATTGTGGAAACCTATCTTACTTTTAATGTAAAGAACATTGGTGGTAGTTTTCGCAATGGTTTCGGAATTGAGATTGATATGGATGAGGCTTTAATAGGTAGTGTTTCAGGTTCGATACTCAGTTCAGGAATTGTATCGCTGAATGGAAAGGGTCTTGAGGCAGGCCAGGATAAACCTGTACTTATTCTTTTTGATGATGCCCAGGCTGCCAACAAGACTTCATCAAAAGTTCAGTTAACCATCATCTACACATCGCCCATCGCAACTGCAGACTTTGGCATCAAAAATCCATTTATTTTTGTGAATCAGGACAGAGGTAAAGAAGTTCATTTGGCCAACAAACCACCTACTTCCCTGGCAAATATGAGTTTATTTGGTACAGGCGATGACGATAGTAATCCCGAAACCGGACGCTACTACAAAACAGCTTTAAATCTCCCCTGGGCAATTGATATCATCCACGATTTTGTTTATCCACAAGAAAAAGTAGCCATTATCCTGGGCTATAACAAATTTGCTGATTGGGCAGAATCAAGTGGAGTTGATTATAAAGATTGGTATAAAGACCAGGATGGCTATCGGAATACTTCTAATCTGGTAATAGATAATCAGTAGTTAGACCCCTAAATCCCCCGCCTAGCCGGCGAGGCTGGCCTAAAGGGGACTTGTCCAAACTACTGATTTTTAGCACTCTTTCAGTCAGCTGACGGATTGCTAAAAATCAGAAGTTTTTGAGTTTTTTGACTGGACTCATGTATATAGAACGATCCCGGGAGTAATATTTCCCGGGATTTTTTTTATTCCGGATTATTGGTGTCTTAGTAAAGCTGATAGATAACCCTATTCCGTAGTTAGATGACACTTGTTTTTTACTATCATATTACTCATATCTTAAAGCATTAACCGGATTTTGATGCGAAGCTTTTACGGAGTGCCATGCCACGGTGGCAAAAGCGAAAACACAGGATATTATTAGCGTTGCTCCAAAAATCCACCCGCTATTGGGGGCAATAAAAGCATAATTTTCAAGCCAGGGTTGCATAACAAGCCATGCAATCGGCCATGCCAAAACATTTCCTATAATGACAAGAATTATAAATTGTTTGCCCAAAAGCCATACAATTTTGGCTGAATTTGCACCAAAAGTTTTTCTTATGCCTATCTCCTTTCGGCGTTTTTGTATTATAAATGTGGTTAAACCATAAAGGCCTAAACCGGCTATGAATATGGCAAGTATGGATGCCCATAAAAATATCTTGCCAAAATTACGTTCGTTGGCATACATCGAATCAAGCATTTGATCTATAAACCTAAAAATAAAAGGCTCGGCGGGGAACATTGCCTTCCAGATTTTTTCTGTCTCAGCAACAACTTTAGCGGCACTATTTGGCGAATAACTTATAACAAGATAATCAAAGCCATCCTGATGCCCTTCCCAGGGTTTGCTGGTTATTATAAGTGATGAAATGGCATGATGTAAAGGGGCAAAATGAAAGTCTTTAACTACCCCTGTTACATTTAGTTTACCATTCCTGCTAATGGTTTTTCCAATGGGGCTTTCCCATCCTAACTTCTTTATCAAGACCTCATTGACAAGAATATCGTTTTTGGCATCTGAGTTTTCTGAAAGTCCGTTTCCCAGTATGGTTTTAATTCCTAGCATATTTAAAAAGTCGGCATCCACATCCATAACATTGAACATCATCGACTCGCTGTGGCCTTCGGGAATATATCCGTTTGATGTTAGTCCGGTACCAGGAATGGCTGTGGTACTGCCAATAGCAAGAACCTGTGGAATGGATTTAAGCTTGTTTTTTAGAAGTTTGTATGCTGAAATTGACTTTTCACCGGTGAGACTAAGCACCAAATAATTTGCTTTATTGTAGCCAAGATCTTTGTTATTGATAAAAGCTACCTGTTGGTAAACTATCAAGGTGCAAATAATTAAGCCGGTAGCGAGAAAAAATTGAACTACTACCAGGATATTTCTAAAGGTTTTTCCCTTGTTAATACTCAGCGATCTACCTTTAAGAGCTTTTTCGGGTGAAACCCCGGATAGGAAAAAAGCAGGATAGCTTCCTGCTAAAATTCCGGTGAGTAATCCAATTATTAAAGTAGTTCCGGTGAACATAATTAACGAATTGGCGGCAAAGTTTAACTTCGTATGAAAAAGCTTGCTAAACCCGGGTAGAAATAGCTCGGTGAGGAGTAGTGACAAAATCATGGCAACAAAACTTACAATGATTGTTTCAATCAAAAAATGCCTGATAAGTAATCCGCGACCGGCTCCTAAAACTTTTTTAATTCCTGTTTCCTTTAATCTATGTGATGCCTGCGCTGTAGATAAATTTATGAAATTGATACATGCTATGATTAAAATAAACAATGCAATGGTCATAAACACATACAAGTTCGCGGTGTTGCCAGATTTAGGCAATGTTTCCGGTGCCTGTGAATGGAGGTAAACCTTATTGAGTAGATCGAATGATATGCCCAATTCGACGCCATAATTCCGGTATTTATTATTGATGTGTTCATCAAGAAAGGGGATTAGTTTTTTCTTGAAATTGTCGCTGTTTATCTGATCTGTAGCCAACACGTAGGTATAATAACTCCATCCGCCATCCCACCCAAGATAATACCCATCCATTTTGTAAAGCGATGCAAACGATAGGACAGCGCTGTAATAAATATGTGAGTTGGATGGCGCTTTTTCGATTACACCGGTAATTTTAAAATTGTACTTATCCTTATATTTTAATACCTTTCCAATGGGGTTTTCATCACCAAAAAATGTTTTGGATAGATGCGGAGTAATCACCATGGTAAATGGTTCATCCAGGGCAACATCAGGGTTTCCGCTTAGGAGATCGAAAGTAAAAATATTGAGAAATGATGAGTCGGCAAAAACAAGATCATCCGCAATAATACTTTTATCTCCATGTACAAAAAATTGACTTTGAGGGCTGGAAAGCCTGGTCATTTTTTTAATTTCGGGAAATTCACTTAACAATGATGGTCCGATCCCTGCCGTTGAAACACTTGATTTATCAATATTATCGCGTCTTTTATCAGTCACAACCATCTGGTATATCGAATCCTTATGGATGTGAAAATTATCGTAGCTTAATTCATTATAAACGTAAAATAGAATGAGTAAGCTCACAGTCATTCCCACCGAAAGGCACAAAATTTTAATTAGCGAATAGAACTTATTTGCAAAAAATTGCCGGTACATTAATGTGAAGAGACTTTTATACATAGCACAATATTTGTTTTCAGGCCGTAATCAAAAAATATACCTATTGAAGTATTGTACTGAAAACCTCTATGTTATAATTTAAACAAAAACTATTGTGCTAAAAAGCTGTTTCAGGAGTGAACAGTTATTGGTTAAAAATGAACACATTAATTAGTGTCGGTCTATAAACTTGCCATCCGCCACGCACCCCTCTAACTCTCCGCCAGTTGGCGGAAGAACCCCCCAACGCACTGGTAGCGCGGGATTTCCCCTTTAGGGGACTAAGGGGTTGCGAAGGCAATTAGTGAAAACATCGACTTTATGGACACGCACTAATTAATATTTTCCCATTTCTCTACTTTCAATCTCAGCGTATCGCTGTATCCAAAATTATAACTTCGGTTGGAAATGGTGTTGCCATTTTGATCCAATTCTTCACTCTCCCAGCTACCGAGTGTAAATTTAAATTCGATCTGCTTTTCTTTTTGAGGTATTGAAATGTAGTATTCGCCTTTTAGGTTCTTGTTTAAAATATAGTTGGGATTTCCACCATTCCAACCATTAAAATTTCCGGCAATATAAATTTTGCTTTCTTTCGGGGTATTTACAGGGACTTCTTCGAGTACAATTACAAGCTGTTTTTGGTCAAACCTTGCAATGTCCTGCCAGTTTTTAACACTGATTTTAACAGTGTCGATTCCGGAATATTCAAAATATCGATTGGGAATAATATTGCCATCATTGTCAACCTCCTGTGTTCGCCAGTTTCCACGCGTAATTTTGAAATCCATGCTGCGCCAGGCATCCCGGAGCGTTAGGTAGTATTTGCCATCATCGGCCCGCGTGAAACGATATTTGCGCTGCCCCGAATTCCAGCCGTTGAAAGAGCCTGACAGATACAAGTCATCATCATGCGGTGTTTTTGGCGGCATCTTATCGATAACAAAAGTGTAAGTAGGTTGTTTAACTTTTGTTTGATCCAGCCAACCATGAACAGTAAGGTGTATAGTATCCACACTACCAAATTCAAACTTCCGGTTATTCATTTTATATCCCAAAATGTCAACTTCCTCTTTCGACCAGTCTCCACGCGTAATTTTATACTCAAGCATATCACTTTCTCTCGGCAGCGTGTATTGAAATTTGTTCTTTTCGTTTTTATGAAACTGGTATTTATTGTCTTTTGGATACCAGCCGTTAAAACTGCCGGTAACAAAAATTACGGCATCGCCGGGTGTTTCAGCAGGAATTTTGTCAAGGATTATAGTAACTCTATCATGGGGGTTTTCTACAATATCTTCCCAGTTTTCAACATCGATAAACAGCGTATCAAACATGCCAAAGTTTACCTGGCGTTTTTCAATTTCATAACCAAATTTATCGGCTTCAGCGGTCAGCAGGTTTCCGCGTGTAATTTTAAATTCCAGCAATCGATCCAAATCCCTTCTCGGAAGTTTAATCATGTACTTCCCACTTGAGGGATCTCGTTTCAGGTAAGAAGAGCTGTCGGGCGACCACTCATTAAAGTTTCCGGCCAATGCAATGGGTTCATCTTTGGGTGTATTTTCAGGAATCTTATCAACAACAATGGTCAATTCAGGGCAGTCAAGGGGATTTGTATCTTTCCAACTTTGTACAGCAATTGCGATGGTGTCGCCTTCCTGGTAGTTGTATGACCTGTTGTTGATATCATATCCGCACATATCAGTTTCAACACTCGACCACTCACCCCTGGTAACTTTAAATTCCATTTTCCCAAAGCCACTTGGCAGGGTATAAAAGTAATTGCTGTCGTCATCTATCTCAAAAGCAAAGCGAACATCGCCCGGATCCCAGCGGTTAAAGTTACCTGCAATATAGAGCCTTGATCCAACAGGCGTGTTGTCCGGCACGTGCTCAATCTTTATCACAGGCCGTGAACATGATGCCATGATCAAAAGTAAAATAGCTGCGGGCAGCCAAAAAAATGTTTTTATTTTAAAAAACTTTTTACTCATTTAGTTTAATAGTCATTTATAGTTATCCCGAAAAGTAGAAAATCTTTGATTTTCGTAACTTTTCGAGGATGCTCGAAAAACTATGAAATCAAATCCCGAACCTTCGGGATGTTTTTTCGGCATTTGTTGTCATTGATGGTCAATTCTGAACTAATAACTAATTACCAATTACCAATTACCATTTACCATTTACCAATTACCAATTACCAATTACTAATAACTTTTAACTCTAAACTCTAAACTCTAAACTCTAAACTCTAAACTCTAAACTCTAAACTCTAAACTCAAAATGCCGGGCTTTGCCCGTGCACCCTCGAAAAATTACGAAAATTGTCCGAAGGGCTCCTTTGGAGAAAATTTTCTATTTTTCGGGGCTCTAAACTCAAAATGCCGGGCTTTGCCCGTGCACCCTCGAAAAATTACGAAAATTGTCCGAAGGGCTCCTTTGGAGAAAATTTTCTATTTTTCGGGGCTCTAAACTCAAAATGCCGGGCTTTGCCCGTGCACCCTCGAAAAATTACGAAAATTGTCCGAAGGGCTCCTTTGGAGAAAATTTTCTATTTTTCGGGGCTCTAAACTCAAAACTCTAAACTCCCTACCTATCCATCCATTTCATAAAATCAGAAACTTTTGCCCTGCTTATCAGTACTTCTTTTTCTGATTCGGGTTTAAGCTCCACTTTAAGCCTGCTGTTTAAATATTTGTAAACTTTGTCGATGGCGTTGATATGCGCAACCACCGACCTGTTGAGTCTGTAAAAATGCTTTGGATTAACCAACGAATCAATTTCTTCGATCGAATATTCGATGATGTAGCGCTTATCATTTTTATTAATCAAAAATACTACATTGTCCTCAGCATAAAAATACGCTACTTCCTCAACCGGAATGTATTTTATCTGGTCGCCAACTTTGGCCACGAACCTCGATTTGTATTCCTTTTTTCCAAGATTGAGTATGCTTTCCAATTGATTTTTTGTAATGTTTATGCTGCTCTCTTTTTCACCCTTTCCAAATTGATCCCTCAGGCTTTCATATTTGTTGATAGCCCTCATCAGTTCGGTGAGCTTAACGGGCTTTAGCAGGTAGTCGATACTGTTGATCTGAAAAGCCCTGATGGCATATTCGTCATAAGCAGTGGTGAATATTACGGGACATTTTACATCGACCTGCCTAAAAATATCAAAGCTTATCCCATCGGCAAGCTGGATATCAAGAAATAATAAATCGGGTGGGGGATTTTCTTTGAGCCATTCCACCGAGTCTTCCACGGTATCGATCATGTCGAGAATTTCAAATTTCCCCTCTGCAATATCCAACAATCGCTTCAATTCTTTTTGAGCAAAAGGCTCATCCTCTATTATAAGTATTTTCATGTTTACCAATCGATTAATTTATTCTCCCTGGCTTCCAACAGTGGGACGGTAACAATAAATTCGCTTTCTGTTTTTTCAACTTTCATTTGCCGATCCGATATTATTTCCAAACGATTTTTAATGTTGTCAAGTCCTATTCCCGAAGAATAAGAGTTGTTTGCCTTTGGCTGCAAATTATTTTTAACCACGATTGTGTTGTCGTTTTTTGTAAATATCCCGATTGTTAAAGGCTTCTTCAATGACACTACATTGTGCTTAACTGCATTCTCTATTAAAATCTGCAAAGTTAAGGGCGTTACTACTTTATCTTCGAAGTGTGAACCGATATTTAACTCAAACTTAATTTTGTCCTCAAAACGCAGACTAAGCATGTAAACGTAGGACTCGGTAAAGATGAGTTCTTCTTTAAGTGTAACAATGTCCGCTTTTCTTTTTTCGAGAATATAGCGATAAACCGATGACATTTCACGAACATAGTTTGAGGCCGTATCCTGATTTTCGTAAATTAACGAAGACAAAGTATTTAAGCTGTTGAACAAAAAGTGTGGGTTTACCTGGGTGCGGAGCATCTCGAACTGGGTTTCAAGATTTGCTTTCTTAAACCTTTCAATTTCAGCTTGCGAAACGCGCCACTTGTCCAATAAATGAATACCCAAATCTAAAAATACAAGCAGGAGTGAAATAAATAAAAAGAACACGCCAACTACAATTTCATCCAATAATCTGATAAAGCCGCCTGGGAAAATAAAAAGGTTGAATATCGTGCGGATACCCATAACCATCAATATGACAAAGAACGTAATAATGAAAATTTGAAAATAAAACTTGCTTCCGGGGGATTTTTCCCACGATATTTTTTTATTCATCCAGTCGGCCATCTTTACTAAACCGAACATAATGCCGAAGGTAAGGGAAATGGAAAACAGATAGCCCTGAAAACTGCCAAATAGTGGATGATTCCTGTAAATCAGACTAAAAATTACATCGATCGAAAACTGGAAAAAACATCCCAGGGAAATCACAACAGTAATCCAGATCAATTTTTTCTTGTACAGGTATTCAAACATCCTTGAAAATATAGGTTTTGAAAATAAATTATTTGAAAGAACAAAATTGTAAAAAAATGGCCTTCAATTTACACCGAAGGCCATAAAAATAAGTAAAACATTTATTTTGAAACTTTTCTGTATGCTATTAAATCGTTGTTGCTGTAAACACTGAAGTAATAGTTGCCTTCGGGAAATTTGGAAATATCGTGTGTAACCTTCACATAGTCAGTATTTTTGTAAACTTTGCGGTGCAAAACAATTCCCTCATCATCCGTTATTTTAATCCTCGACTTCTCGTTTTGCGACTTAATCAATCTAACCAAAACAGTATTATCTTCCAGTTCTGTAATTGAGGCAGTAGCACAGTTGGGAACATTTCGACATTCCAGCGAGCCTTCGTCCAATTTAACCACCCTGGCAGTATAAACAATCTCGTCACCTTCGATTACCTGGTAAGTATAAATGCCCTCAGGAAATTCCGAAATTTTGTGAGTGATTATTCTGTCGCCTGCATTTGAAAGGCTTTTAATGGAAATTAATGTGCCTTTGCTGTCGAATACCTTTATCTCGATAGGTTGGCTGGAATTGCCTTCCAGCGCTATCTCAACAGCTTCATTGTTTTTAAGGCTTAGGCTTGCTTTGAGATTCCCATCGCCTAATGCAAAAGTTGACAACGAAAGGCTGATGAGAAACAAAAATGTTGATAATTTTACTGTAAGTGTTTTCATATCTTTTAAGTTTTAAATTAAAATTTCAATTGATTATTTTTGAATTTTGATGTTGCAAATGTATGGGCAAGGTACTGGTCGATGCAATACAAAACCTGTGAAATGAATAAATCGAAAGGTGAATTTTATTATTTGAAATGCGAAATTGTTGAAAAGTCAATTCCTGATTTCGGTTTGCATTAATGAGTTTGCAGTATTTTTGCAAACTTTCAAATATTCATTTTTACGTTGTTTATCAATTTGTTAAGTTTTTATGAGTGCTACACTAATCGATTATTATATCAAAAAAAATACAACAATTGCTACTCTTGAGCGTGGTTTAGCCATTTATCAGAATAATGATGTTGCCGATTTGATTATCCATGAAGACGGGAAAACCGCTGAAGCTGAGGTTTTTGGAGAAAATGGCATTTACAGGGTGATCATCACCGATTTTAAAAACATGAACATTGAGGCTGATTGTAACTGTCCCTTTAATTATGGAGGAATTTGTAAACATTGTGTAGCAGCCCTTTATCAATTGTCGTCAGTAATACATGAGATGCCAATTAATATACCAAGAGCAATACCAAAATTCAACAAAAGAAAATCCTCGAAACCATTGCATATAGAGCGCCTCGAAACTCTTTCAACAGTGCAGTTAGCCAAATACATCAACCACACGCATTATTATTCGCGCAAAAAAATTGAACGGATTCAACTGACAAATAAAGGTCTGGCATTTATTTTTTCAGCAGATTATTATTCTGATTATGAAAATATAACAAAAGCTTATAAAGAGGACGGTAAATATTTTATTTACTGCACTTGCGAGGAAATGGTGAAGTCAACCTGCGATCATGAGAGTATTGTTATTAATCATTTGATTAATGCAGGAAAGCGTGTTTTGCCTTTTTTGGAAAATGGTAAAATGGAGGAATTGATGTTGCAGACATGCCGCAATAACGAACTGCCTGAATCCTATGCTACCAATGAATTCATGAAAATTGAAATGGATAGTGAAATTAAACCTCTACTTACTTTTACAGGAGCTTTAAAAGGACTGGTTAATGATCAATCAGGTTTTGGGAATAATAATTTTTATAAAACTTTTGAAACTTATGTAAAGCTCGATAAGAACAATGCTAAAAACCTGTTTGAACCAAATTATAACCAAAATACAGCGCTTGGCTTTGTAATTGTTTTTGCAAATACAAAAGATGGAGTGGGCGAACTTCTTAAGCCTATCTGGGGTAAATCAAATAAAGCCGGCAATAAAATAGTGGCTAACATCGAGCAAATCCTTGTTTCGGATTTAGCCGAAATTGATGTCAATGATAAAGAGCGGGAAGCCATTATTCTTGGAACACAGATTGACGGGCTGTTCGATAAGGGGAGGGGGCTGACAGATTTATATAGTATTCGGCAATATTTGCACAAGGCACTGACAGATTTCAAAAAAATATTTTCGCTCATCAGCGGAAATCCCCTGGTCTATGCTTTAAGGGATAACGATGATGTTATTAGAAAGTCGAACCTCCGTCCTATAACTGTTTCAACGCTTCCCCTCGAATTTGAAGCTAAATTGATTACCGAAGATATTTTTATTTCGCTGGTTCCCCAATATAAAATAGGCGAACAACTCATCGAGGTTGGCGAAAAAAAAATCAGGCGCAGGTCGGCGCTGATTTGGGAATACGAAAACCAATTCCATCTTGTTAAATCAGTATCATTGCTCGATGCCATTACATTTGTTGAAGCCGTGGGGGTGATGAAAGCCGTAAAATCAAAAGTTGGTGATTTCTTAACCAACATCGTTATCCCTTTCGCGGAAAGGTTTAAACTGGATATTGATGGCTTAAATGATTTTGAAACAGATGAAATTTTTCTGAAACCACTTAAAAAACAGGTCTTCCTCTCCGAATTTAACGATCATATCCTGTTTACCCCCGTGGTAGTTTACAATCATAAAAAAGAAGCTGATGCTTTGACCACGGGAAATTTTATTGAGCAGAGCGAGGGTAAAATAAAAATTTATAAGCGAAACGAGGATTATGAAGATGAGTTCCTCACCTTTTTGCGAAGCCGGCATCAGGATTTTATTTACCAGGAACAGGAAACAGCCATTGGCCTGCCACTGGGTGAAATGCTTAAGGATAACTGGTTTTTTGATGCCTTCGAAGCCTTGAAGGAAAAAGACATCGAAGTACTGGGACTTCAAAAATTAAAGAGCTTTAAATATTCGCCTTATCGTGCTACCCTCAACACCGGGATAAAATCGGGTCAGGACTGGTTTGATGTAAATCTTGAAGTTAGTTTTGGCGATTACCAGATACCCTTGGTTCATTTGAAGAAACATATCCTTAACAGGGAAAAATTTATTAAACTGGGCGATGGTACTGTGGGGATGCTACCTGCGGAATGGATCGATAAGCTGGAAAAATATTTCAGGATTGGTGAAATTAAAAAAGATAAACTCCAGGTATCGAAGCTACGCTTTAGTTTGGTGGATGAGCTTTTTGATGACATTGATGATACGGAAATACTTTATGAATTGGCTGAAAAAAAGAAGCGACTCGAAAGTTTTACCGAAATTTCGAAAGTGCGAAAGCCTGCGGCCATAAAAGCCACACTTCGCGATTACCAAAAAGAAGGATTGAACTGGCTGAATTTCCTCAACGAGATGGGCTGGGGCGGCATACTTGCCGATGATATGGGACTTGGTAAAACCATACAGATTCTGGCTTTTTTGGCCAGCCTCAAAAATAAAAGTTCAAAAACATCACTCGTGGTGGTTCCAACAACCTTGATTTTTAACTGGGAAAATGAAATTAAAAAATTCTATCCCGCGCTGAAAGTGATGTTTTACTATGGGACAAATCGTGAAAAAGATGAGAAGATTTTTAATAAATTCAATCTTGTAATTACCACTTATGGTTTGATGGTAAATGATATTGAAATGCTGAGCAAGGCAAAATTCAACTACATCATCCTCGATGAATCGCAGGCCATCAAAAATCCGCTTTCAAAACGATTTAAGGCTGCCTGCCTTTTGCAGGGAAAAAGCAAATTAACCCTCACCGGAACGCCCATCGAAAACAATACTTTCGATTTGTTTGCACAGATGACTTTTGCCAACCCGGGATTGCTTGGAAATCCAAAATCGTTTAAAGATTATTATTCCTCGCCCATCGATAAAGACAAAGATCCCGGCCGGGCCAATGAACTCCGAAAACTAATTTCGCCTTTTATAATGCGCCGCACAAAAGAGCAGGTGGCCACCGAACTTCCACCAAAAACTGAAGGTGTGGTTTACTGTCAAATGGAGCCCACCCAGCGTGCTGTTTATGAAGAGTACAAAAACCGCTACCGTGATTTTATTCTCAACAAAATTGATACGGAAGGCATGGGAAAAAGTAAAATGTCTATCCTGGAGGGGCTTTTAAAGCTGCGGCAGATATGCAATAACCCTGCGCTGATGGTCACCGAAACCCGCGTTCCCGATATATCCATCAAGCAGGAAGAATTGATGCGCCAAATCAACGAAAAAACCGGAAAGCATAAAATTGTCGTTTTTTCACAATTTGTGAAAATGTTGAAGATGATCGAAAAAGAAATTCAGGCCGAAGGGCACGATTACGAATACTTCGATGGCAGCTCATCGCAAAAGAAACGAAAGGACAGCGTTACCCGTTTTCAAAATGATGACAATTGCCGTGTTTTTCTTATCAGCCTCAAAGCCGGTGGAACCGGAATAAATCTTACCGCCGCCGATTATGTTTATATTTTCGATCCCTGGTGGAATCCTGCCGTTGAAAACCAGGCCATCGACCGTACCTACCGAATTGGCCAGGATAAAAAAGTATTTGCTTACCGTATGATCTGCAAAGATACCGTGGAAGAGAAAATTATGCAGTACCAGGCACAAAAGAAAGCCCTTGCTGCTGATATTATTCGCACCGACGAAAGCTTCGTAAAACAGCTTACTGCTGATAATATCAAGGATTTGTTTGGGTAATTCTTTCCGTAAGCGTTTTTCTGAGTGAACTCTGACAGGGTTTTGAACCCTGTCAGAGTTTTAAAAAATACCCATCGGAGGCGCAATATTTTTTTTGTATAAAGCTGTAAATATTTATACATTTACAGCCACAAAAAGATATTTATTCACTTCAATCCCAAACTTATGAAACATTTAACACTGCTTATTAGCGTACTCGCTTTTGCAGCCTGCATTTTCCAAGCCAAAGCACAACAGGTTGTTGCCACAGCAGGCGGATATTACGAGGGTGATAATCTCTCGTTGAGCTGGACACTGGGCGAACCTGTTATCGAAACCTTCAACAGTGGCGGGCTGATCCTCACGCAGGGATTCCAGTAGCCCTACAACTTTTACCTTCAGCAAATCCTTAATATCCCGGTGGGCTGGAGCGGTGTTTCCTCCTACCTCGATCCTTTAAACAAAGGTGTGAATGGCATTTTTGCTCCTTACCAAAACGAGCTTATCATTATGGCCTCGATGAACGGAGTGTATTATCCGGCGCAAAGCATCAACACCCTCGGCAACTGGGATTACTACAGCGGTTACCAGATCAAGGCCGAAGATGATTTTGATCTGACCCTCACCGGAGCAAAAATCCCAAACCCTGAAATTGACCTGGCTGAAGGCTGGAATCTTGTCCCGGTTTTGAGTTCCTGCGATGTAGAAGTGGAAAATCTTTTTTCAGGAATTCCTTCTTTACAAATTGTGAAAGAAGTGGCTGGGACAAATCTTTACTGGCCGGCCTACAATATCAACACTTTGGGAAATCTCATGCCCGGTAAGGCATATTTTGTTGCTTCCGCAGATGGCGGGACAATTTCTTTCCCGGAATGTACAAAATCTTCCGCTAAAACAAAGCTGGTTTCAAGATCTGTAAATCCTGGTACATGGAACGATTTGCATTACACCGCCTCATCCCACGTCATTGCTTTTCCTGCAACGGCATTTCATAATTCAGGGATACTGCCCGGTGATGTGATCGGCGTTTTTAGTTTTGATGGCCTTTGCTGTGGACAGGCGGAAATTGCCAATCTAAAATCCAACCTCGCCATCACGGCTTTTGCCAACGATGAAATCACCATGGATAAAGATGGCTTTGAAAACAGAGAACCTTTCCGGTTTAAAGTTTATCGTCCGGCCAGCGATCAGCAATTTGAGCTTGAAGCAAGTTTTGATCCTGCTTTGCCCAACATGGGATTTTTCGCCGCCCACGGACTTTCGGCGGTGCAAAGCCTAAAGCTGAAGGTATCGGGGATTTCAGAAAACCCGGCGATTACCTTTGAGGTTTACCCCAATCCTTCGCATGGAATTTTCAATATTTCCCTTAGCCGCTGTCCCCAAAACCTTCAAATCCAAATTACCGACATCAGGGGAAGTATCATAAAAGAAATGCAAACGAGCACGCAGGTTGGTGGATCGGTTTTGCAAATCGACATGTCAGGAAATCCCAAAGGGGTTTATTTTTTTAAATTGCATAATGACGGTTTTGTGGGGGTGAAGAAGGTGGTGGTGGAATAACCCCAACCCCATCCCTTCCCCAAATTGGGGAAGGGGGCCTTTTCTTCTGGGATTTGGAGGAAATACAAAAGCGAAGCACTTCGCTCAATAATCACACTTCAAATCCCATGAAAGAGGGCTCCCCTCTCCATTTGGAGAGAGCCTGTCCCGAAAATCGGGAGGCAGGGGGAGGGGCCGAAATAACAGAGAAATCACAAAAGGAAATATAATGAAAACACAACCGAAACAACCCCATCCCCGGCCCTTTCCGCCAGCTGGCGGAAAAGGGCGCCTGCTCTCCCGGGATTTGGAGAAAAAGCAAGAGCGAAGCATTACGCTAATGCATACAGATCCAAATCCCATGAAAGAGGGCTCCCCTCTCCAATTGGAGAGGGGCCGGGGGAGAGGCCGAACAGCCGGGGGAGAGGCAGAAAAACAAAAACATAACCAACAATTCACATATTCTTTAACCATCAAATTTTTTATCTTATGAAACAAATTACACTTTTTCTCGCAGCAATCCTGCTGAGCCTCGCTACGCTGGCTCAAGCCCCGATGGGCATCAATTACCAAACTGTAATCCGTGATGGCGATGGCAACATATTGCCCGATACGGAACTCTCACTGCAAATGACCATCCGCTCCGGTGCGCCGGATGGAGCGGTTGTTTATGCCGAAACCCACGAAGCCACCACCAACGCCTTTGGGCTGGTAAACCTGGTAATTGGCTACGGTAGCCCACTGAGCAATGCTTTTGCCGACATTAACTGGGGCGATGACGACAAATACTTAGAAATCGCCATCGACCTGGCTGGGAGCGGCAGCTACACTATTATGGGAGTTACTCAGTTTTTGAGTGTTATTTATGCTTTTCATTCAAGCACAACGGAAACGTATGATGAAACTGATCCGGATTTTAATTCTTGGGATAAATCCACCGGTATTGCCATTACTGAAAATCAAATTACCGATTTGCAGGATTACCTGACCGCAGAATCTGACCCGGAATTTAATTCCTGGGATAAATCCACCGGCATTGCCATTACTGAAAATCAGATTACCGATTTGCAGGATTACCTGACCGAAGAAGTTGATGGGGATGCTACGAACGAACTCCAAACCCTCTCGCAGGCCGGGAATACGGTAACGCTTTCGCAGGGTGGCGGCACCATTAGCGTGGCTGATAATGATAACCTGCCGGCCAACGAGCTGCAGCAAATCAGCAAAGTTGGAAGTACCGTGAGCCTTTCGCAAGGCGGCGGCAGCTTTACCGATGCGGTTAACGATGCTGATTACAACCCGGGCAACGAACTGCAAACCCTTGTGCAGAACGACCTGCAAGTTACCCTTTCGCAGGGTGGCGGTACAATAAACATTGCCGATAACGACAATGATGCCTCCAACGAAATCCAAACAGTGCTTGAACAGGACTACAACGTAAGCCTCTCCCAGGGTGGCGGCTCGTTTATGACCGGTGTAAAAAGCTACACCCAGGCCGCCATTGATGCCATGATTCCTTACAACGGCCTTGTCGTTTTTAACACAAGTACCAATTGTATTAATTATTACAACCTGAACAACTGGTTTGAAGCCTGCGGTATTTGCACCCCGCAACCTACGCAGGCTGCCGCCGGCGATGACCAGGCATTTTACGATGAAAGCACCGAAGCTACCCTTGCCGCCAACACCCCCGAACAGGGCGCAGGACTATGGACAGTAACAAGCGGCGAAGGCGGAAGCTTTGCCGATGCCACACTTCCTGAAACTACTTTTACAGGCCAGCCCTGCACAGCTTACATTCTGGCATGGACTATTTCCAACTCTTGCGGCCAAAGCAGCGACCCGGTGGATATTACCTTTTTTGCTACACCAACTGTAGCCAATGCCGGGAATGATACCATTGTTGGTGGGGGTGCTACTACATTAAATCTTTATGCCAACATTCCCGAATTTGGCGAAGGCCTGTGGACAATCCTTAGCGGAGAAGGTGGAATTATTGATGATGCCACCAATGCGGCAGCGTTGTTTACCGGAGAAACAGGTATCACATACACCCTTCAATGGAAAATTTTTACAGAATGTGCAATTTCCCCGGATGAAATAACTGTACTTTTTGCAAATATCCAGATAGGCGAACCTTACCAGGGCGGTATTATAGCATACATCCTGCAGCCTGGCGACCCCGGTTATGTTGAAGGCGAAACCCATGGCATTATTGCCGCTGCCAGCGACCAGAGTAGCAGTGCCCAATGGGGATGTTACGGAACAAGCATACCCGGAGCTGATGGAACTGCACTTGGTACCGGCTACCAAAACACCCTTGATATTGTGGAAGGGTGCAGCACGGCCGGCATAGCCGCACAAATATGCAACGACCTTGAACTGAACGGCTACACCGACTGGTATTTGCCCAGTAAAGACGAACTGAACAAGCTCTACCTGAGCAAGGATCTAGTTGGCGGTTTTGTGGCTGCCTACTATTGGAGTTCTTCGGGGTACAGTAGCTACTACGCCTGGGAACAGTACTTCTCCAATGGCAATCAGTACACCAACCTTAAGGTCAACTCATACTATGTTCGTGCCGTTCGGGCTTTTTAACAATTTATCTATTTAACTATTTAATTAATCCCGCGAAGCGGGGGAAAAAAATTTTTGAAAATGGCACTGTATTACGAACTGCCAGTTTATAAAGATACATACAACCTTATTTTAAAGGTGTTTGAATGTACAAAAGAATTTGGAAGAGAGTACAAATACACATTGGGACAAGACATGAAGCGCGATGCCTTGCAATTGGTGCGTAGCATTTACAGAGCTAACAAAGCAGCGCAAAAAAGAGAACACCTCGATGCATTTTTAGATGATTTTGAATTGCTGAAATTAGAAATCAGGTTGTCTGTTGATATGAAGATAATGCCCATCCGCAGGCAGGCCGAATTAAGTGTATTGATGGAGCGCATTGGAAAACAAATAACCGGATGGCGAAATGCATCGGGTAATTAAAGCCGGAATTGCTGGTGCTACGGTGGCAGCGAGTGAGCAGGTATAGTTTAAAAGCGATAAAGGGAGTGGGTGCGTTGCCCACTAAATAAGCCGGAGGCATCGAAAGTTGTTTTCGCTCACACCTTTATTTTACGGGTTGGCGGTTTTGTGGCTGCCTACTATTGGAGTTCTTCGGAGTACAGTAGCAACAACGCCTGGAAACAGAACTTCAACAATGGCAATCAGAACAATTTACCCCGTTAAATAGCCTGTGGCTAACGAAGTAATTTAACGGGGCAGGCAATAAGAACAATACAAACTATGTTCGTGCCGTTCGGGGTTTTAAACAACTACCAATAGCCCGGGTGGAAGCACCCGGGCTTTTTTACATTTTTTTAGAGATGATAAAAATCCGTGTAAAACCCCTACGGGGTAATCGTAATCAACGAAATACGCAATTCTACAATACTTTATCGCCAACGGCGAAAAAAAAATGTCAGGGTTAAATATGATACATGAACTTACCGCGTAGCGGTTATGGTATTGTAGAAGATGATGAATCGGGGAAAAGCATTCCGCGTAGCGGATCAAGATGTTACCTCACAAGCGAATTAAAATTGGTTTTATGCAGCTTAACTTATTTAATAGGTTTACCAAAAATAATTCAAAAATAGATTCCGGCGATTTATTTGAAGCTTATTTCCTATGCCGGAAAAATAAAAGAAACACCCATAATGCACTGGCTTTTGAAGTGGACTATGAACACAATTTGCTGCAACTTGCCGAAGAAATAAACAATGGAACTTATCAGCCGGGTCGCTCCATCGCCTTCATCGTAAACAACCCGGTGAAACGTGAAATCTTTACCCCGTTGGATTTTTCATAAATTTGTAACATGTACTATTATGTTTATATTTTGCAAAGCGAAAAAGACGGTAATTTCTATACTGGTTACACAAAGGATTTACGTGAAAGGCTAAAACTTCATAATGAAGGTAAAGTATCTTCCACAAAAAATAGAAGACCTTTCAATCTGATTTATTTTGAAGGTTGTTTTAATCAGCAGGATGCCACCAGAAGAGAAAAATACTTGAAATCAGGTAACGGTAAAATTTACTTGAAAAACAGGTTAAGGAATTATTTCGAAACGAATCCTACGGGGTGAAGCCGCCGATTTTCGCGACCGCGTGGTACACCACTGGCTCATTGCAAAACTCAACCCGCTGTTCGAGCGCATCTTTATCAACGACAGCTACGCCTGCCGCACCGGAAAAGGAACTCACCTCGGAATTAAACAATTGGATGGATTTATTAAATCATGCTCCAGCGATTATAAAAAAGATTGCTACATCCTGAAACTTGACATCGCAGGTTTTTTCATGCACATCAAGCGCAAAATCCTTTTCAATAGCTTGGAAAAGTTCATCCTTAAAAATTACACAGCCGAAGATAAATCCCTGGTGCTGGAAATATGCAAAACCATTGTTTTTAACAATCCTGCCGAAAACTGCATCATTCACCCCGTTGGATATACGAATTGCAAAAAACCTTTTGCCAAAAAGCAAAGTTTATCCAACGGGGTAAAAGGAAAACGTAAAGATTGGGTAGGTTTACCCGACAACAAAAGCCTTTTTCACAGCCCGCCCGGTTGCGGCCTGCCTATTGGCAACCTGACAAGCCAGGTGTTTGCCAACTTTTACCTCAATCCGTTCGATCATTTTATAAAAACCACATCAAACATCCGCTACTTCGGCCGATATGTTGACCCCCGTTGGATATTTATCCTACGGGGTGGATGATTTTGTAATAGTGCATCAGGACAAAGAATACCTAAAATCGCTAATCCCCAAAATCCGCAGTTACCTGCAAAAGGAATTACAGCTACAACTTCACCCTAATAAAATCTATTTGCAGCATTTCAGCAAGGGTGTTAAATTTCTGGGCGTTGTTATCAAGCCGCACCGAATTTACCCCGTGGGATAACCATGGTTTATAATGTTCAACATCTTTAAATGTACCTATCCAACGGGGTGAATATCGCAAACCGAACCAAGGGGAATTTTTACCGGGCCATCCAAAAGCAAAACAAGATTGCCCGCAACCACAGGCCATCAAAGGACGAACAAGCTGCATTTTTAAGTGTCATGAATTCGTACCTCGGCATCCTAAAACATTACAAAACTTACAAGCTCCGAAAGCGAATGATACGCAAAAATCTTTCGGGCTGGTGGGCGAATTATTTTTATGCCAAAGCTTACACAAAGATGGTTTCAAAAAGAAGGGTTGTTGGCAAACCTGCTTTTTATTGAAGATGATCCGGAATATTAAAACAGGAATGGTGTTTTTGGGGCATATTAAAAACGAAAATGATGTTTTGGAAATGGATATTCCGGTGCTCCGCACCTTTGGTGGTTTCACGTGTTTGGGCTTTCTACAAAGATTTCGCGGCTCTGCCGCTTTTAGTCTATCCCCGGCGGAAGATGCAGGTGCAGAGCACCGATAATATTTGTAGCCAGGATGCACCCCCGGAGGGAAATGCAGGTGCAGAGCACCGTAATATTAAAACCGGGAATTGCGTTTTTCAATAAGGTTTTTCGAAGGTGATAAGGTTTTCTGGTTTTTAAAGATTTCCAACATCAGGCTTGCGATCCCTTCCCTTCCCTTCGGTCAGGGCTACTAACCCTCACAGGCTTTGGGTTTGCAGCCTCGAAGAGGATTGCAACCCTAAGACTGGCAGGTATGGTATCGTATAGTCAAGGCTTCACTAAAAGTGAAACCCTGACTTACTATTTCAGCTTTTTCAAACCCTGAGTTTTTCAACATCATCAATGGTTTTGGGAATGGGTTTTCCCAAATAAGTTTTGCAGGCTAAAAGCCTGTAACATCAAAGTAAAAACATCATCGCCAGAAAAATTCCCAGGCTGAAGGCCTGTCCATTGGACTCCTTCGGAGGGACAAATATAATGTTGCAGGCCTTCAGCCTGCGGATACAGCTGCTTTGGTGTTAAAAAGGAGCGGTGCTCCTTCTTTTGATATTAAAGGCTTTCAGCCTTTGTTATAGTATTTACTAATTTTAAAATTACAAATATTTTCTTAACCTAATGGCCATGCGCACGTGCGGAACTGTCAGAGTTTTAAGACTACCTCAAAGCTTCCACATCATCGATGCTTTTTGGAATGGGTTTTCCCAAAAGCTTGTAGCCATCTTTAGTAATCAGAAAATCCTCTTCATTGCGGCAGCCGCTAAAATCTTTGTAGGCTTCCAATTTATCATAATTGAGAAAATTTGTAAATTTCTTTTCGGCACGCCATTTATCAATCAAATCGGGAATAAAATAGATGCCCGGCTCGATGGTGAGCACAAATCCCGGCTCCAGCTTCCTGCCCAGCCTTAGCGATTTCGCCCCAAACTGTGTGCTTTTGGCTTCATTGTCGTAACCCACGTATTGCTCACCCAGGTCTTCCATATCATGCACATCAAGCCCCATCATGTGCCCCAGGCCACAAGGAAAAAACATAGCATGTACACCTTTGGCCACGGCTTCGTCAACATCACCTTTAAAAAATCCCAATTGTCCTAATCCTCTTAAAATTGTACGAGCCGATTCGTAATAAACCTCTTTGAATGGAACGCCGGGTTTGAGCATTTTTATGGCTGCTTCATGCGAATCGAGGGCAACCTGGTAAACTTCCTTTTGCCGTTGGGTAAATTTCCGGCTCACCGGAAAGGTACCCGACATGTCGCCGGCATAACCCATTTCTGTTTCAGCGCCACAATCGAGAAGGAACAATTGACCCTCTTTGGTTGTATTTCCATGATAATGGTTGTGCAATGTTTGCCCATTGATGGTGGCAATTACAGGAAACGAAATATGTCCGCCTGCTGCCTCGGCAATACGTTGAGTTTCGGCAGCAATTTCTGATTCTCTCATTCCCGGCCTGAGCATTTTCATTGCTTCGATGTGCATATCTGCCGTAACATTCACGGCTTTTTCAATTTCTGCAATTTCTTCATCTGTCTTGTAATTTCGCTGTGCGATAACAGCTTTCACAAATTCCAATGATGAAAAATCCTTTTGCTGAGATGGCTTTATGCCGAGAAGCTCAAATATCTTGATTTTATTCTCCGGGCGATAGGGTGGCAGGAAATGAATCGTTCTATTTTGAGATGTAGCCTTTTGCAAATCACTTCCCAATTGAGAAATTGTTTTTGTTTTATGTATTCCTGAAGTTAGAAATCGGTCAGCAATCGAAGGTTGTTTGCCCATCCACACTACGTCATCAATGGTGTAATCATCACCATAAACAGTTTCCTCTCCTGACTCGCAGTCGATAATGGCGGCAAGGTTTGGATGGCTCACCCCGAAAAAATACAGAAAGCTGCTATCCTGACGAAAATGAAAGGTATTATCAGCATAGTTCATTGGGCTTTCGTTATTACCCAAAAAAAGCAAAACACCTTTTCCTATTTCGTTTTTAAGCCTGTTGCGGCGAGTGATGTAGGTTTGTTTACTGAACATAATTTATAGTTTTGATTTAATGAATACCGGGAGTTTCACCACGAAGATATGACGTTAATTACCAAATAAGATGCAAACATTTTTTATGTGTGAACAAAGCAATCGTCTCAGCCTGAAAGGCTGACACATCGCAAGGTCAGGCAACGCCTGAACGAACGAGGAACCCCACAACATCCCTCCAGCCTGAAAGGCTGGCACATCAAAAGGTCAGGCAAGGCCTGACAGCAAAACACGTCATCCCAACATCTCAGCCTGCAAGGCTGAAGCTCATCACCAAAAAAACATGCACCCACTGATGAGTTTTTATCACCTAAACTGTCGCAGACCTTCGGTCTGCCGGTGAATATTGATAACGAATTATGCTTTGATGTTTCAGGCTTTCAGCCTGTGAGAATAAACCCAATAAGCATCTTTAATTTTGCAAACCATAAAAATATACAAACATAAAAAGCACTTATTAGAAAATCGAGCCTCACTTAGTCTTTCTTATGCCGCAGGCATGGAGTGCAACTGCGTGTCCTGAGTGCCTGCGTGGTAAATTATTATAAAAAGCTATCTGATGATTATTTTTTCAATTTTATTGAATTCTGAAGTTTTAATTCTAACAAAATAAATTCCCGGATTTTTGTGGTCGAGTTGAATTATTGTATTGCCCTTTGATTTTTCAGATTTTATTAATTGACCATGGGCATTGTAAATTTCAAGATCGTAAACTTCATCCTGCAAAGTGCTTACAGTGAAGCAGCCATTGTTTGGGTTGGGATGAATTGAAAATCCATTTTTACTTACAATTTCATCATTAACTCCGGTTGGCGAAGTAATTTCGATATCGGCAATGTAGAGGTTGTTCCCGTATTTGTTCATCGACTGGAACATAAATTTCACATTTTGAGCGCCGGCATAATTAGCAAGGCTAATCGAAACACATTCGGCACCATATCCCACGCCACACCAATGTTCATCCAACGATGGCATAAAAGGAACAGTCATTTGTTGGGTTGTTTCAAAAATGCCATTTCCATCCGGGCCGTTAGCATAAATTCTTTGCCATGTAGCGCCGCAATCTTCTGATATTTTAATAATCAGTGAGTCGCGAAATGCAAAACGGTTGGTATAAGCATAATTAAATATCAGGTGTGGGTTGTCAATTCCATCGAGGTTGAGCGCCGGTGAAATAAGGTTGTCGCGTTGGTTCATGGCAGTGTATCCGAAAAAGTTCATATATACAGCCTTGTTATTATTTGGTGACCAATCAGGTTCAACAATTTCCCATGTGATGCTATTATCAACATTTTCTCTTGTCCAGTTTTGAGGACTAAACCCATTGCTAAAATCTGCCGCGAATGGAAGTGTATAACCTCCTGCCAAAATAAAGGCTTCTTTTTCGAGGCTTGACGAACCGTTGCCCGAGGTAGCAGTAAGTGTTACTGAATAATTAGCATTTGAAAGGAAAACCACAGCCGGGTTTTGGCTTTGCGCATTGGTGTTCTCAACAAATTCAACATCAGTTGGATTAAAACTCCATTCCCATTGTGTGGGGCAGTATTGCGTAAGATCAGTAAAATAAACAATTTCTCCTGAACATATTGCATGGTTTGAAGCCATAAACTCAACCTCGGGCAATAAGGTTTCATCCACAACTATATAATCTTCCATTAGTTTTGTATCTGTACCAAATTCGTTGGTGATCGTTAAACTAACATCAAAGCTTCCGGGAGTATTATACTCAATATTTGCCGGGCTGGATTCATTGGAAGTAGCCGGATTGCCACCCTCAAAAGTCCATTCCCATTGTGTGGGCACACCTGCCGAGAGATCGGTATAAGTAACGGGGCATGAGGGAGGCACAGTCTGCATATCAACGCTAAAATCAACAACAGGCGTTGAATGATACATATCGGAACTCCACAAACCGCGGCCATAAGTTGCCGCACGGATTACATCGCCTGCCGGATTGCCGGCTTCGTAATAAATCTCTACTTCGGTTACGCGGGCACTTGCCGGGAATCCATTATCGAAGAGCATCCAATCATCCATAAAAGCATCCTTATAAAAAACGCCTATATCAATGCCCACATAAAGTCCTTCCTGGCTGTTTTCATAATACGCAATGTCGTTAATGGAGACAAGTGGCAATGAGCCTGTGATATTTTCCCATGTTACACCACGATCAATTGATTTATAAACTCCCGTGCCCTGGCACATATATACAGTTTCAGGATCGAAGGGATGGGCTTCCAAATCGTTGATGGATGCATTGCTTGGGAGGTTTGTAGATAGATTAATCCATTGCGGACTTGCATCGTTCACATTATCGCAGCGGAAAAGAGTTTGGTTTTCACGTGCCGCATAAAGAATATTCACATCAGCGGGCGATTGATCCAGGTCACGGAAGTTGGTGCTGTTGTTTCCACCAGGAGCATCCGAAATTTTTGTCCAGGTTGGGTTTCCTGAACGAACATTGATTCCTCTCCAAATATTTTTGTAGCCTGCAAACATTGTTGTTGCTACTTCTTCATGCAGGATAAACGGGGTAACCCAGGCACCGTCTTCTGTAATTCCAAATACGCCATTTCCTGCAATTTTATTGGCTTCGTTATTATTGATGATTCTAAAAATATCACCGTAATAAAGTGTCCCGTAGCTGTAATTGGCCACTTCGTGATCTATGGCACATTCCATACCATCACCGCCAAGGTTGAAATACCAATATTCAGTACCCATATATGTTGATGTGCCGTTGTCCTGGTAACCGTTAATCACTTTATCTTTCACGGTAGCGCTTTGCCCCATTTTGTAAACCTGGCCAATAGCAAGCCCATTGCTTGTCAATGTCCAGTTGTTTCCACCATTTTCAGTCCAGTAGATGCCGCCATCATTTCCGGCATAAAGCCTGCCGTCTGCCGGGCTATATTCCAGCACGTGTAAGTCGGCATGAACAGCTGGAACGCCACAATCGCCCCACCAGTGCGAGCTAATTTCCCAGGTAGTGCCGGCATCGGTAGATTTAAAACAATTTACTCCCCCGGCATAAATGATATTGGCATCGGTTGGGTCAACAGCCATATCAAGGTCGTACCAGGCTTGTCCGCCATCGCCGCCATCGCAGCCCCAACTCATGATGTTGGGCGTAGTGGACATTTCGGTAAATGAATGGCCAGCATCAGTGGAATAATAGGTTCCGCCATAAGCGCTGCCCTGTGCCAACAGGAAATAAACCACATTTGGGTTGGCAGGAGTAACGCCAATCACTCCGCGGCTTCCCGATGGGATTCCATTTTCGATTTCCGTCCAGGATTCACCAGCATCGGCTGAACGATAAAAGGAACCGTTTGCAGTGGCGAAAATAATTGTTGGATCGTCAACCTTAAACACTATATCCTTAAAATATCCTGACTTAAGATTTTCCCACAATTCGCCTCCATCGGTAGTTAGAAATATTCCTGAACTTGTTGCTGCATAAATCATTTCACTATTTTCAGGATGCATGATAAACCTAGCCACAGTGGTATTGCCCATCCCATAGCTATACGCATCCCAGGTTTCGCCGGCATCGAAGGATTTAAATACGCCCAATCCAGGAGCGTCACCTGCATCGCGATCGCCGGTTCCGATGTACAAAATATTTGGATCGGCATGGTCAACGGCAATGGCCGAAACCCCAAGTGTGGGTAGGCCATCGGTGGTGGTGTGCCAGGTAGTTCCCATGTCGTGGGTAATCCACAATCCTCCGGCAGGTGCGCCTACATAAATGGTGCTTGCATCGCCAGGGTGAAAGGCAAGAGCGTTTATGCGGCCTAAGCCTCTGTATCCTTTATTTGGTGGAACCAGGAAAGGGCCCAGGTTTTCCCAGTTGCCGTTTGATGATTTTTGTTCGGGATGTTTTGAGAGGTAATCCTGATAAGCTTTCATTTCTCTGTCGGGAGCCGGGCGGCTGCCATCGGGGTTTATGCGGCTGCTCATCATGTATTCCCAGCGTTTAAAGGGTTTCCAGCCGCTACCTTTTGTAACTTTACGATCCTGCCAATAGGTTTCAAAAGCATGTTGCACATCGTAAAAGTTCACATCCTGATCCTGCATCATCTCAATCCAGTAGGGATGTTTGGCATAATCTTCATCACCGAGTGATGCGTAGTTTTGAGCGGTAAGTTGCAGGCTAAATGCTGCAAACATGAGTGTTAGTAAAGCATTGATGAGGTGTTTCATTTCAAGTTTTATTGTGTTTAAATATTAAGACGCAAAAATAATGAAAAGATGGATAGGATAGATTTAAAACAAGATAGCAACATGTTGGAATATAGTCATCCGATGAATTTCTCCCGGAAGTGGCATTGTTCCCAATAACTTGGACTCAGTTGCTTAAACACTATTCATCGGATGACTTTTCCAGATTTCCGGTTTTAGTCACACCGTGAATAGCCCCGGGTAGTTGTGCTTTACTTTGAAAAACCAGCTTCTCTCTTGAAAAGAATTCACGGTGTGACTTATGGAATATAGTCATCCGATGAATTACTCTTGGAATCAGTACTTTTTCCATGGGCAATATGTAATTTGCTTAAACATTATTCATCGGATGACTTTTCCGGATTACCCCTTTTCAGTCATCCGATGAATTACTCCCGGAAGTGGCATTGTTCCCAATAGCTTGGGGTCAGTTGCTTAAACATTATTCATCGGATGACTTTTTCAGATTACCAGTTTTGAGCCACACCGTGAATAGCTCCGGGCAGTTGTGCTCTATTTTGAAAAACCTGCCCTACTCCTGGAAATAATTCACGGTGTGACTTCGATTCCAGCTATAGTCATCCGATGAATTACTCTTGGAATCAGTACTTTTTCCATGGGCAATATGTAATTTGCTTAAACATTATTCATCGGATGACTTTTTCAGATTACCAGTTTTGAGCCACACCGTGAATAGCTCCGGGCAGTTGTGCTCTATTTTGAAAAACCTGCCCTACTCCTGGAAATAATTCACGGTGTGGCTTCGGTTCCAGCTATAGTCATCCGATGAATTACTCCCGCAGCTGGAATTGTTCTCATACGCTATTTGCAAATTGCTTAAACATTATTCATCGGATGACTTTTTCAGATTACCAGTTTTGAGTCACACCGTGAATAAGCCCAGGCAGTTGTGCTCTATTTTGAAAAACCTGCCCTACTCCTGGAAATAATTCACGGTGTGACTTATGGAATATAGTCATCCGATGAATTACTCTTGGAATCAGTACTTTTTCCATGGGCAATATGTAATTTGCTTAAACATTATTCATCGGATGACTTTTTCAGATTACCAGTTTTGAGTCACACCGTGAAAAAGCCCGGGCAGTTGTGCTATATTTTTAAAAAACCCGCTCTGCTCTTAAATAGAATTCACGGTGTGACTTTAGCTCCGGTATAGTCATCCGATGAATTACTCCCGGAAGTGGCATTGTTCCCAATAGCTTAGAGTCAGTTGCTTAAGCATTATTCATCGGATGACTTCAATTCATCCGATGACTTCAAGTCATCGGATGAATGACTACCACAGGTTTACATTCCATCATGCGCCGTGCGGCGGATAATTTCATTTTGCAAGTCTTCGCCCAAATCGTTAAAATAGTCGCTGTAGCCGGCCACGCGCACAATCAGGTCGCGGTATTTTTCGGGATGCTTTTGGGCATCTTTTAGGGTATCAGCCGAAACCACATTAAACTGGATGTGGTGTCCATCGAGCCTGAAATAGCTGCGCACCAACTGCGAAACTTTGATGATGCTGTCTTCATCCTCAAAAAAGTCGGGCGAGAATTTTTGGTTTAACAAAGTTCCTCCTGTTCGTATGTGGTCAATTTTTGAAGCAGATTTCAACACGCCGGTTGGTCCGTTTTTATCCGCACCCTGAACAGGTGAAATGCCTTCAGAAAGTGGTTCGCTTGCTTTGCGGCCATCGGGCAGCGCCTTAATAACGCTACCAAAATACACATGACAGGTGGTGGGCAAAAGGTTTATCCTAAAAGTGCCGCCTCTTGCGCTTGGCCGTCCGTTTACCGAATCATAAAAAATTTCAAAAATCTGCTTTGCCTGCTCATCAGCATAATCGTCATCATTGCCATATTTGGGGGTTTCATAAATCAGCTTGAAACGCAAATCTTCATAGCCTTCAAAATTCTTTTCCAGCGCCACAAGGAAGTCTTTCATCGAAATGGTTTGCTGCTCAAATACGTGATATTTCAGCGCTGTGAGGCTGTCGGTGAGGCTGCCCAGCCCAACGCCCTGGATGTAGCTGCTGTTGTAGCGGGCACCACCGGCGTTGTAATCCTTGCCATTGGCCAAACAATCGTCGATGATAAGCGACAGGAAGGGTGCGGGCAGGTTTTGAGCAAAAAGTTTCTCGATGATGTTGTTGCCCTTAATTTTGATGTCGGCAAAATAGTTTTCCTGTTTTTTGTAGGCTTCCATCAACTCATCGAACGATTTAAAATCAAGGGGATCGCCGGTTTTCAGTCCGATATGTTTCCCGGTTTTATGGTCAAATCCATTGTTGAGGGTGATCTCCAGAATTTTCGCCAGATTAAAATATCCGGTCAGGATGTAAGCCTCGGTTCCAAAAGCACCTGATTCAACACAACCGCTGGCACCACCATTTCGCGCATCTTCCACGGTTTTACCCTGGCGCACCAGTTCCTGAACTATGGCATCAGTATTAAAAATTGAGGGTTGTCCAAATCCCGTTTTAGTGATTTTTACAGCCCTTTGAATAAAGCTATCAGGATTCTTTTTGCTGAGTTGCACCATGCTACCGGGCTGCAAAATCCTCATTTCTTCTATCACATCCAAAATAATATAGCTCAACTCGTTTACAGCATCCGAGCCATCGGCTTTTACTCCGCCAAGGTTTATCAGGGCAAAATCAGTGTAGGTGTTACTTTCCTGTGCAGTAACCCCAACTTTCGGTGGGGCAGGGTGGTTGTTGAATTTTACCCAGAACGACTGTAATAATTCTACGGCTGATTCTTTTGTTAATGTTCCCTCTGAAACTTCTTTTTGGTAAAATGGCAAGAGGTGTTGATCCAGTCTGCCGGGATTAAAGCTGTCCCAGGGATTGAGTTCGGTAATTACACCAACATGCACAAACCAGTAATACTGCAAAGCTTCATGAAAAGTTTCTGGCTTTTGGGTCGGCACTTTCCGACAAATCTCAGCCATTTTAATCAGTTCCGCTTTCCTGTTTTCATCCAACTCTAATGCGGCAAGTTCGTTAAGTTTCTCTGCATGGCGCTTGGCATACATGATGATGGATTCGGCAACAATGTGCATGGCTTTTAGTTCTTCGCGTTTATCAAGGGCATCCGGATCATTGTAAAAATCAAGTTTTTCCATGGCCACTTTGATATCCCCTTGAATATCGCTCATTCCTTTTTTGTAGATTTTATTCCCTGCCACTGTATGTCCGGGAGCACGTTGTTCCTGAAATTCGGTGAACATGCCGGCACTGTATGCATCCAGCCAGGCCTCATCCATGTTGGCCATGATCTTTTCACGGTTGCTTTTTCCGGTCCAAAATGGAATTATCACATCGCGGTAAGCTTCTATTGTTTCTTCATCGGATTTGAATGAAACTTTTGGCCGTGAGCTAAGAATTTCCAAATCCTGCAACGAATGCAGACTAATCTCCGGATAAGTCGGAGTGGCCTTTGGAGCAGGGCCTCGTTCACCTACAATCAATTCGCCCTCGTTGATGCAGATGTGTTTATTTTTTAGTATGTATTCAAAGGCCAGCGCTCGCTTTACTGGAATCGAAACACTTCGCGCGATGTCGCTTTTATAAAATTCTGTTACTAAAAGTGCCCTCTCGGCAGAAATTCTGTTTACTGCATTCAGGCTATTATTTCTGAGGTTTTTAATTCTTTCGTTCATGTGTGTGTTGGTTATTGGGAAAATCGTGAATTGTTAATTGTTAATTGTTAATCGTTATTTGTTAATTGCCTGCCTCGCCTTTGCGCAAGCCAACGCTGGCGGCCTGCTTCGCAGCGAGGCGAGCAAGGCGGGTTATTGGTTAATTGTTATTGAGTTATCAGATAATGTCATTAATTGTCATCCCGAAAATTAGAAAATTTTCAATTTTCGTAAATTTTCGAGGATGCTCGAAAAACTATGAAATCGTAGATTTCGGGTTTTTCGGCATTTTGCTTCGCGTCATTTAAAGTCATTTGGCTTTGCCGTAATTGATGGTCATTAATTGTCATTTGTTGTATTTAAATGAATTCTGAGACTGTTGACTGAGGACTGAGGACTGAATACTGCTTACTGTTGACTGCCACCTGTGGACTGTGGACTGCACACTGCCAATGCCGACCTTCGGTCGTGCATCCTCGAAAAACTATGAAATCAGAGATTTCTGGTTTTTCGGGACTGCCCACTTTCCTCACCCTCCAATCTTAACTTTAAAACCATTGTTTTCAAATAGTTGTTTTGCAGGTAGTAATTCCTCTTTACTCATATTCTTTAGGCCACTCAGTTTGTTTTCTATATTTAGCCTCGTGTATTTATTGCTTGCCATGGCGTGATATGGCAGTAGGTGAACTTCTGTAATCCCCCCGATTGATTTAATTATTTCGATAAACTTTTGAAGATTCTTCGCCTGATTGTTAACTCCGGGAATTACCGGAATCCTAATGATAACCTGCTTTTTTAAATTAACTAAAAGTTTAAGGTTTTTCAAAATAGGCTCAAGACTCGCATTGGTGAATTTTACGTGTTGATCGTTTTCAGGATGCTTTAAATCGTAAAGAAAAAGATCTACGAACTCAGCAGCTTTTTCCAAAATGATTTTATTTGCAAATCCACAGGTATCAAGGGCTGTGTGGAATCCCTTTGCTTTGCAGGCCCGGAGAATTCCGGTAGCAAAATCACTCTGCATCAAAGGTTCTCCGCCGCTAAGTGTTACGCCTCCTCCTGATTCATCATAAAAAACTGCATCTTTTTCAACGATTTCCATCACATCATCCACAGTCATAAGCTTGCCAATTTCTTCTTGCTTTTCATGAGGAATTCCATCAAGCATAACTTGCTTAATATCTGCTTCAGACTTGATATCCTGACTTTCAGGATTGTGACACCACCAGCATTTAAGCGGGCAGCCCTTAAAAAATATGGTTGTCCTTATGCCCGGACCATCATGTACCGCAAAACGTTTTATGTCGAAAACATTTCCTTTCATTTGAATAAAATTTGCCACTGCCTGTCCGTCCCTTGGCGTGAATGCACGGATGATAATAGTATGGTGTTTCTCCATACGAGTCCTTCGGACATTCATGGCCCCCGATGTGTCGGGGCAGGCGTGGGTGTTAATTATGAATATTTCCTCTGTTACAATAAAATTAAATCTGGAAAATTAAACACTGATAATTGTGCTTTAAAACTTTTGAAAAGAAGTGGAAAAATAGGAGGGGGAGAAGAAATTAAAATATCCAGCACTCGTAGAGGCCTTTGCCAAAATCGTGGTAAAGTGAAAGATGAAAATTTGGATATTCCATTTTTGAAATTTTTAACCTGCCAAAATTAATACGGATTTTCAGATTTCAAAATTAATTCTTTCAATTTGATGTGATTTCTAATAAAATTAACTTTAGGGTGGAGGGTTGTGGAGCACAACGCGATCCATAACCCTCCACCAGATGTAAAACAAGAGCATTGTCATTTTGAAAGTTCACCCAAAATTTTTGGGCATAATGAGGAAATGTTGAGTGAAGCGAAATCCCGCCTCCCACCACCATACCGGGAGTTTTGTCACCTGGAAGGAGTGAAGTCCCGCACGTGCGGGATCCCGACCATTCGGGGATTGAGACCTGCCTCGCCTGCACGATTACCTACACCAGCGGCAAGGCGGGGGTCTGTCTAATAGTACAGATTTCAGTACTTTACACAAACAAGTTATTGGTAGTTCCAAGCCTCCGGAGGCCCCAAAGTAAAATGACAATGTATATAAAACATCAAAATAAAATTATCTGACAAAAAAAATGATCGCTCTGATATTGTAAAAATAGCTTCTATAATATTCAAAGAATCAGTGTTTTAATCTCCATTTTCCGATAATTTATCTTCATTTTAAGTGATTATGATTCGTGTAAACAATCATTATTGGATAGTTACAGGACATAAGACAAGTATTTTCACTTAAGCTTAAAAATATTTCAGAGTTATCCATTTATTAAAAAATGCAAGGTCTGGATAATTTGTTGAAAGTATCTCCACCATTGCAATACAGATAGGGTAGGAGATATAGGAAAATGGAATTCAAAAAATATCAAGGGTAAAATAGAAGGATAACATGTTGGTAAAAATAATCCAACAATTTAAGTTACAAATGTAACTTTATGGAAATGTAGGTATAATTGTAAAGACAATACAATTGTACATAATAATTTTATCGAATAGATTTGTAAAATAGTGTGTAAATTGTGGAGACATGCCTCAAATACTTTATTATAGATTAAATACCAGTATTTTGCATAGATAATTTGAATTTGGACTGGAAGATATTTCTAAAATGATGAACTTTATTAAAAAATTAAATGAAATTTGATAAGTATTTATTAAATAATAGATTATGAAGATTACATTAAGTATTAATTAGAGTATTTACAAAAATAGTTGTGGTGTATAAATGTAAATCTACTTATCTTTGTTACTTCTTAAATGTAAAATACACATTTGTAAATATGAATACACAATTGTAAACAATATGGAATAGATATGGAAAACTTAAAAGATAGGATACAATTGTTAATTTCCACAAAAGGAATGACAAATGCAACCTTTGCTGAAAAAATAGGTGTGCAACCATCAAATATTTCACATGTGCTTTCGGGAAGGAATAAACCCAGTCTTGACCTTGTTCACAAAGTCCTGAATAGTTTCAAGGAAATTAGAACTGAGTGGTTGGTACATGGATCAGGATCGATGACTAAGGATTACAATCTTTTTGAAATGGAAGATGATAATTTTGCGGATGAGAAAACATCTGAAGTGGAAAATAGCCGGCCTGTAGCTGAAACAAAGGTAGCACCTCAGAAAATATCTCCTTCATTTGAAGCTAAAACAAAGGAAAAAGATAGTAAAAAGCCTGAAATAAAAGCTATTAAAGAAGATGATAAAGTAATCGGGGAAATAAGCAGAAAATTTGAAAAAGAAAATCCTCATAAAAAACTTCACAAACCCATCGAACGGATTGTTGTTTTTTATGAGGATAGAACATTTAAAGAATATTATCCTGAAGCTTAACCTGATTAATTCATAATTTCATGAATTTTTCAGCTTAAAATCTTTCAAGTTTTGAAAAGAAAAAGCTACCTTCAATTTCAGCATTTTCATCGCTGTCAGAGCCGTGAACAGCATTTTTCTGTACATCAGTTCCAAATAAGTTTCTTACTGTTCCCATTTCGGCTTGATTAGGATTGGTAGCTCCAATCAGCTTACGGTAGTCTTCTACGGCATTTTCTTTTTCGAGGAAGGCAGCTATTATTGACCCTGAAGTCATAAATTCAACCAAGTCTTTAAAGAAGGGCTTGTCCTTATGGATTTCATAAAATGCTTCTGCCTGGTCTTTCGACAATCTCATCTTTTTCATTGCTATAATTCTGAAACCGCCCTCATTAATTTTTGCCAGAATTGCTCCTGTGAATCCTTTTTCAACCGCATTAGGCTTAATCATTGTAAGTGTCTTGTTTCCTGTCATAATATTAGGTTTTGATGATTTTTACAAAATTAGCAATAACCCTATTTTCAGTATGCATTTAACGTTTTTTATTATAGTTTTGCAGCCCTTTTTCAGGGAAATAAATCTTTATCAATCAACATTTAAATTTTGACAAAATCAGATTATAGCACAATTAAAAGCCTTCTAAATGGCTCCGGAAACATTATAATTACTTCTCACTATAACCCGGACGGTGATGCTGTAGGTTCTGCAATGGCCATGTATCATACATTAAAATGTATTAATCCAAACGTTGTGGTTGTTTTGCCAAACAGGTTTCCTGATTTTTTACGATGGCTGCCGGGAGCTGACGATGTTGTTATTTTTGATCAAAACACCAGGCAATTTATGTCAGGCATTTTTAATAAGGCCAGCCTTATTTTTTGCCTTGATTATAATACACCATCAAGGGTAGAAAATATGGAGGAAACACTGAGGAATGCCTCAGCCACAAAGATTTTGATTGATCATCACCCACACCCTGACACTGAAGCCTTTCAGTTTTTGCTATCCAAAACATCTGCATCATCCACGGCTGAACTGGTATTTGAGTTTTTGGAGGAAACCGAACTGACCCATTGTATTACTAAATCTGCCGCTGAGAGCTTATACACCGGTATAATTACAGATACAGGCTCTTTTAGTTTTGCCTGCAACAATGCCAAAACCTATCGTATTACCGCTGATTTGGTTGATAAAGGAGTGAAACCGGATAGGTTACACCGACTTATTTATGATAATTTTTCGGAAAGCCGCCTCAGGTTACTTGGTCATGCTTTTGCCGAGAAACTACTTATTTTTCATAAATACCGAACAGCCATCATATCTTTAACTAAAGATGATTTGACCAGGTTTAATTATAAAGCCGGCGATACCGAGGGTATTGTAAATTATCCTTTATCTATAAAAGAAATCAATGTTTCGATATTGATGACCGAACGTGAAGGCTTGATACGATTATCATTCAGATCTAAAGGCCAATTTGCAGTCAATCAAATTGCACAGCAATATTTTGAAGGTGGCGGGCACAGAAATGCTGCTGGTGGAAATTCCTACCTTTCGATAGAAGCTTCCATAGAAAAGATTAAGGAAATATTACCGTTGTATGAGGATGAACTCAATTATGAAATTGAATAATTTCTTTTTAAGATTTAATCTTGCATTTTTCCTGATATCACTTGGGCTTGGACTTATCATTTTTTCATCTTGTTCAAATAAAGAGCCTGATAAAAAGAAAGCTTTCACAGAAAATGAACTTAAAGAACCATTGCTGAAAGCTAATAAAAAAGCAATACTAACCGAAGATCAACAAATAAAGGATTTTATATCCCGAAACAGATGGAATGTAAAGGAAACAGGAACCGGATTGAGATACAGAATCTATGAATCGGGTTGGGGCGAAAAAGCTAAGATTGGAAAAATAGCTACAATTGCTTACGAAGTCAGTTTGCTCAATGGTGAATCGATTTATTCATCGGATGAATCCGGAAATAAAGAGTTTATGATTGGCCGTGGCGGTGTTGAATCGGGTATTGAAGAAGGCATATTATTGATGAAGGTGGGCGACCGTGCCAAATTTATTATACCTTCGCACCTTGCTTTTGGGTTGCTTGGCGATCAAAAAAAAATATCGACCAAAACAACCCTTGTATATGATGTTAAATTGCTCGAATTAAAATAATTAGTTAGTCTGAATGCATTCGATTTTTAAATTTTTCCTACCTTTTTTTGCAATAGCTGCAATTCTTTTTCTTTCAGGTTGTAAACAACAGGATGACTATAAAGTCACCGAAAACGGTCTTAAATACAAGATTCATGTTTTAAACAAATTCAACAAAAGAGTTCAGTTGTATGATGTTGTTGAAGTTAATATGAATTACCGATCTAAAGACAGTGTGCTTTATTCGGGTGGAAATGAAAAAATCCCCTTTCAAATCGCTCCCGTGTATGATGGCGATTTAATGGAAGGTATTAGATTAATGCACCTTAACGACAGTGCTACTTTTGTACTCAAAACCAGTGACTTCTTTTTAAAAGTGATGTATTTTGATGAAATCCCTGAGTATGCCCTAAACTATGATGAGTTGTTTTTTGATATCAAGGTTGTCTCGATAACTCCCGAAACTCCCGAAGTAAATGCAAGGCGCCTGGAGATTAATGAACGCAAAAAATCAGAACCAGAAAAAATTTCTGATTATCTAAAGCAAAACAATATTGATGTAAATCCTACGCAAAACGGTTTGTACATTGTTCCTTTACAAAAAGGATCGGGGCAACAAGCTGTTAGCGGGGCAAAGGTGAAAGTTCATTTTGCAAGTTTTTTTCTTGATGGAACTCCCTACCTTTCTTCTTATGAAAAAGAGCGTCCTGTTTTTTTTACTGTTGGCGAAAGCAAGGTAATAGCTGCCATGGAAGAGGCGATACTTACAATGAAAGTTGGGGATAAGGTGAAATTAATTATACCCTCATCGCTTGCTTATGGAGGGGTTCAGCGTGATGAGGTTAAACCTTATACTCCATTAATATTTGAGATGGAATTGCTTGAAACTAAATAATTGAGAATTTTTAAACTAAATATTTGTATAATTATGAAATTGAAATTGAGTCTTTTAATGGCACTGCTAAGTGTATTTTTTATGATGTCGTGCGACATGCTTTCCGGTGACGAATCTAAATTTAAAACTACCGAAAGTGGATTGCAATACAAGTTGGTGGTAAACAATGAAGATGAACGTGTGCCCCAAAGCGGCGAAATAATTTCGCTTATAATGACCTACGGTATTGATGATTCGGTGATGTTCAACACAAATCAGATACCTGATAAAGTGATGCTTTTGCCAATGCAGGAGTCGGTGTATCCAGGTGATTTTTACGAAATGATGAGTATGATGCATTTGGGAGATAGCGCTGTATTTTTTCTTGATGCCGAACAGTTCATCACCAAAACAGCAGGTGGCCGTGCAGTTCCGCCCGAATTGAAAGACCAGCAGTTTACTTTTAATGTAAAACTGGACAAAATACAGACCGAGCAGGAAATGGATGATGAAAGAACTGCAAAAATGGAGAAGTTACAAAACGAAGAAGCTGATATCCTGAAAAAATATCTTGAAGATAATAATATTAAGGCCGAACCCACCGAAAGTGGCCTTTACGTAATTGTTACTGAACAAGGAAACGGCCCCAAACCAAAGCAAGGTGATAAAATTAAGGCACACTATACCGGAACATTATTAGACGGAACTAAATTCGATTCATCAGTTGACAAAGGTACACCCTTTGAGTTCCCGTTGGGTCAGGGCAGAGTTATCAGAGGCTGGGACGAAGGTTTTGCCTTGATGAATGTTGGCAGTAAAGCGACTTTAATTATTCCTTCACATCTTGGGTATGGCGAAAGAGGATCCGGCCCCAAAATCCCTCCCTATTCACCTCTGTTATTTGATGTTGAATTAATTGACATCGTGAAATAATGAAATTGCACTTTTTCAGGATTTTCCTTTTTATTTCAGTTGTATTCTTTGGCTTTTCCTGCTCCATACTAAAACCGGGATCAAAGTTTAAAACCACCGATAGTGGACTGAAATATAAATTCATTGAGAAGTACAATGGAAGAATAGCCCCGGATATTGGTAAACTTATGTCGTTGCGCATGAATTATGGAACCGAGGATACATTGTTTTTTAATAGCAACGAAACACCCGCCAAAGTTATGGTTCTGCCCATGAAGGCATCTGCATTTCCCGGAGATTTTTATGAAATGATGGAAATAATGCATTTGGGCGACAGCGTTGCTTTTTACGTGGATGCTGCCTCTTTTTTTACTAAAACAGCAGAGTACCCCCATGTTCCTGATTTCGCTACCGAAGTTGATAAGTTGTTATTTCATGTTAAAATCATGAAAATTCAAACCGAGGAAGAAATTGAGCTGGAGAAAGAAGCTAAAATTTTGGAATTGAAAGAAGGCGAAGCTGCGATAATTGCAAATTATCTTTCAGAAAACAATATTTCCACACAAGCTACCGAATCAGGTTTGTATATAATTATTGAGGAGGAAGGTAAGGGTCCAAAACCCCAAAAAGGGGATAAGGTAAAGGTGCATTACTCGGGTTTTCTATTCGATGGAACCAAATTCGATTCTTCTGTTGATCGTGGACAACCCTTTGAATTTCCGATAGGCCAGGGTCGCGTAATAAAAGGCTGGGACGAAGGAATTGCAATGTTGAATGTTGGTACAAAAGCAAAACTGATCATACCCTCCAATCTGGCTTACGGCGAACGTGGTGCAGGTAATCAGATTGAAGCCTATACTCCACTTATTTTTGATGTAGAATTATTGGATATCATAAAGTAATTTTCTAATAATAATCCATAAAATCCTGCTTACTCACGCTTTTCAGGAATTTGGAATTTTATAGTTGAACTTGCTCAAAATAACAGGCAGGCATACAACCAATTTTATTTGGTGACATGCCTGCCTTTTTTTATTAAACCAAGCAATGTTTACAATGCCCGAGTACCGTTACGCGGAGAAAAACATCGTTATTCTCCTTAAATCTGCGGAGTTTATTCAGTATATTTGCCGCATAAAATACTTTTAAATGGCAAAATACATTTATCAATATGACCAATGGCCGGAGTTCACTTTTGATAACCCAAAAACAAATGTGATATTAGGAAAAGTCAGGCATTTACAAGGAAAGATATTTGGACAGATGGAGGCTCTGGGATTTAAAATAAAGGAAGACGCAATGCTTTCTGCCTTAACCCTTGATGTTTTAAAATCATCTGAGATCGAGGGGGAAATATTGAACTATGAACAAGTTCGTTCTTCAATTGCAAGGAGATTAGGTTTGGATTTTGCCGGCCTGGTTCACGCTGATAGAAATGTTGAAGGTGTAGTAGAGATGATGTTAGATGCAACGCAAAAGTATGATGAACCTCTTGACAAAGAGCGATTATTCGGTTGGCATGCTGCATTATTCCCCACAGGTTGGAGTGGAATGCACAGAATTGATACCGGTTGCTATCGTAACGGTGAAATGCAAGTGGGTTCTGGGCCAATGGGGAAAGAGAAAATACATTTTCAAGCTCCTTCACCTATGATTGTTAACCACGAAATGAATACATTTTTGGAGTGGCTCAACGGAGAAACGAAGATTTATGGAGTATTGAAAGCTGCCATTGCACATTTTTGGTTCATAATAATCCATCCCTTTGATGATGGCAACGGTCGTATAGCAAGAGCAATATCAGATATGTTACTGGCACGCTCAGAAGAAAGCTCACAAAGATTTTATAGTTTGTCGAACCAGGTATTAATAGAAAAAAAGGTTTATTATAATATCTTGCAAAAAGTTCAGCACAGTAGCGGAGATATTACCGAGTGGATTGATTGGTTTTTAAATTGTTTATATCGTACAATGCAATCAACCCGGGAAACCCTAAAAAGAGTGCTTCAGAAAGCAGATTTTTGGGATAAACACAAAGAAACGAATTTGAATAGCAGGCAACGATTGATGTTAAATAAACAGTTGGATGGATTTGAAGGGAAATTGAAATCCTCAAAATGGGCTAAAATAACAAAATGCTCACCCGATACTGCTCTAAGGGATATAAAAGATTTAATTGAAAAAGATATACTTAAACAAGAAGAATCTGGTGGTAGAAGTACAAATTATGAGTTGATTATAGAATAGATGAATGTACCTGGCAACAGCAAATAGCCAGGTTTACCCACAAAAGCCGTATCAATCCTCTCCCGCAAAAATGCGAGGATTGCATATCCCGCAAAATTGCGAGGATTTCATGCCCCGTTTTTTTGCATTGCTTAAATAGTGTTCGTCTTTTCAGTAATGTTTCCCGCAGATAACGCTGATTTTCGCAGAAAAAAATCAGCGCAAATCAGCGAAATCTGCGGGAGATTCTTTGGCCTCGGATAGGAAAGGTTGACTTTATGGACAGGCACTAAATAGCCCGCTTAGCCCTTTCCCATTTTACTGATTGCTTGCCTTTGAGGTACCTGAAAAATCCCAGGTAAACGGCGTAATTCATGATAAAGAAATAGTAGGGGATAAATAAAATTTTGACTTTAATCTCCCTGTTTTCCAAATACCAGCCCAACATAGCCGCAACATAAAATGCTATTTGCCCCCAGAATGTCCAGGTGTAAACACTCGAGAATTCAAAAAAACCAATGTTTGCCGAGAGGATAGCATTGAAGATTAAAATGAGAAGTAAGCCTATTGGGGCAAGTGTCCAGCGAAGTACCCGGTGCGAAATGTATTGGAATGATAGTGTTCCGTATTTAAAAAAGTTGAGTAATTCTTTAAGTCGTACAATAGATTGAATACCACCGGCGGCTATTCTGATTTTTCGTTTAAGTTCTTCTTTTACACTGGCCGATGAAGTTTCGATTGCGTAAGCCTCCGGATCGTATTGAATAGTGTAACCTTTTTTGGCAACCCGCAGCGAAACAATGAAATCATCGAGCAGGGTATCGCCTTCAACATGCTGATATAGCTCTGTACGGATAGCAAACAACTCACCTGCTGCACCCACAACTGAATAAAGCTCAGCATCCCATTTTTTGAGTGTTGATTCATATTTCCAGTAAATACCTTCGGTGCCGGCGGCGCTATCGCTATCTTTTTGATAAATGCGTTTTTCGCCTGAAACACATCCAACTTTGGGGTTGCTGAACATATTCACAATTCTGCGAATGGATTCTTTGCCCAGCATGGTGTTGCCATCCGAAAAAATAACAATAGGTGTTTTTACGAAATCTAATCCACGGTTCATGGCGGCAATTTTTCCGGCACGTTCATCCTTATGAAAAACTTTCACACCTTCATATTTTCTAAGCAGGTCAGGAGTCCCGTCATCCGAACCATCGGTAACCCAAACATGCTTTACTTTTTCCTGGGGATATTCCAGCGAAAATGAATTTTTTATTTTAGCATCCACATAATCCTTTTCGTTGTATGCAGCGCAAAATAGCGTTACCTCGGGTTCGTAGTCGTGATCGATTTCCGTTTTAGGTTTGCCAAATAATCTTTTCATTTTTACAAGAAAGAATAGCAAAATACCATAGCCGAGGTAGGCATAGAAAATGATGAAAAGAAAAATCCAAAAGAGAATAGCAATTGTTGTCATAGGTGGAAAAATTTGGTTAAAACATTTATTTCACTGGTTAATATTTTCTTTGTTTAGGCTTACTTTTTAGCAGATACCTTTTCCCATACACCGGTTTCGTGGTTGTATTGTTTCAGCAATCTGGCGGGATTTCCAGCCACCACACTATATGGTGGTACATCCTTGGTTACAACGCTTCCTGCACCCACCTGCGAACGTTTACCAATTCTAATCCCGGCCACAACCACCGAGTTAGCGCCAATGTGAGCTTCTTCTTCAATAATGACGGGTCGGATTGTTAAGGGCTGCACGCTTGAGTTTTTACTTGCGTCCTCATAGCCATGATTAAAGCCTGCCACAAAGACGTGTTGTCCTAAACCGGAGCCACTTCCCATGGTAACCGGCCCAATAATCACCGAGCCAATCCCAACCCTTACGCGGTCGCCAAGAATCACATCGCCCGAACCGTTATTGATGGTGCAAAAGGATTCGATAGTGGTTAATTTGCCAATTTCAAAGCGTTTCCACGGGAAAACATCTACACGGGAATTTCTTCTAATGGTAGCGCCTTTTCCTTTTTTATGGATAAATGGGTTAACAAACCACTTGATGAACCATCTTGGACGAGGATTTCGTTTAGGTGTTATCAGCCACAAAATAAAGGCTTTGGTCTTGGGGTTTGATTTAATTTTGTTAATCATAGCTAATCATCTTTGAGAATAAACTTAGAGTTTTTCCAGTATTTCTTTGGATTTGAAATACCATAAGCCTTGCGAACACCACCATGACAATCTTGCAAAAATTCCAGTCCGGCTCCTGCATTTATTTCGATTACCGCCGGTCCTTGATCAGTAAAGGCAATATCCCATCCAATAAATCCTATGCTGTCAATTTTTTGTGATGCGCTAATTACAAACTTTTTTATATCATCCCAGTACGGAAACACGTACCCATCAAATACAAACCCTGTATCAGGGTGCTTGGCCAGTGTTTTTCCCAATCCTGTGTAGCCTATATTATCAAATTTTCCATTTTCAGGATTAATTTTACATACTAAGCCCATTAAACTTGCATTATCAAGCTGATTTCCTCCCTGACCCATCCTTAACATTGAAAACAAAATGGTTGCCTTTCCATCTTTTAGGCTGGTCATCACCCTGAAAGTATTTACGGATTTAGGATAAATATTATTTAATTCTTCATGTTGACTTAATCCTTCCTGAAGAATATAATCATCGGCTTTGCTTAAGGCATGAGAAATAAATTCAGATGACAATGAATTTCGCTCTTTATCAATAAAATCCTTCTCTTTATTAAATACCAGTATTCCCCTGCCACCCAATCCTTTTGTTGGTTTGAGAAAAAGTTTTTTTGCTGCGGATTGTTTTATTATAGCATCTGCATCCTCATTAGAAATTATATTTTTATCAACATCATAAAAAAGTTCATTCTTGTACTGTAACAGCATTACAGGTTGATTAATGTGGTACGAATCCAAAACCCTATATGTTAATTCTTTATCATCTGATACTATACCATATTCCTTGAAAGATTTTGGGAAGAACAAATAATAGGCGAAATAATTTGGGATAAAATCTTTCATTTCATCAATGCTCAGGGAGCATGTTTTTTTGTACATTCCATACCTGATATATTGAAAAGGATAACAGCCCCAATATTTCTGAAGGATTTTCCTTTCTCTTTTCATCACACTCTGCGCTTTCTTATCCGAATACTTGTTGTAGTATTCAATTTCAACTTTATAGTGTTCGGCATAATGTGCACGGAGATTTCTTTCTGAAAAGTATTTCCACAAAAAATAAAAATTTCCCTTGAAATTCATGGTTCAGTGTTTTAGCGAGTTTAATTTTTATCGATATAATCGTACATTAAATTTACACATGTTGTCCAACTGTGTAGGTGTCCAACCTCCATACGCTTCTTACGAAGTACATCAGAGTTTTCGTTTATTGCAGTATCAATTTTAGTAAGATACTCTGCTTTATCTTTGGCAAGGTAAACCGAGTCGGCAAAATACTTCATCGCCTGTGTTTTTGTGGCTAAGGTGGCTATACCCATGGCGAGGTATTCATCAATTTTTCGTGGATAATTTCCCCGGGTTGCTTTGGTAAGTTGTTGGGGGTTGATGGCAATATCAAATCCCTTTATATATGAAGGTAAGGATTCAGGTTCTTTTGAACCCAGGAACTTTACATTTTTCATTTTATGTAATCTCGAAGCTTTAAATTCATCATCTTCCGGCCCTACCAACACGATGGTTGTGTCCGGTCTGTTTTCAGCAATATGAACAATGACCTCAATGTCTAACCTTTTGGATGAAAGATAGCCAACATAACCTATCACCGGTTTTTTCATGTCTTTCATTTCATCTGCCAGTTCAGTGGTTTCGTCTGTATAAAGTTTTGTATCACAGCCCTGACCAACCATATAGCTTTTCGGATTATAATTTCTCGCGTACTCTTCGTACAGTAGCGAATTTGTAAAAACTAAATCAGCTTTCGCGATTAGCTTTGGTTCGATGGTTTTTCCATGTTTGTTCCAATATCTCACATTCATCAAATTATCCCGAATGTAATAAATGTAAGTACTTGGTTTTAGGTATTCTTTAAGGTAGAAACCTAAAAACATTTGCTGATCATTAAATAGTATAAAATCTTTAAAGCCGAGTTGTTTAATAGTATCATTAATTTTATTAGCAAATTTTTTGTTATTCATCTTGTTAAACCAAGAAAATATACCCGTGGAGGGTAAAAAGTTTATGGGATAGGTTTTAATAGGTGGAGTGTAAACCCACAAGTTCTCGTTAATTTTCTTAAGTGCTTCACTGGGGTCTTCAATCGCCTTTATTCTGTTTTTTATTCTATTTGTATTTCGTTGGGTTACAATGCTTATTTGATCTGCGGGGTTGTTAATATACAATACACGGTTGTTTCCCGAAAATTCTTTTGCAATATCTTTACAGTTACTGCCAATTTCAATATCCCATGGTTGAATTCCAACAACTACAATATCCCTGTTTTTGATTTTCATAATAATTAAGTGTTACTTATTTTTTTCATAAACTTCCTTGTACAATTCCAAAACATGCTCTGCCATCGATTTCCACGAAAATTTCGCAGCCTGCTCATATCCCTGCTCAACAATTTCACCGGCAAACTTTTCATCATCTAACAATTTAATGATGCCCCCGGTAATTTCGTCAGGTTTGAAAGGATCGATAATTACAGCTTTTCCTCCCGAAACCTCAGGCATCGACGAGGTATTTGATGTAATTACGGGCACCCCGCAACGCATGGCTTCAAGCATTGGAATTCCAAAGCTTTCGCGAAGTGATGGGTAAAGGAAAACTTTGCATAAGGTATAAATTGCAGGTAAGTCGGTGTTTACAACATAGCCCGTAAGGTGGATGTGATCTTCAAGTCCGGGATCGCCAATTTCGTTGAGTAGTTTTGTTAATTCATCACGGTCGTAATCGAGCATTACAAGCGTAAAATCTTTTCCGCTTTGCTTCAGGAAATCTGAAAATGCTTTCAGTACACCTTTGGTATTTTTCTTTGGGTCGGTATTGCCAAGAAAGAAAAAATAATTATCGGGCAGCTTGTATTGTGCCTTTACCCTTTTAAGGAAACCCTCATCAGTTATCTTTTCAAAATGGCGACTAACCCCATTGTAAACTGCAACCAATCTGTTATCATTTTCGGGAAGGCCAAAAAATTCGCCTATCCGGTTTCTTTCGAAATTAGATACGGTGATTATCTTATCAGCCATTTTCATAACTCTTGGCACGATGTACCTACGATAAACGTTTCCAAATTTTTGGTAGTTGGTTCCCTTATCGGCAAGTATTTTCAGGTAGGATTTCTCCATGTAAATAATATCGTGAAGGGTAACAATGAGCTGCATTTTAGGGTTGAGTGGAGCCGTGTTGCTGGTGCAGTGGAGCATATCGCAACCATCGTTTCGTGCAGCCTTGGGCAGCGCCGATTGTTCCCAAACAGGGTAGGATCCGCCCGAGAGTTCAACAATATGGAAATTTTTAGTCTCGCTCAAACAATCGCTGTCCACATCAGGTTTAATATAGATGTAGTATTCGTTTTCGGTATCGATGCCCTGAAGTTCTTTCACAAGCTCCAGTGCAACCATGTCCATTCCATGTTTTTTTTCACGAAACAGCCTTTGTCCTTCAATTCCTATTCTCATGTTTTCATCTTTTTAAATGATTATTCATTCAAGTTGTATTATTTCATTTTACCGGCAAAAATCCAGAAGGCAAATGAATCAAGAAATAAAGATCGGTATTTTTTTAGCACTTCTTAACATTTTAAGAAAATATTTTTTCCGGCACCTCCATAGTTCATTTAGCTTGCAATATTTTGTAGCATTGATTCTGTTCCATTTTTGGTTCTACTACCATTTTTGTCGATGTAAATAATGGCTATCAATGTAAATAGATTCCCGCCTTGCCAGCCTTGCCGGCCAGGCTCGCCTCGCTGCGAAGCGGGTCGTTAGTGCAAGCAATGGTGTTGGCGAGGCAGGTCTTGCCGCACATGCGGCATCGAAAAGATTTCTCCCTCCAAAACTTGCTACGCTACGTTTTTCCAGTCGAAATGACAAAGCCCCGGGCTGTGAATGGGGTGGGTGAAAGTGGGCGCTTCGCACCCACTTTCACCCACCACCAAATCCCCCAAATTTATGTCACCTCGAAGGAGTGCAGTCCCGCACGTGCGGGATCCCGACCAATCGGGGACTGAGACCCGCTTCGCAGCAAGGCGGGAATCTATTGACAAATTTTTATCACCAACAACTATGAGATCATTAATATTTTACTCTCCACTAAATTCGCAGTAGTACTTCATTTTTAAAATTTGAACCCTGACAGAAGTACCCCGAAAGCATTCGTGTTTTGACTATCGCAGTTAAGTTGAATAAGGCTATTTAGTGCTTGTTCATAAAGTCAACAATTTTTTAATTTGAAATTAATGATTAATGCCGAGCTCCGCTCGTGTATCCTCGAAAAGTTACGAAAATTAAAAATTTTCTACTTTTCGAGGCAATCGGAGATTTTTGATTTTGTTGAAAATCACCAACATCTTATATCTAAAATCGTTAATCTGAAATCGTACATTTTTCTAAATGTTACTTTACAGACCGACACTATTTAAACAAAATCTTTAAGTGTTATTCCCTTATGATTATTAAAATGGATGTCCCACCATATAGTTAAAGTTAACAGGTTGAAAAGTTTAAAAGCCATACTTTGCTGATGCCAAAACCAGACATCCTTATTTGTACATATACTTTCGTATTGATTAAAAAATGCCTCAAGCCGGTCGCTGTTATAAATTTCGCGACTCAATTTTGAATTCCTTATAATTTGGTAAATCAGTTTCCTTCGTTCACCATCATTAAAAAATTTTGGCAGGGGTGCAAAACCGCCTTGTTTTTTTCTTTCGGTTATTTCTCCGGGCAGCCTGGGTTTTAAATACTTTTTGTGCAAATACTTTGACGGGCTGTGGCCTTTTGCCATTTCTTTAACAGTGCCCGGGATCCGCATTTCGCGTGGCAGACTAAAAACAAAGTCGATACAATCTTTATCCATGTAGGGATAGCTTAACTTTTGATTGTAAAGTCTGGCCATATTCGAGGCTTTATAAATAATCAGATTGCAACCATCGTGTACAAAATCCTTATAATAAGTATGGGATTTAAATAAATCCTCAAAAGATTTTACCTTGAGATTATTTATTTTCAGGAAGTTTGTATTTAATTTTTCCCTTTTTTGTTTTAGTAATTTGCCCAACTCTTTTTCATTAAACCCAAATGATGACTGGCTGTCAACATTTAGGATTTTGGTGTTGTGGAAATCAATCTTCGAGAGCTTACTGTGATTGGTCCCCGACAACATCGATGATAGCAAGCGCTGAATGTGTTTAATACCATATTTTGTGGATAGGTAGTGCAAAGCCGCGTGGTGCATCCCTGTACCATATACCTGATCGTTGCCATCGCCACCAAGTATAAGTTCATTGTTGTCTTTGCTTACCATTTTCATCACAGTATAATTTACCATGAGGCCATTTTCCTGGAATGGGGTTCCCAGTTCTTTTAGAATTTGAGGTAGTTCATCAATTTCGCTACCATCAATTAAATAACTTTTAAACTTTACATCAAAAGTGTCGGCAAGCAACCTGGCAAGTGGCAATTCGGACCACTGGTCATCTTTAAAACCAATTGAATAGCCATTAGCGTTGCCATCGTAAATATCGCGCAGGGCAGCTATGTTTCCACCCGAATCGTAACCACCACTCAATAGCAAGGCAACATTCGATTTGTCTTTTATCCTTCGGCCAATAGCTGCTTTGTGCAACCTTTCTAATTCCCCGGTAGCTTCCTGCTCAGAAATTTTTAGAGAACCAAAATTTTTCGTGTATTTATCAAAGTTATAAATCAAATGTTTACTTAGCTTTTTATTGGCATACACGAGGTATTCTCCTGGTAATAATTGATTAACATCCTTGACCAGGGTTTTTGGAGGAAGTGGTGTACCGATATTTAAAAAGGTCTTTACTCCGCTGAAATCCAGGGAAAAATCGAAGTCTTTGATTTGTTTAAAACTATCAATATTATTAGAAAAATACTTTTCGGAATAATACACAGGTAAGCCGGCACCAACAAGGTCGCGCCCAATAATTACTGACTTTTCATCAATAAACAAATAGGTAAATTCACCGTAAAACGATTCGGCTTTTTGAAAGTTATTATCTGTAAAGGCGTTAAATAAAGCCTCTGCCGGATTTTTGGTGATCTCAATTTTAAGATCATGACAAGTTTTATCAAGATCGTAAAACTGCCCCCAGGCAAAGCATGATGCCTTACCGGAATTGTACTCGTATTCCTGCGCTATTTGAAATAATTTCGGTTTATCAGTTTGAGAATTCCCTTTAATTAAGCCGGATTGATACTCCTTATCAAAAAAGCCAAAAAAATTTGTTTCCATAAGTTTTGCTTTCAAGTGATTTTCTAATGAGACTTATTTCTTTTGTTTATCTGCTCCGTGAGCAGTGTGAATAAAAGTTTTATTAGCTCCTTTAATTTTTAACAAAGTAAAAAACATAAGGAGAAACCCTCGCGGAATACCTGCAATAGCAAGCAACAATTTTCGATTCCAGAATTTTTTTGGTATTGATATTAAAATTCCAAAGTTTACCATGAAAAATATGGCTAACCAATAAGGTGTAAAATAATCGCGGAGGAGTAGCGCTGAGATGATAGCAAAAATCCACGATATCCCAATGAGCAATATTCGGGGAGGTTGTATTTGCTGGAATGATTTGAGAAAATAATCCATATTTCCCTTTAGGAATAAATCGCGAAGCGAGGGCAAAAATGATTGTGTAAAATACACCACCTGGGCCGAAAGCCACCTTCTTCTTTGATTGGAAAAGGTTTTGGTTTCGCTTACTTTTTCGTCATAAATCAAGGCTTTTTCGAGATATTCAATTTTTACTTTATCCCTGGTCAGCCTAAGTTCGATGTCTTTATCAAATCCCCCGATGGCTTTCACACCTTTCATGAGATTCTTAAAAAAATCGTATTTAAATGCCATGCCCGAGCCGATTAATGCTGATGAAAGTCCCAGCACCCTGTGTCCTTTTCGGAAAAGATGGTTATTGATTTCTTCGCTGATCGCATCAAGGATGGCCAGGGTGTTGTTTACATTTTTCGCAACCCTATGCCCCTGAATTACAACGAATCCACGCGAGAAGGAATCATTGAATTTATTAAGCAGGTCTGTTTCCATCAAATTATCTGCATCTAAAATGAGCGCAACATCATAATAATTTTCGGGAAGCTGGGCCATAGTTTTGTTCAGCGCTTTCGACTTGGTACTTTTATCAAAGGAAACTTCAATAACCTTAATTGGAAGCGATTTAAGCTTCGTGATGGTTTCGGGTTGAAATGAATCGGCAATGATTACCACATCATACATTTCCCTGGGGTAATTCTGATGGGTAGCATCTTTGGCCACGTCCACAATAACGGCATCTTCTTTATAACCGGGAATCAAAACTGCAAACCGGCGTTGCTTTTCCTCAACCTTTTTTCGATGATTAATTTTAAAATGGCCGGCAATAGCCAGTACGAAAATATAGAACGATGAAAGTCCTAAATAGACCAGCAGTAAAATCTGGATGATATTGGCAATGAGTAAAACTATTTCCATATTTTTAGTTTTAATAATTAAGATTATATGGATGGATTATGATAGATGTTTTTGTTAAAAACGTTTTTTATGTTCCAGAAAATAGCCCGGACATAAGCCTGAAATAGATCCATTTTACCTTTCAGCAAATAAACTATCAGGTTTTTGGGAACGGCGATAAAATTTTGATATGCAAAGGCAATTATTAGTGCAAACCCACCCACATTCCGCCGCATATAAATTATTCTTGCCCGGTTCATGTAATAGGTCTTTAACGGGCTTTCTTTTCCGGTGCTCACCGATTCCTTATGGAAAATTTTGGAATTGTGAACGTAAAATATTTTATAAGCTGCATTTCTAATTCGCTGCCCCCAGTCCATTTCTTCGTAATAAAGGAAATAAATTTCGGCCATCATTCCCACTTTCTTTATTACACTGCGAGGCACCATCATGGCAGCACCATGGGCAAAAAAGCTTTCTTTATCTTCATCAAACTGTCCTTCGTCCATTTTACCAAAACCCCATCCTGTACTTCTTGTGGTATATTTATTAATTTCAGAAATCCCGGTAAACTGGAGCATGTTTGGTGTGTGATGAAAATAAATTTTAGGAGATATAGCTCCGATATCCGGATTATTCATAAACTTATCAATTAGTGGCTCAAGAAATCCTGGATCAACCTCAGTATCGTTGTTGAGCAATAAGATGTACTCGCCTTTCGATTGTTTTATTCCCAAATTATTGCCACCGGCAAAGCCAAGATTTTCCGTGCTTTTGATAAGTATTATTTCCGGGTACTCCACTTTAAGTTTATCCACATCTCCTTTGGAGGATGCATTATCAACAATGATTACCTCAACATTGGGATAGCTTACTTTACGCAACGATTCAATCATTTCGGCAGTTACGCCGGGTTGATTAAAGTTGATTGAAATAATGGAAACCAGCGGATAGTCGTTTTGTGTTGTCATAGCGTTAATTGTTTAAAAGCATCATTATTTACGGCCAAAAACCAAGGGTTCAAAATATTTTCTTTGTTATAAACTACCGGAGTAAGAGAATCGGGAATTACCACTCTTCCATTGGCAAGCTCAAGCACTGCCTGGCCTGCGGCAGTATCCCATTCGCAGGTTGGGGCAAAACGTGGATAGATATCAGCTTTGCCTTCGGCTACCATGCAAAGTTTTATGGAACTTCCTTTCGACATGAATTCAACATTTGACTTCTGCGCCTTAATTTTTTCGATATATGTTTTGGTTTCATCCGTTAGATGGGAACGACTGGCAACCAGAACAAAAGTTTTCCTGTCAGTTTTAATTGGGAGTTTTTGTGCCGCTTCATGAATAATAGTAAAATCAGCGGGCTCTTGATTCCACCTGGCAGGCAAATGAGCCATAAAAGCGCCACCTAACAATTTGTCGGCATAATAAATTACGTTTAGGGTGGGGCAGAACACCACTCCGAGAACTGGTTTGTTTTTTTCGATCAAAGCAATGTTTACAGTAAACTCACCATTTTTTTTAATAAATTCTTTGGTTCCATCCAGGGGATCAACTATCCAGAGTTTTTCCCATTGTTTACGAATTTCAAACGGAATGCTTTTACCCTCTTCGCTCATGAGTGGAATACCAGTATTTGCAAGATGTTCAGCAATAATTTCGTGTGCATTTTTATCGGCAATGGTAAGTGGAGATTTGTCTTCTTTGTAGCTTACCTCATAATCATCGAGATACACTTCCATGATTGCTTTTCCGGCATCAATAGCTGCTACAATTGCAATATTTAATAATCCAGATCTATCCATAATATTTATTTAGATTATTGATTTGTAATATTTTCAGTTTCAAGACTTTTATCATATTTTTCACTTATTTCCCCACCCATGAATAATAAGGCCATTGATGAGTAAAGTACCAGGGATGTTGGTATTTGGCCTAGAACACCATTGCCATAAGCTGCCGCCATAATTCCCATCATTCCGGCGGCCATGCCAAAGAATTTCCCTTGCAATGCAGGATCACGCACCTTAAACATGGCGATATATGATCCTTTAATCAGGATAAAGAATAGGGTGAACAGATGCAGATAAAGACCGATGATTCCTTGTTCAGCCCAAATCATTACATACCAGCTATCGGTGGCTACATTTGCAAGATAAGAATTGGGAGTAAATTTTTTAGCTTTATCGCCCGCGTGGCCAATCCCACCTCCAAGCGGCCTTGTTGCCAAATAAACTTTAAGTCTTCTCTGATTTTCGAGACGCACCTGCAATGATGGATCATTGGGATCAAAAGCTGTTCGCATTCTGTTAATGGCATACACTCCGTTAGCAATTGTGGTGTATTTAAAGAAGATGAAAACAGATAAGCCCATAATAATGCCTAAGACTACAAGCTTTACATTGCGAATTAGAATGAGATACAAAAAAAAGCCGGCAGCGGGCACTGCTATTGCGCCCCTGGTTCCGGAGATTAACATGCCATAGAAGCCGGCAAGAGCTAAAATCCCAAAAAATATTTTTTCTTTTCTCTCTTTGGCATGAAGAAAAATAATTGATGCCACAACTCCAATATGGGCCTGTGCAGCGCCAAATTGCCCGGCATCGCTATAAAAACTAAATACCCTGAGTTTCCCAAAAAGAATATGTGTTATAGCGCCACCACCATCAAGCCAGGCTTTCTCCCAGGGATCAACCCCAAAATTTAATTGGATAAAGCCTTTGAGGGTAGCCAGCATTGACATAATTCCCCAAATATAAAGAAACACGTTAATATCCTTCACATCCTTAAAAGTCAAGAGGATAAGTGGGATGATTAAAGCCATATAAAGTGATATTCCACGCATGGAATAAAACCAGGCCTCCATACTTACTGCCTCCGGATTTCCTAGTTGTAGAATTGTAAAACCAAACCAAACAAGTGCAACATAGGTTACCCCTTTGGCTGCCAGGTTCCATTCTACACCTTTATAAAAGTCTCTGAAAATTACTGCTACTAAACCAAGAACAAGTATTCCGTCAACACTCAATCCAAATGGAGGTCCTTTAATGTATCTGCCTAAGCCAATAGCCACAAATCCAATAAAAACTGCAATAAAAACTGCAAGTTTGGGGTTTTTAAATATTTTGGTAACAAGGATTAATGCAAAAGGAATTATCATCAGCATTACTGCAATAACAAAACCTTTTTTCGCGATGACAACACCAAATACAACAGCAAGAAACAGCATAATTAATACTGTTAAAGGGGTGCCAAAACCGGCTGCACCTGTTCGCTTTTGTATTATGTTCATAATTCTTTATGTGATTACGATTTCTTTTTTAAATTTTGGGTGTACAAATCTTTATAAAAATTAAAACCGCACTTAAAAATATCAGGATAATTCACCGGAATTTCCTTATTTAAATATCGAAAGCCTACAATCTGTCCAGCTATTGTAAATAAAATTGTTACAAGGGCAACCATAACAATCGACTTAAAGACAAACAGTGCAACGAGGTCGCCAATAATATTTAGAACCACCATGAGTATAACTTTGTAAAAGTTTTTCTTTGGTTTATTAATGCTATCTAAAGCTACACCCGTAAAGCGATCGATGGGCAGGAACAGCCCATAAATGGCAAATATTTGGAACAGGATTATAGGTTCACTTGCTTCGTAGTACTGTGCGCCACCAAGAATCAGAATAAAGTATTTGGCGAAAATAATACAAACAATTGCTATTGGAATAAAAAGTAAAGTTAGCGCACCGGAATAGGTATAGAATACATTTTTTACAGTTTCCGGATCATTTTTAATACTAGCCTTCGACATTTTAGGAAATGCAGTAGCGAGAAAGCTCCGGAGCGGAATCTCCATAATTTCGGTTAGTTTGAGGGGGACGGAGTATAAAGCTACATAAGCAGGACCAAGTGGGCTAAATCCAATTAGCATTGTATCGGCACTTTTCAGTAAATTAGATCCAATCATGGTGCCTATGGTAAATTTACCAAAATGGAATAATTTTGAAATGTTTGCTTTGCTTGCTTTAAAAATATAACTCATCCCGTCCCATCCCTTGAATATTGATAGCAGAGAAGTAATTAAATTTACTGCAAGATGGGCATAAATTACCTCCTGAACACCCAGATTTAAGAAAAGAAAATTGACAAGGATAAAAAGAAAAAACAGCCCCTTTGATATAAATTTGATGATGAGCATTGATTTGAAATCCTGTTTTGCCTGTAACAATCCCAGGGCATTATTATATGGCAAATTTAAAATTGATAGAAGAGGATACCAGGTGAAAAAATAATTGTAATCTGAAGCTTGTACCCAGTCAGGAAATAAAAATTTGATCGCGTAAATAATTATAATCAGTATCACTGTAAGCAGTAATCCAAGAAACCAATTGGAACCAATTAATTGTTTTCGTTCTTCACCTTCTGATCCTGATAAAAATCTGATTATTGATACTTTTGTAATTGCAAACCTGAGCATTTCTATTAATCCTGCAGTTATCAAATACAAAAGCCACTCACCAAACACATCCTTTGTAAATGTTCTGGCAAGAAACATAAAACCTAAGAATCCGAAAGCCGCTACCATTAGATTGGATATCAGCGATAAGGATTCATTTGATCGGAGAAGCTTTTTAAATATTGGTATCATGTATAAATGTAAAGGTTATCGAATTGAAGATTTGGTGTAAAACTGAAACTTAAGGAGTTGCTTGACCATTTTTCTTAATTGGCTGCGTTTTTTGGGCAGAGTACCAAGCAATCCTTCGGTTTCTTCTATTTCTGTACCGTTAAGAAATACAAGTGGTTTATTCTTCAGGTATTGGCTAAACATTTCCACAGCATTGGTATCAGCTTTTTTCCACTCCCGGTTTGAGCGGGTAATAGCAATAGTAAGATCGCTTTGGGCTATGATTGAGGAGGGATAAAAGTTATTGATGATAGCTGGAAGTTCAATAAAAATGTAATTGTAATTGTCGAGCGAATTAATATCCTGATTTTTTAGCAGATCAAAAATATCATGTTTGTCGGAGAAAGAATCATCAATTTGGTAATTAATATTGTCCTTATTTTTATATGTTTCAAAGATTGCGTCATTCTTTTTATTGGCAAAAATCGATCTTAAAAGTGATAATGGATTGGAGATTTGGGATAAGAGTTTCTTTTCCTTTGTAATTTTTTTATGCTGAAAATCTTCTCTATGATCCTGTACAAATTCATAATTCATCGATAATACCCTGTCGCCGACCGCCCTGAGTTTATCAACAGCTTTTCCTAAAATAAAAGTTTTCCCTTCCTGTTCGGTATTACTAAAAACAACAATGATTTTGCTTTGCCTGCGGTAATTTCCATCACTTTCTTTACCGGTATAATATTTAATTTCCTGCAATAGAAGTTCGATGAGTCTATTGGTGATAAATGGCATATTATAGTTTTTATACTTGCCAATAATTTTTGGCATCAACCCGATGAATTTTAGGCCGGTAAGAGTTTCAACACGTTTTATGTTTTTGATGGTATTGTCGAAATATTCTGTTAGCAAAATACTAAATGCAACCAAAATTAGCCCAAACATCCCGGCAGCAACAATTATAACTCTTCTTTTTGAGGCGAGTGGCGATAAAGGATAGAAGGGAGGATCGAGTGGTTTTATATTTGTCGATAACGACTCGTTTTGTTGTTTCAGCTTAGCCTCATTCAAGCTATGCAACAGCGACAAATACTCTCGTTCAGCAACATCAATTTCTCTTTCAATTCGGCTAATGTTAGCGCCAAGCGGAGCAAACAAATCGTAATTCTCTGCAAATTTTACCTGTCGGTTGAGCAATATCTTTAAACCTGCTTTAGCTTCAGCATATTTAATTAGATTTTTCAACCATTCACTAAGCAGTTCATTTATTGGCAGGCCATCAATCGAATTACTAAATGAATACAATTGACTTAGGCTCTGATTAAGTTCATCTTCAACTTTTACTGATTCAATTCTTAACCTCGCCATTTCATTTTTTGAGGCTGTATCAGGCCCGGTCATAATTTCATTGATGGTTAATTTTTCGGTAATCTCGATTAGTCTGTTTCGATTTTTCACAATTTCATCAGATATTCCCTGAATTTGTCCTTGTATCTGGAGTTTGTTTTCGATATTGATTAGCGCTTGTTCAGCGCCGGCCATTTTCATACGTTCATCCTGTATTGAAACCTCAATTTCTTCCTTTTTAGCGGCAATAAATTTACTTTGCTCGTAATAGTTAATAATCTTATTCCCTTTATTAAAATTCAATAAGTTATCTTCGGCAATATTAAGTTTTCCCTGTGCTAGCTTTACCTGGCCTTCGAAATACTGAACTACTGCATCGGACTGGTTTTCTTTAAGCGACTTATAATTTTTAATAAATACCCTGGTTATGATATTGAGTGTTTGCACGGTAATTCCCGGATCAACCGATTTAAATTTTAACTCAATAAGATCACTACCTTGTACCCTTTTAACTTTTGTCCCTGATACTGCTTTGATGCTAAAAAATTTATGATTGTAGTTCAACAGGTTATAAAGGTAATTGGTATCAGAAGCATTTAGGTATTCGTTAAACTTTTCTACAGTTTGCTCATAGCCTGAATTTAGGGCTGATGAGTCTTCAGCGAAAATTGGCTTAACCACCATTTCTTTGATATATTCTGGAGTTTTTCTTCTAACTACTATGAAGGAAGATTTTGAAATAATGCCTTTATCGTAGGCATCTAATGATAAAACCCTGGCAAAAAGACGGATGGCTGTTTCGCTCATCGTTTCCCGCGATTTTATAACATTGATCAGGTTATCAAAGGCATTTCTTGAACCAAACAGGTCGAACTTATCATTTTGCTCAAGATTATATCCTGAGGCAATACCCGTGTAAATTATAGTTGATGATTCATATTCAAACGTTGGGTTTTGGGTTAAATAAATAACTATTGAAGCCAATAATACCGGGACAGAAATTAAGAGCAGAAAGTGTCTTTTAAAAATATTTATCAGTTGAATTAGATTCATGGTTTAATAAATTTCACTTAAAAGGTTAAACTTCATCCCGACAAGTTGCTCAAGAAGCAAATACTGCCTGTAAAAAAGCATCCTGTCTTGTTTATAACTATATAAGTTGGCCGAGTGTGTTTGGGTAACCCTGGCAAGTTCAGATATGCTCACTTTTCCGTTTAGAAATTCCTTTTCAGCCATTTTTACCTGCAAGGTAGAAGTTACCTGGGCTTCATTTTTAACTTTAAGTAAATCCTGGTGTAACAATAAATTTTGATAGGTAAAAATTACATTTTGTTTAGTTTGTTTAATCATTTGCTCCTTTCTTATCAAATGGGATTCAACTTCCCTTTTTCCCTGATTTACCGAATTTTTATGATTAACAATATCAAAAACCGGCAACTTTAAATAAACACCAACATCAAAAAATGTTTGGTTGCCGAATGATAAAAATTCAGATGGAATCCCCCCGGCAGTTTCGCTCCTGGAATAGGCATAATTATTTCCCCATTTAAAATTAGAAGTAAACCCAAGATTCCTTGTTAACCCTATTTTGTATTCCTTGAGCCTATACCTGGCCAGGCTAATTTCTGCTTCTTCCATTCTTATTAAAGGAGCATTTTCTATTGCCGAATCAATGAGAACTTCCAGTGGGGGGAGTTTATCCTGAATATTGTCAACCAGTGGGTTGAAAACTAATTTGACTTTTACGTGTTGTACAGAATCCTCCTGCAACTGCGAAAACACAAGTCCATGCTGAACAATAATGAACAACAGGACAAGGATGTGTTGTAATACAAATATGGAAATATTTAATTTGAAATTCTTATACATTCCCGGGTTGAATAAATATTTTTACTGTTCTAAAAATCAATTTTATATCACCCCAAAAGGAGTTATTGTTAGCATATTCAGCATCGAGTGCAAACCTTTCTTCTTCCGACATCTCCCCACCTTTTCCACGTAGCTCCACCTGCCACAATCCGGTTAACCCGGCAGCGGCAAGAAATCGCTTATTTCTCTTTTTGTCTATCGTGTCTTTCTTTTTTTTGTCAGTCATTAATTTTTCAGCTTCATATTCTGGCAAAGGACGGTTTCCAACAATCGACATATCACCTTTAATTATGTTGATTAATTGGGGTAACTCATCAATACTGGTGTTTCGGATAAATTTGCCCACCCTTGTTATTCTTGGATCGTTTTCAAGCTTTAAGTAGGTTGCCTTAAATTCCTCACGCATAAGATTTAGGTTTTTGCAAATAATTTCGTGATCACCCCAATTTAAATCATCCTGTTTACTGCAATATTGTCCTTTAGGTAGTTTTGCACATTTGGGACATTCTACAATGGTTTCTTTAGCATACTGATTGAGTTTTTCCATATCCTTCTTGCTAAGCAGTCTATCTGCATTCAAACGCATGGAACGAAACTTCAAAAAACCAAAAGTTTTGTAGTTTGCACCCACTCTTTTAGATACATAATAAAAAGGCCCCTTCGATTCTAACTTAATGGCAATAGCCACAATGAGCATTATAGGAGATAAGAACAGTAGAGCCAATCCTGCAAAAGTTACATCAAACAAGCGTTTAATGAAAGGTGTTTTATACAAACCTTCAGGAGCATCATCATGGAAGGATTGCTTTTTTACAATTGAAATTCCGAGTTCGTCAGTATGGTTTTGCAGATATGTTATTCGGTTATATATTCTTTGCGGGTCAATCGGGTTGCGAAAGTAGTCATCAATACCGGCATCGAATGATCGTTGAAACACTTCAGGCTCATCCTTAAATGATATTAGGATGTATGGCATATTCTTTAATAACTCTTTCTGATTTAAAATTTCCTTTATCTGAATCCCATCTTCAAAATAGTTGTGTGTTTGAGCAATTATGGCATCTACATTTTTTTCGATCTGCAAATAGTTAATTGCTTCAATTGCAGTGTCTATCCGAAATGCCTCAAACAATCCGGAAGACTTTAGATTTTCCCATGGCTCCGATTTATTGCCAATGTATAGTACTTTTAGTAGTTTATCAGCTTTATTTTCCATATCTAACATTGCTTGGAATTCTCTAAACTGGCTAATTTGTTTTTGATTTTTTCTTCTGCTTCTTTTACATCAAAGGGTTCGGGTAAAAACTGAAGCGCACCCAGCTTAAAATAGCGGTATTTATCATTTTCGCTGAGCTCGAAGTTTCTTAAACGAATGGTTGGCTCCAGGTTTTTTTCAATCAGAGCAATCAATTCATTAGGATTAAATGGCTTTTTTAAGAAATCCTGAGCTTTTAATTTATAGCATTTGATCCGCTCTTTGGTTTCTTCAACACCAGATAACATAATAACAGGAATATCTCCAAAAAAACCACTATTCCTGATAAGTTCAAGAAATTCGTAGCCGGTCATATTTGGCATTTCAATGTCGCAAATAATCAGGTCAGGCATATTTCTGCCTTTCGTCAACCAGTAGTAGGCCTCCTGCCCATCCACCTGGGTTGTCACATTATATTTATTTTTTTTAAGCACGGAACTAATTATTGTCCGCATACTCTTTTCGTCATCAATAGCTAAAATCTTTTTCATCGTGTAAAGTTTTATTAATAATCAACTTTGCTATAAACTATTCTTATTTATTATCGGAAGGTATAATTTGTAAACCTTGGTAAACTAATTCATGTTGTTGGTTAAAAGCATTATACTAATACTTACCATACATTATTGTAACTGTAAGTTTGAATTCTTTGTTCACAATTTGCCCCCAAATTTGTCAATAATTCAGTCCAAATGTATTAAAAATCCAATTAAATCTAAAAAAAACTTAAAAAAGTAATTCAGAATTTATCCTCAATTGTTAAAAACATTTTTTAATTGTAAGATATTCAGCCACGTAAGATTGAAAATGAAATTGAATTTATTTGTTAATAATCTTAAGTAGTGTTGGTCTTATTGGTAGGGTTTTTAAATTTCAATAGACTTTGACGAACACTAAGGGTCAGTTATTAAATAACTTGATGTTATAGAGGTTCCATTATATCTTTTCATCCATAAACATAGATTCCCCTCCGTCAGCCGATGGATACCAATGACAGCTTTAAGTAAGACGATTAAAACCTATCTATTAACAGACCTCTCAGTCGCAAGCTCCTTCGAGGTGACAATGCATCCATGAGGGTTTTGGAAGGAGAGGAATCGGGCGCGAAGCGCCCGATTCCTCTCCTTCCATATTAACGCGTGAACAAGGTCATGTCGAACGAAGAGAGACATCTATTGCAATGAGTCACCCTATTTCATAACAAACACTAAGTAGTGCGTGTCTATAAAGTCAGATCTTTTCCTGATTTTGCCCGCGCGACCCCTTAGTCCCCCGCCTGGCCGGCGAGGCTGGCCTAAAGGGGAAATCCCTCGCTGCCAAGGCGCTGGCTGGTTCTTCCGCCAACTGGCGGAGAGTTAGAGGGGTGTGTGGTGGATGGAGAGTTTATAGACCGACACTAAGTAGAGCCTGTCTTTTTAGTCTGGTTTCCCGCAGATAACGCAGATTCTCGCAGAAAAAAATCTGCGCTAATCAGCGAAATCTGCGGGAGAATTTTTTGAAGGAAAGCAAAGGACTTGCCTATTCCGTCTTTGATTTCAATAAATCCTCTAAACCAAAAAGTTCGTCACGCAACTGCGCGGCTATGATGAAATCGAGTTCCTTTACAGCTTCCTCCATTTTCTTTTTAGTTTTTTGAATGGCTTTGGCAATTTCATCTTTCTTCATGTATTGAACTACCGGATCGGCTGCAACATTTTGATGCGTATTTTCGATGTAAGCACCCGAACTGCCCGGCTTTTTACCGGCTACCGAAGTTTGCGACATTATCGAATCGGTTGATTTTATGAGCGGGGTAGGAGTGATGCCATGTTTTTCGTTGTACTTGAGTTGCTTTTCGCGACGGCGATCGGTTTCTTCCATGGTCCTTCGCATCGAATCGGTAATTTTATCGGCATACATTATTACCAGCGAATTTATATTCCGTGCAGCCCTTCCGGCGGTTTGGGTTAACGACCTTTCTGAACGCAAAAATCCTTCCTTATCGGCATCGAGGATTGCCACGAGTGAAACTTCGGGTAAGTCGAGACCTTCCCTAAGCAGGTTTACGCCAACCAACACATCGAAGTTTCCTAAGCGAAGATCGCGTAATATTTCAACCCTTTCCAGGGTGTCCACGTCCGAATGTATGTAGCGGCTTTTAATATTTAACTTCGTGAGATATTTGTACAATTCCTCAGCCATTCGCTTGGTAAGGGTGGTAACTAGAATTCGCTCATTATTTTTAATCACCCTGTCGATTTCTTCCAACAAATCATCAATCTGATTTTGGCTGGGGCGCACCTCAATAATTGGATCGAGTAACCCGGTGGGCCTGATAACTTGTTCAACCACAACACCCTCGCTTTTTTGCAATTCAAATTCGGCAGGCGTGGCACTTACATACAGCGACTGCCCGGTAATTGCCTCAAACTCATCAAACTTTAGCGGCCTGTTGTCCATGGCCGATGGCAGCCTGAAACCAAACTCTACCAAATTTTGCTTACGCGAGCGGTCTCCCCCATACATAGCCCTGATTTGCGAAATAGTAACATGGCTTTCATCCACAACCAAAATAAAATCTTCGGGAAAGTAATCGAGCAGGCAAAATGGGCGTGTTCCCGGTTTTCTGCCGTCAAAATAACGGGAATAGTTTTCGATACCCGAACAGTAGCCAAGTTCCCTCATCATTTCAATATCGTAATTAACCCTGTCTTCCAGTCTTTTGGCTTCTATATGTTTTCCAATTTCTTTGAAATATTCCACTTGCTTAAACATATCCTGCTGGATGTCGTTCAGTGAGGATTTCATTTTATCTTTCGAGGTAACAAAAATATTGGCAGGATAAATTGTGATATCATCGTAGCCCTCTTTTTCCCTTCCGCTTATCGGCTCAAAAGTCATTAATTCCTCAATTTCGTCACCCCAAAGTACAATGCGGTAGGCAAAATCAGCATAGGCCGGGAATACATCAATTACATCTCCTTTAATGCGGAAAGTCCCGTGTTTGAAATCTATTTCATTTCTTGAATAAAGGCTGCCGACCAGGTCAAATAAAAAATTGTTTCTCGAAAGCTGTTGACCTTTTGAGAGCTTAATCACATTGCTGGTAAAATCATCAGGATTTCCTATGCCGTAGATGCACGATACCGAAGAAACCACAATTACATCACGCCGACCCGAAAGCAATGATGAAGTGGTACTTAGCCTTAGTTTTTCAATTTCATCGTTAATAGATAAATCCTTTTCGATGTAGGTGTTTGTAACCGGGATGTATGCTTCGGGCTGGTAATAATCGTAATAGGAAACAAAATATTCGATGGCATTATTTGGATAAAACTGTTTAAATTCCCCGTAAAGCTGTGCGGCGAGGGTTTTGTTATGGCTTAAAATCAATGCAGGTCGTTGCACTTCGTTCAGCACATTGGCAATAGTAAATGTTTTCCCTGAACCTGTAACACCAAGCAATACCTGCGCCTGATCATTTCTTTTTAATCCTTCAACAAGCTGTTTAATTGCTTCAGGCTGATCTCCTGTGGGTTTATAATCCGATGTTAGTTCGAAATTCATTGTGGCGTTTCGGTTAATAAAAAATTACATCATAGATTTACAATCAAACTAATGTTTCATTTTAAAATAGCAGGTTATTGGATAATGATCAGAATAATTTACTTCATGTTTATTAAACCGATAAGGTTCAAATGCATCACTGTAAAGTATATAGTCGATTCTTAAAAAAGGAATGTCATCGGCATAGCTTGCGCCAAAACCACTCCCAATTTCCAGGAAAACATCATTAAGGTCTTTGGAAACAGTGCGATAAACATACGAAAGTGGAGTATCGTTAAAATCACCACAAACAATTACCGGGTATGGAGATTTTGCAATGTAAGCATTTACGATGTCCGCTTGCATTGCCCTTTTTATAGTTGCTTTGCTAAATTTATTAATAATAATGCTGAAATTGGATTTCCGGTTTACGGCGCCTGGATCAATTACATCCGAAACCAGTTGATGATCAGCTTTGGATAATTTTATCGATTCGAGATGAACATTAAAAACCCTGACTGTATCTTTTTTGAAAACAATATCGGTGTAGATTCCTGAATTGGCTGTGGAATTTTCAAACCTGATATTTCCTTTATTCACAATGGGATATTTTGTAAAAGTAGCAAGCCCGTAATGTCTATTTGTGCCTCGTGTCAAAACGTAATCAACATGATAATTTTTTGTTTCACTTTTTTCGAGAAATGGTTCAATGGTGGGAAAGGATTTTTCGTTACCATGAAAAAATTCCTGAAAACAAACTATATCAGCTTGTTCGCTGTGTACAAATTCAAAAACCGAATTCCTTGTAAAATAATTTTGATTGCCTGTCCATTTAAACTGGTCAAACAAGCGGACATTGTAAGAAAGAACTTTCATCGCCTGCTTGTAAGTCCCAACAGGTTTTTCGCTACTAAAAGCAAAAACTTTAAAAAACAGGCTGTAGCCTGCTATAATAGCAATGAATGAAAACAAGAAAAAGTATTTCAATCTAATTATCCAAAATACAACAAAAATGGAGTTACAAACCAATAGAATTGGATATATTATTGCCAGAAGGGCAGGGATGGTTGTGGTTTCAGGGTTTGTAAAAGGAGAGAGGTAAGATAAACCCAGGGAAAAAATAAAAATAAAATTAACGAATAGAATGAGTTTTGTCAGAAAGCCGGTTTTATATTTTTTTTTTGGTTTTGACATGGGGGTAAAAGTAATTTAATTTTGCTTTTTGCTCGACTGAAACAACATCTCTTTTTCTTCTTTTGTCAGGCTGCTGTAACCCGATCTCGATATTTTTTCAAGAATCCTATCTATTTTGTCCTGTTCGATATTTTTATTAAAGTTGTATTCATCATCGGTCATGGGGCGACCTTTATCATAAGATGAACGGTATTTTGGTTTCTCTTTTGGCTTCATAAAAAACTTAAACAATTTCCTAAAGTTCATAGATGCAGATTTTGATTTAACATTATGATTGGTAACTATCATTTTTACATAAATGTATCCCCAAAAGGCTCCTCCCAAATGGGCAATATGCCCGCCGGCATTATCTCCAACAATCGACAACAAGTCGTAAGCAACATAGAATATAGCGAGATGCCAGAGTTTTATGTTGATATTTGGGAGTCGCAAAATTGAGTAATTGGGAACGTAGGTAGTAACCGCGATTAAAATAGCCAAAACCGAAGCTGAGGAGCCAATGGCAACGGCATAGTTTACCGAGGTACTAAACCATGGGAAAATGTTGAAGGCTGCAACAAAAAACACTGCGCCTGCAAGCCCTCCCATAAGATAAACTGCGAGTAGTTTCTTTTCAGACAAGTATTCAACAAATATCCGTCCGCCAAAATAGAGAACGATCATGTTCGAGAGGATATGCATGAACCCTTCTTGTACAAACATATAGGTAAATATGGTCCAGGGTCTGCTAAAAAGTACTTCAATATTTGCAGGAATACCAAGCCAATCAGTAAAAAACGAGCGCTGGGGCATCATGGCCGTTTCGGAAGGAATCTGAAATAAACGGATAAAGATTGTTACAAGCGAAATAAATAAAAATACGGCTACATTTATAATAATGAGCTTCTTTAATAAAGAGGAACCTTTAAAAAAGCGCTTGAAATCTTCGAGTGGACTCTGCCTGTAATTCATCATGCTAATAAACGCCTTTTCGTTTCCATAGTTTTATCAACAAAAAACCTACAATCATCCCGCCAAGGTGGGCAAACCTGGCAACATGGTCGCCCGGCCTATTGGCAATACCAAAAATCAATTCTACCAATCCATAACCAATAACAAAATATTTGGCCTTAATTGGGAAAAGAAAATAGAGATACAATTTGGTATTGGGAAACATCATCCCGAAGGCTAATAATATTCCAAACACTGCCCCGGAAGCGCCTACCATTGACGTATTTATCATGGCATTTAATGATGCCATCTGATCGTTGGTATAATTCATTCCCCGATCCAAAACTCCAAGACCATCGCGCAAAACTGTTTCGATACTTGCAGGATCCATTTGTGATTCCAAAACCGAAATTCTAATGTATGTTACAAGGAGTTGAATCAAAGCCGCCCCTAAACCAGTGTAGATATAATATTGTAGAAAGCGCTTTGATCCCCAAACATTCTCCAGCATGTATCCAAACATCCACAAGGCAAACATGTTGAAAAGCACATGATTAAATCCGCCATGCATGAACATGTGGGAAATTAATTGATAAACCTGGAATTTTTCGGAAGAGAAATAATGCAGCCCCAAAATATTGACAAGGTCAATGCCCTGGGTTGATAAAGTAATTGTGGCAAGAAACATCAAACCATTAATGATGAGTAAGTTCTTAACTACCGGGGGTAAAAACGAAAACCCTTTCGGGCTATATTGTTGATTGTTCATTTGTTTAAGTTTGAAAATTAGCTTCTTTAACCGGGGTTTTGTTCAGACTGATCAAAATCAAAATTCATCATTGTATTTAGAGGTATTATTCTAATTACAGGCTGACCATCCAAAGAAACCTCGGGCATCTGGCAGGCAAATAATGATTCGATAATGCTTTTCATTTCTATTTGCTGAAGTGTTTTGCCACGTTTTATCGACATATTTTTTGCCAGCGAACGGGCCAAATTGTACTTTTTGTCAAGGTTTAACTCCAACATATTTGTCTTGTAATTGTCTATAATTCCTTCGATTAATGCTGCAATATTTGTTTGTTTCAATCCTGCAGGTGTTCCGTGTATTATAAATTGGAAGTTTTTATCAGGATCGGTTTGCAGATCAAATCCAAGCATATTCAACTCATCAAGCACTTCTAACAATAACTCTGCCTCGGCTGGTGGAAGTGAAATTTTGACAGGAAATAATTCTTGCTGCGAAAGTGCTTGTCGGTTTCCCAATAAGTTCAAATAACGTTCGTAAAGTATGCGCTCATGAGCATTTTGCTGGTCAATCACCATTAAGCCCGATTTTACCTGCGTTAAAATAAAAGCATTGTGCAACTGGAAATAGCTGTCGGTAGATGATTCTGAATTTACCAGCCTTGCTTCCATCTGCCTTGAATGATCTTTAGGAAATGATTTTTGTTTTTGATCCGCTAATGATTTATTTCTGTCGGGATAAAGATTTTCCCAATTTTGTTGATTATTTTTTTCGCGTATCAAAGGTTCTGATTTTCGGCTCTCGAAAGGATTAAAATTCGAATCCAGTTTTAACGTGGGTGGCCTGATGGGTGTATCCTTCGAAGGCATCGTAAAATCCAAGGTCGGGTCTTTACTGAAATCAAGACTTGGCGTAATGCTGAACTTACCCAAAGCAGCTTTTACCGCCGATCTTAAAACAGAATACATTACCTTTTCATCCTGAAACTTTATTTCGGTTTTGGTGGGATGAATATTAATGTCAATTTCTTCGGGATTGATATCAATAAAAATAAAATATGCCGGGTAAGATTTTTCAGGAAGCAATTGATCAAAAGCATTATCCACCGCATGATTCAGATAAGCATGCCTCATAAACCTTTTGTTTACGAAAAAATATTGCTCTCCCCTAATTTTTTTAGCAAATTCCGGTTTCCCCACAAACCCGCTGATGGTCATTGTTTCGAGCTCCTGATGAACAGGAATGAGTCGCTTGTTGAAATTCTGGCTAAATATTGCGACTATCCTTTCTTTGAGCGAGCCGGGGCGGAGTTGAAAAACTATTTTACTATCGTTGAACAGGCTGAATGAAATTTCATTGTTTGCAAGCGCCACTCGCTGAAATTCTTCGAGGATATGTCGCAGTTCAACATTATTCGACTTCAGGAACTTTCGCCTTGCAGGAACATTAAAAAACAAATTTTTAATCATCAGGGTCGTTCCTGCCGGGCACTGGCAAAACTCCTGGCTTTTCACTTCCGAACCTTCTATTTTTAGGCAGGTACCCAGCTCCTCTTCATTTTTTTTCGATTTCAATTCAACTTGTGCAATGGCCGCTATTGAAGCCAGCGCTTCACCCCGAAATCCCATGGTTCTGATGGAAAATAGATCATTTACAGATTGAATTTTTGAAGTAGCATGACGCTCGAACGACATTCTGGCATCAGTTTCTGACATACCACAACCATCGTCAGTAACCTGTATCAGGGTTTTGCCGGCATCTTTAATCACCAGATCAATGTGCTGAGCACCTGAATCTATCGTATTCTCCAGGAGTTCTTTCACGGCAGAAGCCGGCCTTTGAATTACTTCGCCGGCAGCAATTTGGTTGGCAACGGAATCGGGTAATAAATGAATAATGTCAGACATAAAAAGCTTAATTCCACAAATTCTTAAACAAAAAATACAAAATAAACCAAAAGGGCTGCAACGATGAGATAAACTAAAAGATTAATACCTTTCGATTTATTACGATTTTTCTTGTCAATTCGTCTCCAACGCCGTTCAATATCACGCTTTAAGTTGGCAGGATTTCCTGCACTACCCTCCTCAATTGCTTTACGCCGCTCTTCCTTGCGCTCCTTTTCCTCATCATAATAGCGCGGTTTGTAATCAAATTGCCGTGGTTGTGGTCGTTTAAAAAATACAATTTGCATGATTTTAATATTTATGGCAAAATTAGGACTTATTCCCACATAAGTTTCTTTACAACGATTTTTTGATTGGGACATTATCAGGCAAAAAAATTTAGATGACAAGGAGTATTTGGCATTTACAAAATAGGTACTACCACGAATTTAGTGGAAAGTAAAATATTAATGATCTAATAGTTGTTGGTGATAAAAAATTGTCATTAGTACTAAAAAACGAAGCGAAGCAGCCAGCCCCGATCCTTCGGGGAAGTTTTGAAAGGAGAAATCTGTTTCCAGTGATAGCCATCATTTACATCCACAAAAATGGTAGTTGAGCCATAAAATATGCAGTTGGGAGTTAAAAGTTGGGAGTTAAAGGTTATTGGATATTAGTAATTGGTAATTAGTATCTTATCTCTAATATTCTGCCATTTTTTGGCAGAATATTAGAGATAAGATACCCATGCAAAATTTAAAATGCATTGTTGTTAATATGAAAGGAAGATAAATAATAAAGCTCTTAATTGCAAAATATGCATTTATAAATTTTGCCGACTAACTTGGACAAACCAAAACAGGAATACACCATAAATTTTACATGATCACCTTGTTTGGTTTTGGCTTGTCCAAGTTAGGTCTTTCCATAAAGTTGACTATTTCTAAATTAGGCTGATAATGTCTGGTGCGCTGGACAAATAATTCTGCTATTCCGCAGGATTGTATAATTTTGCTCAAATAATAATAAATAAATAGTAAGATGCCATCAAATCCTGATATAAGTAAGTTGATCGTGGTTGGCGACAGGGTTTTAATAAAACCAAAAACGCAAAGCAATAAATCCAGGGGTGGATTGTACCTGCCACCCGGCTACAAAGAAAAAGAAGAATTGCAAAGTGGTTATGTTGTTAAAGCAGGTCCGGGTTATCCAATCCCGCTGCCAGGAGATGACATGGATGAACCCTGGAAAAATTCGGAAGAAAAAACCAAGTACATTCCTTTGCAGGTTAAAGTTGGTGATGTAGCGATATTCATGCAAAAAGGTGCCATGGAAGTTATGTTTCATGGCGAAAAATATTTTATAGTCCCACAGCATTCCATTTTATTGCTGGAGAGAGATGAGGAACTTTTTGATTGAGGGGGGGATTGCCGTAGAGACAAGGCATGCCTTGTCTGTTCTTCAGAGACAAGGCATACCTTGTCTGTACATCAATGCAAACACAACGATGCCTGCCCGCCAATAACGATAAATAAATTGATTTAAAAATTTTGAAATTTATTTTGATGAGATATTATGCAATTTGTATATTTTTAATTTTCGTAGTGTTTACTTCCTGTAATGAAAGCCATGAAGATAATGGGAAAAATTATTCAAAATTTGTTTTTGAGGCCTATTCACCTTCTAACCCTGAAATAGCAAGCGGGTTTCAAATCAGGGAAAGCGATGATGTGAAACTGCTTGAAATTTTTAATCCCTGGGATTCAACATTTAAAAGTCAAAAGTTTTATCTTGTTAATGAAAAAGATAAAGACTTAACTTTTCCTGATGGAAAATCAATTAAAGTTCCCATAAAAAAGTTGGTGGTTTTATCTGCCTCACATCTTTCATTTCTTGATGTTTTAAACAAAATTGATTTGCTTGTTGGCGTAAGCAGTGTTAAATATGTGGTTTCTAAAAAATTTAAAGGTCTGGTCGAATCGAGAAAAATAAAAGAAATCGGAATTGGCGATCATTTTAAGCTCGAAGAATTAATTAACCTTTCACCTGATGTGGTAATGATTTCACCCCAAAAAGGACAAAGTTTTATTCCCCTCCAAAACGCAGGCCTGACGATTATCCCTAATGGTGATTACCTGGAATCAGATCCCTTAGGCCGCGCCGAATGGATAAAGTTTATTGGCGTTTTAACAGGAAAAGAGAAAGAAGCCATCCATATTTTTGATTCCATTAAAAATGAATATTTTCAATTGAAAAAATTAAGCGAAACGCTGAGTTATCGACCAACAGTAATTACCGGGAAGCAATATGGCGGTTTTTGGAATCTCTCAGGAGGAAAAAGTTATGAAGCACAATTTATTGAAGATGCAGGAGCTGATTATTTATGGAAAGAAAATTATAGCACAGGTGGCATAATGCTCGACTTTGAAACTGTTTATGGCCGGGGATTGGAGGCAGATTACTGGCGATTTCTTGTTTACACATCCCAGGATTATACTTATGAAATGTTGAAGGCTGAAGATGGAAGATATGCGGACTTTGCTGCATTTAAAAATAAAAAAGTGATTGTTTGCAACACCCTTAAAAAACCATTCTTTCAAAAAGGGTTTCTGGAACCGCAAGTTATTCTGGCCGATTACATTCACATTTTTCATCCCTCACTTTTGCCTCATCACCAAAATATTTATTACGAATTACTAAAATGACAGGTATTTCTCTGACATATCATAATAAACAAAAGGCAGTTGCAGGAAAGTTCTTGTTGATGGGGGCATTAATACTATTTCTGTTCATTCTCAACATTGCTTTAGGGTCGATAAGTATTCCTCCTTATGAAATATTAAAAATACTATCCGGAGCCGAAACCGGCAGAGCATCCTGGCAGGGAATAGTTCTCGATACAAGATTACCACAGGCGTTTACTGCTGTTTTGGCTGGAGCAGCACTTGGCGTTAGCGGCCTGATGATGCAAACACTTTTCAGAAATCCGCTTGCAGGACCATCGGTTTTGGGCGTGAGTTCAGGAGCCAGCCTCGGGGTAGCTTTACTTATGATGATTGTTTCAGTTCCCGATATTAGAATTATAACCCAAAATCAGATAAGTAGTAATTTTTCTGTTGTCTTTGCAGCCTTTGCCGGTGCCTTCGCCGTTTTATTGTTGATTATGATTTTGGCCGCAAAATTCCGAAACAACACTACAATTCTAATCATCGGAATTATGATTGCATACATAATTTCGGCAATTGTTGGGATATTGCAATTTTACAGTCTTAAAGAAGATCTACAAGCTTTTGTAATTTGGGGTCTCGGAAGTTTTGCCAATGTTTCGTGGCAGCAACATGCCTTTTTCTTTCCTGTAGTTTTTATTGGAATAGCTATTTCTGTATTTATGATCAAACCCATGAATGCATTATTGCTTGGTGATAATTACGCGAGAAACCTGGGATTTAACACCAGGCGAATTTCGATTTTATTGATCGTGGCAGCAGGAATTCTTGTTGCTGTCGTTACTGCTTATTGTGGCCCCATTGCATTTTTAGGCATCGCAATTCCACATCTTAGCCGCAATCTTTTCAAAAGTTCTGATCATTTTATCAACGTACCCGGCACCATACTTTCGGGAATGATGCTTGCCTTGTTTTGCAATATGGTTGCACGCTTGCCGGGCTTTGACGGTGCATTGCCAATCAATGCAATTACCTCGCTGATTGGTGCCCCGCTTGTAATTTGGGTTATCATTAAAAGCAAACATTACCAAAAAGCAATTTAATGAAAGATGTGGTTTTACATACTGAAAAATTATCCATTGGCTACCAACAAAAGGGTAGGGGACAAAATGTTTTGCATCAGGATTTAAATCTTAAACTTAACAAGGGAGAAATTACCTGTCTGCTTGGTCCCAATGGCTCCGGCAAAAGCACGCTTATCCGCACTTTGGCAGGTTTTCAAAAAGCAATTGATGGAGAAGTATTTATTGAGAAAAATAAGTTGTCAAAACTTTCAACTGCCGAAGCTGCAAAAAAAATAAGCGTAGTGCTCACCGAACAGGTTTTTGTGGGAAATATGGAAGTGTTTGATATGGTGGCTTATGGAAGATCGCCATATACAGGATTTTTGGGGAGGCTGAGCAAACAGGACACTCTCGCTATCGAAAAAGCATTAATTGATACCGGCATAGAAAATCTATACAATCGCAAATATTTTGAATTGAGCGATGGTGAACGCCAAAAAGTTTTGATAGCAAAATCGCTGGCACAGGAAACTCCCATCATCTTCCTTGACGAACCCACAGCCTACCTTGATTTTCCAAGTAAAATTGAAATTCTTCAATTGCTTCGAAATGCATCCTGGAAACAAGATAAAGCCATTCTCTTATCGACTCACGATTTACAATTGGCCATTCGTTTTGCTGATAAGATATGGCTTATGGGAAAAAATAAAGCTATGCAGGCCGGCATTCCCGAAGATTTAATTCTTTCAGGCCGGTTTGCTGAGTTCTTCGATCGCGATAAAACAAAATTCGATATTGCTTCCGGGAACTTCGAATTTCAGGCTCAGCCCATCGGTAACATCATCGTTAAAGGAAGTGGTGTTTCTTATGAGTGGCTGAAAAAAGCACTTGTCAGAAAAGGATTTCAAGTAAATGGTGATGAAAGAGCAGTGGTAACGATTGAAACCATTGATAATCATTTTCATATTATCAGTAGGGGAAGGAATAAAAAATTAGAGACGATAGCAGAAGTAATTGAAATTCTAAGTTTGGATTCAATAAATTAGATAAACCACCTAAATGTTATTTAAAAGCTCAGAAAAAGAAGACTCCATTTATTTAAGCATTGGGTCAATTAAGTGGATTTGAGGATCAATATTATTAAAGTCAGCGATGTTTTTTGTCATCAAATCACTCCCGGTTGCTTGAGCGGTTGCAAGAATTATAGCATCAGGAAGTTTTATTTTCCGAACCTTTCTGATTTCAATAACCCTTTCGGCTAAAACTTGGGTAACATTTAATATTTCAAAATTTGAAAGAAATTTTGTCACAACTGTTTTTTCATCATTACTACGAAAATTAAATCCTAAAACCTCAATATAGGTTATTATAGATAGATAAAAAAAGTCATGTTTGGAGAATACATCATCAAAACTGATTTGATTTTTGGAGAGATAAATAATGATATTGCTGTCAACAACAAGGCTATTCCCATTCATTTCTTAGTTTTTTTTGCCATTCAACAGGATCTTCAATAGAACTGAAGGGTTGCTTTTCGATAATTTGATCAAGGAGAAGTTTAATTTTATTTTTTGATTCGATTGAATCCAATTCATCATCTTTTGAGATCAAAATGATCTTTGCATATTTATTTATAAACTCCTCATATTGAACTGGAATTTTAATAATCCCGTTCTGGATTTTTGTTTCAAATTCTACAGCTTTCATCTTTAGATATTTTTACAAAGATAATATTATAAACAATCAATTATTCAATGTAAATTCAATGCGATCGTTTGCCTTATTGCATTGGGGGTTTTATGTAATCAATAAACAGCAAAAAACCCCGAATGAAAAATCATCCGTGGTTTTTCATTTTCAACTTAACACAAAATCAATTTTCTTTTCCAAGCATCACGAAATCGTTTACATTTATTTGCGTGTAAAACTTCCGCTTGCCTTCTTTGGCATCGTAAGTGTTGGTTTCCAGATTGGTAATTATAGTTTATCTTGTAGTAATCTTTCCGGGGTGCTGACTTGTGTGAAAAATATCGACAATAATTATGTATTGCTCCGTAATTTCAAAAATGATTTTATAACTCCATCTGCAAATTGAGCGATAATTTTCAGGCTCATCAATAAGAAACTCTTCGGGAGAATATTTTTCAGGGAAATCATTCAGACTACCTACAAGTGTAACGAGTTCTTTTCTGACATGCTTTGCGATTGGAATAGAATCCTGAGCAATGTATTCATAAATATTATCAAGATGCTCTTTTGCCTTTCTGTCCCACCTGATGGATTTTTTTTTATTCATGGTTACCCTTCAATTTCTTCTTCGATGGTTTCGTGAGAAATGAAGTCGCCAGATTTTACGCGCCTGGATGCAGCTTTGACCCTTATTTTTAAATTTTCTTTTGTCAATGGTAAACCATTGCTATCGTAACCAATCTCCTCACCAGGATATGATTTACACATAGCATAAACATTTTTTAAAAAAACGTCATCAGCAGTTTCAATGAATTGAAGGATTTCTTTTCTAAGGTCAGTCGTACTCATAATATCGATTAATTTGTAGAATACAAAATTAACAAAACTTTTCAGTCTGGCTAAAGCATACAGCATTCGATAATGTTAAGCACAAAAAAACCGGTAGCGATTATCATACCGGGTTTTTCTTGATGAAAAAATTGACTGAAATCAATTTTCTTTTCCAAGCATCACGAAATCGTTTACTTTTACCTGTGTGTAAAACTTCCGCTTGCCTTCTTTGTCATCGTAAGTGTTGGTTTCCAGTTTTCCTTCCACGGCTATTTGCTTGCCCTTTTTCAGGAATTTTTCGGCAATTTCGGCTTGCTTGCCCCAAATAATGAGGTTGTGCCATTGTGTGTCTGTTACTTTTTCGCCATTGGCCTTGTGATAGGTTTCGGAGGTGGCCAGTGAAAAACGAGCCATTTTGTTACCGTTCGATACTTCTTTTACTTCCGGATCCATGCCCAGGTTTCCAATTAACTGTACGCTGTTTCTTAAAGTTCTCATGACGATTAAATTTTAAATGAATAATTAAATAATTTTGATGAAGCAAAGATATGGCGGGCAATTGCCGATAGTCGGTTAATAAATATTTGTATTCGCTTACAAGCGGATATAAACGTTTGTAAGCGTTTACAAACGGATAATTATTGAGGGCATTTTATCCTGTATGGCACGCAATCAGGTCGGTTTAGCTTAATATTTCATCTAAAATCAATTGAAAGCAAAATAGAATGAAATATCAAAGAAATACAGAAACAGTAATTTATTTTTTAATAATCCAAATATTCCTGGTAAAGCACCTGGAGAAATGATTTTCCCCTTCGCTCAATATTTGATGGGGGATTATTTTCAGGCTTAGCCCAATAATAACTTTCAAGATCAGTATCGTAGCTAAAGCTACCACCTGGCTCGATCCAAATTAAACCATTGTCAAATCCGAAATATTTAAAATCGGGCGCAAAGGGATCGAATAAATTTTTACTCCAATGAAATTCATCATTATCCAAATTTATTTGTGCAAGTAGGGATGCAGGGATGTCAACCTGTGAGGCGGGTTTGTGCCAACGTTTACCCCGATAAGCAGAATCCAATGCACCACCCAGCCAGAGCATAGGCACTTTGTGATATTCCCCGGTATGGAAAGACCAGTTGCGGTATGAGTTATGGCTGTGATCAGCTACAACAATGAAAAGTGTGTTTTCGTACCAGGGTTCAGATTTTGCTTTTCTGAAAAAATCGCCCAGACTTTGGTCGGAATAGAAGGCCGAATTGATGTATTTGTTTTCATTTTCCCCCCAGTCAAAAATATCTTCCATGGGCTGATCGTAGGGCGAGTGAGAGCTCAGGGTGAAAAGGGCAGCAAAAAAAGGTTCCCTCTCTTTATTCAAATCCTGCAATAGCTTTCCCATAGTAAACTCATCGTGTACACCAAGTTTCCCGCGTATGATGTTGTTGTCCTTAAAATCGTCTCCCTCCATTACCTTGTCGAAGGCATTATAATATATGTAACTTCTGATATTTCCATAAATCAATTGCCCGCCAAAATAGAACGAAGTATGATAGCCCACATCATTCAGCCTGTGGATCAAACTCGGCAAATTGGGATGCTTATCGGGCTGAACAGTAATAGACGTAATAGGATGCGCAGGAAATCCGGCAAATACTGACGCCATGGCCTGCTCAGATCTTGCGCCACTCGAAAGTACGTTATCGAATAAAATGCCTTCTTTTTCAAGCTTGTGAAATTCAGGTGTAATTCCCGGCTCGCCACCCAGCGATTCAATTAAATCAGCCGACCAGCTTTCCATCAAAAATAATACAACATTTGGTTTTGTTGTATTGAGAATTTTAATGGTAGAATCGTTTTTTTGATGGTAAATTTCAGCGACAGTCTTTTCTGCTTCATCGGTAGGATAAAACTTATAAGGGTTTTTTTCGAGGTTTTTGTAGTTTTCGATTACACTGATGTAAAGATTGAAAGCATTATTTGTGGCTGCATGATTTAGAATTAGTTTTTTTGAAAAATAAACCTCGCTTTGATTGATGGGTATTTGCTGAAATCCTCCACGCATACCAAGCACTAAAAAGGGCGAAAGTAGAAGCAAAATCGCTGCATAAAGCCACCTGAGTTTTCCTGATGGGACAATACTTAAAAAGAAGAACCTGTTGTAAACCCAAAATAATCCGACAGTAAATAAAATTACGAAAAGTGATAAAAATACTATCGATGAATTTTCAGCAGAGTTGATAACTTCGGAAGGATTTTGGAGATAATACAATGCCTTGACGTTTAATTTAATTTTCCACTCACCATAAAGCCCGATTTCGCCCGCGCTAATAAATGAATACAGCAATACCAATATTGTTGTATAAATTTTATTTATCTTTTCTAATATCTTGAATTTTAACATTAACTGAAGGATCAATAAAAACACAGGAATGATCATGAGGTAGGATGCAGTAGCAAAGTCCAGTTTCAGGGCATGATAAAATACCGATAATTTTTCAAAAAAGCTTATGTGCTCGGCGCTCATCATTTGATGGTAAAACAGGATGAATACAAGTCGGGACACTGCAAAGGTCAACATCCAGAAAAGGAATTGTAAAAAGACAGCGCTAAATATTCTTTTCATATAAAGGTTTTTTGCATAAGATTCATAATAAAGCTCCTGCAAAAGTAATTGTTCATTCCTGAAAATTCTGAAAACCCAAAAACTTCTGATTTTTAGTCCTTTTTACCCCTTCCCTAATGGGAGAAGTACTAAAAATAAGAAGTTTGGACAAGTCACCTTCAGGGGATTTAGGGGTCTAACGGCTTTTTATACTGAACTCAAAAATGATTTTATTAATTTTACAGGATTTATTTACTGTGATTGATCACCAAAACTTTCAATTATGCAAAAATTATGTCCCGAGTGTGGAGAACCCGTTGTGGGAAGGGTAGATAAAAAGTTTTGTTCGGATATGTGTCGAAATGCATGGAACAACAAACAAAAACGACATGAAAATAACTACATCAGAAATGTTCATGGCATCCTCCGTAAAAACTGGCAAATTCTTAATGAACTAAACCCTGAAGACAAACATACTGTTCATAAGGATATGCTGGTGAAACGAGGGTTTAATTTCGATTTTCACACCAACACCTACACTACAAAAACTGGTAAGGTTTATTACTTTTGTTACGAACTGGGTTATCTCCCCATCGAAAACGACTTTTATGCACTTGTTAGACGCAAAGATTAAAAACCATACTTTGAGAATCAGGCATCACTTTCTCACAAGTCTTCTTATTATTTCCGCTTTATTTATTGTAAATCCTTTGCAGGCCTCATCAAAAATTATGCTTTCTGAGGCATCGAAAATATCGGTACTAAGCTGCGGCCCAGGACAAGCACTTTATGCAACATTCGGGCATACTGCACTTTGGGTAAGTGATCCCGAAAACAATATTGACGAAGTTTTTAATTATGGAACCTTTGATTTTAACACATCAAATTTTTATTTTAAATTCCTTTCCGGCACCCTGGATTATGCACTTGATGTATCAAGTTTTGAAGATTTTGTCTCTGAATACAAAATAGACGGAAGATGGGTGAATGAGCAGGAATTGCTTGTTTCAAATTCAATAAGACAAAAAATTTATGATTCACTTTGTATAGTCCGCCTGCCCGAAAACAGGTTTTACAGGTACGACTTTTTCAGGAATAACTGTTCAAGCAAAGTTTTTGATCTTGTACTTGCTTTTACTGCTAACAAAGCAATTGTAGATACACTAAAAGCCGAAACCGGAAAAACTTTTAGAAAAGCGTTGCGGCCATACATTGCAGGCAGAAGCTGGATTAATTTGGGAATAAATTTGCTATTGGGGCCTTTTGCCGACCAGCAGATGTCGAAAATTCAAAGTACCTTTTTACCGGAAGATTTGATGCATGTTATCAGCGAAACCGGTGTTGCCGGTTTACCTCAAACCCTTTACCAGGGAAACTACCAATTACCGGTAGCTCTTGATCCTGAAATGTCAATGATATTGTTTTGGGTTTTATTAATTTTACTGGTTATTGAAGCGCTATGGTCTAAAACAACGCAGAAAACATCGGACAGGATTGATGTTATTCTTTTTTCGATTTCAGCACTATTTGGGCTATTGTTCATGATTTTATGGGTTTGGAGCGATCATGTTGCACTTCATGTTAATCTGAATTTATTATGGGCAAATCCCATAAGCTTATTCTTGATTTGGGGAATTATCACCAAAAAAACAACATTTACCAAAATCATTCTTATTCTTTATGGACTTATGATTTTTTTCGCACTGGTAAACTGGGGCAGAATGCCTCAAAAACTTCCGCTCGAAATAATGCCTTTTGTTACAATACTTGCTTTTAGGGTAGTGAATAGAATTTTCAAGTTCAAAGTTAAAGATCGCTTAATGCCATCGAATAAATAGTAAAAAATTAAATGTTGAGAAAAAAGACAGTAGTTAAAGATTTAAATATACCTTTGCCGCGATAATTTTTATTAAATAACAGAACAGTTTATTATTAGTATGAAAGAAGGAAAAGTAAAATTCTTCAATGAAGCCAAAGGATTTGGTTTTATTAAAGATGCAGAAACAGACGAAGAATACTTCGTACACGTAACCGGTCTTATCGATCGCATTAACGAAGATGACGATGTATCGTTTGAACTCAAACAAGGAAAAAAAGGATTGAACGCTGTAAATGTGAAACTTATATGATTTAAATAAGTAAAGAAATCCTAAAAGCCCCAAATTAATTTGGGGCTTTTTTTATGCCCTGTCCTTTTCTTTAATTATTTCGACTAATTTAGTTGCCTGATTGCGAAACTATCTAATAACTAAATACTTTATACTATGCCTACAAGATTCTACTATTTTATTTCGTCTCTTCTTGCTTTTTTCTTTTATTTTAATGTCAATGCACAAGTTGTAGTTAACGAATATTCTGCATCAAATCTTAATTCGCACCAGGATAATTTCGATGAATTTGAAGACTGGATCGAATTATACAATTATGGCGGCTCAGCCATCGACATTAGTGCTTATGGTTTGAGCGATAAACCCGATAAACCTTTTAAATGGTTATTTCCTGAAGGAACTATTTTAAATGCAGGAGATTTTTTGCGCTTATGGGTTTCAGGGCGCAACCTAATTGATAACCCCAGCCATTTACATACAAACTTTAAACTAAGCCAAACCAAAGATAACCCTGAATATATTGTTATTACAGATTGGTCGGGGAATACTGTTGATGAAGTTGTGATCGAAAAAACCCAAAAGGAACATTCGCGGGGAAGAACCACCGATGGCAATATTGGCTGGAGTGTATTTGTAAATACCACCCCGGGATACTCCAACAATGGAGCAACAGCCTACGATAGATACGCACTAAAACCTGTAATGAGCGAGCCTGCCGGATTTTACAACACATCACAATCTATCACCCTCTCCACTGCAGAACCTAATGCTGAGATACATTTTACGATTGATGGCAGTAAGCCCACCGCTTCATCAACAATTTATTCAAGCCCGATTCCTGTTAATAATACCACCATTATTAAAGCCATTTCGGTAAGTGATGATAATAATATTTTATCCGGCTTCATCGAATTCAACACCTATTTCATCAACGAAAACCATACCCTTGCCATCATGTCATTGGCAGCAGCAGACCTCGATAACCTGCTTAATGGAAATCAGTCATTAAGGCCCTTTGGTACTTTTGAGTATTTCGATAAAGAAGGTGTAAGGACGAACATTGGATATGGAGAATTTAACGAACATGGCCAAGATTCGTGGGTACACGACCAGCGAAGCATCGACTACATATCGAGGGATGAATGTGGATACAACTATGCAATTCGTGAAAAGATGATTCCTTTCACCGACAGGGATGAATTTCAGCGTGTTATTCTTCGTGCAGCCGGTGATGACAATTACCCCGGAATAGATACCAGCGCCCATTTGCGCGACTATTTTATTCAAAATACTGCCGAAAAAGGGGGACTAAATCTGGACGTTCGCAAAGGCCAAAAAGGAGTTATTTATGTTAACGGCGGGTATTGGGGAGTTTATGGCTTTCGCGAAAAGGTTAGCGATCACGACTTTACCAACTATTATTATGATCAGGATAAGTACAGCATTTATTTTCTGAAGCTTTGGGGAAACAGTTGGGCCGAATATGGTGGCCAGGCTGCCTGGAGCGACTGGAATTCGCTGCACGATTATATTAAAAACCAGGATATGAGTGTGGAAGAAAACTGGGATTATGTAAAAGAAAGGTATGATTACAAAAGCCTGGTAGATTATGTACACATTAATTCCTATGTGGTTTGTTCGGACTGGATTAACTGGAACGTAGGATGGTGGAAAGGAATAAATCCTGAAGGTGGCCACCAGAAATGGGGCTATATTTTGTGGGATGAGGATGCCACTTTTGCACATTACATTAACTATACCGGTGTGCCCGGGATTAGTCCTTACACTACCCCCTGTTTCCCGGAGGGATTGTGGAACGATCCTGAAGAACATATTGAAGCACTCAACCAATTACGCGATAACCCTGAGTTTGACAGGTATTACATTTCGCGCTACATCGATTTGTACAACACGGTATTCAGGCCTGAAAATATGATTGCTTACCTTGATTCTATCGAGGCTGAAATGCTACCTGAAATGCCACAGCATATTACCAGGTGGGGGGGCAATTTGCAACAGTGGAAAAATAATGTTCAAAAGATTCGCAATTTTATTACAGCAAGGCATGGTTACCTGCCCGAAGGACTTAATTCGTGCTGGAATCTAACCGGCCCTTATGATTTTGATGTTTCGGTTGAACCCCAAGGCACTGGAGGCGTTCAACTCAATTCGCTTGAACTTCAGAACTTTCCATTTGAAGGTGGGTATTTTGGTGGGATTGATATTGAGCTTGGTGGCATCGAGTCGAATCCTGAGTGGGAGTTTGATTATTGGGAATTGAATAACCATTCTGTTTATCCCAATGTAAATGCCACAAACGTAACTCTTCAACTTACACAGGAAGATGTTTTGGTTGCACATTTCAAAGAAAGAATTTATTCAGACTCGCTGGTGATTAATGAAATTAACTATAATTCGGCCGATGATTTTGATACGGAGGATTGGGTGGAATTGTACAATCCGCATCTTTATGATTTGAATATTGAAGGCTGGAAACTACAGGATGGCAATGATGACAACGAATTTGTTTTTCCTGAAAACACCATTGTAGAATCGGACGGATATTTGGTTTTGTGTCGCGATATAGCCCTTTTTGCCGATCATTTCTCTGGAGTTGAAAATGTGTATGGCAATATGGATTTTGGATTTAGCGGAAGCGGGGAATTGATCAGGCTTTTTAACGAGGATGGCGTTTTAATTGACACGGTTAATTATATGGATGATGACCCGTGGCCTGCCGAACCTGATGGAAACGGGCCAACACTGGAGTTAATCCTGCCTCACTACGACAACGCGCTGGCGCAAAACTGGATGGCATCGCCGGAGCATGGCACACCCGGCGAAATGAACAGCTATTGGGTTGGAGTGTCTGAAAATAATCTATCAGAAAAAATAACCATGTCGGTGTTGCCAAACCCGATGAATACCTCGGCAACAATAAGCATCGAAACAGATCAAATAATTAATAAAGGCACATTAAATATTTATAATGCCTTTGGCAACGAGGTCAAGAGAATAGAAAATATCAATACAAAGCAATTTAAAATAAGGAAAGAAAACCTTAAAGAAGGCTTGTATTTACTGAGATTTACATCAAAGGAAAACAATATTGAAGTTTCAGGTAAATTAATCATAAGATAAATTGCGTATTGTTTTGCAAAAAAGCTACTACTGCGAATTTAGTGGAGAGAAAAATATCACTACTGTCCGACTAAAAAATATAGATTCTTCGCTACGCTCAGAATGACAAGTGCTTTTTGTTAATGAGGACTCAAAAATTATTGACAACACAGAGTTGAGCGATAAAGATGCTTTTTAGACTGGTCTCATAAATGATTTGTAACTATTTAGCTATTTTATCAGTCTCCAATCAATTGGTGCAAATAGCAAATTTAATTTCACCACTTTTTACTTTCATTTAGTGTTATGAGTTTTGGCTAAGAGGTGCCCTATTTCATGGGATTTGCATCTGAATGCTTTAGCCGAAGCACTTTGCTTTTTCATTTCTTCCAAGTCCCATGAGCTCAGGCATCCTTCCCCAATTGGGGAAGGGACGGGGATGGGGTCATGATGATTTGCAAAAAAAAAGTCCCGGCTTCTTCGCAGAAACCGGAACTTTTTGTTTTCACCACTTTAAATCCAAGGATTTAAGGTGAGTGCATTTTCAAATTTAATTAATTCACTATTAACTTTTCAAAATAATTGCCTGAGCCCATTTCAATTTTCACAAAGAAAATGCCCTTCAAAGTTTCGGATAGGCGAATTTCGCCCGGGGCAAGCATCTCGTAATTATCAACAATGTTACCCAACAGATCAAAAATTGTGATTTTGGCTGATGCATCAATTCCTTTAATATTGAAAATTCCGGTAGAAGGGTTGGGGAAAATGCTGATTGCATTTTCCCCAACCCTGACAGTGTTTCGAAACCTGTCAGGGCTACGCCTATTACTGCCGACATGCTGTTGGCACTGAATGCACCACTGTTGTCCAGAGTTGGCTCGTACGCTACTTCCAGGTCAAGTGATTGAGCAGTTGCAGGGCGGATGTTGTAGGTAAATGTTAAAAAGCAGATATAAAAGACCAAACACAATCATTGTACTGACTTTCTAATCTCCACCCTCTAACTTCTACCCTCTTTCTTCATCAGCCACAAATGCACCATGTAGGCCACAACTGCCGTGCTGACAAAAACGCCAAAAGGATCGGCATTGGTGATCTGGCCGAAGTACAGATAGGCAGCAACTAACCCGGCAACCCCTATTAGTAGCACTATTGCAAATACTTTTGCAAACAAATTTCTGTCGAAGAGTTTAGGTTTTACACCCATTGTTTGTGAAACTGTAACTCCTGCCACAGCCAGCGAAGTTTGCCGCTGATACAGAAATACCATTCCCATAGCTACCATCAAAAGCAACAGGATGATCACGCCCCATTCGGAGAGGGTGGGGATGACAGCCTCATCGCAAGGGTCGTTGGGATTAACAGAACAGAGTGTTGGAACGGCATCCCAACTTTTATAGAATGTGTCGTGATTAAATGGGTTTATGTTTCCGTCACTTGTAAAAATTACAAAAGTTGCCCCCTGCTTCCAGCCAGGCGTTCCACTATTGAATCTTATTTCGATTTCACCATCTGTGATTGGATCTCCATCTTCTGTATAAAAGGACATAAATTTTTCCTTTGTACCACCAGCAATTGTGCGTGTGTAACTACCACCTTTAATAAAGCTTCCAACAAAAACATCAATTGTACTATCGGAAGGATTAGTGGGCATTTCTCCGGTATGATACTTTACCGATGCTGACGCTGCATTTAGTTTTATGTGGAAATCTTTGATGTCTTCACCGGAGAACTTAATTGTATATACTTCAGCCCGTCTTAATGTACTATCTACTGTCACCTCATCCCCATTTGAGTTTTCCACTTTATCTATTTCTCCGCTTAACTCTGCTGATGAAGCAATGGCCATAAAGCAAAATATTGAAATTAGAAAAGCTGTTTTTAAGATTTGTGTTTTCATTTTATAATCTCCTATATTTAATGAATGAATTTTGATTTGTTGTTTAAAAATTGAACTTTTGAAATAATTCTGTTTGTTTTTATTTAATGATAAGTTTCCCATAATAGCCTCCTTTCGTGCTTGTTATTTTGATGAAATATACACCGATCGCCTGGTTGCTGAGATTGACCTCATGGGGCAATACCACATCTGAAGCATAAACCTGTACGCCAAAAGTGTTGAAAATATTCATCTCAACCTGCTCTCCGTTTCCATCCACGGTAAATGTACCGTCGTTGGGATTTGGATAAACGGAAATCTTAAGTGTCTGGAAATCTGATACACCAACAGGCGACATTTTTACTGATTTTACCTCCGACAGTCCATTTGTTTCAAAGTGGCCGGTGTTCATCGCTTCATTATAGCGCACTTTTAGGTTGAAGGTTTCGTCTGTTGATGGACGGTAAAGCTTGTAGCTGATTGCTTCGTCGGCTTCAAGGCCATCGGCCAGAGGAGCAAAGGCAGTGTTGCCAAAAACACTTAATGCAAAAGCTGCGTTGGCATCAGTAAGCTGAACCAGACCGGTGCAAGCACCACCCGTGTTGAATCCACATACAATATCCCCATTTTGAAATACATTTTCGGCCAAACGGAATGCAACCACATGCGATGCCGGGCCGGGCGTTACCGCGTTCCAGGGTGAGATGATGATCTCAGCCGGTTTTCCGTCATAATGGGATTTTGTGGAAGCTATTTCAAAATTTATCGTAGCCGGGGCATTCATCAATACAAAGTAAGATTTGCCTGGCTCGACGAAACCAATGGTATTGATTCCATATTGATTCCAATACACCCCTTGCCCTGCTACATCTTTAACAATTGTAAGGGCATCAGTTCCGGCAAATAAATACTCAATATCAAAGAATTCGTTATTCAGCACCGGCATGATAGTCCATCCTTCATCAAGGAATAGTGACTTGTCGATAAGTTCTTCACCTTCTATAGGCAGACTTACTGTTTGGTCAACCTTTACAACATAACCCATATGTGAGTCCCACTGGTCAAGCGTATAAATATTAAGACCGGGATAATACATCCCTTCAAAATTGTACATCATGATCAATTCATTGATAATGGGATTTAATACTACTTCCATTAGCGGTATTGATGGCTGGATATAACTGGAAACTCCACTCCAACCCTCTGGTATTTCTATGATTTGGTCGGCACCACCCATCACTGTGATGAAAAATCCGCAGGAATATGTACATCCCGACAGTGGATTTGCATACAAGTAGTCGATCTGATGATTTCCAACACCGGCATCAGCAGGGTAGAATACTCCATCAAAAACTCCTTGGCCCTCGTAAAACCCTCCTTCTGGTGTTGCACCAAAAAGTTCAATGGGCAGGTCATACGAGTTTACAATTACATCAGGTGGGCAGCTCACATCAGGTGGATCGGTATCCAAAACGGCAATAGTAAAGCCTGAAAATCCCTGGTTGCCATAAGAGTCGGTCGCGGTATAGGTAACCGAGGTTAATCCCACGGGAAATGTATCTCCTGGTAAATGGCTGCCTTCAAGGGATGCGATGCCACAATTGTCGGCCGCAGTTGGTGGCTCCCAATCAAGCACAGCATTGCATTGGCCGGGATCGTTGCCTGCAGTTATATCAATAAGTGGCGAAATCACTGGATCTTCTGTGTCCAAAACTGCTACAGTAAAGCCAGAAAATCCCTGATTGCCATAAGAGTCGGTTGCGGTATAGGTAACCGAGGTCAATCCTACAGGAAATGTCTCACCTGGTAAATGGCTGCCTTCAAGGGATACGATGCCACAATTGTCGGACGCGACAGGTGACTCCCATTCGAGTACAGCATCGCATTGGCCTGGATCGTTGCCTTCAGTTATATCAATAAGTGGCGAAATCACTGGATCTTCTGTGTCCAAAACTGCTACAGTAAAGCCAGAAAATCCCTGGTTGCCATAAGAGTCGGTTGCGGTATAGGTAACCGAGGTTAATCCCACGGGAAATGTATCTCCTGGTAAATGGCTGCCTTCAAGGGATGCGATGCCACAATTGTCGGACGCGACAGGTGGTTCCCATTCGAGTACAGCATCGCATTGACCTGGATCGTTGTCTGCAATGATATCATCAAGTTGTGTTACCCCTGGGTCTTCTGTGTCCTCCACGGTTACCAATTGATCGCATGATGCAGTGTTTCCTGTCGAATTAGTTACCGTCCAGGTAAGTGGTGTGTCGCCAACTGGAAACATTGCAGGGGCATCATTTGTAAGTACTTCTGTACCATTCGGGTTTTCAATTTCGGGAGTGTCCAAATCAACATCTGCTGCACCACACAAACCAGGATTGTTGCTTGCAACAACATCCGGTGGGCAAATAATGGCCAGATCATTTCCAAACTCGTTGGTAATTGCAAAATCATCATAATAAACCGGAAAGTCTGCCAAGTCGTTCGCCACCATATTAATTGCTGCAATATTTAAAATTCCAGCTTCCGGCTGAGGGATACCCAGGGTCCAGCTTTTCGATGATAGCAGTTCGCCATTGTATGAAATTGTTTGTAAATCATTGTCAAGATCCACAACAATTTTAATCTCTGCCCACTCACCTTTTATTAGAGGTAGTGTTGCACCCTCGAAATCGCTTTGGATGATGTTTAGGTCGGTATCGAATTTTAATTGTGTTGACCAGTTGCTCCCTTCAAGTGTATAACCATATTGGTTGAGTAAAAGAAAGTAAGTTGAACCACCTGATGCTCCAAGGGGAATAAACTGCCATGCACTCACTTCCCAAATACCAGAAGTTAAACATGTAAATTGGTGAACAATATCATCACCTGTTAAATCTTCGGCTCCCATGATCTCGAGTGCTTGTGTGCCGCTATGCCCCTGTTCATTAGTTACCCGGGCACTGGGTGAGGCAGCACCCCCAAACCAAAATTCCCATCCGCCGTGTCCTACTATATCGGAGGCCAGGGGATAGTCTTCGAAACTATCTTCCCAGGGGGGGCAGGTGGTCATCTCGTTAAAAATACATGGGGCTCCAAGTCCTACTTCGTACATTATTGACGGCACAACGTGTTTGTTCCGTCGTATATCACGCGTGTTTTCAAGCCATATCTGCAAAAGGAGAGGATCCTCCCAGCCGGGGAAACCTTCCCACAACATATTCATTTCCTCCTGGATTTGAAAAAGCAGCTCCGGGTTCAGATTAAACAAAGAGCTAGATAAGTTTTGCCAACCAATCTGATACATTTCCCTTGCAATATTTGCATATTCCTCACCATAACCTTCGAGCAAGTTTTGCGGCAATAGTTCCATTGAATGTGCCTCCAACCACAGGGCCTCGGTGCACATTATTTTGGGTAACATTGTACATGTGGCGAGATTGGGCTTAAGCCCGCAAAACCAGGATACCTCATCACCTATCAAAAGGGTTTCCTCACAATCATCATCGCCAAGAATGGTTCTTGTTGACCAACTCTCCAACAGGACAACATCAAGGTCATCGCTTGCACCGGGCATTGAATCGCACTCGCATATTGTATTTATTCCCAGGTCGGATGAGATTACAACATCCCCGCCACCTATTGCTTCGGGCACGTAATCGTTGCCATGATGCCAGGTACGTCGGTAAGTATCACTTAGCTCTAGATTTTCAGAATCGGCAGGAAAAGAGAATATTTGTGAATTCCCACCGGTTGTACGGGTAGAATTGCAGATTATCTCTAAGCCGTCGTGGCTAAAAGCAGCGCCCCCGGTCATTTTAATCGTATTGGGCAGGCCCGGGTCGTTTGGGCCGAAGGTGACCCTTTTTAGCGAATTGGGTATGAGGGCAATGCTAATTGGATCGAAACCAGCGGTGTAAACTTCCCAGTTCTTGCCCTCCCCGTCAATTGCAGCAGTAAACACAACTAAATTTCCCTCGTGGTTAAATGATGGATGCCCTGTATAAGTGGCATCACTGTCCACCCATATATCCGGATCGGCCACCTCATCCCAGGCAGTAATAACATCAAGTGGGTATAAGATGCCGGGAGCGTTAAGGTCACACACATTCATTCCCTCATAATAACGCGCTTCATAGGTTATTACCGGTTGACTACACTCAGTTGCATGCAGAACCTGAACAAAGACCGGCCGATCTTTGGAAGTGTAAATAATTTGATGGCCGTTGGGATGCCAGTGGGGATGACGATCAGGATGATCATCGTTGAAGGTCAGGCGAACTGCCGTAGCATCTATATCAGATACATCCGCGACATAAATATCAAATTCCCCTCCGCCACGGGTGGAACTAAAGGCCACCTGGTTAGTATCAACATGGTTGATTACAGGATGGTTGTCGATGGCCGAATTAAAAGTTAATCTGGTTTCAACGCCGTCCTGTATGTTATAGGAATAGATGTCCCAGTTATCCCAGGAGCACCCATCGCCCACGTAATAGACTGTTTGTGCTTGAATGCTGATATTAAAACCAGCAATTAGAAAAACACAAATCATTAAAGACCTGTAGAATGTTCTCATAATAAAATCTCCTTATTTATTGCCGTAGTTAATAATTAATAAGCCATATTTACGGCTTTCATATTGGCTTATTTTTTAGTTGACTGAATTTTTTCCTGTTATAGTAATATCTGAGATGAAGTACTTGGGCGTGGCTATGCTGTAGTTATTCCCAAATGAATTAAGGTCTATTGTTAATTAAAAATAACAAACATCTAACCTTAAAACATATTAACATAATTAGATGCGTGTTTTCACCCATGTGGGTGAAAATTCTTACATAAAAACCCTGTCAGGGTTTCAAACCCTGACAGGGTTGTAGAAAAATCCTCCAGGGTTTTTGAAAACCCCGTAGTTTAGTGATTACTCAACAATCAATTTATTGTACCAGATTCCCTTTTCGGAAATTATCCTGATAAAGTAAATATCCTTCGCATGGCGCATGAGGTCAACTTTATCCGGTAATACAATTTTCACGTCCATAATCTCCTCACCAAAGGCATTGAAGATTGTAATTTCAGCTTCATCATAAATTCCTTCAATATTGAAGATTCCGGTAGAAGGGTTGGGGAAAATGCTAATAGCATCTTCCAACCCTGACAGGGTTTCCCCGATAGCCATCGGGACTGTCAGGGCTGTTTCAACGATGGTTGACAAGCCATTGTTAGCGAAAACCTGTTCAACATTCGGCATCGAAATATCGAAGCTAACATCAAGAAGTGATTCTTCACCTGTGGATGCTCTCATCAACCTGAATATGATGGGTTCACCTTCACCAAAGCCTTCTTTAATTTCTGTTGAAGCATCATCTCCAAAGATAACCATGACCTGGTTTGTGCCATCGGCCTTAACTTCCAAATAACCGCAAAGATTACCGGGTTCATCGAAAGCTCCGATCCAATCGCCCTGTTTCAGCTGCTCCAATGACGAACTGAGGAAAGCAAGCGTATGGCTTGAAGGTGTCATTTTACAATCACCCCAAACACTTTGCTTATGTATTTCAGCAGGAGTTTCGGTGTATGATTTATATTCACAATCTGGAAAAGTCAGTGTTACAGGCTCTTCAAGCCGGATTTTGTATGCCTTACCCGGCAATAAAGTTTGCAGGGTATAAACACTCATTTCGGGCCACCAAACTTTTGTACCGATAATATCCTGAACCAGCGTGATTTTATCAGCCACCGAGGCAAACAGAATATCTGCACTTACCGGGCAAGAGCTGAGAACCGGCAAATAATGCCAGCCGGCCGATAAACTGATTTCCTTTGAAGCCAGGTCAGCGCCAACCATCTCAAGTTCGATATCTTCAGTTACTTTTATGGCGTAGCCGCTTTCATTATCCCAATCGCCAATGGTATTTACACCGGCATAAGGCCAGTAGAGTGAGCTAAGATTTTTTATTATAGTCAACTCATCCTGGAAAGGTTCAAAAATATTTTCAACGTCAGGGTCAGCAGGAACAACATAAGTTGATATACTGTTCCAGCCCTGGAATAAAAATATACTTTGAAGGTATGAAGCATTTAGCGATGTAAGTTCCGACAGGCAGAAATTCCCAAACTCACCCTGGCAGGACAATGCGCTATTGTATGTGGCAACAGCCGAAAACATCTCCTGGCTTTGGCATCTGTAAAGTTTCCACTTCATAACTTCACCGGCAGCGAAGCCATCCTTTTCCGGAGTAAATGGATCGTCACCATAGGCATTTATAACCACACTGGAAGTTGCATTCCATTGCACTGCTCCACCACAGTCTTGATCACCATTGTCATCCAGGTAGAATACACCAATCCAGTCGCCCATGTTCAGTGGCTCACCAAAGATATTTGGATTTGCAGCCAATGGAATGTTGATGCTATGCACCTGTCCGGTAACGGCAAACTCCCATCCGGCAGGCAGTTCGCAAGGATTTGTGATGTAGGTAATGGCGGTCAATGCCGAAAAGCCAAAGGGTCTGAATGTGCCATCATTATCGGGATAAGCCTGGTCGTAATCAACTTCCACATCCTCTACTGAACCGGAAGCTGCTGAGAATAATTTCCAATTGATCATCTCACCGGTAGCAAATCCTTCTTTGATGGCAGGTGTAAACTCATCATCTCCATAAGCAAACAACTGGTTGGCCTGGCCGCTATACAGCATTGTTCCACCACATCGTTCCTGAGCAGAGTTATTCATAAAGAAAACACCAAGCAGATCGCCGGCTTGTAATGGTGGTATTCCCATTGGAACAGAAATAATATGGGTAGTGAAGGTTGGTGTGAATGACCATGCCGGGTAAACCGAAACCTGGTAATCTTCAACTTCGCCATCCTGTGCCAGCCCTGTAAAAGTGAGCCCTGCCTGGGAAGCAAACCTGAAACGCGTGAAAGTAAAGCCCGTTGAGGCAGATGCCGGAATAGTAAAACTCAGCGTATTCACGCCTGCGGTGAGCCATTCATCGGTAAATACCTGGTCGCCTGCATCGGCCCAACTACCATTCTGGTCAAAGTCCATCCAGGCATTGAGGTATCCGTCAACGGAAGCTACAACCTGCAGGGTGGCTACTCCACCAGCATACATCGTATTCACGAAATTTACCCCATCTTCGTCATCAATGTAATTTAAGTCGTCACCTTTGCCGTCTGCCGATTGCAAACCGTCCAATTCGATGTCGATTATATTGCCCAGCCAGGTGAGGCCATCATTAATATGTCGTGCGCCATCACTTGCAATAAGGGTTGGATACGGTTCGTCAGGTGCATCGCCAAAGTCCATGCCGCTGGCTTGACCCTGTTCGATTTGTATGGAGTAATCCTCAACCTCGCCATTATTGGCAATTCCGCCAAAAGACAAGGGGCCGGCGTAATCGCGGAAGCGGAAACGCAGGTATGATTGTCCGACAGTAGCAACTGCAGGAACATTAAAGGTAAGGGTATTCGATCCGGCAACAAGTGCTTGCATATCGAAAATATGCTCATTGGGTGCAAGCCAGGAATTGTCGAGGTCGAAATCCATCCATGCATCAAGATAGCCATCAACCGAAGCAATGACATTGATGGTTATGGTAGAGCCCGAACTAACGGTATTAGGCAAAATTACCCCATCCTCATCATCTCCAAGTGAAGGATAAAAGAGGTCGATATCGTCACCACTGGCGGCAGCATTGGGCTGGCCGTCGGGTTCAGCATCCACAAATGCACCAAGATAAATTGCAGGATCAATAATATGTGCAGCGCCATTTAGTGCTTTTGTAGTGGGATATGAAAGGAAGAATGGCTGGGGGCTTTCGGGTGCATCACCCCAATCCATCGGTGCTATCGAGCCATCCATGATCTCAACACGGTAATCTTCAACTTCACCATTTTCGGCTGCTCCATTGTAATTCAATGGATTATCATAATCCCGGAAACGGAAACGGATATAGGAAGTTCCGGGAGTAGCTGATGTTGGGATATTGAATGATAGATTGTTGGTTACGGCAGCCAAAGGAACTGATGTAAAAATATGTTCTGCTGTAGCTGTCCATTGGCCATCACCATTAAAATCCATCCATGCATCGAGGTAGCCATCCACACTTGAAGCAACTGTAATTGTGGCTGTTGAACCTGAAATGAGTTGGCTGGTAAATGTTACACCATCTTCATCGTCACTTGCCGAAGGATACACCAAATCAATGTCATCGCCACTGGCGGCAAGGTCTGGCTGGCCATCGGGCTCCGCATCAACAATATTTCCAAGATGGATACCGGGAACAATTGCGTGTCGTGCTCCATTGCTATTCAGCAAAGTTGGGAATATGTTCGTTCCAATTCCATCGGGTGCATCGCCAAAGTCCCAGCCATCGGCAGGGGTTTGCACAATTTGCATCGTATAATCTTCCACTTCACCATTGTCGGCAGCTCCGGTAAATGATAATGGAGCTGCATTGTTGCTAAAGCGGAAACGCAGAAATGATTGCCCTGCAACAGCTGTTGAGGGAATGGTAAACGTCAAATTGTTGACGCCGGGGTTCAGTGCATGTACGGCAAATATGTGTTCGTTTGCTGCTGTCCAGGTACCATCGAGATCGAAATCCATCCAGGCATCAAGGAATCCTGCTACTGAAGCCCAAACCTGAATGCTTGTAACTGCACCTGGCGATACTGTCGCGGGTAAAGTTACCCCATCTTCATCATCACCCAGCGATGGATAAAATATATCGGTATCATCACCTAAAGCATCAGGCGTTGGTTGTCCATCGGATTCAATGTCGATCAATGTACCAAGATGAATTCCCGGAACGAAATAGTGGCGGGCGCCATCATTACTCAACAAAGTAGGATAGGCGTAGAGGCTGCCATCTTGTGGTGCATCGCCAAAGTCCCATCCCTGGATGGTATTTTCTTTGATGAGCACGGTATAATCTTCAACCTCGCCATTGTTCGCAAAGCCGTTAAACGAAAGTGGAGCAGCATAATCGCGAAAGCGAAAACGCAAATACGATTGACCCGGGACTGCTATTGCCGGTACAATAAACGTGAGGTTGTTGTTTCCGGCAGCGAGAGGCTTTGCGGTAAAAATATGTTCCATCGGGTTGAACCAGGTATTGTCGAGGTCGAAATCCATCCATGCATCAAGGAAACCATTCACCGAAGCCTTCACACTAATTGTTACTGCTGTTCCTGCAAAAACTGAAGTTGGCAGGATTACCCCATCTTCATCATCCCCAAATGAGGGATATAGCACATCGTTGTCATCGCCATCGGCACCAACTGTTGGTTGCCCATCGGGTTCACCGTCAATCTTGTTGCCAAGAAAAATAGCAGGAACAATATTGTGTGCAGCACCGCCATTTGCTAATGTTGTAGGATAAGAAAAGAAAAACCCACCTGTCTCCGGGGCATCGCCAAAGTCGATACCTGTGGGCAGGGTGGTAATGCTCAAATCCATGCAATCGTTGGCCGATACCTGGCACGGACTTATTGCTAATGCGTCAAGGCAAAGCGTTACACTTCCGTTGGATTGATCATTAGTGCCCGGAGTATAGGTCGGATTCAGATTTGCGGTATTATTAAAAGTGCCATCGCCTGAACTTGTCCAATGCAAGCTACTGAAATTTGTTGCCGTAGCATCCGGGTTGGTATAACCCATACCAGCGGTAATGGCGGCATCAGCACCGGCAATGGCAGTAGGGCTTTCCTGAAAAGTGAGTATCATAGAATCGTCAAGTGATGATTTAGCACCTTTATAATTAACCGCAAGTCCTAATTCCACACTACCAGATAGGATATCATCCGGACTATAATAATAGCAAGTGGTTAAAGATTGATCATTATCGAAATAGCCCGTTCCATTTGTGAACCATAGAAGATCGGTGTAATTCCCCGAAGCGGTACCATTAAGTGGAAAACATCCTTTACCACCAGGGATTTTTGTTGATGGATCGACACAAATGGTTGCATCAGGACCTGCATCAACAAATGGGATCTGTTCTAACGTAAGCACCATGCAGTCGGTGGCTTCGGTTGTGCAAGGATTGATGGGCTGCGCATTCAGGCAAAGTTGAATACTGCCATTTGCCATATCCCCTGCGCTGTATGTATAGCTTGGGTTTAAAATAGTTGTATCATCAAAAACGCCATCACCCGTGGTTGCCCATAACAACGAACTGTAATCAGTTGCAGAGCCGTCAAGTAAAATGCTTCCATTTTCAAGCATTGCATTATTATTGGTTTTTGTTAATATAATTGTTATATCCGGGCCGGCATTCACGATTCCATTTTGTTGAAAATAGAGCACAATACAATCAGAACCATAATTGGTGGCAGGAGGTTTTGGGGCCGCAGTAAGGCAAAGTATTACAGAGTCTTGAAGAATATCAAATGGACTAATATTATAACATGGACTTGGGGCATTCTCATCGCTGAAGTCGCCAAATCCATTTATCGCAATCCACTGTAAAGCACTGTAATTTGTTACTGTCGCGTTAAGTTGAAAGCATTGTTTTGAACCATTGCCCTTTTCGGGATCTACACAAATGGTTGTATCATTGCCGGCATTAACAGTCGGGTCAGCTTGAATTGTAAGTGTCATGCAATCAATGGCATCATTACAAGGTGCAGAGGCCTGGGCAGTGAGGCAAAGCTGAACGGTTCCAGCTAAAATATCAGCGGCACTTGGCGAATATTGCGGGTTAAGTACATTTGGCGGGCTAAAGGTGCCAGTACCTGATGAAGACCACAAATTGCTACTGGAATTTTGCGCAGTTCCCGAAAGCTGATAGGAGACCCACTGGGAGATTGTTGCATCTGCTCCGGCATTCACTTGTGGCAGTGCCTGGATAGTCAGCAACATACAGTCTGTAGCTACACTGCCATCACTGCTAACGGCGGTAATACAAAGTTCAACCTCGCCGATAACAATATCCATGGTTCCCGGGGTGTAAGTTGGGTTTAACAATGTTTCATCATCAAAGGTTCCAAATCCATTAGTTGTTGTCCATTGCACGAAGCTGTAATTCACGGCACTTGCCCCTGCAAGATAATAGGGAAATCCTTCGCAAATATTATCGTCCGGGCCGGCGGAAGCCTGAAATTCAATGAAATCAGCCGGAAAACCAAAGGCAGCGGTTTCGCCGGGCAGGTTGCCCAACAATGAAGCTTCACCGCTCGAACGGTTAAGCAGGCGTAATTGAGGGCCAACTGAATCTTCGTAAGTCGCAAGGTAAATCTCATCACCCACCGGATCCCAGCCCATGTCCTGGGCAAAATTACCATCAAAGCCCGCCGGGCCCAAACCTGTAACATTGCCCGATGAAATATCAACTGTATAAGTGGAGTCGGTTTCAATGTCGAAAACATATAATGTTCCGCTTGCATCGAACGATGAGCTTATTATTGCCGGCATGCTCAGGGCAAATAATTGCTGGGTAGCACCTGTTGACTTATCGATATTGTATATAACTGATTGTAAACCATCGGTAGCAATGGCATAAAAATCTCCGGTGGTTTTATGCACCGAAAGGCTCGACCAAATACCGTTGGTCAAAGGTATCGGCAGATTCGCTTCAAACTGCGTTACCCCGGTTGATACATTTACGGTTTTGAGGATGTTTTCAGGATATTGGATAAGCCAGAATTGCTCATCGTTACCGGGCTCAAAATCACCACAGAAAGTCTGGAAATCTACAGTATCCAAAATATTTATTGCCGCGGGATCATCCACGTCAACAGTAAATATTTGATAAGTCCACGCGTTGTGGCCATAAGCTAAACTCCCGCGCAATCCGTTTCCGGGAAAATAACTAAACCCGGAGGTGTTTTGATAATTTATATCCTTTGGGCTCGCTGCCCTTAGGTTTGTTGTGGATTTCCTCCCGTCTTCATTTTGTCCCGAAGGAAAAACATGGGGTGAAATCAATAAGATAATCAGCATTTGGATTATCGATATTGTTCTATATATGTATTTCATGATGTCTCCTTTTTTTTAACCTCACCCTAACCCTCTCCTAAAAGGAGAGGGAATTCCCCCTTCTTGCGAAGGGGAAAAGGTGTAAGGAATGAGGTGAATTTATTATTGATTATCAATTTTAACCATTTTCCCTTTTTGGATAAATCCTGATTCGGGATTGGCAATGGTAACGAAATAGATTCCACCACGAAGTTGCTGTACATCCATTTCAATTCCACCGGAAACAATGCTGATGTCGATTTCGTTTACCAGCTTACCGCGGATATCAAAAACTTCAATCTTACTGTTGCCATCGGTGTTATCGATAAACTCGATGTAAGCGGTGTTTGTTACCGGGTTGGGATAGATGTTGAGGTAGCTGCCATCAGTTTCGACACGCTTGATATTTTCAGTCCACGTTACATCAGGTAAAACTACTTCTTCGGTGATATGATCTCTATAGCCCGACACGTTGTTGAGCAATGATATAGCGAGGTTGGCATAAACCGATTCTTCGGCAGCTATCATCTTCATGGTTTCAATATCCCCCTCAGAGAATTCATCCCAGCTATAAGCGATGGCATCCAGGCCGTACATCGACAGGGTCTTATAATCCTGCTCATCCAGGGTATGCGGTGCAAACATTTCCATTGAAGCACGTGCGTTCTGGTAATCGCCATTTCTGTAATGGAAATCGTACATCAGCAGGGCTTCCTGGTTTGATGTCAGGTCGGTAAGCAGGATGATTTCATTCAGAAGTGCCATATCAGGATTTTCCATAGAAGCCATAATCATATTAGCGTGTTCGAATGGAGTAGGCGATGATTTTAGTGTTTCCTGGTAACCAGGTGCCAGGTAATAGGTTCCGCCAGCACCTGTCATTAGCTCATAAATCCGATCAGAATTATCGCAGGCATAGTCGATGTTCAGGTTGCCTTGTGATGGCATATTGAAAATCTGGTGTCCGCACGAGGCAGTTGAATGGTAGGGGTTGTTACTTGTAATCTGTACCAGTGGGAACGAAATGTTAAACATCCCGAAGTTATCGGCCACGGTAATTGAAGTGTTGCTATTGATGTCGGTTGCCGTATTATTGTTGCTCCACAGGGTGTTCAAGCCGGGATCGGTAACGGTTCCAATATTACCAGTATGTCCCTGTACATTGATTCCAACATAAGCGTAATTATACAGAAAGTTATTCCTGATTAATGGCAATATGGGTAGATTTCCTGCCGAGCCCCAGCCTGAGAAATTCATCGAAGTATAGCAGTCGGTGATGCAATTGCTCGATACCTCACTCATTGATGACATGTTAAATCCCAAAATACCAAAGCTATTATTGTAATCCCTCATCTTAATCGAATTGCAGGTAATGTAACCGGTGCTGTAAGGCAGTTCGAAAACATAAATTCCTGCTGAACGGGTATCATTAATCACGTTATTACTGATCTGGTAATTGGTGTTACCAACGTCGATGATGCCAAAATTGAAGCCATCTATCTCGTTATTTGCAATACCTAAGCTAGTGGAGTGAGCAGCATAAATGGCCGAGAAGCTATCCCACTGGTTGTAGTTGTTTGTAATTTCATTGTTGAGTACTTCAATGACCGGGCCATCGCATAAAGTCACGAAGATGGCTGAGGAGTTATTCAAGGTTTGCAGGTTTATCTCGATTTCGTTGTTCTCAACGCTGGAATAATACATTTGTCCGATGAGCGTTACAGCCGTACCTATGTCGGTGAAAGTATTTTCTGAAAATACGCCACCACCATACACCTGGTAAATACCATAAGTTCTGGGCCAGGTAGTACCTGTTGAATTGATAAACTCGTTGTGGGATACCTGATCAACGAACCTGGAATACTCGGAATAGATGCCAAGCGTAACGTTGTTGTTTACAAATGAATACTTCGTTTCGCAAGCGAAGTCCGGGAAGAAATCTTCGGTAACGAAACGGTTGCCTGAAATAGGATGATTAAAGTTGTTGTGATTTTCAACCCTGACTCCATAATTGCAGTTTGAGAACAGGTTATTCGAGACTACCGCATCGGCTTCATTTTGGAAATAGAGTGCAACTTCGGCATTTTTAAATGTCGATTCGTTAACAATATTATCAAATTCGCCAGCGCCGTCAAACCGTAAACCTCTCCAGCTCTTATCGATATCGCAGGGCCTGAATACTGAATTGTTGGCGCGTAGGTAGCCACCATTAATAAACTCGATACCTGCACACTCGTCAAATACAACATCAACGTTTGTAATGTCAAACATTGCCCCGGCCATAGTAACCATTACGCCTTCGCCGATGTAGTATTTATTGTCCCAAACCACATCTGAATAAAAGATGGTGTCATTTAAAATGTGTATAAAACTTGAGTCAGCTTCTGCAAAACAACAGTAATCCTGTAAAAATCCGATTGTGACATCAAGAGAATCTTCACATTGGCCTGATGCATCTTTTATGGTGACAACATAAGATCCCGGAGGTAAGCCTGAAAAAGTGTGATCACCACCTGGGAGTATTGACACTATATACGGTGGCAAACCACTTTGCGGACTTATTTCAACAGTAAATGGTGCAACGGTTGAAGTAGGATCAAAGAAAATGGAAAATGACCCATCGGCTGATTGTGGACAACTTGCATCAGTCTGGTTTATCGCAGCGATGATTTCACAACACACCGCATTATCGGTGAGGCAAAATACACCCGCTGTATCCAAACAGCCAAAGCTGTTTTGAACTACTACTGAAAACTCATGGTTCCCGGTTCCGGATGACGGAAAATTAAAGGTTTCGCCATAGCCTATCGGGCTGCCATAGTTGCCGTTATCGTACCAGGTAATGGAAGGATAAGCGCTCGAATAGGTATCGTTGGGCCACCACGCATTGAGTGGTAAAGGAATGTACAAATTCAAGATATCGGGAGGGCAAATAGTGGCACAACCCAATGGGAAGAGGCTTAAATCGGGCTTAGAAAAAATTATGGCTGCATCAGCAGTAGTCTTACATCCACCCTTCTTATCGGTCACGGTAAGGCTGTAGTGCCCGGGATTTGAGGCCATGATGGTGGGCGTGGTTTCCCCGGTATTCCAATGATAGGTATATTTGGAGAAATCATCGAGCGTGGGCGTTAGCAGTACCGGTGTACCTTCGCAAAGTGCCGTAAATGGGAAGAAATCTACCGTGGGTATTTCGTAAAAAGTTACACACAGGGTATCGCTGTTAACGCAGCCGGTAGTAGTGTCGGTAACCTCAACAATAAATTCGTAGGTGGCGGGCAAAACAGCAGGCAAAGTAAGGCTTGCCCAGGTTGCATTACTTGTTGCCGGCGAAAAAGAAGCTACGTTAGGAATACAACTCCAGCTATAGATATAATTGATATCATAATTGGCAATTAAATAAACCCCGGAAATGGATGCAGGAAATGCGCAAATATGTCCATCGCCGCTAACTTTTACTATGGGCAGCGAATGCACATACATGTAAATCTTATTCGATGCATTGGAGCAGCCGGTTGTATTTGAGACCACTACATGATACTCCCCATGTTCGTAAACATTATAAGTGTCTCCGTTGGCTCCAGGAATCAGTTTTCCGTTTTTATACCATTGGTATCCCCAACCTACACCTCCACATGGTGCAGCGAGGGTTTCGAAACTGCCGGGACAAAAAATGGTGTCGCTGGCCGAAATGGTGCAAACGGGTGAAGGGTTAACCGTAATGGTTTGTGAAGCATTTGCCACGCAGCCTTTGTCGTTACTTATTACTAAGTTAACCGTGTAGTTGGCGGGAGCAGGAGACCCATAAGTATGTTCCGTGTTTGCTGTGTATGATGTTAAGCCATCACCAAAATCCCAGGCATAGTTATAAGTTGGATTGAATGGAGAGGCAGTAAAACTGATGGGAGCATTATCGCAAAGCGGTGCTGTGTATGTGAAACTTGCCGTGGGGAGCAGAATGTCCACCGTTTCAGTATAAGTTGAAGTACAGCCCGCAGAGGAAGTTACCGTCAGTGTGATGGTATAAGGTCCTGATACCGGAACCGTAAGTACCGGGTTTTGAGCTAACATGTTATCGAAGCTGCCAGTTGGGCTAACGCTCCATAACCAACTGTTGATAATGCCTGGTTGTGCCAGGGATTTGTCGATAAGGGTAACTTTATCGCACTCAACATAAGGCCAAAACCAGCAAATCACACCGCAGCCGTTATAAGTAGGAGGACCACCCGGAGTTCCGGGAACACAATTTTTGATGATTACATCTACTATATTAGATTTAAACTCACAGCCATTTTCCTTTACCAAAACATAATATTGATGCGTGGCTACGCTTAAGGACGAAATGGTGATGTTTAAGGTATTTGTAAAAATTCCTAAACTTCCGGTGCCTACTTTGAACCACTCATAGGTGTAAGGCCCGAAATATGGAGTTGAAAGTACCAGGTTCACCACATCGCCCTGGCAAAATACAGGCAAGGTGCTGTAGCTAACGTTGGCGACAGGTCGCCCGGTGATATTGATGGTATGCGTGTCGCTGCCGGTACACGAAGTAACCGATAGGGTGGCACTGGCTGAAGGGCCATGCCACAGGATGGTAACTGAGTTGGTGCCCTGTCCACTTTGTATCGTCCCCTGCGCCGCCGGGCTAATGCTCCAATCGAAATCGCCCGAAGGGTTGGAACCGCCCGCGGTATAAACTTCGCTGGCATCTACACACACGGTGCTGGAACCACTAATAACAGGAGGAAGAAAAGGAAATACATTTAGGAGCATAGGATCTGAATCGCAAGAAACACCGGGCTCACCTTTCTGATAAACACTAAGCTGCCAGGGCCCGATACCCGTCCATTGAACAACCACCGAATCATGCATGGATCCCATCTCGGTATGTATAGTTCCCGGACCTCCACTTATTGACCATACAAAGGTCTGGTCCTTTTTATCCGACGAAATACTGTAAGTAACATTCTCGCCCGGACACACGCTGTCGTTACCTACAATAGGATTCAATACAGGTTTAGCAATTACCTCTACCACTTTTATGGCATTGATATTACAAAAGTTTGCAGCATTTACCGCTGTTGCCGTAATGGTATAGGTTCCCGGGCTATTCCAGATAATATCAGCCGATGATGGTGGTGCGCCAGGAACGATGCCAGGCCCGGCAGGAGATACACTCCAGGTAGCGTCACCATTGGTAAAATATGTCCAGGTAGTGCCTTCACAAACCTGCTCTTCACCATAGGTAAAAACAAACTCAGGCAATACATTGATAATAAAAGTACTTGTGCCAGGGCCGCAATTTGCCAGTGGATTATTATATTCACATTTTATGGTATAAGTTGTTGCATCATAAAATGAAATATTTACTGTTGGTGTATTTCTGTCTTGTAAATTAAACTGGTAACCACCGCCACTAACCGTCCAGTTATAATATGTGCCTGGCAAAGTTGGTAAGGAAAAAGTTCCGGAAGCTCCCTGGCAAAGTGATAATGGTCCTGAAATTGGAAAGTTTGGATAAAAAACAGGCACATTTAAAATTGTTGTCCCTTCGCATGGAGCAGTACCACAGCCGGGTGTTTCAAGGCTGATGGTAGTAGGCCCAATATAGGTTGGCGACCATTTCACGGAAACGCAATTGGTTCCCACACCCGAAATTATAGTTCCTCCGGTAACCGTCCAATTGTATGTAGGACAACCCGGTGGTGGTGGTGGTGTACAAAACGAAGATGTATCTCCGGCACACACGGTGCCATAACAACAATCGGTTTCAATTTTCGGCCCCTCACCCGGCAGGACAACTATCTTTTTGGTAATGGTGTCGGAACAACCACAGGGAACCTGCATTAGGATACTATCTTCCTCCTGGAATACTTGTACCCAATGGCCAGCGCCCATATCGGTAACAGTAAGGGTTACGGTATATGTGCCCGGATTAGTGTAGGGATGATCTAAGGGGTTGGCCAGTGTGGACGTGATTCCATCGCCAAAGTCCCATAAGTAAACACTTCCTCCCAATGATAAATTTGTAAAATGAACTGCTGTGTTAATACAAACAGTATCCTGGTCAGTAATAAAATCAGCTTCAGGGCCGTCAATCAGGCAAATCTGTGCTGTTATTGAGTCGAGGCAAGTACCACCAGTAGCGAGGTTGCTAATCACTACTTTGATGTAGCCCACACTGCCTGTGCCCCAAACAATTACCTTTGGATTATCGGGGGTGGGATTTGCTATGATGCCGCCATTTACCGTCCAGGTATATGAATAGGCTGCATCGTTGGGGTAAACCGTGTAAACATGGGCGCTCTCCTTACAGGCAGCCATAGCTTTATCTCCCTGGCCACCCGGCAAATCGCTTTGGCAAGCTCCTTCTGCCGGACAAATTTCCACGGCATCTTTTAATTTGAATTCCGGACAACAATCTGTTTGTGCCGCCACCTGGTTTGAACCGATCGCAAAAAATGCGATTAAAAACATTGTAGCTACGAGAAATCTTCCTTTCTCAATAGTAGCTTTCACCTTTCTTTTTACTGTAAACTTTTTCATAATAATAGTTTTAAATTGTGATGGGTTTTTTATAAAATACCTATTGTTAGAGATTACGAACAACAGTTTTCCTCAATACATAAAAACAAATCTCCTATCTTTAAGTTATTTTATATCTTGTTAAATAATTGTTAAATAGCTATTTAGGTAAAATATTGAATTAACAATTGCCATACCAGAGTGAATGAATTAAAACTATAATCGGTAATTAAGCAAGTATATACTTAATTACCATTATATTATGATTTAGTTAATTTTAATTAACTTTTTTTAGAGTGTAGTGGGAATTAAATTATGGGTGAAAATCAGTAGTGGTTTTCGCCCTTATGGGTGAAAACACACCACCAAAACTGCATTTTTTCTACTATCCGGTCATACTTGCCACAGCTACATCACTCCGTTTTAACAATGAGTCGATTTGTTATAGCCCTGTTCGGGAAACAGGAATAATCAATACCTGAATTTTACATTAATGGTTATCAATTCTACAATTCAGTCAGCATATTCAACAGTTCAATCCATTTTATTTTGTTTCAGCAGTGTGTTGATTCACTTTTGCATCTCATTAATTAAATGATACAATGCGAGCAATTGTTAAAATATCTGCCATAATCTTAACGATAAATCTTTTCAGCAACTTAGGAATATCAGCACAAACCGATATTTCGGGAAATGTATCCGACAAAAAAGGGGAAGTGCTTACCGGCGCTAATGTTTACCTTTTGGGAACTTATGATGGAATATCAAGTGATGTGGATGGGAACTTTAAATTTAAAACTGATGAAAGTGGCGAACAAACCCTGAAAGTTGACTTTATAGGATATGAAGGTTTTGAGGAGAAAGTTTTGTTGGATGGTACAGCGCTAAAATTTACAATTGTCCTTAGAGAAAAGTTTAATCAAATGAAAGCAGTAACTATTACCGCAGGCACTTTTGAAGCCGGCGATGAGAAGCGATCAGCTACTTTGAGTTCGCTCGACATGGTAACAACCGCCGGGGCAATGGGCGATGTTTATGGCGCTTTGCAAACACTACCCGGAACAACATCCAACCCTGAGTCGGGTAAGCTATTCGTAAAAGGCGGCAGCAGTGAGGAATCGCAAACCTATATTGACGGCATGCTCGTGCAAGTTCCCTACAACTCATCGCCACCATTAACTTCAACACGTGGCAGATTCAATCCCTTTATGTTTAAAGGAACTGTATTTAGCACGGGTGGTTATTCGGCAGAATATGGCCAGGCGCTCTCATCGGTGTTGCAGTTAAACACCAACGACATGCCCGCTGAGGATGAATTGAATATTTCGCTACTGTCTGTGAGCGCCGGTTTGGCCGGAACAAAAAAATGGAATACCGGGGCTGTAACTGCATCAATCAACTACACCAACCTGAAGCCTTATATGGCCATTGCACCGCAAAATTTCGACTGGAATCATCCGCCCGAACATTTAACCGCAGATGTAAGCGTAAGGCAAACAACCGGCAAATCGGGAATGTTGAAACTCTATACCAACATCAATACTTCATACATGTCGTTAAATCAGGCCAACCTAAATAATGACGGACAAATTACGGCTTATGATTTAAGAAACAACAACCTGTATGTAAATGGATCGTGGAAAACGATGCTTGGTAAAAAATGGGTGTATCACACCGGAATTTCCATTACCGAAAACAGGGATAATGTTGAATATGGAAAGGTTAACTTTAAAGAGACTTTACGTGGACTTCACTACAAAAATGTTTTTACACACCAGTTGAACGAAAAAATAAATCTTAGGATGGGTGCAGATATTTTTTCGAAAGAATACATCAGTGATTATCTCGAAGGCCAGGAAAAATTCCTGAACAACTACCAGGGTAATTCGTTTTCAACATTTGGCGAAGCGGAAATTTATCTCTCCAATAAATTTGTGAGCAGGGTAGGGGGAAGGCTCGAATATTCTGATTATCTCAAAAAAACAAGTGTTTCGCCACGCCTTTCCGCAGCTTACAAATTTGATGATTTCAGCCAGGTTTCTTTTGCCTACGGTTGGTTTTACCAGGATCCACTGGACGAATATTTAATCTATACCGACCTGATAAGCCCGGAACGCGCTGATCAATACATCCTCACCTTTCAGTCGATTAAAAATAAAAGAACATTACGTACGGAAGTTTATTACAAAGATTATAAAGACCTTGTAAAAGTAAATCCGCACGAATTCTATTTGCCTGATGCATACTCAAATTCCGGGGATGGTTATGCTTATGGTTTTGACGTATTTTGGCGTGATAACAAAACGCTGAAAAATGCTGAGTACTGGATTTCATACAGCTATTGCGATACAGAGCGCAATTACAGGGATTATCCGTATTCGGCCATCCCTTCATTTACCGGCAAACACAACCTGTCGGTGGTTTACAAACATTGGTTCGATGGCATCCGTTCGCTGGTTGGAGTGAGTTACAAATTTTCATCGCCCAGGGTTTATCACAATCCCAACCTGCCGGGATTTAATAACAGCGAAACTATTGCTTACAATACCCTGGATGTAAACATCAGTTACCTGCATCGTGAAAACATCATTATTTATGCAGCCATAACTAACCTGCCAGGCTTTAAGCAGGAATACGGAGAACGGTTTTCAGAAATACCAAACAGCGATGGCGTGTATGTAGCTGAGCCTATCGTGCCCGGATCAAACAGATTTTTTGTACTTGCATGTTTTATTACGCTTTCAAAAAGAGGAGATTTAAACCAGATGGACGAAATACAGTAGGCAGTTGGCAGTAGGCAGTCTTCAGTAGGCAGTTGGCAGTAGGCAGTCTTCAGTTGGCAGTAGGCAGTCTTCAGTAGGCAGTCTTCAGTAGGCAGTCTTCAGTAGGCAGTCCGCTCGTGCCCAGGATTCACGAAACCCGGTACAAACAATCCGAAAATCATAGATTTTCTATTTTTCGGGATAGGCAATTTTTGGAAACAAGGCATTATTTTGCAGTACAGACAAGGCATTATTTTGCAGTACAGACAAGGCATTATTTTGCAGTACAGACAAGGCATTATTTTGCAGTACAGACAAGGCATTATTTTGCAGTACAGACAAGGC